>Ga0209045_1000092_pt1 | contig 110231 bp, 114 predicted proteins | sample SaaInlLV_10m_DNA_4_FD_184664 | JGI IMG/M metagenome (GOLD analysis project Ga0209045, IMG submission 184664) | Marine microbial communities from expanding oxygen minimum zones in the Saanich Inlet - Saanich Inlet SI072_LV_200m_DNA (SPAdes) (version 2) | ecosystem: Environmental > Aquatic >...
ACTATATAAGCGTTTCGGTGAAAATTTGTTCATTTAGAAAGTAATCTAATTTAATACGTTATTATTTTCAAGTTTATCCAAACATAATTGAAACTCCTAATCCAACATAGTATGTTACGATTATAACTAGTATTGCGGTGATTAAGTGTTCTCCTACAACATTCAATACAGATTGTTTTTGTTTTTTTGCAAGAAAATAACTAAATACTCCAAGAAGTATAAGTCCATAAATTATACTTACTATTGTTGCAGCAAATAAATCTAAGAGCAATACTGGAACTAAGAATGTAAGTGCAAATAAAAATTTAGATAAAAATGTTGCAATTGTAGCTTCCCATATTTCTAACTGAGAGTGAATGTTTTCTGATTCTTCTGAAACATGAATGCCTAGTGCATCTGAGCAAGCATCTGCTATTGCTATTGTTATAATTCCTCCAATAACAACGAGCTTTGAATTTGTTCCAGCACCCAGTCCAATCATGAGTCCAAGTGTTGTAATAACTGCAGATGTCAATCCAAAACTAAATCCAACTTCTAGAGAATGTCTCATATCTTTTAAGCAATATTTGTTAATATTTAAATATATCTTAACTTTTTGTAATTGTTATTCAAAAAATGTCAACAGAAATAGAGGTTAAACAACAAGAGCGTATAATTAAAATAGAGCAACCTTCAAAATATGCAACAATCAATCTAGCATTGGATTCTTTTAAAATTAATAAGCAAGTTATTGCTTTTGTTGGAACTAAGCGTGGTGCTGAAAAAACTGCAGAGGATATTTCTAAAAAAGTAAAATTAAACAAACAAGAAACACTTTTCTTCGAAGAACTTTCAGAAAAAATCTTAGCTGCAATTCCAAAACCAACCAAGCAGTGCAAGAGGTTGGCAAATTGTTTAAAAAAAGGACTTGCTTTTCATCATGCAGGTCTTATGCATAAACAACGTGAAATTATTGAAGATAATTTTAGAGAAGGTAAGATAAAATGTATTTGCAGCACGCCAACTCTTGCGCTAGGAATTGACCTTCCTGCATATCGCGTCATCATCAAAGATCTCAAACGTTTTAGCGGTCAAGGATGGGGTGGAATGTCTTGGATTCCTGTTTTGGAATATTTGCAAATGGCAGGAAGAGCAGGAAGACCAAAATTCGAAACAACTGGTGAAGCAATAGCAATAGCATCAAGCGAAGAAAATAAAGAAGAGATTTTTGAAAATTATGTTAAGGGAGAACCTGAAGAAGTTTTATCAAAGCTTGCAGTTGAACCAGTTCTTAGATCTTATGTTCTTTCATTAATTGCTACAGGGTTTGTAAGTAATAAAAAACAATTATTGGAATTTTTTGGAAAAACTTTTTGGGCACATCAGTATCAAGATTTATTTAAATTAGAAAATATACTGGATAAAATTCTTAATCTTCTTGATGAGTATGAATTTATTCAATACAATACTAACCAGGATTTTGTTAGTGCGGAAGATTTAGGCGATGAAAAGATTAATGCGACTCTTTTAGGCCGAAGAATTGCTCAGTTATACATTGATCCAATTACTGCTCATCATATTATTACTTGTCTTAAGCGTGGTGCAAGTTATAAACTCGTAACGAGTTTTGGTCTTCTTCAAATGGTTTCTCATACTATTGAAATGAGACCTTTATTAAGAGTTAGAGCTAAAGAATATGATATTATTCAAGAGCAGTGGGTAAAGCATGATTCTGAAATGCTTGAAATTGAACCTAGTTATTTTGAGTCTGATTTTGATGAATTTCTTAATTCCATAAAAACTGCTTTGTTTTTGAAGGATTGGATTTCTGAAATAGATGAAGAAGTGATCTTAGAAAATTACAACACTCGACCTGGTGAAACAAGAATGAAAATTGATCGTGCCGATTGGCTTTTGTATTGTGCAGAAGAGCTTGCAAAATTATTAAGCTTCCATAGCCTTGTAACTGAAATTATTAAAATCCGTCTTCGCCTAAAATATGGTGTGAAAGAAGAACTTCTTGCACTTCTAAAACTCAAAAACATTGGTCGAGTTAGAGCAAGAATTTTATTTGCAAATAAAATTAAAGATATTGGTGACATTAAGCGCGCATCACCAATAACATTAGCACAGCTCATTGGTAGAAAAGTAGCAATTAATATAAAAAAGCAAGTTGGAGAAGACATTGACAAAATAATAGTGCCTGAGCGTAAACGAAAAGGTCAGAAAAGTTTAAATGATTTCTGAGAGGTTCTATTGAATTTTTTTTGATTAAATAGTCTATATAATACAAAACTTTATATATAACTTGGTGTAATACTATGTAACAAGGTGTTATAAGATGGTAAAAATACTAATTGATTTATCAAAAGAGGAAGATAAGATTGTTGAAGTCTATAAACTTGTGAATAATCTAAAAACCAAACAAGAAGCAATCAAGCGAATGGTTAAATATTTTGAAGTAGAAATCAAACCAAAAAATCTAAAGAAAAATGAAGAGTATTACAAAAAATCTCTTAAATTTTAGGAGGCATAAAAAATGATGAGTTATATAATTTTAATAGGAATAGGAGTTGTAGCTATTGGATTGTTTAGTTACACATACAAAACATACAACGCATTCATAAAATTAAAATTAGATGTTGAGAGACAATTAAGCCACATACAAGCACATCTAAAAAAGAAATTTGATTTAATTCCTGGACTTGCAGAAGTTGTAAAAGGATATTCAAAACATGAAAAAGGAACATTTGAAGAAGTAACTAAATTAAGATCTCAGTGGGGTGCTGCTAAAGACCTTGATGCAAAAATTAAAACATCAAATATGCTGGAGTCTGCCTTATCTAAGTTATTAATAGTTCAAGAACAATATCCTAAATTAAAAGCAGATAGAAGTTTTCTTAAAATACAAAAAAGTATAGAATATGTAGAAAAAGAGTTATTGCGTGAAAGAAAATTGTACAATAAGAGAGTAAGTTGGTATAATATGCAAGTTCAACAATTTCCTTCAAATATTATTGCCTTATTGTTTGGATTTAAGAACAAAGAATTTTTTGCAATAGAAGAATGAAAATAATTGAATGGATTAAACAAGTAATAGGAATACAAATAAAAACAAGACCTACACCTAAATTTAAATCTAAACAGATAAAAGTACATAAACCAAAAATATTTTTAGCAGCAGATTTACATATAGATCACAAAAATATAATTAAATATTGTCATAGACCTTTTCGTTCTGTCCAACAAATGAATAATAGATTAGTTAGTAATTGGAATAGAACAGTAAGAAAAAATGATGTTGTTTATTTTTTAGGAGATTTAGCTTATGGTCGAAGTAGTAGAAGTACGGATTATTGGTATAGAAAACTTAATGGAAGAAAGATATTCATTAAAGGAAATCATGATAGATCTCGAAGAATAAAAATGCATAAGAAAAAAGTGCTGAAATACAAAGGATTTAATTTTTTACTTGTACATTCGCCACAACAAGCAAAATATTGGAAGGGGTGGGTAATACATGGACATAAACACAATAACAATAAACGATATCCTTTAATTAACAAAAGATCTAAATTAATTAATGTTAGTTGCGAGTTAACAAAGTATAGGCCTATAAATATTGATGTATTAATGAGGAAGATAAGATGAAAGATAATAAAAAAGCAATTTATTCAGAAAAAATTATCGATTTAAAAATAAAAAAATTTGAAATGGAATTAGAAAAAGATAAAGATATTCATAAGTTTTTATTTGCATTTATTGCAGGAATTGCAACATTTTTAGTAACATCTGGTTTCGTTGCAAATTCAATTAATGATTTGATTAGAAGTTGGGTATTGCATGCAGTAGAATTACAGAATATTTGGACTGTGATAATTTTGTTATTAGTGCTTTTTTTGCCAGGTATTATCGCAGCTTTCCTCACGAGGGGAATATTAGAAATATTTATTAAATCAAGAAGTGAGTTATATACTAAAAAAATAGATAAAATAAACAAGTTAATTCGAGAAATAAAAAATTATTGATTTTTATAGTTTCAAACTTTTCAATTTCAATTCTGTCAAGCTTTACTTGATGATTAAGCTAACGAACAACAGTGAGTTGGTGTGTTATTTATTTTTATTTTTTCATAACTTGTGTAATTTAATATAGTATATTTGATTGTATCTTTAGCGTTAGGATAATCAATTAATATAAGTAATGGTTATTTTAATTTCATGAAAAAAAATTTTGTTTTGGAAAACATAGAAATTGAAAATCATTCTCTGGCAATAATTGTTTTAGCAATAATTATGGTTTTGGCAGCGTTGGCAAGCAGCTATTTTTTTGAGCTAATTAATTTTGCAATATCGATAATGTCTTCACTATTAGGTGTTTTTTTAACTATTTTATTTGTTAATTATTTAACCACTCGAGAAGCAATAACATTTAAAGAAAGATATCTTAAAAAACTTAAACCAACTTTTAATAGAAATTTTTTTTCTTTGTTTATTGATATATCGAAATTCGTTAAATTTAAAAACAGAAAATCATATTTTGAAGAAAAGTCTTTTGAAGTCGAATCTGATCGTAGATTTTTTGATTTATTATTAAATAAGTTTGACGATTTAGCTATGGACAATAGAACTATGCGAAAAGCATTTGATAATTATGAGGATTATGAGTTTATTTTTAGAACTTACAAAGATAGGTTAGTTTGTTTCACTCAGATAAACTCTACTTTTTTACCTCCTAATTTTGTTTTACATATGTCTAGAATGGTAGAACGATTAGACAGTTTGATTTTACAAATTAAGATTAAGGATAAACAGTTGGTTTTTAAAAATATCAAGGCGATTTTAAATCATTTAAATATTATTGACAAAGATCATTTTCAAATTATTTAATTTATTGTTTCTACTAGTATTTTTTTTCACATTACTGCGGCAGTTTATAAAATTCTATGAATTTTAAATATCGAAAAACACCTTGCATGAATCAGGTGTTTTTCTGCAATAACTCAGTAACTCACTTTGTTCGTTACTGAAAATATTGAGCTACGCTCAACAACATTGAACACTTATATGTTCAACTTATTTGCCAAGGCAGTAATGTTGTTGATGTATTTTGGATTTAGGGTGTTGCATATTCTTTTCCTTCCTCACCACCAATTAGTAATCCATTTCATAAGCATCTTTATAACTAATAATATTCGTCACGCTATTTTAATTACACAAACTATTTATAGTATTTCTAGTTCTGTAGATGACGTTTTAATTATTAATTTATTTTATTAATTTATTTTATTGTTTTATTTTATTATTTTATTATAAACAAGAAAAAAACAAAAAAGAGTTGGCTAAATGGGGTGAATTTAGTGGGGGCAAAAGAGAAAAGAGGTAGTGGGGAAAAGGAGGTAACTCTGTCTTCAAAAGGTGATGTTGGTAGTTTAAACCCGAGAGCAGAAGATTATGAATCTCGTGAACATACTGCTATTTCAGATGGTCAAAAACAAATTCCAAATTATCTTACTTCTAGACATAAAAGTTTTAAAGGTTCTTTTTGCGTTTTAACAGAGAGCAGATTTCATCCTGATTCTTATAAAGTAACTACTGAAGATGGTGCAGGCACAAAACTCTTTCTCGCTCAGTGGTTGAACAATTATCAAACTATTGGTTTTGATTTGGTTGCAATGAATGCTAATGATTATGCGATTATGGGGAAAGTTTGTCCAGATACAATTAATTTATATTTTGCCTGCCAGTCAAAAATTGAAGAGCACAAGATGGGTGAGATAATGAAGGGAATAGTAGGTGCTCTAAAAAAATGTGATGTTTCAGATATTCTTGATGATGCAGAAGTTATTAATTTTGGTAAACTCGAAACTGCAAGTCTTGATGAAATGATTACAGGACCTGTTCCACATTATGGTTTTGATATTGGTTGTGGCATGAATGGTTTCATAAAAAAAGATGACATGCCTCTTTGGATTCCTAAAAAGGGAGATATAATTGTGGGTTTTGAAAGTTCTGGTTTGCATTCTAATGGTTACACTGCGGCAAGACACACATTACTTACGCCAAATGTTGATCCGAGAAGCGAATGGAAGTCTCAGTACAGAGGAAAATATTCTTTGAGTGATTTAGTCCCTAATACAAATCAAACTATTGGTCAAGCTTTGCTAGAACCAACTTTAATTTATTCAAGAATGATTGCAGAGATTGCAGCAAATTCAAATTTTGTTTTTGGAGTAAATATTACAGGTAATGGTTTAAGAAACTTCAATAGATTCGGAAATGATGTCTCATTCATAATTGAAGATCCGTTCGAACCAAAACCTATTCATAATCTTGTAAAAGAAGAAGCAAATTACGATGTCAAAACTGCGTTTACAAAACTTAACATGGGCATGGGTTTTGCAATTGTGTTAAGAGATAATGGAGATGCAGCATTTGAAATTGCAAAAAAATATAACATAGCAGCAAAGAAAATTGGTTATGTTGGATTGGCAAGTAATGTTAATAAAACTATTCTGGTAAAAGATAATAAATCCTATGAGTTTGAAGGATATTAAGTAAGGTATCAATCAAGGTATGGGCGTATGGCAAATCGAATTGAAGTAAAATATAAATTAGGGATTGATTCTCGAGGAGAAGTTATAAAAAATAAATTAATTTCTTTAATGGAGGAAGGTGCAATTCCACAAGCAAACATTAATTCTGTTGATGTTGTTGATTCATACACTATAAATAAAAATGTTCCAAAAGAAACTCTAAAATTAATTGCAGAGTCTTTAACTAATCCGGTTTCTCAAATTTATCAAATAGATGATTCATTCAAAGAAAATTGTGATTTTGCTTTGGAGATTGGTTTCAAACCAGGTGTTACAGATAATGTTGCAACAACTGCAAGAAAAGGAATTGAAGCAAAATTAAATGAACTATTCGACACGAACGAATCTGTTCACTCAACGAGATATTTATTAATTAATGGACAAGAATTAAATCAAAATATTCTAAATTCTATTGGCAATATTTTAGCAAATCCTCTTATAGAAAATATTGTTGTAAAATCAGGAAATGATTTTTTGAATAATGGATTTTTGCCATATGTTCCTCAAGTTATTTTAGAAAATAAGCCAACTGCAATGGTTGTTCCAATAAGGGACATTTCTGAATCTGAACTTAAACTTATAGCAAAACAAGGAATTTTAGATCCAATCACAAAAATAAGGCGTGGACCTTTAGCATTAGATGTCGACGAAGGAATTCCTATTAAAATAATTCAACAACATTTTGAAAAACTAAAAAGAGATCCGACTGATGTTGAACTTGAATGTTTAGCACAAACTTGGTCTGAACATTGCAAACACACAATTTTTGCAGCAAATTTAGATGACGAATTATCAGCAACAGTTAATAATATTTACAAAACGTTTATTCGCGGAGCCACAAATAAAATAAGAACATCTTGGAAAAATAGACAAAAAGAGGATTATCTTCTTTCTGTTTTCAAAGATAATTCTGGGATTATTAAATTCAATGAGGAGTACGCAATTACTGTTAAAGTTGAAACTCATAATTCTCCGTCAGCTTTAGATCCTTATGGTGGTGCAATTACTGGGATTGTTGGAGTTGATCGTGATGCGGTAGGTGCAGGTCTTGGAGCTATGCCTTATAATCATAGATTCTTTTTTTGTTTTGCAGATCCAAAAAGTAAACGTCAACTTTTCAAAAATAAAAATCAAGAAAGTGGACTTCTTGAACAAAAAATTCTTAGTCCGAGAAGTATTATGGATGGTGTTATTGAAGGTGTTAAAGATGGAGGAAATAAATCAGGTATTCCAACGCCTCAAGGTAGTGCTTTTTTTCATGATTCATTTAGTGGCAAGCCTTTAGTTTTTGTCGGTGTTGATGGAATTCTTCCACTCAAATCTGCAAATCGGAATTCTTGGGAGAAAAAAGCAAAATCAGGAGATCTTGTGGTTATGCTTGGCGGTAGAGTCGGTCTTGATGGTATTCATGGTGCAACTTTTTCTAGTGAATCTATGGATTCAGGTTCACCTGCAAGTGCTGTGCAAATTGGAGATCCTATTACTCAGAAAAAATCAAGCGATGCAATTGTTAAAGAACTAAGAGATAAAAATCTATACACGTCAATTACTGATAATGGTGCAGGAGGTCTTTCTTGTTCTGTTTATGAAATGGCAAAGGAGTCTGGTGGAGCAAATATAGATTTAAACAAAGTACCTTTAAAATATCCTGGTATGCGTCCTGATCAAATTCTTATTTCTGAATCTCAAGAGCGTTTTACTTTTTCAGTTCCAAAAAACAAAATAGTCGAATTTATGAAAATTTCAAAAAAACATGATGTCGAGGCAACAGTTATTGGAGAATTTAATGATTCAAAAAAAGCAGTCGCATCATTCAATGGAGAACTAGTTCTCGACTTAGATCTTGATTTTTTTCATGATGGTCTTCCTCAGAGAAATTTAAAAACAACTTGGACACCTGATCTTTACAAACATGAAGAACCGTTTATTAAAGAACAAAATGATCTTACAAATACTCTTAATTCCATGCTTTCAAGATTAAACATTTGTAGTAAAGAATTTATTTATGAACAGTTTGATCATGAGGTTCAAGGAGGTTCTGTAATTAAGCCAATGGTTGGTAAAGGAAAAGTTGATTCTGATGCGACCATCACTCGACCAGTTTTGAGTTCTATGAAAGGAGTTGTGTCTACGCAATCTCTTTATCCAAGATATAGTCTTATTGATACATATCATATGGCTAGTTGTGCAATTGATACTGCGGTGAGAAATATGATTGCAGCAGGAGCTAAACTTGATAGAATGGTTTTGTTGGATAATTTTTGTTGGTGTTCCAGCGACGAGCCTGAGCGTCTTGGTCAATTAAAGAGAGCAGCAAAAGCATGTTTTGATTATGCAACTGTTTATCAAACGCCTTTTGTTTCTGGAAAAGATAGTATGTTTAATACATTCAAGGGATTCGATGAAAATGGAAATACTGTTAAAATTGATGCACTCCCTGCTCTTCTTATTTCTGGTCAAAGTATTATTCCTGATGTACGCAAATGTCAAACATTGGAGGCTAAAGTTCCTGGTGATTTGGTTTATATAATTAACAGTACAAAAAAAGAATTAGGGGGATCAGAGTATCACGCAATGATTGGAGAATCTGATCCTAATAGAAATCGCGAATTTGTTGGAGGAATTGTTCCATCAGTTAATGCTACTTTTGCACTGGAGGTTTATAGAACAGTGGAGAATATTATTGAATCTGGCCTGGTCGCTAGTTGCGCGTCTGTTGGTGTAGGGGGTATTGGAGTTACGTTAGCAAAAATTGCTATTGGAGGGCAATTGGGAATGCAAATAGAATTGGATAGTTTATTATGTTCTCCTGCAGCATATCTTGTTAAGCGCATAGATCATGTTTTATTTTCTGAGTCTCAAAGCAGATTTGTTGTGACTGTCGATCCTGAAAAAAAATATTTGTTCGAAAATAAGTTAAACAAAATTCCTTATGCATGTATTGGTTTTGTTTCAGAGAATAATTCATTCACTATTTCAAAAAGTGATAAGAAAATTATTGATTCATCAATAAATGATCTCTCTGAGGCTTATAAAAAAACATTGAGGGGTTATTAATTTGAGCGAATTCAAACCAAAAACTTTAATCATGAGCGGTTATGGTATTAACTGCGAGCGCGAAACAGCTCATGCTTTCGATCTCGTCGGTGCAAAAACTCAAATTGTTCATATTACTGATATTATCGAAAATAAATTTTTAATTGATGATTGTAACATTCTTGTTTTTCCTGGTGGTTTTAGTATGGGTGATGATACGGGTTCTGGTCTTGCTTATGCAAATATTGTTAGAGATAATCTTAGCGAACAAATAGAAAAATTCATAGAGCGAGATACTCTTGCAATTGGTATTTGTAATGGATTTCAAATTATGTCGCATCTTGGTTTTTTTCCTATAGGAGATAAAAATTATGGAACTTCAAAAACTGCACTCACGTTTAATTCATCTGCAAGATACAGAGATCTTTGGGTTTATCTTTCTAATAATCAAGAATATATCGAATCTGAAGATCAAGAATATGTTAAGTCTGAAGAATTAGGAACTGGTTGTGTTTGGACAAAAAACATTAGTAGACTTCACCTGCCTATAGCACATGGTGAAGGGAGATTTTATGCTCCCGAAAATATTATGGAGCAATTAAGAAGTTCAAATCAAATTGTTTTGAAATATATAAACAAGGATGGTTCAAAAGCAATAGGTGATGCAAATCCTAATGGTTCTCTTGACGACATTGCAGGTATTTGTGATCCTTCTGGAAGATTTTTTGGTTTAATGCCTCATCCAGAACGCGCAATTTATTCTGTTCAAAATGAATTTTTTACACTTGATAGAGAGTATAGATCTAGAATGGATATTGATATGCCTAAGTTTACAGATTGTTTAACTATTTTTGATAATGCAGTTAACTATTTTTGATATTGCATTTAATTATTTTAGTTAATGCATTTAATTATTTTTGATATTGCGGTTAATTATTTTAGTTAATAGCATAGTTAAGTTAAAAAAAGGTGATTTGATGAAGAAGGGAATTAAACAAGAAGAAAAAAAAGGGAAAAATATTCTAGTAGTTGGAAGTGGAGGACGAGAACATGTTTTGTGTTGGAAACTTTCTCAAAGTAAACATGTTGATAAAGTTTTTTGCGCACAGGGTAATGGAGGTACTAAATTAAACATAAACATTTCTCCAAATGATATTTCTGCATTAGTTAATTTTGCAAAAGATAATAACATTGATCAAACTTGGGTTGGTCCTGAAGATTCTTTAGTTAAAGGAATTGCTGATGCTTTTGAAATTGCAAATCTTAACATAATAGCGCCAAATAAACGTTCAGCAGTTTTAGAAGGGAGTAAAATTTTCGCAAGAGAGTTTATGAAAAAATATAATATTCCTATTCCTAATTTTGTTCCGTTCAAAAACAGTTCTGTAGATCTTGGCATAGAATATATCAATATTGTTGGAGCGCCTATTGTTGTTAAAGCAGATGGTCTTTGTGCGGGTAAAGGAGTTTATGTTTGTAATTCTAAATCTGAAGCAATTAAAGCAATTAAAAATTTAAAAAATAATTTTGGTTCTGCAGGTAATGATTATATTTTAGAAGAGTGTTTGGTTGGACCTGAAGTTAGTTTAACTTTAGTTACCGACGGTAAATCTTACAAAAAATTATCTTATTCTAGAGATCATAAAAGGAGATTCAATAATGATAAAGGTCCCAACACAGGGGGTATGGGTGCTTATGCTCCAACAAAACTTATAACAAAAGAACTTGATCAAATAATTGAAGATACTATTATTGAACCAACATTGGAAGGTTTACGAGCAGAGAATTTTGATTATAAAGGATTTTTATATATTGCACTTATGTTAACAGATGAAGGACCTAAGGTTCTCGAATATAATGTACGTTTAGGAGATCCAGAGACGCAAGTTATTGTTCCACTAAATAATAATGATTGGTATGAACTTGGCCAAGCAATTATCGAAAAAAAATTAGATGGATTTGAGTGGAGTAATAAACAGGCTCATGCTTGTTGTGTTGTTGCAGTTTCAAAGTTATATCCTGGAAAGTACAGGTCTGGTTGTAAGATTTTGGGTTTAAAACAGTTAACTGAGATTTCTGAATTAAATGGATTTTATGCGTTTCATGCAGGCACTAAAAAAGATGAATCAATCGTCAGAACTGCAGGGGGGAGAGTGTTAGGAATTACTGCTCTTGGCACAGATCATTTGGATGCAGTTGATAGAGCATACAGTGCTATTAAAATCATAAAGTTTGATAATAGTGCATATCGTACAGATATAGGTAAAAATAACTTCGAAAATGAATAAACTTAACAATAAATTAAAACTTGCAGTTGGAGCTTCAGGTAGTGGAACTTGTTTGCAAAGTGTTATCGATAACAGTTTCAAACCTGATTTTGATTTTGAAGTGGTTTGTGTTTTTAGCGACGAGCCAGAATGTTTTGCATTAGGGCGTGCAAAAAATCATAACATTCCAACACTTTCAGTTCCAGTTCAAAAAATTACAAGTTCAAATTTAGAAAGCACAAAAAGAAAAGAACGTAAACTACTCGAAAGAATTCTTCAGGAAGAGAGACTGCTTAAAGGTTACAATAATCAGAAAGGACTTTTAGAATACAATCCTGATTATGTTGTTTTATTAGGATATGAAAGAATCATCACAGGCCATTTCCTGTCTAAATTTCCAAATCGTGTTCTAAATACTCACCCTGCACCCTTAGAATTTCAAGGGATTGGAGGTTATGATTGGGCATTAGGTTATCACAAAGATGCAGTGAGAAGAAATGACTGGACTTGTGTAACATTTCATTTTGTCAACGATAAAGTAGATCACGGTCCTGTGATTTGTCAAACTCCAATGAAAATAACTCTTGATGACGACTCAGATTCATTAAGTGATAGAGGCAAGAACTTAGAATATGATCAAATTTCAACCTGTCTTCAATGGTTCGCAGAAGGTAAAGTGATTTTTAATAATGATTCTGAAGTTGAAATTAATTTAGAAAAAATGCAAAGAAACAAAATCGATTATATGTTAAATGTATTTGAAGGAGAAGATAAATCAAAGAAGTATGAGTTTATTCTTTCATTTGATGAATTTTATGATGAGATCAAAATAAAAAAAGAGGGTAACATAATAAATCCTAACTTGTGCGGTTATTACATCCCAAAAAACACGCCAAACAGTTTAGAATTTACTTACTTGTATAGAGGAATTTCAAAACTAAGAAATCGAGGTTTTGATATTAATTTTAATTTTCATGGACTAAACATCCATCCGGTTTATATGAAAAAAAATTTTAATGAAGAGGGCGTATAAACAATGTCTATTCGTCGTGTAGAACAAATTGATGATTTGGTAAAAATAAAAAATGTAGTGATTAGTGTGTCTGATAAATCAGGTTTAGACCAGCTCATCCATGATTTAATTAAAATTATTCCTGGTGTGAATATTTATTCTACTGGCGGAACTTACAAAAAGATAACTGAGATTTTAGGAGAAAATTCATTTAAAAATTTGAGCGATGTAAAATCATATACTGATATGCCTCCAACAGAAGGGGGTCTTGTTAAAACCTTGCACCATAAACTTTTTTTAGGTTACTTAACTGAAACTTATTCGCAAGCACACCAAGATGATCTTAGACGAGAAAATGCAGAACCTATTGATCTTGTTGTGTGCAATCTTTATCCTTTTTCTCAGGTTATTTCAAATAAATCTGGTAAAGATCCTGTTCATTTTGAAGATGCGCGAGGTAATATTGATATTGGTGGTCCGAGCATGGTTAGAGCTGCTGCAAAAAACTTTTTAAGAGTTGGAGTTGTTGTTAATCCTGCAGATTATCCTTTTTTAATAGATAAATTAAAACAAACTAAAGGACATACAAATCTTAAATTTAGATTATATTGTGCACAGCAAGCATTTATTCATACTGCGCAATATGATTCTTTGATTGCAAATTATTTTATTACGAGAACAGTGAAAGATATTAGTTTTGCATATCCAACAATACTTAATAAACTGGGTGAATAAATTGAAAAATGATAAACAAAATTTGAAAAATAGTTCAAAATCTAAACTCCAAACAATATACAAGACAATAAATGACGATCCTTTTCCTAGATTTATTCGTCAAACTTTTTTTGATGCAATAGACGAGTCCACTGGAAATATTATTGATGGTCAATCTTTGTTATATGCAAAAACCGAGTGGGGCATCTTAAATAAAGATTCAGGATTATATGAAAAAAAAGGTTTGCGTTATGGTGAAAATCCAGATCAGCCCGCAGCACTGTATAGATTAATTAATGGAAATCTTCTTATTGGTGATATAGAGATTATTTCTCCTGATAATTATTTGGTTTCATTTCCTGAATTAGTTCAATCAGGCAAACATCCTGGCAAAATTAATTTGACTGATGTTGATTCTGCTTTAAACATTTTAAAATATTTAGGAGCCAGACCAAGTTGTGTTATTGTTAAGCATAATAATCCTTGTGGTGTGTCAAGAAAAGATTCTCTCGTCAAAGCATATCAGACTGCAAACCTTGCAGATCGTGTTGCTGCTTTTGGTGGCGCAGTTGTTTTTAATCAATCTATTGATAAAATTACTGCAGAGTCTATTTGTGATAATTATGCAGAGGTTATTGCAGCTCCTGAGTTTGAAGATGGCGTTTTGGACTTGTTTGAAAAAAAGAAAAATTTGAGAATTATTAAAATAAAGAACATAAATCGTCTTCAGGATTTTGTTAATTCTAATTATTTAGAATTTAAATCATTATCTGATGGGGGTATGGTTCTACAGCTTAATCAGAAGTTAAATAATTCTTTTGAAAATTTAGTTCCTGCACATCATACGTATAGAAAACAAAAATACAAATCAGCATCTAATTTTTCTACAGATCTAAAACCTGATGTTGAGTTTGGTTTAGCAGTAGAGTATGGAGTTACGTCAAATTCAATTATTTTTGTAAAAGACGAAACTACTGTGGCTATTGGTACGGGCGAGCAGGATCGTGTTGGTGTTGCAAAGATTGCAGTTGCAAAAGCATATGATAAAGCAAAAGATCGTGCTGCTTGGTTAAAATATAAAATACCCTACGCAGATATCACAACAAGTCAAGCAGAATTAATTAATTCAGAAGTTTCAAAAAATTGTGCAGGTCTTGATTGTAGTATTATGATTTCAGATGGTTTTTTTCCATTTCCCGACGGTGTAGAGGTAGGACTTGCACAGGGAATAGCAGGAGTTGTTCAACCTGGCGGAAGTATTAATGATTATCAAGTAATTGAGGCTTGCAATAAAGTGCATGTTCCGATGTTATTTACAGGTCAAAGATTATTCAAACATTAAGATAAATAAACTGAGGTATCCAAAATGCAAAACATAAACGATATTTATGTCGAACCATTGGTCGGAAGATATACTAGCAAAAGAATGCAAGAACTTTTCTCTAATCAGACAAAGTTTTCTTTATGGAGAGAATGTTGGGTTGCTTTAGCACAGGCTCAAAATGAAATGGGTCTTAAAGATAGTGAAGATAATCTTATTGTAACTGAAAGTCAAGTTTATGATCTTAGTCAATTTGTAGATAATATTAATTTTGATGTTGCAAAGCAAAAAGAAAATGAAATAAGGCATGATGTTATGGCGCATGTTTATGCTTTTGGACAACAATGTCCTAATGCAGAACCAATTATTCATCTTGGTGCTACTAGTTGTTTTGTTACTTGTAATTCTGAACTTCTTCAAATAAAAAAAGGAGTAAATTATATTCGAGAAGGTCTTGTTTCTGTAATTTCTAATTTAAGAAATTTTGCATTCGAGCATAAAGATTTAGTAACTTTAGGTTATACTCATTACCAACCTGCGCAACCAACAACAGTTGGAAAAAGACACACATTATATATTCAGGATTTATTAACAGACTTGGAGTATCTTGATTTTTTTGAAAATAATGTACTCGACGCAAGAGGTGTTAAAGGAACTACTGGAACTCAGGCATCCTATCTAAAATTATTCAAAAATAATTATGATAAAGTTCAACAGCTCGACGATATTGTTTCAAAAAAGTTAGGTTTTAATTCGTCTTTTCCAGTTACTGGACAAACATATCCTAGAAAATTAGATACAAAACTTGCAGAAACATTAACAGGTATTGCTATTTCTGCACATAAGTTTGCAGTGGATATGAGACTCATGTCTAATCTTAAAATTCAAGAAGAACCTTTTGCTCAAAATCAAACCGGAAGTAGTGCAATGCCTTACAAACGAAATCCTATGCGTAGTGAGCGTATGACTTCTCTTGCAAGATTCTTACTCACAAAGCCACTTAATTTTTATCAAACTGCAGCAAACCAGTGGTTTGAAAGAACACTTGATGATTCTGCTATTCGTAGAATTGATATTCCTCAATCATTTCTTTGTTGTGACTCTGTTTTGAAACTTTATGAAAACATCACTTCAGATATGGTTGTTTATAAAAATTCAATTGCACGTTATCTAAATGCAGAACTTCCTTTTATGGCTTCAGAAGATATTATTATGGAGTGTGTTGATAGAGGAGAAAGCAGACAAAATATTCATGAACTTGTTAAAACGCATGCTGTTGCTGCAGGCAAGGTTGTTAAAAATTCAGGAGGAGATAATGATTTATTATTCAGAATTGCTGATGATGAATCTATTCCTTTAGAGTTAGATGAATTGAATGAAATGATTTCAAGTCCTTGGAAGTTTGCAGGTTGTGCTCCTGAGCAGACAGAGGATTTTATAACTCGCGTTGTCGATCCTGTTTTAAAAAAATATGCCGGACTTATTGGAAAGTCTGATTCAGAAATTAATGTTTAAATTGAGGTGATTTGAATTACAAAAAATTTTGGAAAATATTTATTTGTTGGTCGAGGATCAACAAGTGACGACGAGGTTTTATTTAGAAAATATGCTAAACTAGGAGGTCAGAATTTTCAAGATTATTTTAGACAAAAAGATATTTCTTTAGGCAAACCTTTGTTAACTTCAATTCATAGAACGCCCCAAAGAACTCTTGATATTGCAGATCAGCTTTCTGCTTTTATTGATAATGTATATTATTCTGACAATAATGCGGGTTTTTGTTGTGTTTGGGTTGGTGGTATGAGTTTTCAACTTCCTGCAGTTGTTGCAGCTTATCTTCCTCACACACCTATGATTGCAGTTCCATTAAGCGCTAATGTTATTGGAGGCGGTTTAGATGCATTTATTTCAAATTCAAATCTTCCGCCAGGAATTCCTGTTGGTGTTGTGGCCCCACATTCAGATAAAAAGAATTCTTTACCAGATGCTTTTTTAATTTCTGAAAAGATTGTGAATAATTATTTTGATTATGTTGTTTTAATTCCTAAAGATTATTCTTGTGATTATTTTGATAAGGCAAAGAGTTTGTTAGATTCTTTAGAGGTTCCATATAAAATAAAAGAACCAGAAGAAGATAAAGCTGAACTTTGTATTAATATTTTTGATAATTTTATTGACGCAACTAAATTTGATTTTTTTGATGGTGTTTGTTTATCTTGTGCAAATCCAACATCAAAATATGCAGATATCACTTTGGATGGAATATTGAATTCAATCAGCAAGTGTAATAATTCATTGTATTTTACTCGTCCTGAAAACGCAGCTATTTTTGCAGCACAGATTTTATCTGCTAGCAGAAAGGGTTTAAGGAAGAACTTGGTCGAATATAAACGCGATGCAAAAATTAAGTATGGAGATAATCCTAAAATAAATGATGCTTTTTTTAGCAGGTAATTATTATAAAATAAAGGTGATATTAAATGGTAGAAACAATAACTAAATTATCTGAATTGACAAAAATTATAAGAAATGATTTGAATAACAATTTTTTATTTAGAGAATTTGATATTCCTCAATATGCATTCAGATCAGATATTGTTCCTCATTCTGGAAAGGTTGCAGATAGTAATATTTTTGATTTGTACAGATTAATGGCGAGAACTGATAGAATTTCTACTCATGATTGTGTTCATCACAGTTTAATTCCAAATAAAGGTCTTGTAACAACTGCTCTTAATAATTTTTTTATGGATCTTTGCAAAGATGTTGTCGCATCTCAAACTATTGATTCAAGTATTGATCCTAATTTTACTTATGCAGTTAATTGCAAGGTTTTTCCTGTCGAGTTTGTAATCCGACGTCATTTAACAGGTAGTGGTTGGAAAGATTTTAAATCAAAAGTTGATGGTGCTCAAGAATGGTCATCTGAACTCAATTGTTTTACAAAAGGATATGGAATTAACATAACTCCTGATATGTTCGAAGATGAATTAATACAAACGGGGGGACGATTAACTAGTTTATTATTTACTCCGACGACAAAAGCAGAATCGGGTCATGATCTTCCTATACCTTATGATGTTGCAGCAGAATTAGTTGGTGGAGAATCTATCCTGGATAACCTTGTAAATATTTGTTTTGGTTTATTTAGAAAGTCTGAGGATTTTTTAGCAGAGCGTGGTTTGCTTTTAGTTGATACAAAATTCGAATTAGGTGTTGACAGATATGATTTTAAAAATATGGATTCATCAATTAATAATTTTAGTGCTACAGACGATTCAAAAAAGTTTTACACAATTGAAAATAAGCTTGTGCGTGTTGTTGATGAAATGATTACTGCAGATTCAAGTAGAATTTGGAAAGCAGACGATTATGAAGAATATAGGGGGGGTAGAGTAGATAATATTCCTAGTGCTTTTGATAAACAATTTATTCGAGATTATGTTGAAAAAATAGGCAGGGCAGGAAAACCTGTTAAATTTCCTGATGAGCTTGTTATTGATGCAGCAGTTCTTTACGCATCTGCATATGAACTTATGACTGGAAAACATTTTGTTGAATTGAGAGCTCTTGCAAATACAAAAGAGAATCAATCAATTAATGATCGTATTGTTGATAATTTGATTAAAGTATCTGAGAAATATGATTTTAAATTTAGAGATTATTAAAAAGTTAAACAGTTAAAAATTAAAATTAATAATTGATTAAACTGAATGAAAAATTAAATCAAATAAACAGTTGAATCAGGTAAATTAAACTCAATAGAAGATTAAATGGAGGATGGGAAATGAAAAAAGTTTTGAAAAACATTTTATTATCAGTTTTTATTTTGTTGTTAACAATGTGTATGTTATTAGTTGTGGGCTGTACAACTTCTAAGATTAATCCTGCAGTTAATCAAGATCCTTTAATTGGTGCAATGGATCTTGTAGATCTCGAATCTCCGCTACCTCAATCAGATGATTTAGATAGTAAAGAAAAAACAAAACTCGTTGATGGAGTGATTTCAGATAATTCAAAAGAAAATTCTAACTCTGTAGATTCATCGTCGAAGCTAGATAAAAAAGTTTATTTGGATAAAAAGATTCAATCGCTTCAAGAAGCAACCAGTAAAGTCAAGTCTTATTATTTTTATTACACTGGAGAAACATTAGGGAATGATGTTGATACTAAATCTAAGATGAGTCATTTTTATGTTTATGGAAATGCGGTTAGAATTGAGATTCCTTATGAACAAAATTATTTTCCCGAAGATGTTTTTGATGTAGTTTATTTAGATAAAGCTAATAAAAAAGCTTATGCTTGGTGTGAAGATTTAGATTATTGTGCTAAGATGGATGAGTTAAAAGAAATTAGTTATTATAATTATAATGTTGAACTTCCAGTCGAAATTACTCAAAATTTGAAATGCGGCACTGTTATAGGTAAACAACAAATTGAGATGTCAAAAGAGGCTTTGATTGTCGAATGTGATTTTGGAGATTATAAATTGAGGTATTGGTTGTATGATTATAATGGAGCAGTTCTTAGAAAAGAATATGTGTTTGAAGATGGTATGAAGACTATTTTTGATTTTGATAATATGGTATTTAATAATTTAAAGAAAGAAAAAGTTTTTCCGCATTTAGATATTCGTCCAGAAGGTTTTGCAGAATATTCTGAACCTGTAGTTCAATCTATTGAAGATAAACAGCAAGAAGCAGTTAATGAGCTAGCAAATGAACAATTAGATTCTGAGAAAATTGATGAAAATAATAAAGTTAGTCAGAGTATTACTACTGTAAAAGATGTTGAGAATTGTAAATCTGTTGAGGGTCAAATGAGCATAACTCAAGATACTGTTCTTTGTCCAGGAGAGTATGTTCTTCGTCAAGGAATTATTATTTCAGAATCAGATATTACATTAGATTGTAATGGTGCAGTTTTAATGGGGAGTCCTCATGACTATCTTACTGCAGATATTATTGGTATTGGTATGCGTTCTGATGCTAGAAATGTTAATATTGTTAATTGTGTTGTAAAAAACTTTGGTATTGGAGTAAAAATTTCAACAGACTCAAATTTGTTAACACATAATACTATTACTGAAAATACAGTGGGGATTTTAATGGAACAAATTGATTACCCTTATTATCATGAGTTTATAGTCGATGAAAATATATTGAGTGAGAATAATATTTTCAATAATACTAGAGAACTTGGAAAAAGTGGCCAGTCATTTGATATTATTGCAGATACTTTGCGTGATGTTATTGCTAACCAAAACTATTGGGGTAATACTGATTGTAATAAGTTAAAAAAGATTTATGATAATCATGCAGTTATTAGAGATAATTATCAAAAAGGAACTTTCAAACATATAATCACAAACACAATATTGACAGAGCAGTTTGAAAACCCTACTTCAAAGATAATTAAGTGTGAATAAAAAAACAAAAAATAATCAAACATAATAGATAATAAAAAAAATAAAAATATCAAAGAATTAATGACAAAGAATCAATGACAAAGAATCAATGACAAAGAACAAATAACAAAGAAAAAATAATAGGTGATTAAATGAAAACAAAAAGAGGTCATATTTTATTACATGGAACATTTTATGGCGACGAGGCAAAGTCTAAAGTAATTGAAGAAATTTTAAACGTTTCTAATCATATAGGTTGTGTTGTTCGTTATCAAGGTGGAGATAATGCAGGTCATACTCAATGGGTTAAAGTTGGCGAATCAAGAACTCCAGATCCTAATCTTCCTGAGGGTTTAGAAGTTAACAACATTAATGAAATTGATGTAAAGCAGTTTAGTAAAGATGATGGAGTTTATTACGCGACTTTTGTTAAAAAAGTTATGCACAATCTTTGTTCTGGTGTTACGGTTCCAGGTGTTAAAAACTTAGCAGGTCCTGGAATGACTCTGAATGGAGAGCGTCTTTTAGAAGAAATGGGAGATATGAAATTCTTTCTAACAGAGGATAATTTCAAAATTTCTGATAATGCTATTGTTAATTTATCTATGTATTCAGATCTTGAAAATTTATTGACTGATAAGAGTGTTGGAACAACTAACAAGGCAATTGGTATTGCATATTCTATGAAGTATCTTCGTTTTGGGATTAAGTTTGGTGATTTTGTAGATTCTAATGAGTCTATGAATATAAAACCTGCTTTGGAAAAATTAAATTCTGCTTGTGATAAATTTATTAATCCTTTGTTTAAGCATTATGGTTTACAAGAGTTAAATCCTAGCAAAATTATAGCTCAAGAAGCAGAAATTATTGAACAGTTTAAAGATAGGATTGTCGACGCTGAAGAATATTTGGATAATATAATTAACGTCGAGAAAAGAGCAATTTTGGCAGAAGGTGCGCAAGGGTCAAGACTTGATATAGATATTGGCGAATATCCTAATATTACTTGTTCAAATACAGGTCTTGCAGGCGCTTATAGTGGCATGGGTCTTGGTGTAAAATTCGATCGTATTATCGGAATTGTAAAAGCACCTATTTCTTCTAAAGTTGGTGGTGGAATTTTCCCAACTGAGTTTTGCGATCCTGAACTTTTTAAAGATAATCTTGAGGGCGAAGAATTAATAACTTCTGATTTATTAAAGCGCGCATTAGCAGACGATCCTCTTGCACTTTCAACTTATTTTAGAGTTAAAGCTGCAGAGTATGGAGCAACAACTGGAAGACCTCGGCGTGTTGGTTGGGTGGATGCAGTCATGCTTCGCCAAGCCATGCGTTGGAACTTGACAACTGAGCTTGCAGTTACTAAGTTTGATGTTGTTGATGATTGGGATGGAGAGCTGAAAATTGCAACTGAGTATGATGTTGATGGAAAAAGAACAAATTATGTTCCTACAAGACCAGACACGTTAAGAATTGTTAAACCTATTTATGGTTACAGTGTTCCTGGTTGGGCACATCAAGACAAAGTTAGAGGCGCAACTAGTATGGATCAAATTCCGGTGAATGCAATGAATTATTTATTAACATTACAAAATGAATTATTAGTTCCAGTTAGAACAATAACAACAGGACCTAATAGTGGAGAAGTTATTCATAATGTTGATTTAGAAAATTAATTTTTTTATTTTTTTAAAATTGTTATTCTATTAAATATTTTATTAAACTTAGAACTGTATTATAGTTAAATCTTTTGCAGTTTTTATTTCTTTTTGTGGATCTTTCATTAATGCTACAAATACTCCTTTCATGTTTCCCTTATCTATATATTTTTCTGATGTAAAAATTGTAAGAACTCTATTATTAAAGCAATATCCTTTTGCCAAAGCGTCATGTCCTCGTAATAAAACATTTTTTTCTAATAGTTTCATTTTTTCTTCAAAATATTTCTCATTAATAATTATTCCTTTACTTCCAGTTCGGGAGCGTTGTTCATTGGGGATAAATCCTGCTTCTCCCATCCCATATTTTTCTTCATGATCTAAGTCACTCCAAAGAAGATCATCTATTAGTTTATTATCTTTTGAATCAACAATTCCTTTTGGTAAGTTAACAAGATCATCAATTGATTTAATTTGAGGAATTGCCCCATGTAGTCCAATAATTCCATTTTTTGTTGTTGCAACATAAGGCATGCTGCTAAATGTCATATCGTATACGCTGGAAATTGGCAGCACGTAATCTTTCTCAAATTTTGCTAAGCTAACATAAAATTCTGGCGGCCATGTTAGTGGTATTGATGCAACATCATGATTGCCTCTAAGAAGAATTATGTCTCGGGGATTTTCAATCTTTTTTTGTAATAGGTAAGAAATATTTTTGATTGAGCCATTTTCTTTTGGTGCTCGATCAATGTAATCTCCAAGAAATACTAGTAAATGCGAACCTGAAAACATATTATATACTTTTTCTGTTGTTTCAAAGTCTCCATGTGTATCGCCTACAAATGCGATTGGTTTATTTAATGGTAATTCAATTAGACTTGGTTCAGTTTCAAAAATAGTTGATGCTTTTTTAATAAAATCTAAATATTGCTCTGGCTCATTATATCCGGGAATGTCTGGTAAAAATCTATTCATTTCAAAATATTTAACCTATTAGGGTTTATATTTTTTATTGTGCTATAACCTATTTATTTTAAATTTATGTTTGTGTTTAAACACTTCAAGCCATTCAAACAGTAGTTTAAATAAGGTACATACTTTACATACTCTTGTTTTAAATATTTGATTTGTATAATATGTACTGAGAGGTAAATAATAATTAGGAGGGTGTGAAAATGAAAAATCAGAATAGCGAAAGCTACGACAATAGAAAAAGACAGGCAGAAACTATGTATGCAAATGCTGTTTTTGCTGTAAAAAATTATCGATTTGAACAAGCCATAGATTTTGGAAAACAAGCAGTTGAATTTTATGAAAAATTAAATATTCAAACATTAGAAGATGCAATCGCAACACAAATAAGCATAAATAATGTGCCAATACCTGAACTAATGCATGAAGGCGTAGTCAAAGCAAGATTAAAAGTGCATGGTTTAAATTTGGATTAATTAATTTAATTAAATCAAGAAGAAGATAATAGTATTAAAATATAACAGGTAATTATAAAAATAAAAAAATAAGAAATATAATAAATATTTTATTCTCTTAAATAAAAATCTAATTTTCTTTTTCTTGGTTCTATTCCTTCATTTAAAAAATGACTTGAGTGTCGTTTTAGAACATAGAGTCGTTTCATGAATTGGTGTTGTTGTTCTTCAGATTCAAATCCGCAGTATCTTTGTTCGATATCCTGTCCTAGTTCATTTGCAATTATTGCATCTCCCCACAGTCCTGCAAGTCGTAGTATTGTTGATTTCATTTTAAATCTGTAATATTGCGCATCTCCAACATAAGGTCTAGTGTTTGTTGTTACAAATTCTGTTGCAGGTAAGTTTTTAAATATTCTTTCTTGTATTCCTTGATGCGCATCTCCGCCTAGCCATGCATGAGTAAAATATATAAATCTAGCTTCAGGTATTCCAAAACTTTTTCCTGTTTCTGAACATAAGTTTCCTGCATTAGACCAATTTACTGCTTTGAACATTGTTCCTCCTGTGTCAAGTCCATCATCATCAAAGGATTCTAATTTACCGTCAAGTGTGGTGAAATTATCAGATACAGAGTCTATAGATACTTCTACTTTTTTTGGATCATTTTTTGCAGTTCTTGCTTTGTTACAGTATACTCTGCTTACATTTGGTAAAAACAAAGCAGCATACAATAGATCTATGAATTCTCTGTTTCCTTTATCCATTGCTTTTAATACAAATTTTGCTCCTTTATCTGCTAAGTACCCATTTCTAATTAAAGAACTTTGGTGCAAGATATAATCTGCAAGTATTGCGTGGGGACTTATTGATTTTATTACAGATTCTCCAATTTTTTGTATTTCTTTATTATTTGCATCAAAAGGTATTTCTTTATTATTAGAATCAAATTTCATTTCTTCAGGAATTAGTCCGTATGATTGTGCAAAGAATGCTGCGATTCTTGGTGAATGAATATGGGTTGTGATTACTTGATCTATTCCTGCGGCTTTGAAAGTATCTGCGTGGAGTCTTACTGTGTTTGGTTCTCCTTCTGCTTTTGCATCTTCCTCTGAACCTCGGTCTTGTCGTGCGTGTGGTAAATCTGTCGAGAGTAACACGACTTTTTTTGCTCCTGCTTCTTTCGCAGCTCTTGCTGTTATACATGCTTTGTATATTATTGACTCTGGTTTTGTATACGGTCCAGGCATTAGAAGAATATAGACTGATTCATCTTTTACTTTTTTTTTGAATTTTGGGCAGAATTCTCCTACACTAAATTTTCTAGGATCCATGTATGCATCAACTAGTTCTGGAGATCTTATTCCCGTACATCGTTCTGAAATTTTTGTTGCAAGTTCAATGTGAGTCAGGGATATTGGTACTGGATTAATTTTAGAAATAACATCATCGATTACGCTTTGACTTTCTTTTCGCATTTAACCACCCTTGTTTTCATTCAATAATTATGTTTAGTATTTCTCATATTTACTAATTATGCTTAGTTGTGTTTATTATTGGTTAATTAGTTATAATTACTTGTTGTGTCAAGTTAATCAACATACTTATTTAAACTTATTTAGTCACAAAAGGGTTAGTACTCTGCAGCGTTGGGGTTTATCAGTTCTTGTTGTATTTGTGAATAAAGAGGGTGTTTTGATTTTTCCATTGCCTCTTTTGCAGTTGTTGCAAATTTAGGTGTTTTAGGATTCCAACCCATAAATCCGCCGTGTGTAAGATAATCTGCAAATCTTCCAAAATGGGTTGAATTTATAGTATATTCTCCTACTTGTATAGAATTTCCGCTGTCTGAAATAATAACATCAAGCATTGTTCCTTGAGTGTAAAGTTGCAGTTCTTCTTTTTGTGAGATACTTGTTTCGTCTGCTACATATTTGTCAAGTACAGAATTGTTAATAGGTCCTTCACTTTCTTGTTCTTCATGAACTAGTTTTAAAAGTCCGAGCGTGTATTTAATATCTTTTTTCCAAAACAAGGATTCATCAAATGATAGTATTTTTGTTTCGCATAAATCTTTATTTTCTGCAATGTGTTGAATTAATTCACAAAGATGTTTTGTTGTAAAACAGTATTCTCCTAATCTAGAAAATTGTGTGAATGTAGCACAAAATCCTGAACTTACTTCTCCATGAGTTTCAGTTACTAATATTAAAGTCATTTTTTTAACCTCGCTTAATTTTTTGTTTTTTTATTTTCACATATTCACTCTCTTTTAATTTTTTCTTAATTTGGTCTTTCTAGCTCTAGTTTATTTTCAATATTAAAATAAATTGAAAATCGATCTTCTATTGAAAACTCAGGGTTTTGTTTAAGAAATTTTTTGAGTTTACATAAAAGTTTCATTCTGTGTGTTAATTCGTCTATTGCGGTATTGTCTACTTTATTGTTTTTTACAGGAACTGCTCTAAGCCAGTTGAATCTTTCAGAAGGATCATAGTCAGGAACAGAATTTTGTATTTCAATAATTATTCTTTCATATCTGTTTCTATAATTATCTAGTTTTGATGCATAGCATGCGGCTATAAAATAGTAATCTGCCCATAAATTAGAATTTGGTTTTTCTATTTTTGCTTGTTCTCCGTCATAAATTAATCCTGGAATAATGCTGTTTTCTTTTCCAAGATTGATTAATAATCCATCACTTATAGCATAACTTGCTGATTTTTTGAATGCATTTAGTTTTTCAACTAATCCCATAATTTCTCGCCCCCAACTAGTTCACTCAACTTTTTATTTGAATATTTGTAATAGAAAATTTTTCAAAGTTCTCAGTGGTGTTCACTTCTTTTTCATTCTAGGATATGTTCCGCGTTCCATAAATACTCTTGTAGTTTTTACTGCAAGTCCTTTATTTTTTTTCTTCATCTGTGCAGAAATCATTCTTGCTTCTCCAATTAAAACAAGCTCATTTTTTAGTGTCATTACTGCAACCACTTCACCTTCTTGTATATCGCTTTCTATTTTGGATATTCCTGGAACATGAAGATCTGCTCCATGGCATAATGTGTCGACAGTTGTATCAAATATCCATACTTTTGGAAGGTGATCTGTTCCTGATTCTAATGGTAGAATTATTTGGCGTAGCCATTTATCATTTCCATCTTCTTTGTAAAACGAATTGGCATCATGAATATCAATTAAGTTTGTTACATTTGTTTCATTAAATGGTCCTGCTTTTGATCGTCTAAGTTCTGCCATGTGTGCGCCAGTTCCAAGTTCTTTTCCAATGTCTGAACAAAGTTTTCTTATGTACGTGCCTGCTTGACAACCAACTGTAAAAAGAACATCTTTTCCATTAATTTCAAGAATATCAATATAATATATTTTTCGATACCGCCATTGTCTTTTTACTGCAGATTTGATTGGAGGTAATTGCTTTATTTTTCCTATGAATTTTTTAAACATTATTTCTTTTATTTTTTTTGGTTCAACATCTTTGTGTATGTGCATTAAACATACATATTCTTTTCCTGCATTCAACAAAGCCAATACAATTTTTGTTGACTTTTCAAGTGCTACTGGAAGTACGCCTGTAACTTTTGGATCGAGTGTTCCGCTATGTCCACTTTTTTTTAGTTTGAATATTTTTTGTATATAGCTGCTTATTTGGTGTGATGTTGGTCCTTTGTTTTTATCTACATTTATTATTCCTGTTCTAATTAGTTCTTCAGTAGTTCGATCTTCAGGTTTGCATCCAAATTTTGGATCTGTTATAGCTTCTTTTCTAATTAGAACTGTTCGTTTTATACGTTCAAAAGGTAATAAGCATTCATTATTTTCATTTAGGCATTCATAATCTAGCGCATTTTCAGAACTAGCATTAGTTTCATTGTTTACATTTGTATTATTTTCAGGATTACTTGATTGATTTTGAGCTTCTTTTGTATCTTCAGTCATATATTAGCAGAAATTAGACCTGATTTATAATGGTTTTTATTCTATACGTATTATTTAATTAAAGATTAATAATTTAAGAATTAATAAAATTTTTATTCGGTTTTAGGAGCAGGTGCTTCTTTTTTCTCTTCAACTTTCTTTTCTTCTGCAGGTTTAACTTCTTCTTTAGTTTCTTTCACTTCTTCCTTTTTTTCTTCTACTTTCGTTTCTGTTTTAGGTTCAGCTGGTTTTTCTGTTTCTACTTTTGGTTCAGTCTCTTTTGCTTCGTCCTTAACTTCTTCCTTTTTTTCTACAGTCTCTGTTTTCTCTACTTTTTTTTCAGTATCCTTTTTCTTAGGTTTGTCGTCTTTTATTCCTGCTTTTTCTTTTACTCGGTCCATTAGTCCGCTAGATTTTTCTTCTTTTACTTTTTTCTCAAATTTGTGTCCTACAAGTTCTACTCTAACTTCGCCTTCTTTATTTCGAACAGCAAGAACTTTTACATGATGCGGTGGACTTTGCATTCCTTTTGACCAAATATTCTCATTTAATTTAGGACCTAGAAGTATATTATCTGATTTCATGTGTTTTTTAATAAAATCTTGTACTGCATGAATAGCTCTTTTTGCTCGTCTACCTCGAGAAGCTTTAGACCATTCCTTTCGTAAAGGAATATTATATTCGTGTTCAATTGCGTCTGCCATTTTTTAATTTTAAGCTTTAGTATTAGTTCTTCGCCAGTTTCTTTTAATTACTGTGTGTCTTCCCGGATGAACTCGTCTTCCAACTCCGAATTTTTTAGGTACTGTCCAAAATGGTGCCCATCTTGTTCGTCTACCTAGTTTGATTAGTCTTTTTTTCCGACTTAAATGTTTGAATCGTGCCATTTTTCTAAGTATATTTATTCAGCTTTAGGTTTAGCTTTTTTTGAGTTGTATATTTTTACTGCTGCTTTGTCCATCATTGAAATAGCTGCAGGTGTTGCAATTCTTCCTTTATGAACTCCTTTTTCTACTTGTTTTAATAGTCCTGCTTTTTCTAATTGCTGTAGAACTTTTCGGATTATGTTTCCTCCTGCGCGATAGAACTTTTCTGGTTTGTGTCCTCTATTTTTGATTCCACCATATTTAGTTCTTAATTTAGAAACTCCTACTGGACCTAGTAATCGTACACTTCTTAGAATTGCTGCACTTCGAACATACCACCAATCTGCTCTTACAGGAGGCCTTTCTCTATTTATTCCTGTTTTTACTAGTGGCGCCCATGCAGGCGGTTGAATATCAGATACCTTTTGTAGCTCTTTTGCTACTGCTTCTATAAGTTCGTTTGGATTAACGTCAAAAATTGTAGGCATTTTATTTCCTCATTGATTTCATATTAACATGATATGCGCCATAAATAGGCTTTTTATGTTTTTAGCAAGACTTTTCAGCCTTTATTTGGCGTATCGCACGCGATAAGCACCTTAAGAATCCCAAAACATCCATTTCGGAACTTTCTATTAATTACAATAGAATAAGTGATGGTTTAAAAAGCTGTTGGTTTTTAGTTATTATTTGTATGCTTCATCGTGATGTTTATATTTGTATATTGTAATGAGTTTCTTCTTATGATTGACATGAAACATTAATATGAAATGATCATCTATGTGTGTTCTATTAAATTTTTGAAGTGGTTTTTTTAGAAATTTGTATTTGTGGAGAGGATATGTTCTGATTTCTAATATTTTTTTAGCTATTATTTTTAATTGTTTTGGATTTTTCTTGCTTAATTTTTTAAAAATTTTATCTACTTTTGGTTTCACGTCGAGATCATACATTTATTTCAGCCCATATCTTTTGGCAAAGTCATTAACACGAATACTTTTTTCTTTTTGTGCTTTTCGCATTTCTTCTATAAACTCAGGTCTTAGATCGGGTTCATCTAATTGTTCTATATATTCATTAACAACAAATTCTATTGCTGCACCTTTATCTTTTAATTCATACTTTGCCTTTATCATATTTAACACTCTATTAACATTTTGGTTAAGTTCAACTAAAGCTTGTACCATATTTTATCACCTTAGTTTAACTAAGTCGAACTTATTTAAATATTTTTTGTTTACAGTTCTTTTGATGTTTATTTCAAAATTAAAGAATTAATTAGTCTTTATAAAGTTCACGCAGACGTGTCCAGTGTCCAATGGCTATTTTAAGAAATATTTGCGGTTTTTTTGAAAATTTTTCAGAATTATTGTTGGTTTTTTCAAGAATTAAACATCAAAAACTTGTTTGATTTTTTCAACTAATTCATGTTCTAATTCTGCAGAGTAGTTAAATATTAGGTCTGATTGTGAGAATTCAAATAAAATTCCTAGTTCTTTCACTTCAAATCTGCCATAATCGTCTTCGTCATATATTTCTTTAATTTTTTCTTTTAGTTCATTGACAGATATTTTTTCAGTAATTTCATCATCATCGGAAAGACTAAAGAATTCTAGATTTATTTCTTCAACTTTTTTCAATTTTAGAATTTCAATTATTACATCACAAACTTCAGATATATCGAATGTATCAGTTTTTAGTCGAGCCATATATTTAGTTTATTTTTTCATTCTTTAAATAATTTATCTTATTTTACCCAGATTATTTTCAGAAATTGAATATGTGTGTATTAAATTAGTTTAAATGATTCTTAATCTCTTTAACAATATCTTCAGCACTCTTCCCAACAACATCCACGCTAACGCCATAGTCGAATCTATTAACTAGATTGTGCACGGCTATTGCGGCCCATTTTCCATGTGGTTTTTTTCGACCAGAATCTCTTTCAATGCATAATTCTACGGGCGCTTTTAGCGTGAACACTTTTCCAGAGTATCCTTTTTTCTCAAGCATTCCAACTAAATTATCAAGAACATCTTTGTGATAAAAATTCCCGTCAAAAATAACAGAAGTTCCACCTTCTAACTTTTCACGAACATCATTAATAACTAGTTCATTAACTTTAAGAAAACTTTCTGCAGGTATACATTCCGCACCTTCTGGAACTTGATCAAGTCCCTGCTCTGCAAGAATAGAATCAACACATACAACATATCCATTAATGGCTGATGCTAATTTATGAGCTATTGTTGACTTACCAATTCCTAAAGGTCCCCGTATTATTATGTATTGGGTCATTTTATCAATTAATTAAAAAGAATTATTTAATGGTTTTGTTTTTAATTTGCTACTGCAACTAACATCGAGTCAGAATCAGTTTCTAAATTTGTTGTATGTTTTTTATAATTAATTTCAGGAACAGAATATCCGCATAGTTTTGCAGTTTCTTTATTTGCTTCTCGTATAGGATCTTCACAACCTTCAGAAATTAATCTTTCTTTTATTGCTCCATAAGTTAAAGTCAACACCATAATTTCGCAAGCTCTGCTAAATTTTCTATTAAATATTTCTTTGTCTAGTTCGTGTTGATATTTTTCTATTGTTCCGTCTCTAAACATTTCATTTATTCTTGTGTTTTGAATTCCATTTAGTATTTCTTCCATTGATTGTTCAGTTACATTTCCAAATTCAGATATTCCTCTAACATAAAGACAATTTCCAATAACTCCTGTTGGTTTTATGTGTATTCCTTCTGGAGCAGTCCATGCAGTACACCATCCTTTTTTTGAATTTTTTTCAGAACTTAAATCTCCTATTTTTGGTTCTGGTTGGTATTTTGAAGTATTTTTACTATTTTCATGTCCCTCATTTTCAACTGAATTTCCTAATTGTAAAAATCCGTCAGTAACAAACATTGGAGCATTTTGGTCAAAATATCTTTCATTCTCTTTTTCTCGTCGAGTGTTATAGCCTCCTATATTGTGCGCGGTTATATCTATTTTAAATTCTTCTTCTTTTCCAATCTCAACTAATCTTTTTACTTTTCCAAATACTCCTTTTTTCCCTCTATGTTTGTTTGTTGTATGACCATTAAATGAATCAAGACTTGTTTGCATATGCACTCCTGTTCCATATTTTTTTAATTCTGCAATCAGTTCTTCAGGATTTTCAAAAACTCCGTTAGTAAGAATTCCTATGCTGTCAAGATCATATGTGCTTTGTTCTTTATCGTATTTTAATCTCCAAGTTGCATTGTGAATGAGCATCTTTTCAACATCTTCTTCGGTGTGTTTATCCCAAATTGCATAATCTCCTGCACAAATTTCGTCTTTTGTTTTAGTTAATTGTTTAAACAGTGTTTTGCGTAGATTTTGTGACTGTTCTGTTTCTAATAAATCTTCAATTGTTGGATTTGCTTTTCCATATTTTTTTAATAATTTTTCTTTAATTGGAATTCCTTCTAACGCCATATGCTGGCTTGCATATTCAACAACTTCTAGTAGTGCTTCTCGTCGAAGCGTTGCTTCTCCACCTGTAATTGAGATTGAAGTTATTCCTGCTCGAAGTAATGGTTCTAGTGATTTTTTTAACAATTCAACATCCAATCCTTTTTCAGTTGGTTGAGATCCTCCTCGATAACAGTGTTTGCATTTTAGGTTGCATAGTCCTGTGAGTTCAACATATGCGCTTCGAAGTTTTTGTAATGGGTTGTTTTTTTGTTCAGTATTTATACTTCGAAGAGTTTCAAATACTGAATCGCTTGTTTCTTCAATTTCTAATAATCCTAGTTTAACATATTCATCAAGATTTTTTTCAATTGTTAAGGGTATTGGAATTTCAGTTTCACTTACTGTTTTTATTTTGCATTCTCTGTCTGTGGTTGTTATTATTTTTGATTCTGCTAAATCTGCATAGTGGCGAAATATTTGTAAAAAATCTGACATAGATTCTTCGCTGCTCCAAAGTTTTGCAAGTTTTTTCCGTTTTAGGTTAGCATTCTCTCTATATTTGTCATCTATTTTTGCTAGATTCTTAAGAGTCATCCACCCTAGATTTGTTGGTTTAATTACCTTCATATGTGCTCATCAATCAACTTATCACATATAAATCTTTCGCTTTTTAACTACGGGAGGGTAATAAAATCCATAACATTTATAAAAACAACCATCTTTCTTCTATATATTAACATTATGAGGGCGATATTATATGGATGATAAATTTGATATGTTAGGGAGAAGAACAACTAGTTATGAAGGTGTAGAATTTGGTGCTAGTCATGATGCTCAAAAATTAATCGATAAAATTAATGCTAAAGGTGGTTTTGGAACAGGAAGAAAATCTGCTTCTGGTAGTGGCGCATTAGGAGGATTATTAGACGTTGTATTGGGTGCACTTTTAGATCCTACTACTTTAGAAAAAGCTCAACAAATGAAAGTTATAAAACAACCTTCTAATCATGAAGCATTAAAAGCATATTTTTCTGTTGAATCTGAAAAAATGCGTGCTGATGTTTTAGAACCTGTTGGAAAAAGATTTCCTTCTATGGGATTTGTTGTTGAACATGCAAAGAAAGGAGTTGATCCTGTTGATGCTTTGAAACAATATGATGGTGCCGTACTTTCATTATCTGCGTTTACAATGATGGATTCACTTTTACTTTCTGATGTTGATGAGGGAGCGAAAGCAGATCCTGAATATAAACAATTGAAAAAAGTTGTTGACAAAGCAAAATCTCTTAAAGAAAAAATGGTGACTGCTTCTGATACTCAAAGAACTTATTTGTATAATTTAACAACTGCAATTAACAGACTTGCAAAGAGCGAGAGTGTTTCAGTTAATGATGTTGCTGCTGATGTAAAATATCATGATGATGTTTGTAGATTAATGTTCCCTGAGCGAGAACATTCAGAAGCATATGCTAAGTCAGCTAGAGAAGCTACAATAGATCTTCTTGAAGTTACAAGAACATCTCTTCAGTTAGCAAAACAACTTGGTGGCGGTAAAGGAACTGATGATTTAGTTGCTATGGTTAAGAAATTACCAACAAAAAAAGCAATGGATGCATATACTGATCTAGCAAGAAAATATAGTGCAAAAGAATGCGACAGAATCTATGCTAATTAATTTTTTAAATTTTTTCTAACTTTTTTATTTCTTTATTTCTTTTTTCCTGTCTTCTAAACTATTTTCAAATAATTCTTTTGTTGTTTTTGTTGCAAAATTCCTAGTTTCTAATTTGCCTTCAGCTTCTAAATATTCTATCATCTCTGAATGATTTTTTCCTAAAATCTTACGCACTGCTTCAAATCCTTCTTTCACACAAAGCCATATAAAATCTAAATCATTAAATGCTGCTAAGATTTTACTTTTTTTATAAACTTCATAATCTCCTAGTGCCCAATTATCGTGCACAGAAATAAAGTATGCTATTCTTTCTGTTTGTTCAGGCGAGTATTCTATTCTGTTCAAAATCCGTAGAGCTATTTGTGCTCCTGCTTTCATGTGGGTTACTCTAAGTTTATGATCGAATGGATTTCCTTTTTTTACTTCTGCATATCCTACGTCGTGTAAAATTACGAGTGGTAATAATAGTTCTTCATTTAGTCCTTCTTTTTCACAAACAATCTCTGCTTCTTGCATCATCCAGTCTATATGGGATACGTCCATCTCACGACCTTTCAAATAGTAAGGTTTTGCAAGCTTCCAGATTAATTCATATTCTTCTTTCATTGTTATTCGGATAGAATTAGTTTATGTTTAAATATTTAATGAAAAAATAAAAAAATAATTAGATATTAACTCAGATATCGTTCACCTCTGTCAGGAAACACTGTGACAACTGTATTGTATTTCTTTTTTAGTTTTTTCGCTGCAATAAAATTTGCTCCGGAACTTATCCCGACCAGTAATCCATATTTTGTTGCTATTTTTTTTTGCATTTTTATAGCGTCTGAACTCTTTATTTCAATAACTTCATCAATTAAGTTTATGTTTTCTTTTACAAGTTCTGGTATGAACCCTTCGCCAATTCCTTGTATTTTATGCAGGCCAGATTTTTTGTTATTTAGCACTGCTGATTCTGCAGGTTCTACGCCGATTATTTTTACATGAGGATTTTTTTCTTTTAGCGCTTTTCCAACTCCGAGCAGAGTTCCTCCAGTTCCTATTCCTGCAACAAATACTTCAACTGCGGGTATTTGGTCTGCAATTTCTTTTCCTATGCCTTTTTTATGTCCTTCAATATTGTCTTTGTTTTCAAATTGTTTTGGTAGCCAGGTTTGATTGTATTTTTTAATCAGTTCTTTGTATTTTTTTACTGCACCGCCAACATCTTCTTTAGCCGGTGTCAAGATTACTTTTGCACCAAAACTCTTCATCATTTTTACTCTTTCAGCACTCATTGATTCTGGCATTACTGCAATAAATTCAAATCCTTTTATTGATGCTATCATAGAAAATGCTATTCCTGTATTGCCGCTTGTCACTTCAACTATTCTTTTTTTGTTGACTAACTCTCCTCGTTGTTCTGCCTGTTCTATTAAGTATTTTGCCATGCGATCTTTTATACTTCCTGTCGGATTTGTTGTTTCAAGTTTTACATATATGCCGTCTATTTTTATTAAAGGAGTATTTCCAACTAGTTTAAGAACATTATCAACAGGGATATTTTGCAGTTATTTTTTTAATTGAAGTATTTTGTTTTATTTTTAATTGATTATTTTCTATCATTTTATTTTTCCTCCCTAGTTTACTATTTGGTTTTTAATTTATTGTGTATTTTTTTTTTAAAACAGAATTAGATTAACAACAAGATAGTATTCTAACTAGAATAAGTTTACTCGTTTCAACGATTTTTATTTTTTTTATCATACTAGTATATGCGCTCTCATCATTATTAAATGTTTGCATTTTACATTCACCTATATATTAAATAAATATAGTGCTCATTATTTTTTTTTAATACTTCGCGAGATTTTTCGGAGATCTTCCGATTATTAAGAATTAATTAATTATTTTCCTTAATGCAACTTCTTCTTCAGTTCAGCATAAAATGGTTGATCTTTTGCAGTCATTTTTTGAGTTTGTATTTTGAGTGTATATTCGCTATCATATTTTCCAGGGCATATAATTATAGGACATCCTGGGCAACCAATTGCATTGCGATGGTTTATTGTTGCTGTTATTTTGCCATCTGTTGTTTTAAATTTTTGAGAATAGTTTGTCAATCCTTTTTTTTGATTCCTGCTTGTAGTAAGGTATTTGCGTGCATTTTCAACACTGGCTGCTCGAACATTCATTCCATCGTGCGAATAGGTTACTGTAGCATCAAACACCTCTATTTCTTTTCCATAGTGTTCTGCAATGTCTTTTAAAATTTCAATTACTAGTTGAGATTTTTTTACAATTGCATCTAGACTCCGAGGTATTCCCCAGAATCTTGTGTAGGTTCTTTTGATTGGGTCATACGATACTTTCGCATTTTCTTTACTTTCTGTTAATTTGTCTGCTAGTTCTTGAGTCATTTTTTTTATCTTATTTTAGAGTTTGGTATAGTTCGTGATAGAATCGTCTATCTTTTACAGTTAATTTGTTAGGTTTAATTATTAATGTGATTTTAGGACACCCGCAGTCTTGTATTGACTTAGTTTCATTTATTGTGTAAATTATGCTTCCATTCATATCTTGATTTCCAATTTCAAATTTTTTTGTTAAGTATATGAGTCCTTGTTTTTGTTGCTTTTTTGTTTTCATAAATTCTTTTGCAGATTCTATTGAATCTTCTTTTACTTTCATTCCATCATGTTCGTAATCAACAGTTGCAGGTGTTTGGGTTAATTCTTTTTCATATTTTTTTGAAACTTCTCTTATGGTTGTAATTAGTTCTTCGGATTTTTGAACTAGTTCATCTATGCTCCAACATCGATCGAATGATTTTGTGTAGGTTTTTTTTATTGAATTATATTCTACGCTTGGTTCGGGTTTTGATTCTGTTAATTTGTCTGTTAGTTCTTGTGTCATTTTTTTATCTATGTTTTTTTTAGTTCATTTATTATTTCTTGAAAATAATGCGTATCCTGTTCTGTCAACATGCTAGGAAATATGTGTATTGTTAGTCGAGGATTGTTTATTTTTGTGTAGGGGTGAACTTTTTTTTCGCTTGTAGGTATATAGTTTATACGAACTAATTCTGTGTTGTCCAGGTGCATTTTTTGTTCTACTGCAGTTATGCATTGTTGTTGTTGTTTTGACGAGGTTAATATGTTTTTTACACTTTCAACACTATCTTTCTCCACAGTTATTCCTTTGTCTGTATAATTTATTTCAATATCTTGTGTTTCGATTTCTTTTTTGTATTTTTCAGATATTTCTTTTACTTTTTGAGTTATTTTTTCTGTTTCAGAAACTATCTCGTCCAAAGTCCATTTTCTTTTGAATGGTTTCTTTTTTTCTATTTTTATTGTGCTATACGTGACTCTAACTGCATTACTTTTGTAGGTGTAGGGTCTAGGACCATGTTTGTATTTTAGTTCACAAAATGTCGTTTTCATTTTTATTAGCATTATTTCTTTTAATATTATTAATTGTGTATTTTTCCAAATAAATTATGGTAAAATGCTCTGTCTTTTGGTGTTAAGTGGTTTGGTATTACTCGTATTGATATTGCTGCAGAATCTTCTTGTCTATTTCTTTTAGAATCAAAGTGTCCTGTTTGAGAATATAAAATTGTGCATTCTACTTGTTCATTAATATTAAATTTTTGGATAAATTTTAAGACTCCTTTTTTTTGTTCTTTTTTTGTTGTCATGAATTTTAATGCATTTTCTAAATTGTCATATTCAACATTCATTCCTTGATGTTTATAGAATAGTTGTGGTTCAAAAACATTTATTTTTTTCTCGTATTCTTTTGAAACTTCTGTTATTGTGTCTATTAGTTCTTTTGATTTTTTTACTATTTCATCAAGAGTCCAGGTAAGTCCAAAAATTTTGCAGTATTCTTTGGAGATTTGATTATATCTCACAATAGGATCTTTTTCTTCGACTTGTAGTTGATTTTGATTCATAAATGCCCCTCTGGTTCTATTAATATCTCAACATAATTAGTATGGTGGTCTATATTGTCTATATTATATCTATAGCAATGCCCTTACTATTTATAAACCTTTCGTTAAATAACTACTTTAAAGTAGAAACAAAACAAAATTTTTATAAGTGAGCTAGTTTACCTTTTAATTATGTTAGATTCATTCAAATCAGGGGCTAAAAATGCATATGAGCGCGCATATAATGCATTTCGTGTTGCACCTTATGCAACTTCAGTATATTTGGTATCTTTTGGCGCATTAGTTCATTCTGTTTATGTCGAAAATGGTTTTCATAATTTTCTAGCAATTGGAGCATTAGCAAGTCTTTCAATAATTAATAATCAATTCAAATTAAAATCAAAACTCGAACAAAGAATTGAAGAAAGTAATGGTTTCAAAGAGGATGATTTCAAAAACACGCCAATAACGTGGTGCGGTAGACAAACTGCATATGTTGTTGCAAAAAATGCAGGATACGAAAAAGAATTCTTAGATTTTTGCAATAAAAAGAAAGATAAAATTCCTCTTCCTAATTTACGTAATTTCTAATAGATTTCTTATTTTGATCTCTACTTCTATTTGATAGTCACAAAGCTTTTTATAATATATCTTCAAAGATTCACTAATATGGTTAATTTATTTCAAAGAAATTTATTCCAAAGAAATATTATTTTATTCTATATCATTGGTAGTTTGATGTGGGCGAGATTTTACATTCCTGTTCTTGCTTTGTTTTATGTGGCATCTCAAGTTCCAATCGAACAATTTGCAGTAATAATGGGTGTCTTTTCTTTAACAATTCTTTTGTTTGAAGTTCCGTCAGGAGTTGTTGCAGATATTATTGGAAAAAAGAAAACTTTGATGATCGCAAGATTTGCATACGTTATAGAATTATTTCTTGTTGCGTTTTTTAATGGCTTCTGGATTTTTTTTATTGCAAAAATAATTAGCGGTTTTGCAGTTAGTCTTAGTTCTGGTGCTGACGATGCATTACTTTATGACACTCTTAAAAAATTAAAAATAGAACACAAGCATAAAGAAATTTATGGTAAGTTTCATATGATTATGAATGTTTCTATGGCTGTTTTTTTTATAGCAGGTTCAATTCTGTTTACAATTAATCCTAAACTTCCTGCAATTATTTCTATTCCCTTTGCATTTGTAGGATTCATACTTACTTTTTTATTAGAAGAACCATTTCAGTCAAATAAACAGTTATCAATCAAATCATCAATGCTTCATTTCAAAGAAGGTTGGACTTATTTTAAGAATCATAAATATGTAAAATACTTGGTGCTTTATTCGTTTCCAGTATACCTAATCATTCATGCTTTAATGTCTATGTCTTCTGCATATCTTAAAGAAATTCAAATTCCTATTTCGGTAATTGGTTTAATTGCATTTATCTCGTCTATGATTATTGCATATGCATCTAAGAAAGCTAATCAGATAGAAGAATATCTCGGAGAAGCAAAAACATTAAGAGCAATTCAAGTTCTTGCAGGCGTTGGTGTATTTTTTTGTGCATTAATGATTCCTTTTGCAGGTGCTGCGCTTTACATGTTTATTCCTTTTGTTAGTGGTTTTTTTGTGGTAATTATTAATCATTATATGAATGCTCATATAGAATCTTCTCATCGTGCAACAATGCTTTCAATAAAGAATATGTTTGATAATTTGGCTTTTTTTCTGTTCTTTCCAATTATTGGATATTTGATAAAATTTAAGTCAATGCAATTTTCATTCCTCTCGTTAGGAATTTTCTTTGTGGTTTGGGTATTCTTGTTGCATCTTTATGCTAGAAATAAAAATTTTAAAGAGGTATGCAAATGATTTTAATAATTGACTGTGGAAGTTCTTACATTTCATTTATTTCCAAATCTCTTAATAAGTTAAACATAAAAAATAAAAAAATAAGTGCAGATAAACTTCAAAACATTTTTGATTTAATAAAATCAGAAAACATAAAAGGAATTATTGGCAGTGGTGGTCCAACTATTTTAACTAAAGAACCCGATGAATACTTTCAAAAATTTCAATTCATAAAAGATTTAGATGTTCCTTTTCTTGGTATTTGTCTTTCTCATCAAATTCTTGGTCATTTATTTGGAGCCCAGCTTTTGCATGGTGAAAGAATAAAATTAGATCATGAAATCAATATAATAAAAGCAGATCCATTATTCAAAGACCTTCCAAAGAGTTCTATTTTCACAGAGAATCATTGCGAATACATTGATCTCCCAAAAAACTTCCTGCTTTTAGCAAGCTCAAAACCAACAGAAGTTGAAGTAATCAAACACAAAACTAAGCCTTTGTATGGTGTTCAATTCCATCCAGAAGTATCAGGACAGAATGGGTTAACTCTTTTAAAAAATTTCTATGAGTTGTGTTTTAATTAATCTTCAAAAAATATATTCTATACATACATAAACCTTATATTTGCCTATTCTAAAGCTAGTATTGGGGGGGGGTAAACAATCAAAATGGCAAAAAAACACAAATTATATTTTTCAGTAGATGTAGAGGCTGCAGGTAGAACTCCTGGCAAGTATTCTATGTTATCCTTTGGGGCGTGTATTGTGGGAAATACAGATATTCAGTTTTACAGAGAACTACAACCAATTTCTTCTAATTATCAAAAAGAAGCTATGAAAATTGGTTGTCTTGGATTAAAATGTTTAGAGCCTCTAAAACATATTCCTGAGTTTAATCCTAAAAGCAGATATTTTATGCCAAAGCGAGCTTTAACAGTTCTTGAAGCAAAAGGAACTCATCCTCATCAGGCAATGCTTGAATTTGCTGATTGGATAATAGAAAATTCTGAAAATTATAGGCCAATTCTTGCAGCAGCTCCAATAAAATTTGATGGTATGTTTATTAGTTGGTATTTTGATAATTTTTACAGTAAAGAAGATCCGTTCAGACATGGAGGGGAGGATATTAATTCTTTATACCGCGGAGCGCGAAATAATCTTTATGCTCATATTAGTGATTTGAAAATTAGAAATGAAGGATTAAATCATAATGGTCTTGATGATGCAATTCAACAGGCTAAAGAAATGGAATTTGTTTTAGACATGATAAAAAATAATTTTAAAATAGTGGAATAAATGAATGAAAAAAATCAATATCAAAAACACATAATTTTAGACACTGATATTGGTTGTGATCCTGATGATCTTTTTGCACTTATGTTTGCAATCAATTCTCCTGAAGTAAGCTTAGATTTAGTTACAACTTGTGACGAGTGGAAAGGTTATCGTGCAAATTTTACAAGAGAACTTTTTAAAAATTTAAACAACTCTACTCCTGTTGTTAAAGGCACTACATTAAACAATCCTAGATATTGCACAATTGATAACTTAGTTCCAGAGCAAAACCAAGATGATGATTATTTAGGTGCAATGGCAGACATTATCAAGTCAAATAATCACACAACTATTGCGTGCATTGGTCCGCAAACAAACATAGCAAATTTTCTAACTAAATATCCTGAATTAATTAACAAAGTTGATGTTTTAATGATGGGTGGTGCTATTAATTATCGTAATAAAAATAAAGCAGAACATAATGTTAGAATGGATACAAGTTCTGCAATTAAGGTATTTAATTCGCTAGTTCAAAAAAAGTATGTTTTAAGTGATACAACTTTTAATATGAAACTTGCAGTGGATAAAGATCATAAATTGTATAAAAAAATTTCAGAGAATCCTAAAATAGGTGAGCTTGCAAAACAAAGTATTGATAATTTCTTCAACAATTTTTATCCTGCATCTTTAATGCACGATCCTCTTACACTTGCAGCATTAATCCGTCCTGATTTAATAGATTTCAAAACAGAAAAACTAGTTATGGCAGATAGTGGAATAATGTCTTTATCAAACTCAGGAATAAATACAGTTGTTAGCAGCAATGCAAAATATGACGATTTCATGGAATTCTTATATCCTAGAATTTAAACACTGCAGTTATTGGTAGGGTTATATATGCTGATCAACTCGGAAATTTTCCGTTTTTTTAGAAAATTATAAAAACTCTGTTTTATATTGATTAAATTATGGATCTTTGTGAGTATGAAGGAAAGAAACTTTTTGAAAAATATGATATTTCTATTCCTAGGAGTGTTCTTATAACTAAAGACAATCTATATGAATTAGATTCAAAATTAAAGTTTATTAGAGACAATAATGTTGTTATTAAAGCTCAAATTCTTACGGGTGGTCGTATGAAAGCAGGAGCAATTAAGTTTTCTACAAAAGACAAAGCCCAAGCAGAAATAAATGATATGTTGGGTAAAGAGTTTAAGGGTTTTAAAGTTAATCAAATTCTTGTAGAAGAAATGTTGTCTATAAAAAAAGAGCGTTATGTCGCATTGACTATTGATAGGACTTCTAAAAAAATTCTTATGATTTGCAGTCCTGATGGGGGGATTGATATTGAGGAGCTTGCAAAAACAAAACCAGGTAGTATTTGTAAACTGCCTTTTATTGAATTTGATCCAAATGAGATTCATAAACAACTTAAATTTATTGAGTGCGATGAGCTTCTTCCAATTATTAGAAAAATGCTTAACTTGATGCGTGCAAATGATGCATCTTTAGTTGAGATTAATCCTCTTGTTAAAGTTGATGACAGTGATGATTGGGTAGCAGCTGACGCAAAAGTTGTGATTGATGATAATGCTCTTTTTCGCCATCCTAATTTTTTAGAGTGTGTTGCTAACAGGTCTAGTGGATTAGAAGTTGAAGCCGCAAATAAAGGAATTAATTATGTTGAGCTCGACGGAGATGTAGGAGTTATTGGTAATGGTGCAGGTCTTGTCATGGCAACTCTTGATGTTTTAAAAGAATTTGGAGTTACTGCTGCTAATTTTTTAGATATTGGTGGCGGGGCTGATTTTGAAAAAGTTAAGTCTTGTCTTGATATTGTTCTTAAGCATAAAGATTTGAAAGGTTTATTCATAAATATTTTTGGTGGCATTACTAGATGTGATGAGGTTGCTAAGGGAATTATAGAATACAAAAAGAATAATAATATTGATCTACCTATGGTTGTTCGTCTTATTGGTACAAATGAGGCACGAGCAAAAGAATTATTAGAGTCAGAAAATATTGCGTCAATCGATTCTATGGAGCAAGGTGTAGAAGTTTTAAAAAATAAAATTTATTCAAATGAAAAATAATAGTTAATTAATTAAAGGTGTGAAAATGAAGTTTTTATTCAATAAATCAGCATCATCAAATGAGCCTAATTGGATTTTTTGGGTTTTTTTAGCAGCACTATTATTTTTAATGTTATTATTTGGTGTTAGATCTGGATTAAACACACTCATCAAAGTTTTTGTGATTGCACTTATTGCTTTGTTAACTGCTAAGTACAGGATAAATAAAGCAATGCAGTTTATATCATTTTTGATAGCATTACTAACTAGTTGTTTTATTGGTGCTGTTTTCGCATTGACTCGTGGAGAATTTTGGAGTTTTTTCATATTATATTTAGTTTTACATTATATTATTCAGGAACTTTTTGAAAGAAAATATTTAGAATTTTTAGAATAAAAAATATTAAAATTTAGAATAACCATTATTTAAAATCATTAAAAAATATTTAAAATCATTTAAAAATATTCAAAAATATTAGGTAATAATAAAAAAATGACAAATTTAAATTTAACAAAAGAAACTGGAATTATTGTTCAGGGTATTACTGGCAAGCATGGTTCGTTTCATACTAAGTTTATGAAAGAGTATGGATCTAATATTGTTGCAGGTGTAACTCCTGGAAAACAAGGTCAAGAAGTTGAGGGAATACCTGTTTACAATTCTGTTGCTGATGCTCTAAAAAATCACAAAGCACAGTGGTCTATTATTTTTGTTCCCGCGAGATTTGCAAAAGCTGCAGCAATTGAAGCAATTGGTGCAAATCTTAATATTGTTATGATAACTGAAGGAATTCCAGTTCATGATTCGATGGATATTTTAAATAAAGCAAAAGAAAAAAATCTTGTAGTACTTGGTCCTAATTGTCCGGGATTTATTCGTCCAGATCATTGTAAAATTGGTATAATGCCGGGTCACATTTTCAAATCAGGTAATGTTGGTGTTGTTAGTCGTAGTGGAACTCTAACTTATGAAATTATTAATCAAATGACTGCTAAGGGGATTGGTCAATCTACGGTTGTTGGCATTGGTGGAGATCCTTTGATCGGTACTGATTTTATTGATGCTCTTAAATTCTTTCAAGATGATCCTAATACTGAGAAAATTGTTTTGATTGGAGAAATTGGCGGTGATGCAGAAGAGCGTGCTGCAGAATTTATTAAAGAAAATATTTCAAAGCCAGTTATTGCATATATCGTCGGAAGAACAGCGCCTGAAGGCAAGAAAATGGGTCATGCTGGAGCAATTATTTCTGGAAGTAGTGGTTCTGCTAAATCTAAAATTAATAAATTAAGAGAAGCAAAAGTTAAGGTTGCAAAACTTCCTAGTGGAGTTATTGAATTGTTGGGGATTTGTTGAGATATTCTAAATAGGAATTAACTATTTATTATGTGTTGATAATTTTTCTAATTTCTTAATGCTTCTGTTATTAATTAGTATTGTCATTTGTGCTATGGCTTGTTCATTGAGTTTGGTTAATCTTTCTTGTTGAGGTAATTTTTCTTTTATGAACAGAGAATTTAAAGTTTCAAGATTTGCTAAGCAAACTAATTGTGAAACATTCGCATTATCTCTGACGTTTCCTTTTTTATCCTTGTTTTTATGTCTCCATTCTTTTGCAGTAATTCCAAACAATGCAACATTTAAAACATCTGCTTCAGAAGAATAAATTTGTTTTTCTTGTTTTTTAGTTATTTTTTTAGGAATTAAGTTTTGTTTTATTGCGTCAGTGTGGATTCTATAGTTTATTTTTGTTAATTCTCTTTTAATATCCCATCCAATACGTGCACGTTCGCTTTCTTTAATTTTTAATCTTTGAAATTCTTTTATTAAATATAATTTGAACTCTGATGAAATCCAAGACGCAAATTCAAATGCTATATCTTTATGTGCGTATGTTCCCCCTCCTTTTCCAGATTTTGAAATTAACCCTTTTGAATTTGTTTTTTCAATCCATTTTTTAGGAGATAAAACAAAAGAATTTGTACCTGCTTCTTTCATAAAGGCATCGAATTCGACCCCTTTAAAAACCGGATTATTTATTTTTTCCCAAAGACCTAAAAATTCAATTGTGCTTTTGTTTCTTAACCAATTTTTTACAACATCTTTGGGTTCTTCAGGATTTTTATATCGAGCAAGGTCTGTTAATGAAATATATTCTTCATCGTTTTTCGAAACTATGCTTATTTTTGTTTTTTTGACTTTTATTGTATTTTTCATAAATCATAAAAAATATCTAATTCTTTATAACTTTCACACCAACACAAGTCCAGTGTCCAGTGCAAAAAATCACATTTTATCGTCGAGAAATAACCTTATAAAAATATTTCAATTGTCTTGTGAGAATTTTCGGTTTTGTTGAAAATTTTTCAATAATTAATTATGCAGCATACTTCATAATTTCAGATAAACTTCGACCAGTTCGAGCAACATCATTAAACCCGTCAATAATTGCACCCATCCACTTGTCAATATTTTCATAATCATTATCTAATGTGTCTTCTAATCCATTCCAGAAGTCAAAAATATAGTTGATACTTACGTCTTCACCATGATCATTTGTTATTATTTTTTTATTCTTATATGCAATTTCACATGCATTGCATAATTTGTCTGTTTGTTTTTCAGTTAATTTATGGATTTTTCCAGCATAATCTTTTTTATACTTTGTCTCTGAGAAACAATTTAGCCCATATATTGTTATCATAAACGGAAGTAGGTTTTCTGTTTTTTGTTTTTTCAAGAATTCTTTTTCTTCTATTGCACACTGAGTAAAATGTTCCCCTCCTTCAATTATGCTTACTTCTTCTCGTAAGTAATCTGCAACATCTTTGAATATATATGCTTCTCTGTCTTGAAATTCAATTGCTTTTGCTAATTTTTCAAAATACTTAACTTCATTATCATCTAGGAGATCTACATACATATGCGTTCTCCCGATCTCGTCAAGTTCTTCTTCTGTGATTTTTTCTTTTTTTTCAATAATTACTTTTGCTGTTTTTAGTGCGAGCGAGTAAGTTCCTTTCATTAAGATTGATTTAAAGAGTGAATTTATATAATTAAGCTTTGTTGTTTCTTCTATTTTTGCTGTTGATTCTAAAACCTGTTGGGCTATTTCAAAATCTTCTTTAGCATAAAACTTGCCTATTGTTTCTGCAAACTCATATGATTCTGCGAGTTTTTTTTCTATTTTTTTAAAGTCATTACGGTGGTATAAATCCAATATTTTTTTTGTTTTTTCATAGCCAAATTCGCGGGCCATATGATGTGCTGCATCTAACATGGGTTGACAGATTCCATATTGGTATTGATCATGCAATTTAACACATAACTCAGATATTCCTCTTATCTTTTCAGAACTGGTTTTTCCTTGAAGCATTTCAACAATGGCAAACATCATATTATAATCAGCATCCATAATTCATCACCTCACTTAAACTTTGCCCAGTCTCTGCTACTTCAGAAAATCCTTCAATAATTGTATCACACCAATAACTCAGATGTTCGCAATCTTCGTCGAGTGTTTGCTTTAATCCTGCAAAGAATTCAGGTAAGTAATTTTGTTTATAATCTCTTCCTGCTATTTCTACTATTTGAGTATTTCTTCTTGCAATTTCATAAGCAGAAATTAAATCGTTCAATATAATATCTTTTTGTTGTTTTATTTTTTCTTTTTGTTGGTTATTTACGTCAAATAATATTTTTGCCAAAGGATAAATTACTTCTGCCTTTTTTTGATTTAAATATTCTGCTTCTGTTTCAATCAGTTCTAAAAATTTATATTTTTCAGTTTCTTCAATAGCTACATCATCAGGATTTCTAATCTTTAGTATTGGTTCTTTAAGTTCTGTATAGAATAATTCTTCTGTTTTAATTTTATCACAAATGTTTATATATTTTTTAACAATTTGTTTATGTTCTCGTTCTGATAATTCATATATATTTGCTGCAAGAGAGTTTATTGGTCGAGTTGTATCTGAAAGTAATTCTATTACTTTTGTTGTTAATTGTTCATCTTCCATCGAGTCACTTATAGAATCTACTGAATTAGCTAATTCTGGTTTGTCTAAAGTTGATAGTGAAGATTCTAACATAACATACATTGCTTCTTTAGTAGAAGGAAACTGGGTAGTTACGTTTAAAAAACTGCTGATTATAGATGCAAAGTGTGCTTCATCATATTCAGGAGCGTATAATTGTTGAAATCTTTTTGAACTAATCTCTTCAATTATTTGATCTTGGATTGGTTGTTCAGTAAGATTATTTAATTTTTGAATTCTGTTTAGTATTTCTTTGATTACTTTTGGTTTATCTGAATATTTTTTAAAAATATTTATTAATTTTACAGGTAGGTATTTTTCATTTATGTCTAATTTAGTAGTATATAATATTAATTCATTATTCCATCTTTCATCAATTAATTCAAAGAGTCGTTTAAATTTTTCAGTTTTGAATCGTTGCATTATTATTTTTTTAGTATCTAAATCTTCTGGTCCTTCAAAGTAGCGAGATATTCCATTTGTAGCGTCAGGATTATGTAATGCGTTTATTAAATTTAGATATTTAGTTACTAATTCAGGACTGCGTCGTGTTATATTTGCTACGCTTTCAACTAAATAGCGTTTATAATTTCCTGAAAGTTTATCAAATATGCTTTTAAAAGTTTTCGAATTGTAGTTTTTTAATATTTTGTTTAAATCATCAGGACCATTATTCTGATTTTCAAAAACTTCTTGTTGTATTCTTTGTGCAGTGAATTGATTTGATCCATATTTAGTTATTATTTCTAAAAATGTTATAGCGGTTTTTGTATCATTTGTAGTATTTAAAATTGTTTTAATTGCATTTTCAGCAATATCTGTTAATGAAACACTTAGTAAAGACTTATCATTTTCAGCTTCTGAACGGTCTATATTTTTTTGTTGCATTTCTTCAATTTTTGCAATTGTAGGATGTTGGAATATTTGAAGTAATTTTGTTGGAGCAGTTACTTGGTTTACTCCTCTGAGCATACGCGTTAAGTACCAATTTTTATTTCCTTTTTCTGATCTAGTTTTGTTTAATTGTAATAATTTTATCATATCTGGTTGTTTATACATTTCTACTACTTGCTTTGTTGTTTGTAGATTTTGTATTGCTTCAGTTTCATCTTTAATAATTTCAGTATGTATTACTAATTCTCTACTAATATCTTTTTGTAATTCAGGTTCATACATATTAAGCATATTTTTTACTTCATCACAACATAAATAATCCCAAATTTGTTCAACTGCTTTTGATGTATTTTGTTTATCTTGCTCTATTTGCTTAGAAGTTTTTGGATTAGTTTCATTTTCTTTTTTAATTGTAATTTTTTTACGAAATTTAACTTTCTTTTTTTTACACATTTTTTTAATATAACCTAACATTGTTTTTGCAATTTCTGGTTCATAACGTCGAGTTATTTTTTCAATTTTCAAACTATCTACTTCTGGAAATTTATATTTAAAGTTAGTAATAGTTTCTTGTAATATCTCATCAAGGGACATAACTCATCACCTCACTTAAACTCTTTCCAGTTCGAGCAATTTCTTTAAATCCGTCGATGATTGTTTGAGCCCACTTGTAGATATTTTCAATATCTTGGGTTATTGTTCCAGTTAAACCAAACTCAAATTCTTGTTCATAGTTTTCTTTTACTGATTCAGGTTTTTCATTTTTTCTTGCAATATCGTATGCTATTGATAATTTATGCGCAAGACCTGGATCTTCTTTTAATGCTTTTCTTAGTGGAGCTCTGTATCTTGCGTTAGCATACTTGTCCATCAACGTTAAAATTTCTATCATTGGTTCTAAGTCAGAAGAGTTTAGTGTGTTAATGTAATCTTTTTCTTCTTTAATCATTCTTTGTTTTCTTTCTAACATTCCATATTGGTCTTTGTGGTGATCAAAGTCAGCTATTGTTTTAGCTATTTCCCAGTAAACTGATTTATCAAAATGTTCCATGTCTAAGTGTTTACAAATTGTTACATACGTAGTTAGTTTTTCTTCAATTAAATTGTTTAGAAATGGAAAATCGCTTTTATATCTTTCAACCATGATTTCATTTATTTCAGTTATTGCTTCTACATTTGATGTTGGATTTCTTAAGAATTCACCAAGTGCATTTGTGAATTTTATTTTTTTATCAGTTCCTATTATGTATTTATGTGCGTTTTTTACAGAGCTACCGAGTCTTTCAAGTTCATCAGCATCAGGATTAGTTCTATCAACCATATCAAAAAAGAATTCAGTATGTGTTTTAGCTTTAGATTTTTTAGAGTCAGGTATTGGTCGTTTGTATATCAAATGAAGCAGGTGGTATAGATTTCTTTGAGTTTTAACATCACAACCCTCGACAACTTCTTTAGCTTTTCTTTTTATTTTTCTTCTTTTATCAAGTCTATACACTGGAATATCTGCATTAACTTTTTCAATAAATATTTTCTTATGATCCTCAAGAGATTTAGTAATTTCTTCAAGAGTCTCCTGTTTAACTGCAGTAAAGTTCATCTTCCCATCACCTCAGAAAGACTTCGCCCAGTCTCTGCGATTTTTGAAAATCCTTTTATGATTGTGTCACACCATTTATCTAAATTTTCATAATCCTCGTCAAGTGTTTGCTTTAAACCAGCATAAAAAGTAGTTAAATAATTTTCACTTGTAGATTCATCAATATTTTTATAAGCAATATTCCACGCTCTACTCAAATTTAATTTATCATTATTATTTAATTCTTTTATTTTAGAAGTATAAGTTTCATTTTCAGAAAGTATTGCAAGTAAAGGTAACGCAAATCCTTCGTTTTGTGTTTTAATATATTCTCTTTCTTGTTTTAGCGTTTTTGTTATTTTTTGCAAAAGTTTTCGATTCATATCATTTTTTTGTAAAAATGTCCGTACTTCGGGGTATTTTTTATCAAACTCGCACAGAGGCTTTAATTCATTGGGTAATTCTGCTTCTGCTTCTAAATAATATCCACTTGATAAGTTCATGATATCTGTGTATAAAATAAATTCTATATCTAATTTTTTTTCATTATCTCTTCTGTGGTCGTGTAGTACTTCAATTATAGTTTGTATTTCTTCTTTTGGTTTATCTGAACTAGTTAAAATATGAATTTTATAGATTATTTGTTCTTTACACTGATAGTTGTTTATTATTTCTTTAAATTTATCTGTGTTATAGGTAGTTAGATTATCTGTTGCTAATGTTTTATGTTCTGTTTTTTCAACTATGCGTAGTGCGTAATCTATCATTTGTTTTACATCGTGCAAGTCATATTTTTCTATTAATTGTTCTGTTGTGTCAGAATTTAATATGTCTAGCATAAATCGAACTCTCGATCCTGAGTTCATATACTTAGATTTGATTGTGTTTTGATGGGTTATAAATTTAAATAATTCAGGATCTTTGTTTTTGTATTTTTGTATTAGCGTTAAAATTTCTTTTATGTTAGGATCAAATAAAGATTTTTCTGCAACATATTTTATTGTATGAACTAGATTAGTAAATATTTCTTCATTATCTTTAAATTCTATTAATGTATCTATTGTTTGATTAACTACATTTTTATCTTTTGTTGTTCTTGCAATCAGTCCTAGTGTTTCTGAAAGAACAGTAAAATCTTTTTGTCTATTTGTAAATTCTTTTTTTATTCTGTTAATAATTTTATCAGAAGCATGGGGAATATATTTTACAATTTGATCAAGAGATGTTTCTTCACTCATCTTCCCATCACCTCGTCAAGACTTTGTCCAGTCTCTGCTACTTTTGCAAGTCCGTCAATTATTGTTTCGCACCAATCAGTTAGATGTTCGTAATCTTCGTCGAGTGTTTTTCTCATTCCAGAATAAAAAGCATCTAAATAATTCTCTTCTGTGGATGGATCAACATTTTGATACGCAATGCTCCATGCGATTCCTAATTTGTCTTTTTCCAAATCAGATAATTTTTTCACTTTAGAGATATATTCTGGATTCTCTCCAAAAATTACTGCGAGAGGTAACATATTTTGTTCTTTTTGTTTTTTAATGTATTCTTTTTCTTCTTTAAACGCACTTGTCATTTTTTCTAATAATTCTTTTTTAACATCATTTTTTTCTAGATATTTACGTACTTCAAAATATTTTTCTTCAAAGAATTCTTGTGCACCTAATTGTTCGACAAATTCCATTTCAGCGTTTAAGTAGTGTCCGCTAAATGAATTCATTTTGGTTACTAGTTCTATTGCTATGTTTTTTCTCTCAGGATCTGTTTTGTATTGGTTTAATATTTCAATTATAGAGTTTACTTTATCGCTAAGATATTCTCGTACACCAAGCAAATATAATTTTTCAATTATTTCGTTTTTGTGTTGTTTATAATGGTTCATAACTTCTTTGCATTCTTCAGTTATGCAAGAGCTCAATAGCTTTTCTGCTAATTCTTTGTTTTTTGAATGTTTATTTACTCTAAGTACACTTTTAATTATTAATTTTGCAGTTAAATCATCAAAATTTTCAATTAGTGTTTCCATTTCTTTTGAATTTATTATCGCTATGTTGTTTTCAATAATTTCATAACTTTTGGTTCCAACACTCCAATCCACGAGGTTTTCTTTGATTATTTCATTTACTAAGTTTGGATTTGTTGTTTTATATTTATTTATGAAGTTTAGATAATTTTTTGTTTGTGGATTTGTGTAGGTTCTTTTGGTTATTTCTTCGATGGAAAATAAAGTATCTCTTATTAATGCGCTATCATCTCTAAAGTCAACTAATAAGGCTATAATTCCATTTACTGCATATTTATCTTTTGTTATTCTTGCAATTAATTCTAAGCTTCTTGAAATTTGAGGTAGTAGTATGGATCGTGATTCAAATTCTGTTTTAATTCTGCTGAGTTCGTCATCAGTCATGTCGGGAACAGAATATTTTATGTTTACCATATGATCATTAATCATGTCATCAATCATCTTCCAATCACCTCGGATAAACTTTGTCCAGTCTCTGCTACTTTTGCCAGTCCGTCAATTATTGTTTCGCACCAATCAGTTAGATGTTCGTAGTCTTCGTCGAGTGTTTTTTGTAATCCGTCATAGAACTCAGGTAAGTAATTAGTTCTTGTATTTGGGTCTATGTTTTTTCTCGCTATGTCATATGCTATACATAATTTTAATTTTTGATAGTTATACAGTGATTTGATTTTTCCTATGTGTTCATCTTCAACTTCATTAAATAATATTAGTTGTGTTATTATTGTTTCTGGGTTTTCTTGTGTTATGTATGTGATGTTTTCTAACATAGTTTCGCATAACTTAGTTATTTTATCTTCATTTAGAACATTAACTCGCATATATTCAAACAAATCAAAACATGTTATCTGAGTAGTTTCTGCTTTAAGTGGTCCTTCTATAACTTTTTCTTGTAAGGTAGTTATCACATCGAGATAGGGAGATATTAAATATTGGTGATCGCTTCGTTCTACAAAGTAATTTAAAATTCCTAGTTGTTTTATAAATTCTTTATCATTTGTTTTTTCATATTCTAAAAATTTGTTTATTGCTGATCCATCTTCAGTAGATATGAAAGTACATAATCCTGCAGTGTGCTCAGGATATTTTTTAACTAATTCTTGGTATTTTAGTGCAGTTTCTAATCCTGTAACATTAACCACGCAACCTATTGCTTCAATTATGATATTAGGATAATTTGTTATTTTACTTCTGTCTTCATGTTCTTTTAATAATTTGATAAAATCTTCTTGTAAATATAGTCCTAGAAGTTCTTTTACTTTTTCAATTGATTTAGTTTGTTTATAACACCAACTTAGTTGATTGCACATTTTGTTCAAGTGTTTAGAATAGTTTTCATTCTGTTTCATGGCATTTATTTCTTTGCTTGAAAATAACGTAAGAAATTCAGATACGCAATTTTTATCTTTTGTTTTTTCTGAAATATCTTTTGAAAGTTTTATTACTCGACCTAGTAAATTAGGATGTTCTATTTCTTTACTTGCAGCTTCCAAAACTTCATCTAAACATTTTTTACTTTTTGTACTGAGGAGTATGTTTTTTATTAAATAAAAGAAGTCTGATTTTGTATCATCTGTTAATTCTCCATTTCTAAATGAGTTTGTGCTGCTAGAATGTAATGCAGTTATTATTTGTCTTATTTGATTAGATGTATATAATTCAACTAGTTCTTTTGTTTCTTCCTCATTGTTTGTTGCTATAAAATATGCACCTATTGTTTTAAGGATGTCTCCAAATTCTAGTTTGTGTTCATGTCCTATTTTTACAATTTTGTTAGTATTGTATATTTCTACTAATTTTTTCGCAAGTGTTTCGCCATCGGGTTCATACATTGCATCTTTTATTTTTCTTGCAGCGTCAGTAAGATCTGGAGATGTTGAAAATAACCCTTGTTTATTATCTAATACAATTTTTTTAAATTCTTCACTATTGTAAATATCTATTAGTTTTATTGCTTTATCATAATCATTCATATGGCCTATATATGTTTTTAATGATAAAATTATGTCAGGATTAAATCCTTCAAAATTTTTTAGTTCTTGGAATTTTTTTGATTTCAGTATTTTTATAAAATTTTCAATTCTACTGTGTTCAGAATCAGGAATTTCATATGTTCTTATTTGAGGATTTGAGTCTAATAAATAAAGTGGAGGTATTGATTTAGATATTTGACTAATGAAGTTTATATTTTCTTTAATTAGTGTTATCACTTCTGGTTTTTTGTAAATTTCAACAAGTTCTTTTAATCTTTCTAGTCTGAATACAAACGATCTACCTATTTCTAAAAAATTTATATTTATTTCGTTTTTATTGTATATGTCTGTTATTGAAATTAATAAGTTTGAAATTTCTAAATTTTTGGTAAAATCATAGTTTCGTCCTAACCTAAATACTAGGTTATTTCCGTCTTCTTTTGGCATTTGCTTTAATAATTTTTGTAATGTTTCAGATTCATACAGTTGCAGTATGTTATCTAATTCGTTTAATTTACCTCTATCAACACCATTTCTGCTTATTTCTGAACTCACGACTGTTTCTAAATCTATATGTGCGTATTCTCTAATTAAATTATCAAATCTTTTAACTTCAACGTCAGAAAACTTTTCTTCAATTTCTTTTCTTGTACACATATATTTGCTGCTCATACTGGCTAGTTCAAGAGGCTTAACCATTTTCAATCACCTCAGAAAGACTCTTCCCCGTCTCTGCTACTTTTTTTAGTCCGCCAATTATTGTTTCACACCAATCAATTAGATGTTCGTAATCTTCGTCGAGCGTGTCACAAAGTCCTATATAGAATTCTTTTGAATAATCATTTCCAGTGTTTTCATTAATATTATTTGCTGCAATATTGTACGCCCTGCTTATTTTTCTTTTTTCTTGTTCTGTTAATGCGTGTATTTTAGGTCTATACTTTCCTTGCACATTAGATTTTATTATTGTGATTGGTGCTGCAGTTTCTTTACTTAATTGATTTATTTCATTAGTAGTCCAATTAGCATATTGTAAAAGTAAATAAGCATCAGGTACAATTTCTTCAGGTCTTTTTTCCTTAATATATTCTTCATATTTTTTTTTAAAATAGTCCATAAATTCACTAAATACATCTTCATCGTGTTCAAGATTATCTGCGAAATCTAAGATTGCTTCAATAGGTTTTGTTGAGAATTGTATGTTGTATATTTCTCTTATTTGTTCTGCAATTTCCAGATTTGGTTTTGTTTTATCTGAAAAAATATTTAATGTTCTTTGCAGGATGTCTGTTCCAACTACTGAAAGAATGTTTATTGCAAGACAGACCATTCCTCTTGTGTAAAAGTCTTTTTGTGATTCTAAACTTCTGTATGTTTCTTCTATGATGTAGGGAGTATTTATGTCTGCACTAGTTATTCCTGAAATTATACAACTTGTAATTCCATCTAGAGTAGGATTATATTCTTTGGATAATAATTTTTCTTCAGGTATTAGTTTTCTAAATCTTTCAGAATTTAACTCACAAATTATCTGTTTGCTTGAAGAAAAATCATTAAGTTCAGCTTTTATGAATGATGAAAACAGGGTAGTTACTATTTGCATATTGTTTTTATATTTTGTTATTATTTCAATTACGTCTTTTGGAAGGAATTCTGATTGATTTTTTAATTTGGCAGAGTATTGGATTAAATCTTTTTTATTTGCAGCATGTAACCCTGTAATCATTTCTTTAAATTCTTTTGAGTTGTATCTTTCTATAATCTTGTTAGGTGTTGCGTTCTCGATTCTGTTTGATTCAACAATTCCCATTGCCATTGCAGTACTGATATCTGTAGCGTATTTTTCTGTGAGTTCTAAAAAATCATTAAGAGTATTTTTTGTTTTTTTTGTTAACATGTGTTCTGCAGCAACTAAGAATGCATATTCTTTATGACTTTCTGTTGAGATTTTAGCAGTTAAATCTAGTATTTTTTCTAGCTGTTTATTGTTCTTGAATTTTTTAGATACTCTTTTTGTAATTCGAGATATAGCATCCATTCGATCTCTTAAATTTGCAATTCTTCTTGCAGGCAGAGGGTGCATTTCTTTTAGATCTTCATTGTATGCATCAACTATTTCGTCGATTTTTCTATTAATAATTTTTCTTTGACTTAACCAGTATCGAGGCGAATATTTTCTCTTTGCAGTCTCTTTAGCAGTACGTTTGATTTCTTCAATTTTATAATCTATATGATGAATATTATCCATAGAATTCATCTTCCCATCACCTCGTCAAGACTCTTTCCAGTTCGTGCAACTTCTTTTAATCCTGAAATTATTGTATCTGCCCATTTACTAATATTTTCATAATCAAAATCAATTGTATCTCGAAGACCTGCATAGAATTCTTCTAAGTAATTTCTTCCTCTTGGAAGTTCTTCTGTTATCGTCTCAGGGTTAATATTCCTCGAAGCAATATCATGTGCAATAATTAAATTTCTCATAACAGTTTTATTTTCTGTTTTTAGTTTCTCTACTTGTTCACATTCAAGACTAATCATTATTTTTGATATTGGGATTATTTCTGATCTTTCTTTTTGATTAAAGTAATCTGCGTGTGTTATTAGTGTGTCAAGTTTTTTCTGATCTTGTTTAAAAGGAGGTTGTGTTATTGTTAGCGCAACATCTACATAGAATTCAGTGTCAGCTTTAATTTTTTCACAGAGTTGTATGTATTTTTTAGTAATGCTTGGACAATCTTTGCTTACGCCAATTATTAAGCTTGCAATTCTTTTTGTATTTCTTTCTTTATCAAGTAGCATATCTAATGCTTTACTCATTTCTTCTTCAGTTTCTAAATGCAGATTCATTGCATCCATAGCACATAAATAATTGAATTTGTCCTGCATCTCTTCTTCTTGTTTAAACACGTTGTATATTTTTTCTTTTTGAGTTGGATTTTTTATCAGCAAGGGCAATAGTTTATCCCTTTTTGCAGCAGGATCAGTATGCAATTTCTTTATTTCTTCAGTTTTTATTTCTTCAATCACTTCTGTTTGAACGTTTCGTCCCATGAGTTTGCTTGCTTTTGTTATTGCTTCAAGTATTTGTCCTTTATATCTTGGCTCTATAGGATATGTTCTTAATATTTGGATTAATTCATCTGATAAGTATTCTTCTTCTGATCCAAGTTCTACTGTGTATTCTATAACTTTGCTTATAGCAACTGAGTCAAATGCAGGAGTTGCAGGATCTTTAACAAGATTTATTGTTTGTTTGAATTTTTCAGTTTTGAATCTTTCAACAACTATTTTTTTGTGTTCAGAGTTTCCCTTGTCTTCAAAGTAGTTTCCTATATTTGAGAATATATTTGAATTATTTGCATATTCGTTCATAAGGTTTAGAACTTCATTAACAACTTCAGGGCTATTTTTTATTATGTTGTTTAGTCTACCTATTTGCCATCTTAATTTATTTTCTTCAGTTTTCCAAAGGATATTTTTGAAGTTTTCTGTTTGATATGCCTCAAGATAGCGCATTATTTCTTCTTTAGGAGAATCCCATTCCGTGTGTAAATCGTCCATGATTGCTGTAGCTATTTTTAAATCTGTTCTGAATGCATTCAAAACATTTAAGACTTGTATTGCCATGTTTTCATCATTGAATTGTTTAAGCATAAAAAATAGTCCTCCGTGGGCAATATTATTTAGGTGTCTTTGATCTGTAGCTAAAGAATTAGCTGAAACATTTCCTCCAACTGATTCTGTAATTGCTTTGAATTCTTCTTCGAATGATTCAATTTTTTGAAATGCTGGATGATTATATATTTCAATTAGTTTTGTTGCAGTATTAGGGTATTTATTATTGCCAAGAATTTCTATAAAGCGCAATTCTTCTTTTTTTTCTTTATTTCTAGCATTATTTAATGCAAATAGTTTTTTCACATCAAGATTTTTATAAACTTGTACTGTTCTTTTTATGGTTTCTAAATTTTTTTTTGCAGATTGCACGTCTTTAACTTCATCATTCATTGAATAAAAAAAGCCCTGTACAACATCTAGTTGTTCGCTAGGTGTATATTTTCCAAGCACGTTTTTTACTTCAGAACCACTCGTAAAGTCAAGTACTTCTTCAACTATTGAAGTAATTTTGTTTATTTCTTCTTCTGTTGGTTTTTTTTTGTCATGAAATGAGTATTTTTTATACAAAATACGTGCAGAGCTTAGAATTTTTTCTGCAGTTTTAGAACTATATTCGTTACTTATGTTTACAATCTTACTTTCGTCTAGGTCTGGATATTTTTCTTTAAATTCAGCAATAGTTCTATTTAGCAGTTCATCAATACTCATTTTCCCATCACCTCAGAAAGACTTTTTCCTGTTCGAGCAACTTCTGCAAGTCCATTAATTATCGCATCTGCCCATTTATCTATATTTTCATAATCAGAATCAAGTGTATCTCGAAGACCTGCATAAAATTCAGGCAAGAAATCTATGCCTGTTTCTGGATTGAGATTTCTCTGTGCTATTTCAAATGCGTGACTTATTTTATTTTTTTGATTCAGTGTTGTTCTTTTTATTTTATTTGAGTATTCTATTCCTTTTTCGTAGTTTCCAAGTACGCTACGAATTCGACTTATTTGCATAATACATTCAGATGGCAATTCTTTTTCTTCTTTAAGTATCTCTATTATTCCGTTTGAGCGTTTTGGGTCAAGAACACTTGTTGTTAGATATTTAGAAATTTCTTCAAAAACATATTCTTTATGTTCTTGGGAACTTAATTCATCAAACAGATCAATTAGTTTTTCATCTCTGATTTTAATTAAGATTTTATTTTCTGTATTTCGAATTTGTTTGTCTAATGCATAGAGAGGAGCATATAATGACTGTATTGTTTTTCTTGTTAGTCTATTTTTATGTTTGGTGATTAATTTAATTATATTTATTAAAAAATTAGAATTTCCCTGGTTGTTTATTATTTGTCTTTGTATCTGTTCTAGTGATTTGTGCGCGTTTGATTTGGTTGTTAAATCTTTGATCTTATAGATTGCTTTCACATAATCCCGCGCTAGTTTATGATCGTCGTGGGTTGTGTAAATTACGCCAACAAAATGAGTAAATAGGCATGCAGAAGTATCAGGTAGTTCTTCAATTACTTTTCTGAATTTCTTGCCTTTGAATATATTCATAAATGGTCTGAATTTACTATATTGAGATTTTTGAGAAGCGTCTTTTAGTTGTGTTACTACTTCACACGCATTTTCTAATTTATTTTCATCATAAAAACTATCTATTAAGTCTCCAATTTCTTTTTTTGTGTTTCTAATATAGTTATCTAATAATTCTTGTTTTTTTTGATCAAATAGTTCAACTAGATCTTCTTTGGAATATATAGAATATAATAAACTCATCTTCCCATCACCTCGTCAAGACTTCGCCCAGTTCGTGCAACTTCTTTTAATCCGGAAATTATCGCATCTGCCCACTTACCAATATTATCATAATCTGTTTCAAGAGTTTTCCGCAATCCTTTAAAATAATCAGTTGAGTAATTCTTTTTGGTTTCTGGATCATAATTCTTACATGCAATGTCTAATGCTAAGTATAATTTGTTTTTAGTTGAATCAGTTAATCTTTCAATTTCAGAAATATATTCTGGATTTTCAGCCCTTATTGCAAGTTGGGGAATAACATTTTCTTCTTCTGAAAACAAACTAGTATCATGTTTAACATATTCAAACATCTTCTGAAGAGTTTCAGTTTCAAATGCAAAAATATCGTCGTCGAATTCATATTCAATACTTGTTTCAAAAAGGTACGTGATTATTTCTTGGTATTTTTTTACTTTTTGAGTTTCTTCTTCACAACGTATTTCTTTAACAGATCCTTTGTGCATATTTTCAAAGTATTTCTTTGTTGATTCTCGTCTGTTTTTTTGTTTTTCAATAACATCAAGAAATTTATCCCCCATTGAATAATATTTTTCTAAATAAGTAACTGCAGGAGTTAGGTATAGAATTAAAAAATTATCTTTATTGCGGATTAGCGATTTTCTCAATCTTGTAATTACTGGTTTATTTCCAACTTCATTTATTAAGTTGTATATGTCTAGACCAAGTTCTTCAGCACCCCAGTCATTAAGTGTTTCTATTGTTTTTTTAAATTCTTCTTCACTAAAAAATTCAAGAGTTCTTTTAATTTTTGATTTATCATCAGTCTTTAAAGTATCAAATCCTTTTAAAATTTGTTCTGATTTTTTATAATCAAATACAAATTGTAAATAATCTTTTGCTAAACCAGGATCCATATGTGCTTGGCAGATGCTGGCAATATTTTCTAAAATCAATTCTAAACTTTCTTTTCCATTAAGCTCTTTAACTATTTCTTTTAATTTTTCATCTTTGCAAATTTCAAGTAAGCTTTTGATTTCTTCATACCCTTTTTGATGCTCTAGATACCACATACTTCTACTTATTTCAGATAGTATTAGTTTACTTTCTTCATCAAATAAAAATTGGTTTGCAATTATTCTTATTTCTTTAGATTTTTCTATTCCATATCTTTTTTCCACGGTGCTGGTTATAGTTTCTATAGTATCATCAATACTCATCTTCCCATCACCTCAGAAAGACTTTGTCCAGTACGTGCAACTTCTTTTAATCCGGAAATTATCGCATCTGCCCATTTACCAATATTTTCATAATCTGTTTTTAGTGTATCTTTTAATCCTACATAGAATTCATTATAATAATTTCTCTTTGTTTCTGGATTCATATTTCTTTTTGCAATGTCCTGAGCAATACATAAGTTTCTTTTATCAGTTTCAGATATATTTTTTAATGCAGTAGTATACTTTTCTGAGTTTTCATAGTTTGTCACTTCTGCTAACATGAAGGTCATTATAGGTATGTATTCTGATTTTTGTGAGAGTAAGTATTCTTTTTCTTTAATTATGCAGTCTACAAATCTTTTTTTTGCCGAATAGTTTTTAGCTCGATTAACATGTGTTGTCAGTTCTTTATATGTTTGTTTATCTGCATTTAGTTCAACAAGATTTGTTATAAAGTCTATATAGTTTAATCTTAATCTTTTTCCTTTCTTACCTAAGTAATTGCATGAATAATTTATGCAATTTATTGCATCTAAAGTTACTTTATCTTTTTGTTTTACTATTAATTTTATTATTTTTGTTAATACTTCAGGAACCTCGCTGTTTTTACTATGAATAGTTAAAATCTCACTGTTAATTCTGTTTATTTGTTCATTATTTGCTAATTCAGGCATTATTTTTACGTATTCTTCAATCAGTTCAAAATTAGTTTCTATTTGACATACAGTTCTAATTAGTTCTATATATTTAAGGTTGTTAAGTTTTAAAATTGTTTCTTCAAATTCAGCACTATTATATAATTTTATTAGTTTGCAAGTAGTTTCATAATCTCTCCTACGCGTAATTTGACTTACTTGAATTGCTATTTCAGTAGTAAGTCTAGGATTAATTTGTTCATATTTGGAACATAAGTCTTTCATTAATTGTTTTACAGCATCACTTTTTTCAGAATCACAATCTGGCCAAGTTTGTCGAAAGATATTATATTCAATATCTGAGATTATTTCATCAATTCCCATAACTCATCACCTCAGAAAGACTTTGTCCAGTTCGTGCAACTTCTGCCAATCCGTCAATAATTGCTTCACACCATTTATCTAAGTGTTCATAATCTGTTTTTAGTGTATCTTGTAATCCTGCATAGAATTCTACTAAAAAGTTTTTCCCTTGTCTATTTTCTTCAGTTATTGTTTCTGGATTAATATTTTGTTTTGCAATTGCATATGCTTTACATAATTGAGAGGTTTGATATTTGTTCAATTTTGTTAATTCTTCTTCGTAGCCAATTTCAGAAATTATTTTTATCATTGGAGCTATACATTCTGGTTTTTGTTGATTTAGATATTTTTTATTTTTTAAAACAGCATCAAGAATTGATGTTACATCTTCTGTTTCAATTTCTTTTTTTATTTCTTCATACACGTTAGGTGATTCTGTTTTAATTTCTTCACATATTTGGATAAACGGAATTACTGCATCTTTATTTTGTTTCATAAAATATTCCAAGCAAATTGCTATTTCTGCTCCAATTTTATTTTTTTGTTTGAATAGTTCAATCATTCGCAAAGCATCTGATGATTTTGTGATAACTGTATGACTTTGATTAAAAGTGCTCATTAATAATAATCCATAATCTTGCTCTTCTTGCATGTTAATTGTAGCATATAATTCATCGGTTAATTCAGAATGTCTAACTAAAAATTGAGAAAATCCTTCTATTGCATTTTGATTTATTTCTGTATTATCTACAAGAAGTTTTCTAAATCGTTCTGCAGATAATTCTTTTACAATGTTTGTTTCGTCTTTTAAATCACAATCTACTTTTAGATTGGCTAGGCCATGAATTATTATTTTTGTTGTATGAACTTGATATTTATATTGTACTATTAAATCACATAGTTCATCGGTTAATTTTAGTTCTTGATTTTTTGGTACTGGACTTGTGTATGTAAATATTATTTTTCTTAAACTCTCTGTTTTAGGTCTGTATTTAGAAAATAGTTCAAGAGTTTCTGTGAATTTTTGACAGGAATATTTTTCAATTGTTTTTTCAAGCTTTTCTTTGTTTCTCGCATTAATTATATTTCCAGTTATTTGTGTTATAGCATATTCTTCATCTGAATATATTGTTATAAGTGAAATTACTTTGTCAAGTAATTTTTCATCTCCTTCTTGTCCAACTCTTATGAGTGCGCAGTAACTTTTAAAAATTATTTCTTCTTCATGTATTCGTCTGATTTTTTCAGCTTCATTAGATACATATTTTTCAATGAAGAGTGTTATTTTTTCTTTGGTTTGTAATTGTTGGGTTTTGAATAATATTGTTGTTATGTCTTTTGGTGTTATTTGTGTTAGAGCCATTCTTTTTAAGAAATAGTCTACTAATTTTTCATCATCTATTAGTTCTTCAAGTTTTATAATGAACCTGCATTGTTCTTTTAGGGTATACTTGTTAGTAGAATTATATAATTTGTAATTAATAAGTCTTTTTTCTCGTTCGTCAAATGGCTTTATGAGTTTATTTTCAAGATTCATTTCAACTCACCACTGATAGAATTATTTTGATTTTTCCGTGCAAAGCTAGCTCTATCTATTTCGCTTCTAAGGACTAAATTTAATGATATTAGACATTCTAACAAAGTCTGATAAATTCCGGGCATAATATATATTATATTAATAAGTATTATATAAATGTTTCGCTTTTTAATCACTAATAAGTAGTAAACCGACAAATCAGTTCTAAAGCCAGAATTTAACCATTCCAGCCCCTAAAAAATCATTTTGTTTTTCTAAAAATGAGTTATTTTCGAGAATTCATTTCACAAAACTTTATATATCAGTTATACTTTTTAGTATTATATCTAATACTCTTTAGTATAAAAAAATGATGACAAAAACCCAACAAAAATTAATGAATTTATTTGTTTCAAAAATAGCAAAAAAATTTAGTTTACAAGGTGCTGGAAAAGAACTTCAAATGCATCAAGCATTATCTTATAGAGCAAGCAAGATACTTATAGAAAAAAAACTAATCCTTCCAGATGAAAATGGATTATATTTTCTTAATTATAAAGAAAATCAACAAGAATTAATTTCTTTTGAATATTTGAGAACTTCTGAATTTCTAAAAAATCCACGACATAAAAAATTTAAACAATTTGTAACTGAATTTATTGATGAAGTTCAAGAAAATAATTATATTTTTTTACTTTTTGGATCTGCTGTAGAAAAAGAAACTCCTCGAGATTATGATATTGTGCTATTTTTTGATTCTATAGAAAAAGCTCAACAATATGAAAATATTCTAATTAATCTTGCAGAAAGTTATCCTAGTCTGAATGTTCATATAAATGTAGATTCGATAACTGATCTAAATCAAATGCTAACTAAACGAGATGAAAAAAATGTGGCTAATGAATCTTTGAATAAACACCTAATTTTTTACGGAGCTGAACAATTTTATAAAATATTAAAGCAGGTGCGATCATATGCTTGACGATAAAAAACTCAAAGAAGTTGAAAACAGAATTAAGATTTATATTGCTGATGGAATAATTAAAACAAAAGAAGCTGTTGAGTTTACAGATTTTTTCTTAAAACACTCTACAAATTTTTTAAATTCTGCAAAAGCAGAGTATCTGCTTTCAACAAATAAAGATGCAAGTCAAAAACTCGGATTTTTAAATTACGATGGCTTTATCGTCGTGGTAAATTCAGGTTATTATTCTATGTTTCATATGGCAAGAGCATTGCTGGAAAGCAAAGGTATCAAAATAAAAACAGAACACTCTGTTCATTCAGTTACTTTTGATGCATTAGTGTATTTTTTCTATCTTAATAAAAAAATAGAAAAAAAACTTATAGAATCATTTGCAGAAAGTCTGGAAGAGTCAGCAGAGATTCAAGGACAACAAAGAGCAGCCGAGATGATGAATGATTTTTTGTTTGAAAAAAGAAAAAGATCCACTTTTACTTATAGCATGGGGTCTGAGATCGTCGAGGCAAAAGCAAAGACTTCTCTTAACAGAGCAATAAAATTTCATGAAGAATTAAAATCGTTTTTAATTAACAAGTAATTTTCTTAATAATTAACACATTCTTGATAATCAGAACCTGCACTATTTGACATAATTTCACTAAGGCTTTGTCCTGTTAGTGCAACTTCTTTCAATCCATCAATTATTGTTTCACACCATTTGTTTAGATTGTCATAATCTGTTTCTAGTGTTTCATTTAATCCTGCGTAGAATTCTGGTAAGTAGTTTTTTCCATTATCTCCTTTATACTGAATAGTGTCTGGATTAATATTTTTATTTGCAATGTCATAAGCAATACATATTTGAGATTTTTGATAATCAGTTAATTCAAGTATTTTTTCAGGTTGTTCTATTTCAGATATTAGGACTAGAAGTGTAAATGCATATTCTTGTTTATGTTGACTTAAAAAATTAGGATTTTCTTCTAAATAATTTGCGGCTTTTTCAGTCAGTTCGTCTTGTTCATCACAGTCTGATATTTTAGTCACAAAACTAATTAATTCATCATTTATTTCTTGTAAAATTCGTTCACAATCCAAATTTTTAATTAGTTTTAGGTATCTTTTTATTGCATTATTGGTAATATGTGTTTGTCCATACATTCTAGTTCTTATTTCATTAAGGTTGTCACAGAATAGTTCAAATACTTCTTCTTTGTGTTTGTATTGTTTTGCATATTTAAGAATTTCTAAGTAAGAATCATCATCTATTAAGTAATCAATATGTTTATCTGTAACTGCTGTAATAATGTTTTTTGTCGTCAGAACATCAAGATCTTCAAGTTCTTTTTCAAAGTTAGGATTAGATAAGTACCATAACCCATTTCTAATTGTGTTATCTTCTTTTTTTAGAGTTGTTTTTTTTACAAATTCAGCAATCTCGTTTTGAATATCTGGTTTGTTTTGATATTTTTTCATAATAGTATCAAAACTTTTTAAATTGTGTTTCTTATCTTTTTTGTACTCGGGTTTAGTTTTCTTAAGTGCCTTCCTCGCTTCTTTAACTTTTTTAGAATATTTCAGACTAAATAAGTCTAACAGTCTTTCAATTCCCACGACTCATCACCTCGTCAAGGCTTTGTCCTGTTCGTGCAACTTCTTGTAATCCGTCAATAATTGTGTCACACCATTTATCTAAATTTTCATAATCTTCATCAAGTGTTTTATTTAATCCTTCTAAGAAATCAGGCAGGTAGTTTTTTCCACCACTGCCATATCTGTCTTTTGTTCCTGGTTTGATGTTTTTCCATGCAATATCGTGTGCAGTACATAATTTTGTTATCTGATGAGAACCTAAATTCATAAGTTTCTCTTGTCCGCTTTCATCAACATTTGAAATTATTCCGACAATAGAAATTAGTTCATTTGGTTTTTGAGCTAACAAGTATTCTGTTTCGTCTTCAAGTAGTTTTTTTATTTTTCTTCCTGCTGAAAAATCAACATTAAGTTCTTCTAGTTCTTCTTTGCTTCTAACTTTGTAATCAGTTTCGAGTAAGAATTTTGCTAATTTAAAATAAGATGCTTGATCTATTTGTTCTCTTCCTAATCCAACAAGTAATCCAACTTCTTTGGGTTTTGTTTTACTGTATTTGTTCAATAATTCAATTCCTTCTTTTGGAACGTCTTGATTCCATCCTTTCCACCGATGAAGTGCATAAGAAACATAACTTGGACCTTCTGGATGTGAATATGATTTAGAAAGTACATTCAAAAGTTTTTTTCGTTCGCCATCTCGTCTAGAATTTATCAAAAAAGTGTATGTGTGATATATGAACGTAGAAGCAGTACCTCCATCTGTTACTTCTTTATGCACATAATTAATTAGTGGTCTTATTGCTTTAGCATCTTCTTCCATCATCATTAATGTTTGCTCTAAATCTTCACCTTGGCATGACCTGTTCGAAACCCATTGATATCCTGGTTTTCCATAAAGAGTATTACCTATTTCACTAATCTTTTTATCAAGGTGATTATTCCCTGTTGCTTTATAAACTAAATTGTGAAGTCTACTCATAACTCATCACCTCGTCAAGACTTTGTCCTGTTCGTGCAACTTCTTGTAATCCTTCAATAATTGTTTTGCACCATTTGTTTAGATTATCATAATCTTTGTCGAGTGTTTCGTTTAATCCTTTAAAGAATTCTTTAGAATAATTTTCTTTAGTTCTTGTGAATATATCTGCTGGATTTAGGGGTTTATAATTTCTTGTTGCAATTTCATATGCGTAACATAATTTATTTTTATTATGATCAGATAGTTCTTTTATTTTTTCATAATGTTTTTCTTCTGTATCTGAAACTATTCTCGCTAAGGGTATTAATTGATTAGTTTTTTGTTCAATAAGCCAATCTTGTTGTTCCATTGCGTTATTTAGTTTATTTACTTCATCACTTGTTTTTTCTTTATCGTAGCATAAATATGAAAATAGATTAGAATATAGTTCTTGTTTATCAGAACGAGTTTCAAATCTGTTTAATAATTGTAAATAATGTTGTGTTATTTCTTTAATACGTTCTGGTGTTTTGGGATTCGCGTTTATCATCATATCTACAATAGATCCCCTTTTTAATTTATTGTTTACAGAGGTCATTAAATTAGCTGTAACTTCTATCGCATTTTCAATTTTATCAATATCAAGATTTCTTGTTGCTTTTTGAAATTCATCGCTTGATAATGTGTCTACTAGTAATGCAGCAGGTTTTTTTTGATAAAAAAATTCCTTTACTACTTTTTGAACCTCGCCGACAAAAATGATCTCCGCGCCTATTTTTTCATATTGTAAATATAACTTATCGTATTTTTTTAGCACATTGTGTTTATGAACTCTTGCTGAAATGTCATACCAATTATTTGGTGCAAACCCTTTGCGTAAAGTCTTTCTATAATCTTTTGCTATTTTTTTTATTTCTTCTAATGTGGGAATTTTTGGTTTAGGTGTAGAACGGGGACTGGGCACACTCCCTATTTTATAGACAGCTTTTGCAAAATTTCTACCGTATTCCCCTGCGTCCAAAGCACTATTGCTACTCATCGACTCATCACCTCGTCTAAACTCTGTCCAGTTCGTGCAACTTCTTTTAATCCATCAATTATTGTGTCACACCATTTACCAATATTTTCATAATCAGTAGCTAATGTGTCTTGTAATCCTGCGTAGAACGGTTCCAAGTAAGTTTCGTTTGTTTCAGGATGTCTGTTTTTTCTTGCTATATCGTAAGCAATGCATATTTTATTTAATGTATAGTTAGATGTTTCTTTTTTTAGTTCAATTTCAGTTTCTTCAAGTCTAGAATTCATCTCCATTAAAGGTATTATTTGTTCTGGTTTTTGTTGATTTATCCATTCGTTGTCTTTTTTTAAATATTCATTTAGTTTTTTTTCAGAGTCTGATTTTAAGTAGTTGATGATTATATGGGTAATAAGATTATTATTTGTTTCAGTGGTGAATCTTTCAAGGTTTATGTAACTGGCCAGGTTTATGTATTTTTTTTTAGTTTCAGGTATTAAAACTCTCGCATCAAGCAGTTGATCTTGTATTTCTTGAAGACCTTCATATACTAGGTTAAATCCATTTTCACTGTTTTTATATTTTTGTGCAATATTAATTAGTTGTTTTCCTTCTGATTCATATGATTCATCTGAGAAGGGTGTCGAGTCTACTAATTTAATGAATTTTTTAATAGTTGGAACATCAATATTTTCTAAGTCTGTTTCGAATGCAGAGTGAGCTAAAAGCATGAATCTTAAATAATCAGATAGGCGATCTTCTAAAACATATTTTTGGGTTTGTTCTGCAATTTCTTTTTGTACTTCTGTGTTGTCTTTGAATTTTTTTAGAGTTAAATCAAAGTATGTCAAATAACTTTTTCGGCTTTTATTTTTCTTTAGAGCTGTTTTTACTGTGTTTCTTATTTCATCTACTTCAGTACAATACTTCGGTCTAAAACAATCAAGAATCTCACGCAGCATAACTCATCACCTCGTCAAGACTTTGTCCTGTTCGTGCAACTTCTTGTAGTCCGGTAATGATTGTTTCACACCATTTATTTAGATTATCATAATCTTTGTCAAGTGTTTCTTGTAATCCTGCGTAGAATTCTGGTAAGTAATTTATTCCAGACTTATTTTCTTTAGTTATTGTATTTGGATTTATGTTATTTTTTGCTATATCATATGCGATGCATAGTCTTTTTGTTTCATACTCTTTTAATTTTTTAATTTTGCCTATTTGCTCTCTATCTATTTTTAGTAAAATTTTAATCAGGGGAATTCTTATTTCTGATTGTTGAGAATTGAAATATTCTTTTTCTGTTTCTGCTAACAATTCAATTTTGTATATTGTGTCGCTCTGTTGAATTTCCTTTGTTAAGTAGTTCATAAATTCTTTAAAATCTTGATTAGGTGTTTGTAATAAATTTAATTTTTCGTGTATTTGCAAATATGTTTCAATTCCTTTAGGATTATTCACTGCTAGTTTTGATATATTTCTTGTATTTTCTCTCACTAATTCAGGTTTTGATTCAATAATTTTTCTGAATCTGTCTGATGAATATGTGTTTATTAGATTATTTAATTTTTTAGTATTTTTTTCCGCATCTATTGTGTCAGAAATAAAATAAGCTAGATAAAACCGAGTATCTTCTGTTTCATATGAGCTCATTAATTTTTCAATTTTTTGTAAACTTAAATCAGTCAGAGATATTTTTTCAACTAATTCAATTATGTTTACAGGTAGATGTATCGGTTCTTCTAGGCATTGTTTTAGTTTTTCATATGTCGGACTAGCATAATTTTTAATTGCTTTTTTTAATTTTGAAGGTTTTTCTTTGGCTATTTTTATTAATGATTTAGTAATTTGTGTATATTTAGTCATGCCTACTTTTATTTTGTCTGAAAATTTTAATAATTCTAAAAAAGTAGTTGTATCTCCAGAATATGCTGTGCAAACTAAATTTCTTGATAGTTCATTAGGGTGTACGTCTGTTTGTTTAATTTGTTCTTGTATTGCGGGATCATTTAGTATTGCAAAAATATTTTGTGTTAATTGGGGTAATTCAGTTATTTCTATTTCATGAAATGAATTAATAGCTTTAATCGCAATTTTTTTTTGTTTTTTATTTAATTTATTAAATGCTTCTGTTGAATAATTATCTATTAATATTTGTGATACTTCTCGAATCCGTTGCGCAGGTTCTTTTTCAGAGGTATAGCCTATAAATCCTACTTGACCTGATAATTGATTTATTAGTTCTTGAATTGTATTTACGTCTTGTTGTTTAAACAAATTTATTGTTTTTTCATTTTCATATAAGTCTAAAAAGTATTCTTTTGTTTTGTTTTCTGTGCGTGGATTAATATTCATACTTAAATTTGATAACACAACGTTTGCAATGGAGTAGTCAAATGAGTAATTTTTTACTATTTGTTTGATTCGTTCGGGATTACATGTGTTATCTTCTTTTAAGCCTTCTAATAATGTATCTAATCCTCTTTTTACAAATTGTTTTAGAATTCCTTGGTCTAGATCATCAGGCATATCTTTAATTTCTAAAGATTCCAGTAACTCATCAAGACCTTTTGTAAGATCCTCAAATCCTTGCAGAGTCATCTCTCCATCACCTCATCACATCAGTAATCAAATCATATCCAAACAAAGGTAGTTCTTTTGGATCTGTAAACCATCGTGCATATGTTGCATTGCTTGTTAGTTTTGCAAAGTAGTCTGGTCGAGTTTCTTGAATATTCAAATAGATAACATTAACTCCTTTTTCTTCTGCTTCAGCTATTGATTTTGCTGTGTCTGCTACGGCATATTTTCCGTCATAGTCTGAGGCTGCGGGTTGTCCATCTGCAACAATTATTAACCATTTTCTTCTTGCATTTTTTTCCATGACTTTTCGGGTTACTCTTCTTATTGCTGCTCCGTCTCTATTCGCTCCTCTTGGTTTTATTGCTCCAAGTTCTTCTAATCCTTCAATTTTTGTTATTCTTGTTTCTATATTTCCGTGGAAATCATCACTATCGTATGTATACATGCTTACGTCGTCTCCGTCTCCATTAATGTCGTATTCAGTTAATGCTTTGTAGAGTATTCCTGCAAAGTATTTTTCTAAGTCAAGAACAGTGCTTCCATTTATTTTGTGTGAAGTTGAACCACTTCTATCAACAAGTATTGCAAATGCATCATCGCGGATATTAATTTCCATTGAGTCATAGATTCTTCCATCTACTGCTAGTTTTGGATCTGCCATTACTTCTAAAACACATTCCATGTTTAGCATGTCTGGTTCGTTTACTCCTTGAACTAGTTGCCATTGGTTTGGTTTTAGTTCTTCTAAGTGTCCTGCAAGTAGGTCTATTACTGGTCGGTATCTTTCCAATTCATTCAAAAACTTAAAATTCTTTTCAGTTGCTACTTCATCAACAACTCTTACACTTTTCGAATATACTTTTCTTTGGTAGTCGTATTCTAATTCTGAGTTTTGTTCGTTTTCTTTTTTCTCTTTGTCAGCTTTTGCTTTTGCTTTTTTAAGATCTTCATTTAGTTTTTTTGCAGCTTTTCTAATTTCTCCTTCTTTTTCTTTTAGTTCTTTATCGCTACCAACTTTTACTTTTCCTTTTCCATGTTTACTTCCTCTTCCTTTTCCACGGCTAGGTTTTCCATTTTTGTCTCGGGGAATATCTTTAAATTCTTCAATGTATAATCTATATGCTTCTTTGGTGGCATCCATACATTTTACGCATGCATCATAATCGTCTATTCTTTCAAACACTGATACATCAACCAGTTTGTCGAGTAGTTGGCCTAGTGTTTGATATCCTTCTTTTTGTAATGCGTCGCTTGTTACTTTTTGAGAAAGTAGTTGATCAACCTGATCAGAAAATGCAGGGTCTAATTCTCCTTTGTGTTGACTTGCAATAACTTTTGCAATATATAATTCAAAGAATGTTTTGTTTCTTCCATTTTCTGTTGCCATTTCTTCGAGTGTTGGAAACTCTCTTTTTGTTTTTATAAAATAATCATTTTTATTGTTGCAAAGTTCTTTGTCGTGAGCTGTTGCAAACTTTGTTTTGAAGTGGTCTTCATCACACCTATCTCTAATTATATTATGGATGTGTCCTGCAGCATCGCTTTTTTCAAAATTATTTTCTAAATATTCTGAAAAATCAACTAAGAATGCGCCTCCAATTACGTGAGATATTTCGTGGTGTGTAATTCCAACATACATGGCAAGGTTTCTATTGCCTACAAGTTCATCTTTAGAGTCGTTAAAGTAGTTGATAATTGCAGGTAAACTAATTAGGTGTCCGTCGGTAAACGCACCATCATCTCCTGCAACTACATTAAAAAACCCTAAATACTGAAGTATTGCAAAGTTTATATCTGGCTTAGCATCGTCGAATTTTAGTGCTGACCAGTTCCTAGCTTTGAATAATTTTGCGAATGACATTTATATTTTCCTATTTAATTGATAACTAATTATCAATTAAATTGTTTAAAATGTTGTTGTTACTCCGTCTCTGTCAAGCAGTCCTTGTGTTTGTGCAATCATTTCTACTGCAGTGTATGTTGTAATTCCACTTTGGATTTCTTTGTTTTTGAAGTTTCCATAACAGATCTGATCCATTTCAACTCTTGTCGCATGTCTTTTTGCAAGTTCAAGTGGCATTCCCATGTTACTAAGTAGGTTTGCTTGTGCGATTGCATAGTGCAATGTTCTTGGACTTGGGGAGTGTAATCTTACTTTTTTACATTCTCCTAAACTATCTAGTGCTGTTCTTGCACTTTCTTCTAGATTTGTAGTTCCATCTGCACCCAGACTTCTTACTATTGTATTATACTTTGCAAGTTGTTTTGTAAGTGCTACTATATCTGCTTCTGTTCCAACTACTAAATCAAGTCCAGATGTGTCAACTGGTTCTGAAATAAATGCTTCATACGCAACAATATCTGTTGTATCATGAACTGCTTCACCACTAAAGAAATCAAACCAGCTATATGATTTTTCTCCAGAACTTCTTGATTCTACTACTTCTGCTTTCAAAAACTGAGGATTTTCTCGTCCACCTTTTATTCCTCTAATTTCTGTATTAATATTTATTTTAATTCCTTCTTTTGCAAGTGCAACTTTTGTTTCTACATCTTCGGGTAAGTATCCAAAAAACATATTTACAAATCTGTCTGCAACAGAATCTTCTAAGTCTCCATGAACACTTCGTCCAGGGTTGTAAGAAATTACTCCTCTAAAAAGATCATCTGCAGTTATTTCTTTACCGTCTCGTCTAGTAATTTTTCTTCTTTTGTCAAAAATAGGGTTTAATCGTTTTTGCTCTCCTGGTACTAGTAAGTCAAATTCGTCAAGATATCCAATTCCTCCTTGTTCCATTGCATTTGTTACAACTCCGTTTGTGTATCCTGTTTTTGTGCTTCCGTTGGTTTCTAGTGTTGGATATCCAATTAGTGGACTTTCAGTCATTCTATCGTTACAGGATATATCAAATAGTTTTTGATTAACAATTTGTTTTGCTAGTGTTTCAATCAGTTCTGTTTTTCCTACTCCTGCAGGTCCACATAATGAAACGTTTTGTTTTAGTTTATGTGCGATCATTACTCTTTGTACTTCATCAAGTCCTTCAGGGGTTATTTGGTTTGCGATATAATTTAGTAGATTCATTTTAATTTTTCACCTCATTTGTGTTTAGAATAATATTGTTGTTTTGGTTTGTATTTTGGTTGTTGTTTTGGTTTGTATTTTCATTTGTATTTTTATTTGTTGTTTGGTTTGTGTTTGAGTTTGTAAATTCATTTTGATCATTTGAATTTGCTAAAAACTTTTGAACAGCATATTCGATAACATGACTTTTGCTTCGAAATAGTCCTTCTTCCAGTTTCATCTCTACTTGGCGAAGTGTTGTTTTGCCTATAGAAATACTGATTTTCTTCTTTGCTTCTGAGTTCATCTTTCATCCTCCATTTTTTGTTTAATTAGTATTGTGAGTGTTCAGTTTTGTTTCAATAAAAAAAAATAAAAACAAATTCCTCTTTTTTTAACGCTGTAAAGCGTTAATCAACTTCTTTTATACAATAAGAAAGACACTTATTGCTTCTTTTTGCCTCTTTTTAGCACCAAAACCTCTTTTTTGCGAATAATTAGCAATTATCCGTACAAAGTGCTACTTTTAACTACTTTCCAGTAGTTTATAAATCTTTTGGTTTTGTAGTCACTAAGAAGTAACTAATAAATCAAATCGAAACATTTATATATTTTAAAGTATGCACATATACTTTATTATATTTTAAAGTACGGAGGTGTACTATGACACTGAAACAAATAAGTTTAAGCATGCCAAATAACCTTTTTGAAGCATCTCAAGAATTCAGCTCTGATTTTGGATACAAAAATATCCAGGAGTTTATTCTAGAATTAATTAGACAAAAGGTCTTTATTGAACGCTTTGAAAGATATTCTGAAATTGAAGCTCAAATGAAGGGGGGAAAGAATGTTAAAAAATTCAACCAAGCAAAAGCTGTTGATTATTTAGAAAATCTATAATTAAAAATGGTTGAAGAAAAATACAATATAGAATTCAGCACTCAATTTGAAAAATCTATGAAAAAATTAAAAAAGAAAGATAAAGCAATATTCGAACAAATCAAAAAGAAATTAACAGATATCATCAAAAATCCTGAGCACTATAAACCTCTAAAAAATGTTCTTGCAGGATATCGTAGAATTCATTTTGGATCTTTTGTATTAATATATAAAATAGATAACAATATTATTAGAATTATTTCTCTAGAACATCACGATAGAGCGTATTAAATAATCACATATACTCTATTTCCTTTCGGTAAAGTTTACCTTTAACTTTAGTAACTTTCAAATTCTCAACAATTTTGAACATTAAGTCAGGGAGTAAATCTTCGTCCATGCCACTTACTGTCATCATACTTCCTGTATTTTTTCTTCCTGAATTTTTATAGTTTATTAGAACCTGTTTATTATTTATTCTTATTTCTATTTTTGCAGCTCCATATCCATCTTTGATTGAAAATAATTTGCTGTTCAATGACGATGGACTATTATACTTTAAATAAAATGGAACTTTCTTTGATCCTAATTCAAACTCTCCGCTAAATTCTACTTCGCTGCATGCTAGTAGACGATTGTATGTTTCGTCTTCTATTCTTTCATCTTCGAATTCAAAAACTGTTCCATGAATTTTTCTCTCAACATGTTCTTTACTTTCTTTATCATATTCAGAAACAGTCATATCAACAACATCATCAATTTTTACAGAACCTGAACTTCCATCATACTTATGTGATTCACATATTTCTTCATCAAATACGTGAAGTTCTTTATGCTTTGCCCATTTTCTTAGTCGAGGTATTTTCAAAAGTGCTAGTGTTCGTAGTATTCTTGTTACTGCAATTTCATTTACATTGCTTATTCTAAGATCTTCACGAATCCATTTATTATCGTGCTCTTCATATCCTCCTAAAATATTCCAATATTCTCCTCGATGTCCTACTTGTAATGCTCTGATTGGTTTGTTAAGAATTTCATCTGCAACACTGAAAACATTTGAATTTGAAGCATAGGATTCTAATTGTGCTTTACTGAATTCTATTTTTCCATCAGAATCTAATGAAAATGATGCAAAATTAGTTATGAATGTTTCAATTCGAATTAAATTTCCTTTAACAGTTCCGTTGTTTAGTTCTATACTATGTTCGCCCATAACGTCGTGACTAATTGATATTTTTTTAGCATACTCTGATTCATCGGCAAGAAGTTTTAGTAAGAGTCCTGATCCTTCAAATCCTTTATAGTATTCACTCAATCGATCAAATTTTGTAATTAGATTTTTTATTTGTGATCTCATTATTTTTTCTCTAGTTTCGTCGTCAACTAGTTCTAAGTCTTGACTTTTAGGGACTGAAATTAATGCAGAACTTTTTGGTTCTTCAATTTTGTCTTTTTTCTTTTCGTCAATCTTGTCAGCAAAAAGATCTAATTCTTGTTCTACTCTTGATTCAAGATATTTTTCTAATTTTTTTCGTAAACTCGAACCAAATTTTGTTTTAAATTGAGTTTGATTAAATTTGTATTTTTCAGAAGTAAATTCTTTTATTTTCAAACCACTAACTTCCATATCGGTCATGTGTTGTTTTAATTGCGAGATTAAATATTCTAATTCTGTTTTTTCTTGATTTAATAAATCTGCATCTTTTTTCAAATAATTTGTTGCGTTTTTTATTCCTGATTCTATTTCTTTCTTAATCATTTGCAGGATAAACATATTTCCTTCTTTGTATGCATACGCAGCTTCTTTGAATAATTCAGAATATTTTTCAACATCTTCTTGTTCGAGTCCTTTGAGTTTATCTGGGTGTGTTAGCATTGCAATTCCTAAGTATGTTGCCTTGCACATTGTTTGTTCTTCTTCTGATAACAACTCGAGTCCTTTCACTTCGTTTAAACTATTAGTTTCATCTCCTTGTTTTAGCATAAATTCAAGAATTTCTTTTTCGCGTGATTGAAATGTATCTTCTAGTTTTTCACGCTCATATTTTCTTATTTGTGAAAGTTCATCTCCAAACGAATTCATTACTTGAGTTATTCCTGCAATTATTGAATCATATCCTTCTTTAAGTTCTGTATATTGAGAATTTAGAGTCATTACTTCTTGGCGTAATTCTTGTTCTGTTCGAACGCGTTCATCTGGAATTGAAACACTGGTTTCGATTTTATTTTCTAGATCTGATTTTTTATCTGTCATATTATTCAACCATTTGTGAAGTTATTTAGATTATATATTATTTAGATTATATCTTGCATTTCTTAATTATTAATTTCTTAATTAGTATATTCTGCATTGGATATAAATTAATTATGAATGTGCTGTATAGATAAGGTTATATATAAACCTTACTATATTAACTACTGCGCAGTAATAAACAAATAGAAACATTTATATATAACCTCGAAACTCTTTTTAAATACTTACTAAAAATATTTAAATGAACAAATAAATAAGCCACATAGGCATTCAGTCTATGCATTGGCGAGCTTAAAAAGGGAAACTAAATGATAGTATTAGGAGAAATTTTAATGTACATTACTTCGTACTTTGGTCTATTTGCAGCTCTATTCTTTTTACTGACTTTATTTGAAAATAGAAATCATCTTAAAAATCCTAAGCCACAAAAAGTACTTCCTACAGTTACTGTTATGGTTCCTGCTTGTAATGAGGAATTTTCGCTTTCAAAAACAATTAAGTCATTACTAAATCTTGATTATCCTAAAAACAAACTTCAGATTATTATTATTGATGATGGTAGTGTTGATAATACTTATAAGATTGCAAAAGAGTGGGCAAAAAAACATAAGTGTATTAGAGCATTAACTAAACCTAATGGTGGAAAAGGAACTGCACTTAATCTGGGATTAAAATATACTACTGGTGAAATTGTTGGTTGCCTTGATGCAGATAGTGTTGTTGATTCAGACTGCCTTCTAAAAATGGTGGGTTATTTCAAAAACAAAAATGTTGGTGCAGTAACTCCTTCATTAAAATGTACTACTCCAAAAACTATTTGGCAAAGGATTCAAACTATTGAATTTTTACTTGGTGTTTACTTGAGAAAAGTTTTTTCATTTCTTGGAGCAATCCACGTAACTCCGGGTCCTTTTACAATGTTTAGAAAATCGTTCTTTGACAAAACTGGCGGTTATGATGAAACAACTGTAACTGAAGATATAGAAGTTGCGCTAAGACTGCAGTCTAAGGGTTATGAAATTGAAAATGCAATGGATGCAAATGTTTATGCTATTGCAATGCCTACATTTTTAACAACTAGAAAGCAAAGAGTTAGATGGTATAGAGGATTCTTAGATAATGTTTTTAATTATAAAAATTTATTTTCAAAAAAGTATGGAAACCTTGGTTTATTTGTATTGCCAAGTTCATTCGCATCTATTTTTTTAGCAATAACTGTTAGTTTCTATTTAATTTATCATTTAGCTGAAAGCCTGCTTAGTAGATTTACTAATCTATATATGGTAGGTTTTGACATTTGGAAACTTAAATGGTTTAATGCAGATCCATTCTTTATCAATAACTCTCCTCTTATGTGGTTGGGTTGGTTATCTATTGCAATGGGTATTTTTGTAATCTTTTTTACTAAGTGGGCTAGTAAAGAAAAAGATAAAATAGCATTTAATTATATTTTATTTGCACTATTATACTTACCACTATTTTCTTATTGGTGGATTGAATCTTTGTATTGTAAATTAGCAAAGGGAAAAGTTGAGTGGAAAGGTAGAAAAAGAGAGGCTAAAGAACTTGAGTATTGTTAATGATTATTGTTAACGTGCATGATACTTATAATATTTATTATAATTACTAAATTCATTAATTAAATTCATTGATTATTATGGCTAAAACTAAAACAAGTGAAAGACAGAAAATTCAAAAGTCAAAATACATAATGGTTTTAGCAGTAACTACTTTAATTTTTATTATAGGTATTCTTCTTGGAAATTATTTTGCTGCGCAAAAATTAAGTCAATTAGATCAACTTACTCAAACTCTTAGAACAGATACCTTAGCAATCGAGATTCAGTATGATCTTATTGCTGAGAATCCTTGTGATGCAGTAACAGACACTCCTCTTGCAGAGCAGCTTTATGAACTTGCAACAAAGCTTGATTACATGGAGTCAAGATTAGGAGAAGACGACGAAACAGTACTTGATCTTAAAGAATATTACATGTTATTAGAACTTAGACATTGGATGTTTAATAAGAAAACCAACCTTCAGTGTGGTGATGATAAATCTCTTATTTTATATTTCTATGCAAATAAAGATGATTGTCCTTCTTGTGAACAGCAGGGTTTTATTCTTACTTGGCTTAGAAAAAATTATCCTGAAAATGTTTTAGTTTATGCATTTGATTATAATATTGAAAATACTGCGTTGGATACAATCAAAACAATTTATGGTGTAGAAAACACGCCTGCTGTTGTTTTTAATGAACAAGCATATAATCATTTTCTAACAAAGTCTGAATTAGAGGCATTTACTATTCAAGTTATGGAAGATGCAAAAGCAAAACAAGAATTAGATACTAATTTAAATGAAACAGAAGCACTAAAAGAATTAGTCGAAAAAACTCTTCAAGAACTTGATGCAGAAAAAGAAGCAAATAATTCTGATAATTAAATTATTATTCTTGTTATTTTTATTATTGTTATTTTTATTATTGTTATTTTTTAATTGTTTTTATTTTCTAGAAAGATTAAAAACTACTTCGGAGTAGTTACAAATCCGAAAGCTTTTTAAATAAATCTAGAACTCCTGCCTATACTACTAAAATTTGAATAGTTGAGATTAAAAAAATAGGATATTATTTCAAAATAAAATAGATAATAGGGTGAGAATATATGTTTAAAAAAACCACTGTGTTGGGAAATTCATTAACTAGCGAGCTTACTGGGAGATTGGCTGAGAATTTTGCACTAGTTCCAAATGTAGGAATTCAAAATCAAATTGCAGGTATTATGAGTTGCTTACTTGCAACTAGAAATGAGCCTCATTTTGCAGAACGAATTGAGATTAATTTAGAGTTATTGCCTACAAATCTTAGAAAAACAGGCCATAGGTATCCTAGTTTAGTTACGCACTCTGCAAGAATGGCGGCTTATACATTGCCTTTACTTGATGATGCTCAAGCACATGAAGTAGATGATTTTTTAGGAAATTATGAAAATCAATCGGCTTCGAAAATTGTTTATGATTAATTTTTTAGATATTTTTTTTAAAAAGAGTTTCTGTTTATTCTTTCAACCAATTAACATATTGGGAAATAGCAGCCACACCTGAAATTATCTTAGGGGCATATTTTTTCACAAAGTCTAACTCTTCTTTTTTCGAGCGAGGGGGATTTTTCTTAAATCCCATAAATGCACGTTTTCCATCATAATCTACAAATGCAATTCTTGCACTAAAATCATTAGAACGAAGCATGCACGCATCTCCTGTAACTAAACCTATATGGTGTGGGTGTGAGATCATAGACTTAGCCAAGCTATTAGAATTAATAACTCCTTTTTTCTTTAACTCTTTTTTATATTTATTAAAATCAATCAAAAAATAAAATCCACCTTCTGGGCAAGTTGTACATAATCCTTTAATTTTTCCAACTGCTTCACTCATGCATATTCCAATTATTCTGTGAATCGAGCGCGTAATTTTAAAATATTCTTCAATTTCAGAATTGGGGTTAAATCCATCAATTGCAGCATATTGAATTGGAGTGGATACATTTGTGTAAACTGTCGCAGCAACTTTTTTGAAATCTTTTTTTATTTCATCACAACAAGTAGATGGCAGTATGCAATAACCAAGTCTATATCCTGCAGATGATCTATCTTTAGATATTCCATTAGTCACAAATGTTCCTTTTGGATAAATACGTCCCATGCTAACAAATTTCTTAAAGTTATATGTCATTAAAGCATATATTTCATCAGATAATACAAGCACATTATTTCGTCGACACAAATTTGCAATGCCTATTAATTCTTTTTTTGTATAAACTGCTCCGCTTGGATTATGAGGATTATTAAGAACTAGTATGTGTTGTTTTTTTCCACGTCCTAATTTTTTGAAAACCAAATTAAGATCTTTCAAATCTATTTTGTATGAGTTTTCTTTTTTAAGATGCATTGTGTGAATTTTTTTCCCGAGTAAATGTGCTTGTGGTGCATATCCTATCCATGATGGGGATGGTATTATTATGTGTCCTTCAATAATATTGAATATGGTGTACATCATTCCTTTTGTTCCATGTCCAATAACTACGCGGGATGGGTCTGCTTTTATTCCAAAATATTTTTTATTAAATTTAACAATTGCTTCTCGCAGCGCAGGAATTCCTTCTGCATCAGAATAATGTCCTTTATCTGCATTTTTAGAAAGTGATTTGACTATGGGTGGAGGAACATGAAATGGTGATTGTCCAAATGCAAAATTAAAATAATCAAAGTTACAGCCTTTAACTGAACATTTGATTCGATGTTCTGCAATCATTAGGCCTATTTTTAGATTATCAGGCATAGCAATAGAATTAACATGTTTGTTAATTATTATTTTTTTGACCATTCACAACACCTCTTTTTTAAAACCAGTTAGTATGTTAGTATATTTGTTTCAATCTTTTTAATTTGTTCTAATTGTTTGTTAGTGTTCTTCTTATTTATAATGGTTTGGTATTAAACTATTACACTATAATAATCTGCAATAAACGTTAGTGTAAATTTAAATTTTCTTGGAAAAATGTTCTTGAATGGATTTATAGAATAAACCAATTTTAGTGCTTTTTCTGTTTTTTTAGTGCTTTTTCTGTTTTTTTAGTGCTTTTCTGTTTTTATTAGCACTAGTTTTTTAAATAAAATATCTAACCGAACTAAAAAAATTAAACTTGCCTACAGATCAATATGCTGTTTTTGGAAGTGGGCCTTTAGCAATTAGAAATCTAAGATCTAATGAAGATATAGATATTATTGTTACAGATGAATTGTGGCAAACATTGATGGATAAATACAAACCAAACAAAAAAGGATTTCTTGAAGTGGGAGTTATTGAAATATTAAATCATTGGGAACCTTATTTTGATAAGTCAGAACCATTAATAAAAAATGCAGATTTCATAGAGGGTATTCCTTTTGTAAAACTTGAGCATATAAAATCTTGGAAAGAGCGAATGGGTAGGGAAAAAGATTTAAATGATGTTAAATTAATTGATGATTACTTAAAACAGCAAAAAACAATTTAATAATAATAATTTAATAATAATAATTCAACATTAAATTATTAAGATTAACATTGCGTAATTAAAACCATAAAAACAATGATATCAAAAATAATAAGTAAAACAAAATTTGAAAAAGAAGAAAATTGTTTTGAAGTAGAATTAGAAAACACAATTTTTCGCCCACAAGGTGGCGGTCAACCAGGTGATCAGGGAAAATTAATTAAAAAAGATAATTCTGATCAAGAATTCTTAATTGTAAACACATTCAAAAAAGATAACAAGATCATACACATTCTGAAAACAGACAAACAAGATTCTTTAAACATAAATGATGAAGTGGAACTTATTGTCAACACAGATTTGAAAGATGAACTTGCTAAACTACATTCTGCAGAACATATATTATTTCAATCTATAAAGAGAATAGATGAAGATGCAGTTGTTGAAAAAGTAAATATTCACGCCCAAGAATCAAGTTTATTTGTTAAATCTCCTAATCTAAATATAGATAAAATTATTGAGGCAGAAAAACTTGCAAACAATATCATCAGTGAAAACAGAAACATAAACATTCATGAAATTACAAAAGAAGAAGTTCCTAATTATAAACTTCTAAGAATAAAACTCGAAAAAATCAAAGATGACAAAATTCGTGTCGTAGAAATAGAAAACTTCGACCAAAGTGCTTGTTGTGGTTCTCATGTCAAAAACACGAGCGAAATTGGTTTTTTAGTAATATCTAAAATAAATTTTATAGGTAAAGGAACTTATGAAATTCGTTACAAATTAAATGATTTATCTTTGTTGTTTGATCTTGCAAATACTTCTCGAAAAGCAAGGTCTATTTTGAATGTAGATTCTGATCAAATTATTGCAAACATTACTAATCTAAAAACTGCTAATGAAAATTTTAAAGAAAAAATTCGTGAGCTTAGTAAACTTGTAAACATTGAAATTAAAAAAGAAAAATTAAACAATGAACTTAATTTTTGGTATGCTGTTTTTCCAGGTATCAATAAAAGGGATTTTATTCAAAAAATTAATGAGATTGAAGAAAATAATTGTATTGTGTGTTTCATAAATCACGACGAAATTGAAAATAAAACCTCTATTGCAATTAGAATTATAAATCCTGCGTCAGAAACAGACGCATCACAAATTCTAAATACTGTTACAGAATCATTTAATGGTAAGGGGGGCGGTAACAATCTTCTCGCTCAAGGTAATATTGAAATAGAAAAAGGAGAAAGTCTAGACCAAGTTTTTAAGTTTATTAAACAAATTTTATAATTCTGTTCAACAAAATTAAATCACTTAATTTATTTTCTTTTTATGTGGTTATTTATTTTTACAAAAAGCAGTAACATGGCCAGGCGAGGCAGAGGTTCCAGATGAATGCCGAGTAGAACTGCAAAAGTCCGTCTGTGCCCTTGTTGTTGATGATTTTTGCATTATATGCGGGTATTACACATCAATATTAATTGAATTAAGCTTTTCGCTAAACATAAATCAAAAACATTTAAAAACAATTTCTAATTCTATTATTATATTATGTCTGATAAACCAGAAATAGGTGTTATTTTAAATCCAGGGGCTAAAAAAAACAAAAAGCGTCCGTATAGAAAGCATGAACTTAAAGCAATTGTTGGAGATAGAGGTATTGTTCGTGAAACTTCTTGTATTGAAGAGCTTGAAGATGTTGTAGATGAATTCTTAGAAACAGGAATAAAACATACTCAGTTTGTTGGTGGTGATGGTACTACTCAAAATGGTATTACTGCGCTCCTTAACAAATTAGCAAAATTAAACACTGAAAAATTAGCTCGCGCTAAAAGAAGATCTCCTAACAATGTAACAAATGCAAAAATTATTGAACTTCCTTATCTTCATCCAGGTAATGCGGGAACTATTAATTTTGCAGCACGTCTTGCAAAAGTCAAGGGTACTCCTGAATATAATCTTAAGCAGTTAGTTGATGTTTGTGAAAAAAACCTAAATTTTTCAACTTTTCCTGTTCAAACTTTGGAAATTAGAACCTATCCTAAAGGAGAACCTACTAATCTTCAAGGAAGAGAGTTTGGTTTTGTTTTTGGAGATGCTGCTGTTGCAAACTTTATTAACAAGTATTATGGTAATGAAGAAACGCAGCAAGCAAGAAAAATTTGGAGAGTTCTTGCAGGACTAGAACAAAAATTTGAAAAAAAATTGTTAGGAACAGAATACGCAAGTAAATATATTGATAAAATAGTGCAAGATACTTTTTATGAAATTGATCGTCCCGATGCGATCAAAGCATTGAGATTGATTGGGAAAAGTTTAGCATCTTTCGTATTAAGAACTAATTATCATCGTGAACTTATTGATCCTAAAAAAGCAACTGTTTTTGTCGACGGTGAAACGCTACCTTATGACAAATTTAATATTCTTATTGCATCTGCTATGAAAATTAATGTTATTGGATTTTCTCCTTTTTATAGATTAGATCAGCGTAATGAGAATTCAGGAATTCATGTTCTTGCAGGAAACATGCCTGCATTTGATATTGCATTTGATTTTTTACAAACTATAAAACCTGATTTTGAACCTAAAAACGGATTTAAGAATTGTTATGATGGTCTTGCAAAAGAGATGATAATTGAAGTAGAAAAGGGATCTAAATACACAATCGATGCTGAAATTAAAAAAGCTTCAACAGTGATTGAAATTCGTCCAGGACCTAGACTTTTTATTCCTGAAATTTATAGTAGGGGCAGTGCTGATATTATTGATTTGTTAAAATATAGTTTGCCAATATTGTGATTTAGTTTTATTCTTTGTTTGTTTGTTTATTTTTTTTGTTTAGAAATTAACATGCAATCTCCTAAACTAAAAAATCTATATTTTTTTTCTTTTGCAATTTCATAAGCATTAAGAATTATTTCTCGTACAGAAAACGCACTTACTAGTAAAAGTAGTGTTGATTTTGGTAAATGAAAATTAGTCAGCAACAAATCTGTTTTTGATTTAAATTTATATCCTGGATAAATAAATATATCTGTTTTTTTAGTAGTTGGCATAATTTTGCCAGCGCAATCATAGTTTGCAGATTCAAGCGATCTAAGTGTTGTTGTTCCAACGCAAATAAGACGACCAATACAATTATTAATTAAATCAGCAGCATTTTGATCTATTTCAAACCATTCTGAATGCATTTTATGATCTTCTATTTTGCCCCTTATCGAAACAAATGTTCCATAGTCAACATGTAAACATATTTTTACAATTCTTATTCCTTTCTTCTTGAGCGAATTCAAAATTTCTTGAGTAAAGTGTAGTCCTGCAGTTGGTGCTGCAAGTGATTTTGATTTTTCTGCATTTGAATAACTTGTTTGGTAATCATTCTCATCCACATTTTGTTTTATGTATGGTGGTGTTGGTAACACGCCAATTTTTTCAATAACTAATTCAGGATCTTTATTGAACTCAACTGTAAACATATCATCTTTTTGTTCCAAAATAACGCAGCTCAGCCCATCTTCAAACACGAGTTTAGTTCCAATTCTTGGACGATGCACTTTTATTCTGCATTCGTACACAAGTTCTGTTTTTTTATCTCCTAAAACTAGTTCAAGATCTGCGCCTGTGCTTTTCTTTCCAAATATTTTACGTCGAGAAACTTTTGTTTCATTCAAAACTAAAACATCACCTTTGTGTAATAAGTCAATGAGTTCATAGAATTTTTTATGTTCTATTTCAACATTAGAATTAAGTTTAGAAGTATTATCAACGCCACAAACCACCATCATTTTACTATGATCTCTTGGTTTACATGGTTCTTGTGCAATAAATTCTTCAGGCAGTTCGTAATCAAAATCATTAAGGTTCATTTTTAATTTAGTATTTATTAGATATTATGATAATTAGATTTATTGATCATTCAATATTCATTTGTTCTTTCATTCTTTTTTCCATTTCTTCTTCTATTTTTTTATTTTCTCGTTCTATATGATCATCATATGAAAAAATACATCCACAAAACTTTTGTCTATACAAACCTAGCTTTTTACTAAGATCTCTACTCTTCTTAAACCCGTCTTGTTTTTTAAAATCTTTTTCTAAAAATTCAATTCCAAACTCAGCACCAAATTTTTTCCCATACTTACTTATGTGTTTAAAGTTTTTGTGAGGGGAAATACTCAGTGTTGTTGTAAATAAACTCATTTCCAATTCTTTTGCTGTCTGAGCACTTTTAAATAAACGATATTCAAAACATTTTTCACATCGTTTTCCACCTTCTTTTTCATCAAATAAACCAGTTATTGCTTTTATCCATTCTTTGTAATCATAATCTCCAATAATTAATCCAACATCATATTTTTCAGATATTTTTTTTGCATCAGATAGTCTTTTATCATATTCAAACTGAGGATGAATATTTGGATTATAAAAAAATAGAGTTACATCATATTCTTTTTTCAAAACCTCAACGCAGTGAGTTGAACATGGAGCACAGCATACGTGCAGGAGTAGTTTTGGTTTTTCTTTATTTTTTTCTTTAATTTTAGTAAACATAATATGCTAGAATAAATAGTGATATATAAAACTAATTCATTAATTCGGAAATCTTACGATTTCTAAACATATATCTTAATAAATGGAATCGGCTATATGAGGATTATGGTTATTGATGATTATTTGGGAAAATGGTTAAAAGAGTCTATTGATTTAAAGTATGATCTGAATTCTGCTAAGTTAGATGGTGGTCGGTTTGGAGATGATAAAGATTCTAGATTTTATAAGCGTCAGTATGCAAATTCTATGATGCGTAAAGGATACAGGCCTGGACTTAGCACTGCTAAAAGTGCTTTTGATTTAACTGATGAAGAACTTGATTTTGTAGGAATTTGTACTTGGAATAAAAATCCTTTTTCTGACGATGAGAAGTTGTTTTAGGTCGTTAAAAATTAATGGAAATATTAGAATAAAAAACATATTAAAAAATTTTAAAAACTTATTAAAAATAGTTATTTATAATTTTAGAATTTTGCAGGATCAAATTCTTCAATTTCTACTGGATGTCCGTGTAGCTCAGTATATGTTGCTGCGATTAGTTCGTATAGGGGTTTATTTGGCGATTCTGTTGTTGGAACTCGCATTTTTACTTGTCCGATTGATAAAATATATATTTCAACAGGAGTATCGTTTTTATTTCTAAACTGCATGAATTTTGCTATGATTCCTGTTATTTTTTTTGAAATATAGAAATCGGGCGTGCTTGATTCGTCTAGTAAAATTCTATCTACTTCGTATTTTCCTTTTGCAGCAGCATTTACTGCAGCACCTAGATGTTCATGAACTTCGTTTTTATGATCCTCTAATGTTTTAAAATGTGGTCCATTTGAACTCATGTTTTTACGCCTCAGTTTAGTATTTTCGAGTATTTTAAGATTTATTTAATTAATTAGTAATTTTTTAGGTATTTTGTTAGGTATGTGGTTTTTCTTGTTTCACAAAGAATTCAATAATTCATCAGTTATTTCACTTATACTTCCTAATACTTTTGTTGCAGTGCTAAAATCATTTGTCTTAGTATATTTATTAGGTATTGCAATTGATTTCATTCCTGCACGATTTGCAGATATTATTCCTTTTTGCGCATCTTCAATAACTAAACAAGAACTTGGTTCAATTCGAAGCGCATCTGCTGCCATCAAAAATCCTTCTGGATCTGGTTTGTGTTTTGAGTGATCATCTCCTGTTAAAATATATTTAAAACAGCCTTCAAGTCCTGTAATTTTTAAAATCATATCAACATTAACTCTATGTGATCCAGTTACTAATGCTAGTGGCATTCGGGCAGATAATTCTTTTACTGTTTCAACAGCATGCGGATATACAACGAGTTCTGAAACTAGTTTTTGATTAAACAAATGTCTTTTTTCCCAGATCACTTTGTCATAGTCAAGTTCTAAATTTTTCAGTTCCATATAATCTTTGAATCTTTTTCCTTGCCGAGTCCATAGATCAAAATATTCTTCAGGTGAAATTGTGATTCCGTAATTCTGCAAAGTTTCATAATAACTAGAATAATGTATGTGTTCAGTATCAACTAGGGTTCCATCCATGTCAAATATTATTCCCGAGATCATATAATTTACTAAATAAAATTGTCTATTAATAAATATTTCTAAACACTATATAATAAAGAACAAAATTTATTAAATCTAAATATAATTATCCTGTTATGCCTGCAAAATTAGATCAAAAAACCAATCAAAGACCTGACAAAAAAGAAGTTCTCACAGTTATAAAAATAATCTCGAAAGAAATCAATCAATTCATAGAACCTGTTGTTTCAAGAATTGCAAAACAAAAAAAGAATCCTTACAAAGTTTTAATCAGTTGCCTTCTAAGCTTGAGAACTAAGGATGAAGTAACTGACATTGCAACAAAAAAATTATTTTCAAAAATCAATCAACCAGAAGATTTAATTAAACTTAGCACAAAAACTATTGAGAAATTAATTTATCCTGTTGGTTTTTACAAAAGAAAAGCAGTTACAATTAAAAAGATTTCAAAAATACTAATAAAAAAATATGATTCAAAAGTTCCAAATACTATTGAGCAACTTCTAGAACTCAAAGGTGTTGGTCGAAAGACTGCAAATATTGTTCTTGGTTTTGGTTTTGGTAAGCCTGCAATGGCTGTTGACACTCATTGTCATCGTATTCCAAATAGATTTGGTTGGATCAACACAAAAAATCCTGAAGAAACAGAGCAAGAACTAATGATTATTATTCCAAAAAACAAGTGGGTCGAATTTAATAATATGATTGTGGCATTTGGACAAAACATTTGTAGACCTGTTGGTCCAAAATGCAATCAGTGTTCTATAACAAAATACTGCTTATATTATCGAAAAGTTTATATGAATAAACTAAACGCAAATGATACATTAACTATTAACAACAAACATTGAGGTGATTTAATTGACAAAAAAGAAAGTAATTATTATGGGTGCTGCAGGAAGGGATTTTCACAATTTTAACACAAACTTTAGAGGTAATCCTGATTATGAAGTTGTTTGCTTCACAGCAACACAAATTCCTGGTATTGACGATAAAAAATATCCTGTAGAACTTGCAGGAGATTTGTATCCGCAAGGAATTCCTATTGTTCCTGAGGAAAAAATTAAAGGTTTAATCAAAGAGCATGATATTGATGAGGTTGTATTTGCTTATTCTGATGTTGCTAATGATTATGTTATGCACAAAGCTGCAATTGTTAATGCTGCAGGTGCAGATTTTAAATTAATTGGAACAAAGACAACAATGGTTAAAAGTACAAAACCAGTTATTGCAATTTGTGCTGTTCGTACGGGTTGTGGTAAAAGTCAAGTTACTAGATTTGTGTCTAAGCTTCTTCAAGATCAAGGTAAAAAAGTCGTTGCAATTCGTCATCCTATGCCCTATGGCGATCTTGCAAAGCAAGCTGTTCAGCGTTTTGAAACTTATGAAGATTTTGACAAACACGAATGTACTATTGAAGAGCGTGAAGAATATGAAGTTCATGTTGAAAAAGGAATTATTGTTTATGCTGGTGTTGATTATGAAGCAATTCTTCGTCAAGCAGAACAAGAAGCAGATGTTATAATTTGGGATGGTGGAAATAATGATACTTCTTTTTACAAACCCGATTTGATGATTACTATTGTTGATCCTCATCGTCCAGGTCATGAACTTAAATATTATCCTGGAGAAACCAATGTGAGAATGGCAGATTTAGTAATTATTAACAAAGAAGATACTGCGCAACAAAGTAATATTGATTTAGTAAGAAAAAATGTTCAAGAAATAAATCCTGGTGCAAAAATCCTCGACGCAGAATCTGTAATTTCTGTAGATCAACCAGAACTTATTGAAGGCAAGAATGTTCTAATAATAGAAGATGGTCCGACCCTTACTCATGGAGGTATGAAATATGGTGCAGGTTTTTTTGCAGCTAAAAATCATAATGCCACTCCTGTAAATCCAGAACCTTATGCGGTTGGAGAACTAAAAGAAACAATGCATAAATTTAATCATAACCAAATTCTTCCTGCAATGGGCTATAGTGAGTCACAAATTGAAGAACTTAAAACAACTATTAGCGCAGTTGATTGTGATGCGGTAATAATAGGAACTCCTATGAACTTACCAAAACTCATTCCTATTGGCAAGCCATTTACTAGAGTTAATTATGATTTAAAAGAAAAACAAGAAGGAACTTTAAAGGAATTAGTTTTAAAGTTATTCTGATTTTTTTTTTTTTAATTTATTTATTTCTTTTTTAATTCATTTCTCATTTTTTTTAACATCTTTTTTTCTAAAGTAAATTTCCTTGTCGCGGACTAGTATCAACTACTGCAGTAGGTTTTGCTTCTGTTTTGAATATCCATGCGCGATATAGAGGATTTTGATTTTTCAAATACTTAAATCCTGCAGCACCACTAATTAGTTCTGTGAGTTCAGGTAATTTATAATCTTTAGATTCTTCGTGCATTGCTGCAAATCCATATCCTGGATCTCCAGGTCTAAGATGTGTTCTGTCAAATGTTACTTTATTTAATTTATAGGTTTTGACGCATTCTTCTAGTCGTGTAGATTCTTTTTGATAATATGTTAATTGATAAAAATCGCATAAAATCCATTTTTCTATTCCTCTTAAATGGATCATGCGGTTTATGTCTTGTTCACTATATTTTTTTAAGCTTTTATCTTGTCTCCATCCTTTATTTTTTTTTACCATTCTTACAAAACTTATATCATCTTCTTCATGTTTAAAGAAAGCATGAGCTGTATAAATATTATTTTTTTGATTATGACTAATTTGCCCATTTATTTCACTTTTTGTTCTTTTTTTTGCGTGAGACATAACAAATATTTTTCTAGGGTTTTCTCTAATTTCTTTTTTTTCTACAACTAGTATTTTTTCATTGTCTGATTGTTTTATAGAATATGTTCCTGAATTTTCTAATAAATCTGTTAATACTTGTACCATTCTATTTTTATCTTTTGCAGATACCATTTTATTGTTCCTCTATTAATTGATTGATATTTAGGATATAATTACAATTAATCCATATCTTTACGCTCTTTTTTGGCTATTTTACTAGCTAAGTTGCATAAATTTATATTGCTTTCGGATGTGTTAATAAATAGAATATTTTTTGGTCGTAAATTTTACGACATATAATCACAAGTATATGCTTGTTATAATTTAGAATATTCTTTTTGCATTAGCAGCGCATCATCTTCTAGATTTGGGCTTTCACAGATAACATATCCTTTTATTTTAAAGTCTTTAAACGCTCGCATTAGTTCTTTGTAGTTCATATCACTTTCTTTAAGCACAAGATGATTCCTTTCGCCTTTCGGGCCATAATTTATTCCTGAAACATGTATGTGCATATTATCTAGTCCATTACGTCCGAGATTTTTTTCTATATGTGATAATATTGAACTAAATTCATTATAATTATTATATTTTTTTGAGTCGCCAAGAGGTCCTGCATATCTTGCGTGTACATGACTAAAATCTACGCAAGGCATTACTTGTTCTAATTCTTGACTTAGTTTTACAATTTCTTGGAACGTTCCCCACTGAGTTCCTTTTCCTGTTGTTTCTGGTCGAACCCATATTTTATTTCCTTCATTTTGCAGCGTACTTACAATTTCTTTCATTCTTTTTTTTACAACATCATAAACAAGTTTAGGTTCTTGTTTCATATAATATGCTGCGTGAAACGTTACGCTCTGTCCTCCACTTGCCCATGCACTTCGACACGCATTTAAAACGCGAAAAACTGATGCATCTGCTTTTTCTTTTTCAAGACTGTTTAAATTAATGTAGTATTGTCCATGACACGTTAGCGCTACATTATTTTTTTCAGCAACTGATAAAACTTCTGGTGCTTTTTCCAAACTTACATTTACTCGTCGTACGAACTCTAGTTCCATGCAATCAAGACCTAATGCTCGAACATGTGCAATTCCATTTAGTATTGTTGGCTTTGGTGTAGAAATTGGCACTCCTGCAGTTCCAAACATTAGTTTATTTGGTTTTATTATTTTCATAATTATTAATAAGAAACAAATTGTATTAATATAACTTTTGGTTATAATTTATTCATTCAATAAGCGAATTATTATTTATCAAATGATTTATCCCACTCATCTTTTTTTTCTTCAGGAGTTTTAGGTGAGTCATCAGATCCGTCAGTAATATCTATTTTTATTGGAGGATAATTTTTTACTCTTTTATTTTTGCCAAGACCTGGTGCTCTGTCTGTTAATGTTTTGATTTCCTTAGGGTTCAGTTCTGGCGCATCATTAATTATATCTGTTAATTTTTTATATCCTTTATTCGACATTGATCCACTTTGATCGAAAAGTTTTATTTTTCCACGCGGCATTGAACTACTTTGATCTAAATACCCTCTTGAATCCAAATATCTTCCTTCTGCAAATGGGTGTGGCTCTGGTTTTAATCCAAAATATCTATCAAATTGTTTATCAAAGAATTCATCCATTTTTCCAGTATGTGCGATTGTTCCTGATATTAAAAATATATCTCTTCCGTCAGCAGGGGTCGTTAATTTTCCAGTCAGTCCATCAACAATCAATCCATTTCTTCTATTTAATTTTTCTTCTTCACTTAAAGCAGTATTGTTTCCATCCTCAGGTTCATATAGTTGCGAAAAGTCCCATGTTCCTGTTCGAGGTTTTACTTTGGCCATGTGTTCTACAGGAACGCCGTTACAGGGTTTTGATGGATCATACCATGAGTGTTTTTTTGGTTTCATTTTTTTTTTTTTTTTTTTTTTTTTTTATGATTATTAGTTTCCAATTCTTTTATCTTCATAAACATTAATGTGCTTTATTTTTGCATTTGCTTGATTTAATTCAAGAACATCAACTCGCAATACTCTCGAGTCCATACTTCCTGTGCTTGTTAGTTGGGATATATATCTGTGAGGATTTTCTGGATCTTGGAATAATTTTAAATTTATTCTGTTCGACATTAAGTTTTTTATGTGGGGTTGTATGTTTAGGTATTTGAGTATGCACTCACTCATTTCAAATTTGGTTTTAGGCTTGCCTTCAGCATATAGTGCTGCAAAGTTGTATACTTTTCCACCGTTCATACGAACATCTTGTACTCCTTTGTCTAGTAAATAGGTTGCAACAATTCCATTTATCTTGGAGTATGCTTTTTCAAATATTGCTGTGAAGATTCCTCTTTCGCTTAATTTTTTTTCTAATGAGTCGGGGGTTGTTTGTAAATAAAGAATTTCTTCAGTTAAATCAACTGGTTCTTTTCCAAAATTAAAAATTCCTTTTTGTTCGTCTTCTGTTAGAATTATATCTAAACTTGTTGGTTTAGTTTTTGGTTGAGCGGGTTTGTTTGGTTTTTTTTCTCCGGCAATACCTAGAATCATATTATTCCATTTAGTTGCAAGTCCTACATCATTTGCTTTTTCATCTGCTCCCGTCTCTTTTTGAGGATATAATTTAGAAAAATCAAATTTACAAGTTCCCACTTTAACAGAGTCCACTTGGTCTAAAGGTACTGCTGCACGTGGTCTGGATGGGTCGTATTTAATTTTCATTTTAATTATTTTTATTTTTATTTTGTTTATTTTTTTATTTTTGATTTTGAGTATACTTGTACGTGATCTATTTCTCCCCAAGGGTCTATTGTTAAAACATCGACATATGTTGTTTGATAATCTTGGTCAGGATATTTGACTAGTGTTTGTGCTACTGCTCTATTTTTTGCAGCATCTTGCATTATTAGTGATAAATATAGTGTAGTCATGTCAGGTTTAGAATTGTATTCGCTTAGGTGGATTATTTGTTCAGGAATATTGACGTTTGTTGTTTTTAGTATAGTTCCGCTTTTTCTACAAATAAGACTTGGTGCATCTTTTTTTAAATATTTACTTATTTTTCCAAAGTCTTGCTTTTTTTCAATTGGTGAAATTCTTAGCGAGTGGATAAATTCATACATTTGTACAAAGGGGGGTGTTGCTAGTTTATTCGGAAATTCTTTCAGGTAATCTAGTCGTCCATCTATTAGTTTATCTATAAAATCTAATTCTTCACCATTAACTTCAAAAAATCCTGAACATTCTTTTCCATCTAGCGTATCTTTAACACGAATATATTTTTTACCTCCAAAGAATTCAATTTCTTTTTCTTTTTCTGGTATCGTGGGTTCTTCGTCTACATTAACATAAGGTCCTTGTTCTCGTCCATGCCGCATCCATTCTGCCAGTGTTCTTATGTGTGTTGGAATATCTTTTGACATTTCAATAGAAACTCCTAAACTATCAGCACCATTATTAATTCCTTGTGCGACAACAATTAGTTTTTGATGTAGTGATTCTGCAGTTCTTGTGCTCATATCATCAGATAGTAAAACCTTCAGTCCACAAACATCCATTGTTGGTTTACAATTGGGTTTATATAAGGGTCTGCGAGGGGGCATAAATCCTGTAACATTTTCAGGTACATCTACGATTGTCCCGTCGGAAAATAAGTATTGTTTACTTCCTTGAGCTGTTTCAATTATTTTTTGTAATTCTGTTTGAGTCATTTTTTTATATTTTAAGGATAATTTATTTGTTTTTTAGTTCCATATGGTCGATTGCTGCCCTGGCCTTGATAGGGTCCATACTTTTTATTTTTTGGGTTGTATGATATTTTTTGTTTAGAATTTAATTGAATTATTTGAGAATGTTGATATGTTATTTTATTTGATTGACACTTTTTTTCTTTTTCATCTTCTATTTTTTCGATTTCTTCTATAGCATTAGCACATTCGTAAACAGTTACGTGTTCTATTTCTCCGGTTCTTCGAATCTTTTCAAGAACATCAACTCTTAGAACTAATCCCGTTCCTCCTGATGAATAATCTGTTTGAAGAATAAATCTGCCTTCTTTTTTAGTGTCTTCAATTATTTGATAATAAATATGTGAATATGTTCCGATATTGGCTGCACGTATTTCAAGGCTGCTAGCACAATTTCCTCCTTTAAACTCTTTTTTTGTTTTACTTAGGCTTTCTCCTGATCTACGTGCTACATAGAGGGTGCAGTTTTTATGTGTCAATCCGCCTGTACTTGGTTCAATCCCTTCAAATTTTTGTTCTTGTAAATATTCAATTAATATTTCTTTTGATTTTTCAATAATTTTTGCCATTATTGTTTTTTGATCGAGATTGCTGACAAAGTTGCTTGTTCCATCAGGAGTTATTGCAGTAATAATTTCTTCTTTCAAATCATAAACATGTTCTCCTAATTTAAACACTCCAACTGATTCATCTTCAGTTAGTTTGTCTTCTAATGTTTCTTTTTGAGAATTTGTGCTGGCTCCGAACATTACTTTGAAAAGATTAAGTGTGGTTTTTCCTGCATCACTTTCTCTTGCTTTTTTCATCCACGCAACAGTTGCTTTTATGTGTTGAGGTACATCACTTCCATCTTCGATTTCTACGCCTAAACTTTCAACCCCATTATTCACTCCTTGTGATACTACAATTAATTTTTCATGAAGTAAACTTGGAGTTCTTGTGCTAACATCATCTGATAATTTTACAGTCAGTCCGCAGATTTTCATTTCGGGTTTTCCGTTTGGTTTGTAAATTGGCTTTGTTGCAGGTACAAATCTTGTCATATCAGAAGGTACTTCTATTTGTGTTCCGTCAGAGAATAAGTATGCTATGCTATCTACATGTTCTACTATTTTTAATAGTCCTAATTCTGTATTCATTTTGCCCTTCTTCTGATTAATTTTTAAATATTGATCTCAACAATATTTCAAAATAGTGTAAGACAGTCATTTTGTCAAATTATACTATATATTATAGGATGAGAAAACTTCTACTATATAAATCTTTCGTTACTGATGAGTGGTTATAATGCATTTTTTAATTTCTGTTATAATTGCTAGGGTCTGTAGTAACGAAATGACCGAATTGAGGCGTTTTAGAGCCTGTAAACTGAAAGTAATAGAGGGGATTGAAGTAGTGTCTAAACAGCTAAGTCAAGAACAAATTAAGAAAAATTGACTGTTTGTAACACTTTTGGAAGCTGATTTACACAAAAATGTAAGCAAGTATCGTGCATTTGGAACGCACATTTAGGCGAAAACTTTGTATGTAGTATACTTAGAAATATGGCGAACGAACAACTCGTTTTTTTTTGTTTTTTCCACTGGACACTGGACATGGAGGCATAGATTATTTAAATAAAAACAATTTACTCATTTATAAATGAAAGAAAAAAATAAACTTGTTGTTTTTCAAGACAAAAAAATCAGACGCATCTGGCATAATGATGACTGGTATTTCTCAGTTATAGATGTAGTTCAAGTTTTAACAGATAGTAATAATCCCAGAAATTATTGGTCAATGCTTAAAAAAAGAGAAGAATGTGCTGAAATTAAGTTGTCCACAAATTGTGTACGACTGAAATTGCATTCATCAGATGGAAAATCTTATCTAACAGACTGTGCAAATACAAAATCATTATTTAGAATTATTCAATCAATTCCTTCAAAAAAAGCAGAGCCTTTCAAAAAATGGCTTGCACAAGTAGGATATGAACGAATAGAGGAAATAGAAAATCCTGAACTTGGCCAAAATAGGATAAAAAAATATTATGAAATAAAAGGTTATCCTAAAGAATGGGTTGATAAAAGACTTAGAGGAATTGCGGTAAGACAAGAATTAACTGACGAATGGAACGATAGAGAAATTAAGTCCGAAAAAGAATTCGCAATATTAACAAACGAGATTTCTAAAGCAACATTTGGAAAAACTGTGGGTGAATATAAAAAGTTCAAACAACTTCAAAAGAAAAATCAAAATCTAAGAGATCATATGACTGACTTAGAATTAATTTTTACAATGCTTGGAGAAAAAACAACTACTGAGATTACAAAAGAAAGAAATTCTCAAGGATTTGATGAATGCAAAGATTCTGCTACAGAAGGCGGAGAAGCTACGAAAAAGCATTGAAAAAAGTATAGGAAAATCAATCATTTCTAAAGAAAATTTTTTACCTAAACTAAAAGAGAAGAAAAAATTAAAGTAATGATCTTATTTTATTAGATGAAAACTAACTGAGTTTATAGTCTAGAATTTCTTTTGTCTTTGATATATCAACAATTCACATAAATTCTTTCAAAACATCAGAAACATCAGCATCAAGTTTTTTCTTAACGAGAGCGCCAGAGCTAAGCTGAGGCAGTCCATCAGAATAAGTAGGATTATCAATTTTATAGAATATTCCTGTAGGAATCTCGCCATCTTCTCCATTCCATTTTAAAGCTAAACTCAAAGCTTTTTCTTTATCAGAAAAATCATGATCCGAATTAATTGGTGAAACTCTTTCACGATACCATTCAATTGAATTCATTCTATTAAAAGTTACACAAGGCATTAACACATCAATAAATGCAAAACCTTTATGGGCTATTGCTTCCTTAACTAATTCTTGCAGCTGAGCAAGATTTCCTGAAAATCCTCGAGCAACAAATGTTGCACCGGAACTAATTGCAATTAAGAGTGGATTTATTGGTTCCTCGGGATTTCCAAATGGTGTTGATCTAGTGATTGTTCCTTTATTTGTAGTGGGTGATGCTTGGCCTGTTGTCAAACCATAAATTCTATTGTTGTGAACAATGTAAGTTAGATTAATATTTCTTTTACAGCTTTGCATAAAATGGTTAAGTCCAATTCCATATCCGTCTCCATCTCCTCCCGCAGCAACAACAGTCAATTCTGAATTCGCTAACTTCACACCTGTAGCAATAGGGAGTGCTCGTCCATGTATTCCGTGAAATCCGTACATGTTCATCCAGTGTGGTGTTTTACTGCTGCATCCAATTCCTGAAACTAAAACTGATTCGTGAGGTTTTATTCCTAGTCTAGCTAATGAATTTTTAAGAGCCACCATTACAGAAAAGTTTCCACAGCCTGGACACCAGTCACAATCACATTTTTTATTATACTCTGATGCATCAACCATTATTTTCACCGCCTGATAAAACAGATTTAACTTTCTCGACGATTTCTTCTGGATAAATTGGTCGACCATCATATTTTAATAATTTATCATCAACATCAATCAATAAATTTTCGCGAAACATTCCTAAGAATTGTCCTGTGTAATTTGCTTCAACCATTATCAATTTATTAAATCTTTTCAAAATTTTTCGAACATCTTCACTGTCGGGAAATGGAAGAATATATTTAAAACAAACAACACCTACATTATAACCTAGTTTTTCAAGTTTTTCTTGAGCATCTAGTGCGCTGAGTTTTGTACTTCCCCAACATATTATTCCTACTTCTCCAGATTCAGATCCATAAACTTTTGGCAAAGGAATTATTTTTTGTAATGATTCAAGTTTTCGATAGCGTTTATCTTGCATCTTCACGCGATTTTCAGAACTTGCATCTATTTCGCCGTACTCGTCGTGTTCATTTCCTGTTGCAACATGTATTCCATCAACTGCACCTGGAATTATGCGGGGAGAAACTCCTGTATCTGTAAATAAATATCGTTTTCCACCATAACTGCTTGTAGTAGATTCAATAACTCCTCGATCAATTCCAATTCTATTAACATCCAGCTCGTCAACAGTTCCATAGCTTTCACTTAATAATTTATCTGTTAAAACAATTACAGGTATTTGATAATTTTCTGCAATATTAAATGCATTCATTGTTTCATAAAAACAATCTTTCATATCGCAAGGTGCAATCACAACACTTAAAAATTCTCCTTGTGAAGCATGACTTACAAATCTTAAATCGGATTGGTCTGTCCAAGTCGGCATTCCCGTACTTGGTCCAGGTCTCATCGCATTAACAATAACAATTGGTGTTTCACTTTCGGCGGCTAGTCCAAGTCCTTCTGTCATTAAACAAAATCCTCCTCCGGATGTTGCAGTCATTGCTCGAACTCCTGCATACGAAGCACCGATCGTAGCATTTATTGCCGCAATTTCATCTTCTGTTTGTTTAACAATGAAATCAAATTCACGCGCTTTTCCAGCCATAAAATGAAGTATGCTTGACGCGGGAGTCATAGGATACGCAGCATAGAATTTACATCCTGCTTGTATTGCTCCAAGAGATATTGCTTCATTTCCACTAATTAGTAATTTAGGTTCTATTTTTTCTTTTAGTTCATCAGTTAGACAATTCAAGGAAATATTTTTTTCTTTTACGAGTTCATATCCTTTTTTTGCAGCAGAAATATTAACATCAACAATTTTTGCTTTTTTTGAAAACACATTTTCTATAACTGAGTTAAGAGTATCCAATTCAATTCCAATAAGTGCCATTGTAGCACCAAGCGCAACTGTGTTTTGTGCAAGTGCAGATCCACATTCTGTTGCAACTTCTTTTAATGGGAGGGGTAGTGTTTGTATATTTGGAAATTCTATATTTTCTATTTTTGCAGGGTCATAGATTATTATTCCACTAGAACTCATTTTGTCTTTGTGAAGTTCAATTGTATTTTTATCTAGTGCAATTAACACATCCAATTTTTTTGCAATTGATTTTTTATTTTTAGAAACATGAACATTGAAATTATTATGTCCTCCTCTTGCAAGAGAAGGATATTCTGTATATCCAAATACATTAAGACCTAATCTAGAAAAGGTTTTACTTAGTATTAGTCCTGTTACTTTTATTCCTGCGCCTGCAGGTCCACCAATAAGCCAGTTTAAGTTAGTCATTTTCAACTCTTTTTAAATCAAGTCTTGAAATTTTTTAATTCCTTAAAAAGGTTTCTATTTTAATTATAAGTAGAATAAAAAAAGAAATAAATTTGTTTGTGTTAAAAAATACATTTATTTTAGTTGTCAAATAATTCAGAAGGTGCATGTTCATTATCATAACAATCAACAACATAGGTTCTGAATTTTTTGTCGTGTTCTACTCTTTCTAAATCACGCATTAATTTTCCAAGATATTTTACAGGTGCAACTCCTAATTCTCTAAAATGATCTGCATACATTTGAGTTAGTGCAACTAATGATTTGTATTGATCTCCATCTTGTAAATACATTCCTCTCTTATCTACAAAGTCACTTATTCCTACTGCTTCAAGTTCAACTAGTGGTTTTCGTTCACTTCTTTTTGAACGCACTAGCGTTGAACTAACATTTTCAATAGGGATTTTCAAATTTACATAGTCATTTAGTTCAAAATTTATTGGAAGCACTCGATTAGTATAGGGTTTCAAACATGCGTTTTCATTAATTATTTGGTTTGCATCAAGCAATCTTGAACTTCCATCAGTATAACTTACTTGTCTATCTCCGACGATAAAATAATGATTAAACAACTTTTCTAAAACTTTTTCCATGTCGTATCCTTTTTTTTCATAAACACTAGGGTCTACTACTTTTTCCATTACATCTGCTCCGACTAAAAAATAAAGATCAACGTCAGAGCCATATGCAGCTTCCATTAATGGAACTAGTTCTACAAAGTATGGTGTGTTTGCAAATGCTAAACTTACATTTCCTTGTGATGATGCAAATCCTTCTTGTGCTTGTAGTCTATCAGATATTGTCGAATTTCTACACAAATCTACTTTTTTATCTATATGATTTGTACTGGTAACTATTAATAATTCATCAAGACTGTCAACACCCGAAACAGAATCATCTCGTCGACATTCCCTACCTTCCAAAACTTCAAGTCCTTTTTGAAATAAGCTTACATGCCCTACTGTTAATGGGTCATACGAACCAAACGCAACAACTACTTTTCCAACTTCTTCTCTGTGTCGAAGCAAGGGTTCTTTTGTTAGAACTAAATCTTTATGTCCTGTGGATGATCTTTTTTTCAGTTCTACTTCTAGGTTGTATAGTTCTATTGATCTTGCAATTTCGTTTATGTCTAAGCTCATTTATTTTTCACCAAGTATTATTATTATTATTATTATTATTATTTTTATTATTTTTATTTTATTCTCGCACTTTGTGTAATTTTATTTGTTCGATTCTACCTTCTTCTTTTTTAATATGAGCATCTATTGCTTTTCTGCTAATCTCTGCAGTATTTTCTGGTAATTCTGATACATCAAACCAACCAACTTCTTCGAATTTATGTGGTTCGCCGTTGAGTAGATTTCCTGATTTTAATTTTGCTGTGTGTGCAAAGTTTATCCAATGTTGTCCTTCAACAAAATCTTGAAATACGCCTACACATCCGTGGTGTTCTACTTGCAGTCCTGTTTCTTCCATACATTCTTTAAATACTGTATACTCGACGCTGTCTCCAAATTCTACGGTTCCCCCTGGCAGCATCCATTTTCCTGCTCTGTTATTTGTTGTGGGTTTTCGAAGTGTTAGTACAACACGGCCGTCATCATCAGTTAGTACGACACCTACACTAACGCCTACATATTCTCGTCCGACTTTTTTCTTTTTTTGTGTAAATTGGCTCATTTTTTTGCCCCCCTATTTTTTCTTTTTAATTTCTTTTTATTTCTGTTAATTTCTTTTTCTTTTTTTTATTTTTTTTTTAGTTCAAATACATGTCTGTCAATTTTTGAAAACATATTTCTCGAACTATTGAATCAAATTCGTCTCTAAATTCTGTATTTATTTCATGATAACTTGTACTTTTCTCATGACTATTATTTTCTTGATCTGAATTTTTTTGATCAGAACTAGGAGTTAATGTACAAAAATATACTCTTGGTTTTTTTCTTGATTTCATTACTCTTTTACTTGGTGCAGCACTACTCTCTGCTAAAACATAATTTGCGCCAAATTTTTCTGCTGCATTTTTTGCACTTTCATATGCTGCTTCAAACGATACGAGTGAGCAGTCTAATTCTTGTTCTCCAATTGCACTTCTTGCTTCTGTTCCATATGGAATCACTACACAACTTAGATATTTTGATGCGCTGTGAAATGTTAGTCCTGGAGAAATTCTAGCACTTAATTCAACAACTGCTAGTTTATTTCCTGCGCAGCCTTCTTCAACCATTCGCGCAGCAAGTTCTGTTCTAAGTGCATAATTTACAATTGATTGATGTAGTACATTTGCAAATGCAAGTTCGTGTTCTTTTTCAGATCTATATGCGCAACCAACTTCTTTTACAATTCGTTCATGTGCTAATTCTTCTGCATTGTATTTCTGAGTCCGTCCACTTTGTTCAGTCCATGAAGCAAGATCTTTTGCAGCTTCAGATTCCATTCTTGCAAGTTCACCATTTGAGCTATATTCAGAAACTCTATCGGATATTAATCCTTCAAGCTCTGTATTGTATTTTCCAAAGATCTCTTTTGCAATACTTTCGCCTTTAAGCAGTCTCTCGCTGTATTTTTTAACCATTTCAAGGTTTTTCCCTACGATTTCGACTATATTTTGTGCATTCATTTTACTCATTTGTTTTCACCAGTATATTAGTATAGTTGTACATTTCTTAATTGTTATTGACATTTTTTTGTCATTATAGTTGTATTTTTTATTTTATTCTTTTTATTAATTTTATAACTTTTTTTTTACTAAATATAATTATTTTATGTTCTATAATAGAGGATTTAACTTTTGACTCAGATTCAGCACCCCATATTGATCCTATAACTCTACAAGCATCAGCATTAGTTTCAAATTCAAATTTTGTATCAATGTTTTCACAAACTTCAAATCCTTCACCAACCAAAAAATCATTATATTCTTTTGTGCGTTTAATATCTGGATAACGATTTCGAATAAATTCAAATTCGCCTCCAACATTATTTTCTACTAAATATGCGACTCCATTTTTTTTCAAAACTCTTTCAATTTCAGAAATTGTTTTTTTCTTTCGATCATCTCCTTGTATTGTTCCAACAACCCATGTTGAAATTACAACATCAAAATAATCAGAATCAAGTTCAATTTTTTCACCAGAACTACAAATTAGTTTTACATTTCCAATTCCATTTTCATTAAGTTTTTTCGCTGCAACATCCAGTTGATCTTGAGAAATATCAAGTCCTACATACTCGCTAGTAATTGGTGCAAGAGCTATCGTGAATTGTCCAGTTCCACATCCAAGATCAAGTACTTTTTTTCCTTTAACTTTTTCTTTCAAAAAAGCAAGTACTTTTCCAGGTTTATCTTCTGCAATTGAAAACTCTTCATAAACATCTGCTTCTTCGTGGTAGCTTTTTGAGCCTTCACTCAAATCTTTTTCAATCTTTTTTTCTTTATTCATTTTTTTGTCTCAGGAAATATTATATAGGCCATATACTTTGCAACATTCCTGGCTTGTCCAGTTCCAGGTCTCATGTGCATGTGTATTCCCGGTATTGAATTAACTTCTAAAACTCGATACATATCTGCAGTTTGTTCAACAGTAATATCTTTTGATAATACATCAATTCCTGCATAAGGCAGTCCATGAAATACATTTAGTACTCGTCGTCCAATCTCAATTAGCGACGGGTGAACTTTATCTGTATAATCTTCGCAAGTTGCACCTACTGCAACATTTGAATTATGTCTCAAATATACTTTTTCGTCAACTGTAGGAACATAATTTAATTCAAGTCCTTGTAGTTCTAAATATCTTCGCACAACATCGTCTATTTGTACTGGACAAAGACAATCTGTTCTAGGATTCATTCTCTTGTCAGTTTCTATGTTTGCAAGTTCTTCTAAATTGTGTTTGCCATCTCCAATCACGTGCGCACAATCTCTGTGAAGTACGGCGTAGTCTCCATTTTTTGTTACAAATACTCTATATTCTTTTCCTTCAAATTGTTCTTCAACTAAAATTCCTCGAGAACTTCCAATCTCAGTTACTATTGATTCAATTGCATCTTTAACATCAATAAGATTTGCAAGATCCATGTTAACTCCATGTCCATGTGAACCAAATGTTGGTTTTACAACTAATGGAAATCTGAGTTGTTGAGCATAAATTAATGCATCATTCATATGTTCGCCATTAAATTGTTCTCCTTTTACAACACTAATATTTGCTTCTTGTAAAAATCTTTTTGTAAGATATTTATTTCCACTTATTACTGTTGCAGGATATGGATTTATCGACGAGTCTCTATCTAATAAAAATTCTTTATGTCCTTTGTAATTTGCTTCTAATAGTTCAAGACTTAAATCTAGTATTCGAACATCTACATTTCTTTTTTGAAGTTCCATTACTAGTAGTCTTTGGTTTGTGTGTAATTTTGCAAGTTCTTGTGTATCTAACATTTTTATTTACCTTTAATTATTTATTCTTAATTATTTATTCTTAATTATTTATTCTTAAGCAAAACAACTGCATCTCTTTGTCCAGCAATCACACTGTCAAATTTCAATTCGCTATATTGTAGTCCTGTTGTTTCAAATATTTTTTTTCTGATATCTGGTTGATCAACTGCAGTTCTATATTCTGAATTATCCACGTCATAAATATATGCAGCACAAATAATTCCTCCTGGACAAATACTATTACTCAGAGGATTAATTAGTTCATCTGTAAATTTTTGCAAATAATCTTCGCAATCAGGATATATTTTATGTGCATAGTCTGCAATATTTGAAAGCATTATAATATCAAAACTATTGGGTTTTAATCCTGAAACAATTTCTTGAAGTGAGGAGCAATGCCACTCAGTTTCTTTTCCTCTACACGCTTTTTTTGCAATTTTAAATTCTTCATCACTGCTTATATACTTATTTGCAAGTTGTTTTTTCTGATTTGTATCATATGCATTGTTAAATAAAATTGATTCTCTAAGCATTGTACCCTCGACAAACCAACCATATCCTCTTTCAAAGAACTGTCTAGCTTCTGAACTCAAATCATCTCTAATCTGATTAAAAACTGATTTATCAAACACATTTGGATTAAGTTCAATTCCAGTTTCTGTTTCTCTCAAAAAGAATTTTTTAAATTTACCAAAATTTAGATTTTCAAGTGCATTTAATTTTAGTTCTGTCATAAATCCTGCAAGCATATTAATATCAAAACCCACAACTTGAGAAGCTCCGCAAGCATATGCATTTATGATTTGATCTCCTGATCCGCCTACAGTCAACACGCGTTTACCTTCAAAATCAAGATCACCCATATAGCCTGCCAAGTTTTCTGTTGCGAATGAATATATTTGAGAATATTTTCCAAATTTAACACTCTTTAGTTTTCTTTCTAGCTCAGATTCAAACAAAGTTCCAACTTCTGCAATGTTTGGTTTTTCTCCTCTGTAAATTAGTTTTGGTTTAGTCATTTTATTCAAGCTCTCTAGCAATATTTATCAACAATTTCATAATTTTAGCATCAGTTGTTCCTTGTGTAGTATCGATCTCATAAAGAACACCTCGACCTTGCTCGGTTTGAACTGTTTCAATTTCTTTTTTCTTCTCAGAGTTACTCATTTGAGCATCGATCCTTTTTTGAATTTGATCTTCTCCAAGATCTCCTCCTTCTAGTCTTCGCATTTGCTCCTCTGCAGAACAACTAACTAGTAAAACATTATAATTAACAGCAGAAGTGAGTTTATCTTCTGCAAGTAACGCCCATTCAACTAACACTAGTCCATTTGAATCAGAAATTTCCTCTTGTAATCTTTTGTTGATTGGATCTTGCATTATATTTCTATAATCTGTCATTGCATTTTGATCATAAAATATTTGTTCGCCAATTATTTTGCCATCAATACTTCCATTTTTGCAAACAATAGCTTCTCCAAATTTCGATTCAATTTCTCGTCTAACATATGAGTATTTTGGATTTTGTCCGAGAATATCTCTTCGTAAAGTATCTAAATTAATATTAGTAACAGTTATTCCTTTTTCAGTACAAAGTTCTGTTAATTTTTCACAAACATAGCTTTTACCGCAACTCATTGAACCAGTTACACCTAAGACGTATTTTTCTTTAGTCATTACCAGTTCACCCCATATCTTGATGGACAGAATGAAATAAATTTGAGTTCTGGATCTTTTTTTCTTAACTTTTCAACATTTCTCCAGTCACGCACGTCTTTTACAACTAAGTATCCTTCTTTTTTTAGTCCTTTTACTAGTCTTTTCATTTCAGAATTTATTTTTCTTAAACTTAATTTTCTTTTAACTGATTTGTTTGGTTTTTTATTGTGAATATATTGAGATTCTATTCCTTTTCGTTTTTTTGTTTCTTTATGATAATCGCTTCCAACTCTTAATGATAAAAAATGTGCTCTAATTTCTTGAGGTTGAATTTTTAAAATCATATCTACGCTTCTTTTGAGTCCTTTCTCGTCGGCTTCAGGCAAGTCAAATATCCAGCTTGTTCTAACTCTAAATCCTAGTTTTTTTGTTTTCATAACAACTTTTTCAATATCCAAAGGAGTTATTCCTTTACGCAGTCCATCCAAAACTTTTTTACTTGCAAATTCTGCTCCGTAATGTATCCATCTAAATCCTGCTTTGCGCATTAGTTTCATTGTGTTTTCATCAAAACTTGCTATTCTTCCTAAACATCCGTATTTTACATAATTTAGTTTTCGTTTAATTATTTCTTTAGAAATTTCTTTTAGACGTGTATTACTTACTGTTGCATTGTCGTCTAAGAATAATATTTTTTGAGCATTATGTTTAGAAACAACATTCTGAATTTCATCAACAACTTTTTTAGGTGATTTTCCTTGCCAACATCCCCAAAAATCAGGTGTTGCACAAAAACCACAGTTTCCATTACAACCTCTGCTGGTTAGTATTGTTCTTACATCGATATAATCATTAAGATCAACAAGTTTTCTGTTTGTAATTGGTAATTTATCTAACTTTATTTTTTTCACAGGAGATTTATTTATTTTTAATTTCCCAGAATCAGTGTAACTAATTCCTTTAATCAAATTTAATTTTTTGAATTTTTTATTAATTAGGTCTTTTAATGTGAGTTCCATTTCACTATTCGCAACAATATCTGCTCCTGCTTCTAGAAAAATAGTTGGATAATGTTTTGGAGTTTTTCCACCAACAACAATGAATGTTTTTTCATTTATTTTTTTGATTAATTTTATTATTTTTTTTATTTCAATTATTGTTTTTGATGTATGTAAGGGTATGTGGTAATCAAAAGGAATAACAACTAGTTTAGGTTTAAATTTTGTAATAATTGGTTTTAAATCATGAGAACTCATTTTTTTTACATCCATATCAACAACTTTCACTTTGTTTTTTATTTGTTGTAAATATGATGCAATTCCTAGCACATCGATAGGTTCAATTAGTAAACTTCTTTCAGTAAATGGTTTATTTGGTGGATTTATTACTAATATATTCATTGTTCCACCTCTTCATTTGTTTCTTCGAGTTCTTCAATTTCTTTTGTTTCGCCCAATAGGAGTTGTCTTACTGCAAATTCAAACAGATGAGATTGGTTTCTAAATGTTCCATCTCGCATTTTTGATTTTACAAGATGCATTACTTCTTCTTCTATTGTTATACTTGTTTGGTGTTTCATTGTGTAATACATCATTTTACATCATTCTTATTTAAGTTTTTCTATTATTAACTACTATAAAGTAGTTTCAAACAGTTTTCTTAATATCTTGACTCTCCACTTCCGCCACTACTTCTTGATTCTCCTCCACTCCAACTATTGCCCCAACCACTGCTTCTTGATTCGCCGATGCTACTTGTTCGGGATTCGCCAGTGCTAGGACTTGGTCTGCTTTCACCCGTGCTATAACTAGGTCTGCTTTCACCAGTACTAGGACTTGGTCTACTTTCTCCACTACTTCTTGACTCGCCGCAACTATAACTGCTAGGACTGCTGTAATTACTAGAAGTTAATTGACTTGGTCTAGCTCCTCTTTTAGGAGATTTGTGTAAAATTATTTTTTCAATTCCACCCAGAGCATTGCCGTTAGAAAGAATTATTTCAATTCCTTGCATAGTCGAATTAATTCCTTGGATGTGCACTCCACTTGGCATTGGGCTTATGTTGTACTGATTAATTCCTAGTCTTTGTTCATAGATGTGTGCTTCTCGACCACTTTTTTCCAAGTAGTACTCTCCATTTTCTGGAAGTGCTACTGGAGCATTCCTTGCAAATTCAACAAGGTCTGCAATGTTTGCACCATCATAGGTGCTCTTGAGTTCTGGTATTCTTTTCATTTTTTTTCCTCCATCAGTTGTTTCTTATTCTTGCTGGACAACCTGCACATCCTTCTTTGTTTGATTCGCAGATATTTTGCAAGTATGAGTTCATTGGTTTATCTGCCATAATTTCATTTAGTGAGTTTTCTTTTAATCTCAATTCACTTTTGTATTTAGGTTCTTTTTCAACCACCCAAGTACAAGGTGAAACTTGGCCAAGATTATCTATGTATAAGAATTTATTTCCGCCAGGACATTTTCCTTTTTCCTCGACGCTAGCGTCTTCAGTAAAACTGTATTTTACTTTTACTTGTGATTCATATTTTGCACTCAAATATTCGAGTTCTTTTTTTAATTCATACATTGGTTTTTGTGATACGCGTTCGTCACCTTCTCCCATTCTTCCAACAGGTTCCATGTAAGAGAATATGATTTCTTCAACACCAAGCTCTGCAGCATTTTTAACTTGTTCTTCAATTTCATTTTGATTGTCTTTGTGAATTACTGCGCCGAGTCTTACATAAACATCATTTTCAACTAGATTTTGTATTCCACGAATAGTTCGATCATAAGTGTTTGGTCCTCTAACTGCTTCGTGAGTTTTTGCATCTGATCCATCTAAACTTACATGAACCATTTTTAATTCTAGTTCGCCTAATTGTTTTGCTTTTTCTTCAGTGATCAGAGAAGCGTTTGTCGAAACATCAACTTCATATCCTAGTTCGCAAGTTTTTTTTAGAATATCTACAAAATCTTTTCTGATAAATGGTTCTCCGCCAGTATATTTTATATGACTAAAATCTCTTTCTTTTAATTCTTCTAATGTTTTAAAAACTTCATCTGTGCTAAGTTCACCAGATATTTTTCCTTTTTCTGCACTGAATATGCAATAGTCACACGTGTAATTACAACTGTTTGTTACCTCCCATAATACTCTTCCACCTTCTTCAGGTATTCTAAATAAGCAAAATGAGTAATTTTCCATGTTTGGTTTTTGGTTGTTATTTTTCATTTTTTTCCTCCGTATTTGTCTTTGTTCCTCTTTTTTCCTTGTTTTTTCTTAACTACAGTATATTAGTATAGTTGTACAATCCTTAATTGTTATTGACATTATTTTGTCAGCATAGTTGTACTTTCGTAAAGTTTAAATAGAAGCTCTGCTTTACTGGGATTATGGTACTTGACAACAAGTCTATTGACAAAATCAAAGCATTTGTTTATGCTAAACCTAGAGCAATTAATGAAATTGCGCAAATGCTCAATAAAAATTGGCGTACTGCAGATAGATATGTTGATGAAATCAAAAAACGTACAGGTCATATTCAAACAAAAACTTTTAGAGAAGGGTCTAGAGGAGCACTAAAAATTGCTTATTGGAATAATTTAGAAAAGATTTATTCTACAGATATTCAAGAAAAATTATTCAAACAAATCGAAAAAGGTATTGACAAACAGGATTTTTCTCCAATTGAAATTTTCCAATATGTTGATGCTGATAAACGCGATGGTTATTTTGAAGAAATTAAACCTGATAAAAAAAATAAGAAATATAATGAAGATTATCAGTATAATGTTGAAACACTATTTCCTTTAATTGATAATGCAAAAGAAGAAATTTTAATTTTTATTGGAACAAGTTCATGGATTCATTTAAATTATAAAGACAGAACTCTTTTTGATGCAATACTTACAGCAGCAAAGCGAGGAGTTCTTATTCAAATCTTGACAAATGTAAATTTGCTTGATAAAGAGAATTTAAGAAAAGTTATGAGTATAAATACAACTCTCGGTAAAGAACAAGTTATGATTCGTCATGAGATAACTCCATTAAGAGCATATATTATTGACAAAACAGTTGCTAAGTTTTCTGAGATTAAAGTTCCTAAAAGTAAACCTGGAGAATTACAAAAAACTTTAGGTGTTTATTATGCATTTTATGATGAGGATTGGGTTGAGTGGATTCGTCAAATGTTTTGGAAAAAATTTCAACTAGCAGTTCCTGCAAAATCTCGACTTGATGCACTAGAAAGTTTGCACGCATACAAAGGATTAAAATAAATTAAAACAATTAAAAACAATTTAAGAGGGTGATTCTAATAACGCAACTATTATATCTTGATGATTCTTATCAAAAAGAATTCAAAGCAACAATAACAAACGTTGACAATAAGTTTATCACGTTGGACAAAACTTTATTTTATCCAAATAGCGGCGGTCAACCAACAGACATTGGAACTATTTCAAAAGACGATAACGACAATAATGACAACATAGAATTCAAAGTTGTTTTTGCAAAAAAGCAAGGTGCTGATGTTGTTCTTGAACTTGAAACAGAAGATCATAATCTTAAAGAAGGGGATAGTATTAAAGGAATCATTGACTGGAACATCCGTCACAAGTACATGCGTTATCACACTGCATCTCATGTTATAAGTTATGTTGTCTATAAAGAAACAGGTGCATTAATTACTGGAAATCAATTAGGACTAGAAAAAAGTCGTGTTGATTTTAATTTAGAAAACTTTGATCGTGAAAAAATAAAAGAGTATGAGCAAAAGGCAAATAATATTTTAAAGCAGAATTTAGAAGTTAGCTGCGAAGGTATGCCTCGAGAAGAAGCATTCAAAATCCCTTCTGTTTTAAAATTAAAAAATGTTCTTCCGCCTTCTATTGATATAATTCGTATTGTTAAAATTGGAGATCTTGATGCTCAGGCTTGTGGTGGAACACATGTAAAAAATACTCAAGAGATTGGACAGATAGAAATCATTAAAGCAGAAAACAAAGGTAAAGATAATCGACGTATTGTGTTTAAGTTAAAATGATTATTTTTATTTTTTCTTGTATCCTAATATTTTATTATATTTGTCATGATCTATATATTCTAGAATGAATGCTATTATTTTTAATTCATCTCCTATTAAGGTATATAGCAAGCGCCAATAACCTACTAATTCGACGCGTAATATTTTATCAGTGCCATATCTAGAGATTGTTTTTTTGGAAATGTATTTGCGAGGGATTAAGTCTCCATAATGAGGGTTTGCTTTAATATTTCTTATTGCTGTATTAACTGATGTTAATAGTTGTTCGTATGTTGGCTGTTTCTTTGCTTTTTTTCCTTCTAAAACTATTTTTTGCAATTTCTTATACTCATAATATGCATCTTCATCGAATTGAATAACTATTTCTTTATCCATTTACATCACAGTAACTCCTTTTTTCAATTTGTCTTTTAATTTTTTGCTTATGTCTTCTTTGTAAATCCAGATTATTCCTTCCTTTAGTAGTGCTATTTTTCCGCTACTTTCAAGATATTCTAGTATTACATTTAGTGTCGATCTCATTATTTGTTTAGGTAATCGTCTATCTATTTCATTTTTTGATAATGTATCTTTTGATTTTTTTATTACTGCCTCTACATTAAGTATTGTGTCGAGTCTTGGATAATGGAGTACTTGTTTTTGCATTTTCTCAGCCTCTTATAAGTTTATACTATAGTATAAGTTTATATCATATATAAATTTTTTGGTTTTTAGGGCTAATATGAAATCCTTTTTCTAAATAGAATGTTTTAAATATGAGCTCTCGTCGATAGATTAGTAGTTTAGTCCAACTTATCGACGAGGTGAGCTCATAATGAAGATTGTTCAAAACAAGTTTAAA
>Ga0209045_1000097_pt1 | contig 108919 bp, 90 predicted proteins | sample SaaInlLV_10m_DNA_4_FD_184664 | JGI IMG/M metagenome (GOLD analysis project Ga0209045, IMG submission 184664) | Marine microbial communities from expanding oxygen minimum zones in the Saanich Inlet - Saanich Inlet SI072_LV_200m_DNA (SPAdes) (version 2) | ecosystem: Environmental > Aquatic >...
CGCAAGCTATGAGTATCTTGAGGAGAGAGGGACTGACGGATTTGTGCCGGATAAATATTTTCACCAATACAAATCAGGAGAATACAATACGGAAGAGAATCGATATCATTATAGTAATTTTAAATACGATACCTCAAACGATAGTTATATTTGTCCTGAAGGGAAACGACTAGCATATTGGAAGACCCGAAAGAATAAGGCGAAAAGTCGTCAATGGAATCATAAGGTATACAAAGGGACAGAATGTACAAGTTGTGCAAAACGATCGTTGTGTACAAAGGCGAAGGTACGTGAATTATTACTAGATATCCGCGAGCCGTTATTAAATCGAATGAGGGAGAAATTGCTTAGTACAGAGGGAGCGTTAAAATACTTTAAACGTCAATATACAATTGAACCAATCTTTGGGCATTTGAAATATAATTTAGGCTATAGAAGTTTCTTATTGCGAGGCGTAGAAAAGGTAAGGGCGGAGTTTAAGTTAATGTGTATCGGGTGGAATTTGAAAAAGATGTTCAAGATGGGAATAAGACCTGTCAGGGTTTAGAGATTAAGTGAGAGGGAACAGATGACAGAGTATACGGTGTAGTGAAGTATCTGATTGAGTGATATTGCATAGAATTCACCTAAACGGGAAAAAATAAAAGAAACGTCAGTATTATTGGATTTTAAAAATTCCACCAACTTTAGTAATTACATACGTTATCAGGTATTAGTATTATTTGTTCTCGGACAGCCTGTTGATCAGTGATTATGTAAAGATGCTATTTTTCTGAACATTAAAATATTATTTACTCTTGCCTTAACGGGTAATGTTTGATAACATCTATTCTCGTTGGTTGTAATGTTGTTTAATTTGTATATTGTTTAATTTGTATATGTATATATGAAGGCTACAAGGTTTCCAATCTTGTGGCTTTTTTTATTTTTATGGCCTATTTTTTATTTTAAGGGGGTGATTTTTATTATGGAAAGAGGAACAGTTAAGTGGTTTAACGACTCAAAGGGTTTCGGTTTTATTACACCGGAAAACGGAGAAGATGTCTTTGTTCACCATACCGCAATCCAGTCTGAGGGCTTCAAAAGCCTTGCAGAAGGGGAGCAGGTAGAGTTTGACGTCGAACAGGGCGAAAAGGGTAGCAAAGCATCAAATGTTGTCAAAGTATAAAAATATATAAAACATGCTAGTATATTTTTTGCCGTATAATTTATCGAAAGAGAGTTGTATAGATCAATTAATATAGAATAGATGTAAAATATTATTATAATGATAACGTAAAAGCCCCCGATATCCATGAAAAGGTATCGGGGGCTTTATTATTTTATGGCCACAGAAAAAAAACATTCACCGCAAAGGACTCAAAGAAAAAACCGAAAAACCTAGCCACAGACTTTAACTCCCCGGACAGAATACGCCGAGGACTTTCCCCGGACAAAAAGCGCCGAGGACAAGAAGAACACTAAGGGAAAAGCTTTTATCCTCTATTCTGTTTTTTTTAATTTTGTTTTCTTCGTGACCTCTGTGGCTCCGTGTGATTATTGTTTTTTTGTCTTTTCTCTTCCCTCTACTTTTATCCAGTAATCCTGTCTTATTTCTTGTTAACGACATTCTATCGGAATTTTGTCTCGGATAGTTGCATTGTATTCTTATAAAGTTCTATCCATTCCGGTAACTTATCTGTCAATCCAAGTCTTTTTAAGTACGACATATCAACATCCGGAAAAGAATCTGTTTCAGAAGAGCAATTCCCCTGCATCGTCAATGCATTTGCTATATGTACTGCCGTTAATGTGCTAAATCCCGATGAGTATTTTTCTACTGATTGTGAGTTGGAATCAACATCCTCAGTTTTCGTTTTATATAACTCTTCTTTAGAGGATTCATTTTGCATAACAAACATATTATCTATCAACTTTGATGGATTATGGTGAAATGCAACAGTTTCAACAACATTGGCGGGGAGTCCCCAAAGCCCCAGCAGATAAGCTCCCAATTCGGAATGAGAAGTTTTCATTACCGTGTACTCCGCCTTTGCAGGACTGCAACCGGTCGTTTCAATAAGGTCCATTACCTCATTGTATTTCTCGGGTACTTTCAAAAATATCAATTTCCCTACGTCATGTAACATCCCGGCTATCATAGCCGCCTCCACTGTTTTTCCATTAGCCTTTTCAGCACGAGCAATATCTCTGGCGAGTCTGCTGGTCCTCAAACTATGCCTCCACATTTTCAATAGAGAAAAACCACATGATTCCGCGTCTTTTTCTAATGAAGAAAACACATGAAAAGAGAGTACGAGCGATTTCAATGTTTCTATCCCCACATACACTACCGCTTGTTGTGGATCGGTAATTTTTTGAGAAAGACCAAAAAGAGCGGAATTGACCAGCTGTAAGATTTTTGCGGACATCGAAACGTCCTGTGAAATCAAATTTCCAACCTTCTTAAGGGAAGGTTCCGGAGATTGCATTTCTGCAACTATCAAATTATATAAGACAGGAAGACTGGGCAAAGTCCGGATTCCTGCAATTATCTTTTTTAACACTTTGCCTCTCAACAAATCTCGAAGTGTACATGTGCGTTCTATAGTGTTCTTCATTGTTTCTGCACTACATGGTTTCATCAAAAACTGGTGTACCGTATTTTTTGACTTTAAGACCATTTCAGGATCTGTATACGCTGAATGGATTATACGGACAGTTTCAGGATAGCGTTCATTTACGGTGTCAAGTAATTCTATACCGTCCATTCCCTGTATCAGTATATCGGCAACGACAGCGTCAAAGGGGGATTTGGATATGAGGCCCAATGCTTCATTTTTACTCACAACACTCTCTATCTCCCATTCTCGGTACATTGATCTGAATCTTTTTTTGAATCCCTGGGTCGTATCCGTATCATTGTCTACAAATAGGACTTTTCTGTTCATAAACATATCCTTTTCTCTAAAAATTTATATAAGAAGGCAAAGAGTTCATTCTGCCTCAGGCTTTAAAATACGATATATTCCTTTATTATCGTCATATTATAGATTAACTTTACAAATTATCCTCTCTAATTTCTAGTTGTTAATTCTTCAAATTCATTTATTCTTTAGTACATAAAATCTGCGTTTTCTCCTTGGCCGACGAGCCTTCTGGCGGGAGTGTCCACCTTTTTTTTATTATTAAGGTTAAAGTCATGAGTACATCAAGTTTGGAAAGATGTTTCCACTGCCGGTTAATACTCCAAGAGTGTATTTGTTGTGATATTACTCCCCTTTGGACGGAACATAAATTGACCTTGTTAACAACAAAAGGAGAAGAACGAATCTCTTCTAACACGGGAAGACTGCTTCGATTAATGTTGGAAAATAACTCTCTTATTTACGTGGGAGAAAAGGGGTGGGAAAAAGAGGTTGAAGCTGAAATAGGCAGGAGTGAATACACGCCGGTCATTTTTTTCCCGATACCCCCTTTTCGTGATGGACAGGGAATTGTTGAAGAGAAGGGAAAGCCACTGAATATTCTTGTTCTGGACACAAGTTGGAGTAGTGCGAGGAGATGGCTTTATAAACCGGAGTTTATGGAAGTAAAGAAAATCGGATTAAAAACAGTTCCATCTTCAAAATATTATCTGAGAAAACAATTTAAGGAAGGCAATTTGTGTACCTTTCAGGCAGTTGCTTCATTATTGGAGGAACTCGAAACACGGAGTTCCGGATCGGCCTTTCCCCACATGAATGAAATATTTACCTCATGGGTGAACTCCCGAGCAAAAGAGAGAGGATTGACTTTTCCTTAAAGGGAATGTGGTTATTGGACATTAGTCACTTGTTATTCGTAAATAGGTATTCCTGTCAATTGTAAACGGTAGACTGTTCTTCAAACATCTCATCTACTTTATCCTGTCATCCTGTCTGAGCAATTCATTATCGTTTAGTAAAATTCTTTGCAATATTGCAAGTCCTTGTTGTGTGCCATGGCACACAAGTGTAATGGTACAATAGTGTGCGATGGCACACTGTGCGTCAGGGAGCACGTCCTTATCTAATCATTAAATACAATTGTTAGCATTTTTGAAAATTCTCATAAGTTGTTATCAATTTAGGGATTAAAGAAATATGGTACTTTCTGAAGAGTGAAATAAAAGCCGGTGCATTATTTCGGCATAGAATTAGCGATTATTGATTGTGTTTATTTCTAAATGAGGTTGATCTAATGAGAGAAATTACTGAGCGTAAAAAAACAAGTCATGAGTTGCAATGGGTTAATGAACAGCTTCAAATAAGCATTGATCAAATGCCCGTTGGTTACATTTTGTGGGATAGGGCTTTCCGTGTACTCGAATGGAATCATGCTGCAGAGAAAATATTTGGATATCTAAAGAGTGAAGTACTCGGTAAATACGCAGCAGATTTTATAGTTCCTGTGGATAAACGTTATAAAGTTGATGAGGTTATTAGATACTTACAGGAAGGTAAGGTGTCGTCATATTCTGGGAAAGATAATAATATTAGAAAAGATGGTAAATTAATTTCATGCCAATGGCATAATACTCCGCTAAAAGACATGAGTGGTGAAACATGTGGAATACTTTCCATGGTGGAAGATATCACCGAACGTCATCATAAGGACCAGGAACTGAAGAAATATGGAACGCTTTTTGATAATATTTCAGATCTGGCATACATATGTGATACGGAAGGGAATGTTTTATTTCTGAATAAGGTATTCGAAGAACTCTCAGGACACAAACCGGATGAGTTTATAGGTAAATCGTTTGCACCTCTTTTTGAAGGTGAAGACTTGGAAAAGGCAAAAGATTTATACTTAAGAACATTGAATGGAGAAAGCCCTCAACAGGAAGTACGTTTCAAAGTTACCGGGAAATTATGTGAATATAAAAACTTTCCATTACGTGGTGAAACAGGAGAAATAATTGGAGTCTTGGGTACGGCGCGTGACATTACCGAACGCAAGCAGATGGAAGAGGCGCTCTTGCAGTCGGAAAAACTAAAGTCTATAGGGACAATAACAACCGGTATTGCTCATGAGTTTAATAATATACTTGCTATAATCTCTGGTAATGTACAGTTAATGGAAGAGATCTATAAGGATCATACAGAGTTAAGAAAAGCGCTTAGCACTATTAAGATGGCAACCGCTGATGGGACAGAGATATCCCGCAAGATGTTACGATTTACTAAAGCAAGGAAAATTACCACAGAGTTCGTATCTTGTGATATAAGAGACCTGATAAGGCAATCTATTGATTTCACAATGCCCAGATGGAAGAGTATGGCCCAGTCTAAAGGCATAAACTATCATATAGATACAAAAAACATTAATGAAGTACCTCTCATACTGTGTAATCCCGCAGAATTAAGAGAAATCATTATAAACATAATTAACAACGCTATTGATGCAATGCCTGATGGTGGTAGGCTTTCATTCGGTACATGGAGTAAGGAAAATACGATATTTATGAATATTTCCGATACGGGAGAGGGGATGTCGTATGAAGTGAAGAAGCGGATATTTGATCCATTCTTTACCACGAAGCTTGCCATTGGGACCGGATTAGGCATGAGTATCACTTATGGTATAATAACCGGACATGGAGGCAAGATAGATGTGGAAAGTGAGGAGGGAAAAGGTACTACCTTTACTCTGCAATTCCCGGTTACAGCAACTGTTAAATCAGATATTCTGAAAGGATTTCCTGAACAGAAACAGGAAATAAAATACAATAATCTTAGAATACTGGTGGTAGATGATGAAAAGGAAGTATGCAATATGCTGGAGAGATGTCTTTCCTCAAATGGTTATTATGTCAAAACTGTTAATAGTGGAGCTGAAGCTTTAGAACTGGCAAGGAAAGAAGTTTTTCATCTTGTTTTATGTGACATGGTGATGCCGAATGTCAATGGTTATGATGTAATAAAGGCGTTGAATGAATTAAAGAAGAAACCGAAGATAGGTATGATCACCGGTTGGGGTGAAAAACTCAAGCCGATAAACAAAAGCGGTTTGAGCGTTGACTTTATTCTCAAAAAACCTTTTGAGTTTTCAGCATTATTAAAAAAAATTGATCAGGTATTTGTTGTTGCGTAGATTGTGCCATCATAAGATAGGTTATGGCAGACTTTAACATAAAGAATAATTTCTAATTCATTGCTTTCTTTTCCGTATTTTTTTGAAGGAAAGAGGGCCGGTTTACTTATCGCATAACTATTGTGACCGTGCAATATGAAGGAGTAAGATGATGATAACTGCGACATTAATTGTGAGGATAATTGCAAGTTGTGATAGCGGTTCTGATACTGATAGAAGCCCGGAAAGCCAGGATTGTGAAGTTTGATGGATCTTCCAGTAAGCATAGGCATCAACCAGTATTAACGGTAAAATAATAAATTTCACGAATGATTTGAATACTCTGCTTTTATTTGCTCGTCTTTTTATTGCCGCCATTTAGTTCGCTCTCATGTCCCGTTTTATCCTGTCATCCTATCCGCTTTATTTTCAAGTGAAAATCGCACGTATTTGATTATTCGATTATCTGCAAGATGCTTTTTCTCATAATTCGTCTTGATGTAAAGATCTTCATGTCGTTCTTCATCATTATGGACATCATCAATTGTTTCTTCAACGGTGCAGCTGTTGTCCCTCAATGATCTGAGACTGAACTCAAATAGGGGGGTTGAATCTGTTTTAAGGTGAATTATCGCTCCATCTTTTATCACCTGTTTATAGGAATTCAGATATCGGGTAGCGGTAAGCCTCTTATTAGCACTACCATTCTTCAAGAAAGGATCAGGAAAGGTTATCCAGATCTCATCGATTTCATTTTTCGCAAAATAGTGAGCAAGGTCAAGTATTTCTATGCGGAGGAATGCTACGTTAGTAAGGCCTCGCTCTTGTGCCACGACACATCCTGACCATAAACGTGGGCCTTTCATATCAATACCGATAAAATTTTTATCAGGATATTTCTCTGCAAGTGCAATGGTATAATCACCTTTACCGCATGCCAACTCCAGGGTTATTGGATTGTTGTTCTTGAAATAATCTTTCGCCCAGCTCCCATGAAATCGAAAATCATCCTGTTTCGGTTGATCGGTGAATTGTATGAGATTGTCAAATTCCTCAAGTTCCGCTAATCGCCATAGTTTCTTTCTTCCCACAGTCACATCTCCAATGAAACTCATAATTCGTTAATAGTCATTTGTCACTCGCAAATCAGTGCAAACTGATATTTACTTGGTTTGTGGCAAGACGCTTTTTAACCTTATCAAGGCGAGCTTTTTGCGGATAGGGTCTTTCCACTTACACCAATCCTCATATTCAATGTAGGGGAATAGCCTGGTAAACGCTTTGTTGATTTCCGGTGATAAATCATAAGCTATATCACTGCTTGAAACTGCTGTTGTTAAATGTCCGTCTTTAACTACCAGATACCATCTCCTCTCTTTCCGTTCAAACCAGAGTATAAAAGGTTGTTGATATTTGTTCTCTTTTGACATCTCCCATCCGGACAGCACTATTTTAGCAGTACCCATTCCATTTTCAATATACAGATTTGCAGATTTGTACAGGTGCCAGTTTATATGTTTGTATGGGTTTGGCATGCTTGCCGGAAGGATTTTATTCTCCTCTAAAATTCTAATAATGTCATTTCTGTTTTTCTCAACGAGCTTTTTGAACTCTGCTGCTGCGACCCTGTCTATTTTTTCTACTATAGCATCATTAGATTTGGATTTATTTACGGGCGTTTGTTCACCCTGCCCACAGCCAAGTGCAGATATTAACAAAAGGAAAAAAGAAATACTCCATGTTAATTTAATATTTGGGGAATTCAAAGTGGCTACGAAGCCACTAATACGCCATCTTTCATCATTCATCACTTTTGATCTCCTTTGCGCCCTGGTTTATTCCAATCAAGTATTTTTCTCGTGTTATTCCGTGTGCTTTCATGGTTAAAACTCATGGTCATTTATGGAATACGCGATAAAGTGATCATGGAAAACTAAGGGAATCGTAACATTATATTTTTATCTTAATCCGTTGTCCATATCCATTTCTTTATTAGTACTTAAATAAATATAATATACATCTCCTTCCGGAACTTAAACTATAATGACACTTGCACCTACATTTAGTATATGATAGACTCCCTTTCGATTATGTCTGCTTTTCTGAAAATGGCTTGAGTGCCTTACTCAAAAAATTGTTTTCACAGAAAATCATTTTGTAGTCTATTTAAAAGCAAATAGAGAAGTTATCAGAGTGTCCTATCACTTCTCCTGAAAAACGGAAATTACAACGTAACATACACGAATAATCAAAAATAGGAGGCTTTCTAATGCGATTGCTTGTACTGTTCATCACCCTTGCATTTCTAATTCCTGCAAGTGTTGTATCTGCAGAAGTATCTCCAAAACAAGTGCTTAAACAATATTTCGCTATTTCTTCTAAATTGTTCCCACCTCAGCTTGAAATGAGCATTGATGAAAGAGTTTCATTGACTAAAAAGAGGGAGGCTTTCTGGCATAAGAAAAGGAATAGTAATAAGGACTTTCTATTTATCAAACAGAATGCAAAATTCCCCTTTACAATAAAGGAGCTTACTGTTGAAGATGAAGGTCATGTTGCTTCAATGGAGGTGATATTTACTCCCGATAAAGGCAGTCTGGTTGCTGCAGCACCAATGTATATGGCTACTAGCGGCATTTATGAAATGAGACGTGATGAAGAATGGAAGCTGGTTGCGTTTAAGAAAATCATTACGAAGCAGAAACGCCCTGTTGGCCCATCAGCCTCTATCGAGGATGTTCTTTCCGGCCATCATGATTTGCTGGCATCCATATATCCACCAGATAAGAGCAAACTTCCACAGAATGAGTTAATTTCGACACGGGCAAAAATCAGTACTCTATGGGTAAAGAAGCGTGCAAGCGCCTCCCAAATGAGGACAGATAAAGTACCATCTTTTTTTTATGATGTTTACAAACCAACAGTGTGGAAGATATTGGATTTAAATGAAGATGGTAATAGTGCCGTTGCACGTATTGAAATGGCCGTTGGAAGTGAAAATCAGATACGGCTGAACAGGGGGGGATTCACCCGTCAGGTAGAGTACTCTCTTGTCAGAAAGGATGGCGAATGGTATATGTCAGCTTTTCAGGATATTACGGCATTGGCAGAAGGTAAAGTACGAGAAGAAGCTGATCAACAAGCAGCAGTGAAAAAGCAGAAACTGGCAGTAGCTGCGCCAGGCCAAGATGGTGGAGGGAGAGAGATGTTAGATGCTTATTTCAAGCAATTACAAAATTATTATCCTCCGGGTAGTAACGCTCCTCCAGGGAACCCTATGATCGTTGCTGACGAGACGCAGAAATTCTGGAAAATGGATAACCGAAAAGCGCGCTCGTCTCATGCTCGAAGCATGTCCATTTTCATGCTCTTCAGGCCAACTGATTGGACTGTTAAGGATTTTTCACAAAGTGGTGATACGGCGACAGCCAGAGTCTCTTTTACCATAGGTGTTAAGAGAATGATCAAACTCAATAAAGGAAGTCCGACTAAATCAGCTAATTATACATTGAAACAGGTTGCCGGGAAATGGTTGATTACCGGTTTTGACGCTGATCGATAAATGATATTCAAGAAATTTTGGTAAGAAGGAGTGTTCATGAGGAATTCTCACTATCTCAAATCTACTGTTTTAGCGGTGACTACGTTTTGCATGCTTTTTCTAACATCTCTGGCTCAGGCTGGCCAGGGACCTTCCGTACAGGAAATGTCACCGTTAAATCAGACTGCTTTCCAACATCTTGCACAGAAATTGTCTACTTCCGATGTTACGAATATTGAAATTGTTGCGACATTAACACCGGGCAATCTACAAATACCGAAAACTTCCCAAATGTCTATTGTTAATACTTCCGGACAACAGACAGATTCATCCATCACTCCTGAGATTGATAGCATTTCCGGAGTGCTGAGTTTTGTAACCCTCACACCTGGAATGGATCTTGGAGATTCTGCGTCCAATGGTGTTGCTTGTATTACGCTGCCAGTGAATTGGGCAAGCAATCGAGTGGATATTTCGTTGGGAACGGGTGGTGGGAATGAATACAACTCTTTTTATCTCGTTGAGGTGCTGCTGACTAACAAATGTGATACCATAGGAACACTTCAATGGGAGCTGAGAACTGACTCAGGCTATAAACAGGAAATTGCTGATATTACACTCTCGACAAGTGTTCCGGAACGTTATCTGTTAACTAACTTAATTTCTTTAGGGCCACTTCATAGCGCTTCAATCGGCAGTCAACCCATTCCAGGGGAAACCCGTAAACTGACATTCCGCCTTGCTAATAACTGGAGGGGGTCAAGTAACCTGACTTCCTTTGGATTTAAACACTTTCGTGTTTACCGGATCAGTATCGGGTCTACTCCTGACTCATCGCTGCCAACAGGTACATTGACACCAAAACCCGGAACTGATACATTGTTGCCTACAGGTACGTTAAAGCCACAGCCCGGATCTGATACAGCATTACCAACGGGCACACTGAAGCCACGACCTGGAAACGATACAGCATTACCAACGGGCACACTGAAGCCACGACCTGGAAACGATACAACATTGCCAACCGGTACATTGAAACCACGGCCTGGAGCTGAGACCTCATTGCCAACAGGTACATTGAAGCCACGACCTGGAACAGACACGACGTTGCCAACAGGTACGTTGAAGCCACGGTCTGGAACTGATACCTCACTGCCGACAGGTACATTGAAACCACGACCCGGTACAGACACGACGTTGCTAACAGGTACAGTTCAACCTGTACCAACAGGTTCTGGTAACAGAGGGGGAGTATTTCTACCGGAAACAGATACAGAAGTGAAGACACAGTTTGAATCCGGAGATCCTGATCAACCTGTTTGGACAGGGAATAGTGTTCATGATAAAGAGAAAGAAAAACAGAAGAGTTTATATGAACAAATGGAGCTTGAGAGAAAGAACCGAAAAATAGAACGCAAACAAAAACTTACACAGAAAGAACAAGAAGCGTTGGAAGAGCGTAAGGTGAAATTGCAAAAAAGAGAAGCTGAGAAAGCCAGACTGGAAGCCATTAATAAACAGCGTGAAGCTGAAAAAGCAATACGTAAAGCAGATCGTAAACAAAAAGCTTTAGAGGAGCTCGTAACTGAAGATAAAGAGCAACTGACGAAGGCGAGGCAATCTGCTCAATTAGCGAAAGATGAGGCTTTGGCTAAACAAGAAGAGGCTGACAAGACCAAAGCTTATTCTGAACGGTTACAAAAGACTCTGGTGGAGACACAAAAAATTGAGGCAGAGAATAAGGATAATAAAATAAACACAAATCCTGTTTATAGGCAAAAAGGAGAAAAGAAATAGGTTTTTTTTTACGGATCTTGGTATTAACAAAGTTTTATTTAAAGGAGATTAAGAATGTACCGACTTGTTTTCATACTGCTTTTTATTATCTTTTTCGCCTCCACTCCCCGGGCTTTTAGTCATTCAAGTGGAGTATACGACTTTGATAGTGATGGTGTCACAGATGCATCTGATTGTAATCCTGATGACCCGGGAATTTCTCAGCTAATGCCGGATGCATATGGTGACGGTATCGATAGTAACTGTGACGGTGCTGACGGGATAGATTCTGATGGTGACGGATATCCTACCGAGTTGGATTGTAATGAACGGAATTCTTCAATATATCCTGATGCGACAGAGATCCCGGGAAACGGGATAGATGAAGATGGTGATGGAGTGGATTGGGCAGGATAGTGATAGCTTAGTCATTTAGGCGTTTAAGGATTACTCAATCAACGAATGGCGATCAATATTTAACGTCTGCCTGCATTCCATTTTCGTGGTTGAGCTCATGGCCATTTTTGTTGTTGTGCGGGTTCGTCAAGTTCTACAAATTGTTCTTGTGTTATCACGGGTCCCGGTTCCTCCGGTCCAGTTGTTTTTGTTGCCGGTCTTTGCATTTCCGGTGCGTTAAACTGCATCTCAAAAAGTCTTTTGTATAATCCGCCATTTGCCAGAAGCTCCTGATGTTGACCGGTCTCTACGATCCTTCCGTTTTCTAAAACAACGATCAGGTTTGCATGCAGAATCGTTGAAAGCCTGTGGGCGATTACAAAGGTAGTACGGTTTTTAACCAGACGATAAATGGCATTCTGGATAAGCTGTTCTGTCTCAGTGTCTACAGAGGAGGTCGCTTCGTCCAGGATCAGTATTCGAGGATTTGCAAGGATGGCACGTGCAATGGCGATTCGCTGCTTCTGCCCCCCGGAAAGCTTTACTCCCCGTTCACCAATTAACGAGTCATAACCATTTGTCAACTCAACAATAAATTCGTGGGCATTAGCTGCCTTTGCCGCTTCCTCTATTTCTTCGTCAGATGCATCAGGGCGTGCATAGGCTATATTAACCTTAAGCGTATCATTAAAGAGAAAGGTTTCTTGGAGCACTATGGCCATCTGCTTTCTCAGGGAGCGGAGCTTGACGTCTTTTATGTTGTTACCGTCAATAATAATATCTCCTTTATTTGGATCGTAAAATCTGGGTATAAGGTTCGTGAGGGTGGTCTTGCCACTGCCGCTGGGTCCCACAAAGGCAATCATCTGTCCTGGTAACGCCTTAATATTAATATCACTTAAGACTTCAGGGCCTTTATCGTACATAAAGTGAATGTTCCTGAATTCCACCGTACCGTGTACCTTTGGCAAATCAATAGCGTTGGGTGCATCTTCCAGCTCAGCGGGAGTATCCAGTACCTCGAAGACACGTTCAGTGGATGCAATAGCGCGTTGTACCTGACTATAAAAACGTGTTAAACCGGTAATAGGGCCATACATCATTTGAAGATACGGAAAGAATATGACAAAAGTACCGGCAGAGAGCTGGCCTTGAAGTACCTTATAACCACCAAAGCAGATCACTACTACAGCCCCCACTTCAGTAATCAGGTCTACGATAGGACGCATTGTGTGAAGCAGTCTTAAAATACGGACATGCAAAAAGTAATTTTCATAGTTTTTGTGTTTGAACCGTTCCAATTCCTCTGGCTCTTTTGCAAAGCTGGCAATGACGCGAATACCGGAAATATTGTCCTGGATTAATGAATTAAGATCACCGGTTTTTTGCCTGAGGGTACGGAAAATTTTTCGTATCCTTTTTCCGAAATTATAGGTACACAGAGAGATAAAGGGACAGACAAATAAAACAATAGACGTAAGCTGCCAATCGAGTTTCATGCAGAAATAGATTATCCACGCAAATTTAAACATATCCGTTATAAAGGTGATTACCGGACCGACAATTGCCTGCTCCAATGCATTAACATCGTTCATGAGGCGGCTCATAATATCACCTGTTTTGTTGTTCTCAAAATAGTTTAAGGGAAACCTCTGGATGTGGCCATAGAGCTGGTTCCGCAAATCATAGACAAGCCTTTGCCCCAGCTCAGTTGTAATATAGCCATGGGCCATAGTAATTCCGCTGCCGAAGGTATGCATAACCAGAAAGCTGGCACCGAGAAATATAAGCATAAAAACAGTGGAATCATAATCCTCAAACCAGTGTTCATGGACATGGTCAGAAGCAGTTAACAGTGGTTTTGACAGGGGGATTGGGCTTGTGTGTCTTTCCGTTATACCGTCAGTATCAATTTCATTGTTTTGATAACTGGTATCGGTATTCTTTATTAATTTATCTGCTATTTTGATTTCATCTACAACAATACCAAGTATCTGTATTGGAAGAACAGCAATGTATGCGCTGATTACCGAAAGAAGTAGGACAAGCAACGTCCTGCGCCAGTATGGAACCAAATAACATAATAATCTGAAATATGTAGTACTATCAGGTTTGCTTGTTGGTATAGTATTTGTGATTTTATTAAAGCTCATATTAAAAATACATAAACTAATTAATGCTAAGTTTCCATGATACTAAATAAGTGTCGAATGAACAATGTCAAAGAGGGGATTTGGTAAGAATTGCAGAAGTTGTTTCAGCTGTTAAACAGATAGCAGGTACGGGAACGACACTTTCAATTAAGATATTTATCTTTATATATTTAATTCAAAGGGTAGAATTAATATTACTTTTTATAGTAAAAAAATACTTTCATTTTTGTATATAACAATTCAAATTCATTTCTTTCAAGGAGATAAACGATGGTACAAAATAGAGTAAAAGTTGCTGTTACGGGAGCGGCAGGACAAATCGGTTACGCACTGCTGTTCAGGATTGCATCCGGTCAGATGTTTGGGCAGGAATGTGAAGTTGAACTTCAGCTTTTAGAGCTTGAGCCTGCACTGCCAGCACTTCAAGGTGTTGCAATGGAACTTGATGATTGTGCTTTTCCTTTACTCAAAAAAATTACCTGTACCAGTGATATGGATGTGGCATTTAAGGATGTTAACTGGGCCATTTTAGTTGGTTCAGTGCCAAGAAAAGCTGGAATGGAAAGGTCTGATCTGCTCAAAATTAATGGTGGAATCTTTACCGGTCAGGGTAAGTCTATCAATGACAATGCTGCGAAAGATGTTCGTGTTTTTGTCGTCGGTAATCCCTGCAACACTAACTGCCTCATTGCTATGAATGCTGCCAAAGATATTCCAAATGATAGGTTCTTTGCCATGACAGCCCTCGATGAGAAAAGGGCGATTACTCAATTGGCTCAAAAGGCGGGGGTAGACACAACTGAAGTGAAGAACCTTACCATATGGGGGAACCATTCTGCTACTCAATACCCTGATTTTTATAATACAAAAATCAGTGGAAAGCCTGCCCATGAAGTCATCACAGATGAGACATGGTTGCAGGAGGAATTTATTAAAGTAGTCCAACAACGTGGCGCTGCCATTATTAAGGCCAGAGGGTTCTCATCAGCAGCATCGGCAGCCAACGCATGTGTGTCTGGTGTTAAAAGACTGGTTAACGATACTCCGGGTGGAGAAACGTTCTCTATGTGCCTGGCTTCAAAGGGTGAATACGGTGTTGATAAAGACCTGATCTTCTCTTTTCCCTGCCACGTGAAAAATGGTGAAGTTAATGTTGTTGATGGTATTGCGCACGGAGAGTTTGGTAAAGAAAAGTTCTCAGCAACATTGAAAGAACTGCAGACAGAAAGGGATACTGTCAAAGAGATGGGATTGATTTGATAGGATGCAACTAAGTTTGAAGTGTCTAAAGTGAACTAAAGTGCCTAAAGTTAAAAGATGAAATTTTGCTTTTTACCACAACTTTAGCTCATTTCAAACTTTAGTCACTTTTAACTTTTTAACCTGTTAAACACAATATGTTTTGCCAGAATGGTCTGAGAGATACCCCTGGCAAGCATGAGAAGGGTTAAGGCCAACCATAAGGCATGATTTCCCATTACGTTGTGGAAAAGATAGTATGCAGGCAGAAAAAAAAGAAATGTGGACAGAAGCATGGTGTTTCTCATCGCCTTTGACGCAGTAACCCCTATATACACTCCATCCCAGATAAATGGTACGGCATGGATAATTGGTGCAATAATTAACCATCCCATAAAAGGCACTGCTGCATTTATTACTTCTTGATTATCTGTTAATATTTGCAGTATCTCCTTGCCAAAAAAATAGAAAGAAAAGACAAGTACAATGCTTATGCCAATACCCCATTGAAAAGATACTCTTATTGCGTTTCTAAAATTCCCTGCATCACCAGCACCAAAATATTTTCCAACAACCGATTCAGCGGCAAAAGAGAACCCATCAATCCCGTAAGCACTTAGCATTATGAATTCGAACAAAATAATATTTGCGGAACCTAAGATTATTCCTTCCTTACCGGACTGTACCTTGAAAAATGAAAAAGCAAACATAAGGCAAAGAGTTCGTATGAAGATATCAGAATTTGCCATGAGAAATTTCTTCATCTTGCCAATATCAAACAAGTCCAATCTGTCCCAAAAAGGGAGCATATGTCTGTAGTTTTTGTAAAAGAATGCTAATGCCAGTATTAATCCGCAATATTGTGCGATCAATGTACCTAATGCCACACCACCAGACGTCATCCCCGCAACCCTTACAAACCAGTAACTGAAACCGATGTTGAGCAGGTTAACCGTTATCGTAAGGATCATCGGGATTCTGGCGTTCTGCATACCAAAGAACCAACCGGTAAATGCAAAGAGGGATATTGTTGCCGGAGCTGCCAGAATCCTTATATTGAAATAATCTGTCACATATGCGTTAACTTCCGGGGTTGTTCCGATTAAGAGTAAACTCAATTTCAACAGCGGAGTTTTCAATGCTATCAACAATAACGCGCCTACCATAGCAATTAACAAAGCTCTGCCTAGTATCAATAAACACTCTTTTTTGTCCTGCCTGCCAAATTCCTGCGCAGTAAAACCGGTAGTTCCCATTCGTAGAAAACCAAAACCCCAATACACAAAATTAAATATCATCACTCCAAAACCGATGGTAAGGATATATTCTGCTGAATCAAGGTGACCCATTAAGGCCACATCTACCAGGCTCAAGAGTGGGATAGAAAGATTGCTGATTATATTTGGGATTGCAAGTCTGAGAATTTCTCTATTCATAAACAGTGTATAAAATATTCAATCAAGTTTTAGAGTGGCTAACTTACCCCTCTAATGACGAGAAGCGCAGGCTAAAGCCTGCGGCTACAGGAACTAATCAAATAATTGTTCAATTGAGAACCATGAATTACAAGTTTAACAGAAAAAAGTGTAAGATTGACAAAGATATTTAAAAAACTGCTTGTATCTTGTTTTTATGGAATATAATAAACAGTTAATGTAGAAAGACGGTGGTTCTGGACAATTCTATTCTAAAACAGGGTAAATAGTGAATGTACTCCTGATCATTACAAATCGATATCGTGGACCAATACCGGTAATGCCTCTCGGCGCATGTCTTGTTGCGGAGTCCTGTGAACGGGCAGGTCATCACGTTCAAATATTGGACCTTATGTTTGAAAGGGACCCTTTACATGCCTTGGGATCTGTTATTGATAAAATCAAGCCTGATGTTGTAGGGATTTCTCTGCGCAATATCGATAATAATGACATGCAGCATCCCGTTGCGTTCTATAAGGATTTGACATCACTTATGGAGACTGTTCGCGGGAAGACGGATGCGACAGTTGTTCTGGGTGGTGCCGCAGTTGGTGTAATGCCGGAAGCACTGATCCGTTTTACTGAAGCGGACTGGGCAGTATTGGGTGATGGAGAAATTGTTTTTCCAAAAGTACTGGATATGTTGTCAAAGAATATGATACCGAAAGATATCGCCGGTGTCGCCTGGATTGAAGAAACTGGTTTCAGAATAAATACCGGCTTTGTAGATCGTTTTTCCGGTAACGGTTTAGTACCGAACTTTAGTCGTTGGATAAATTTACCTGCTTATATTTCCCGGTTTTCCCCTGTGCCTATTCAGACCAAACTGGGATGCCATTTTAAATGTGTTTATTGTACTTATAGAAAGATCGAAGGACAGGATTATCGGTTATGTGATCCTCAAGCTATAGGAGGGGAAATCATGGATCTTGAAAAAAGTGGGTTAAGAGATGTTGAATTTGTAGACAATGTATTTAATTCTCCCTATGATCACGCAATTGCATTATGTGATGCTATCGCAAAGGTTCGAGCAAATGTCCGGCTTCAAACAGTGGAGTTAAATCCGTATTTTGTGGATGATAATCTTATTGGAGCAATGGAACAGGCAGGTTTTGTCGGAATTGGTATTACTGTTGAGAGTGCTGCCGACCCTGTTTTAGATCGTTTGAAGAAAGGTTATACTGCGAGGGATGTATTCAAGTCATCCGAGGTCATTCAACGCCACAGGATACCGTGCCTCTGGGTATTTATGTTCGGAGGGCCTGGTGAAACTGAAGAGACGGTGCTGGAAACCCTCCGCTTTGCAGAGAAGAGCATCGGTCAGAGAGACGTTGCACTCTTCATGATTGGGATACGTATTTATCCGGGTACTGAACTTGAAAATATTGCAAGGATAGAGGGTGTATTAACCCTGCCTGCCTATGAAATGCTTGAACCGGTATTTTACTTGTCTCCATCTATTAATAAGGAATGGTTACTGAAAAAAGTTCACAACAGTATGGCAACACACATGAACTTTATTAATCCGAATGCTATTAGCCTTCCATTTCTTCCCGCAATTAATTTTGTAGGATACCGGTTGGGAGTAAGGCCTCCACTCTGGAAAAATACACGTTACATTCGCAGAGGGCTCAAATGGTTAGGAATGGATTTATAATCTTATCCGTATAGATATTTTTGAAAAATTTGAGATAAAAAACATTTTAAAGAAAGTGGATCCCTACATATGAAGAATGAAAGTGTATCTATAGCTTCTCTCGGTCTCGCCACTCCACCTTATGCAGTAAAGCAGTCAGAAGCAGAGGCATTTCTGAGAAATCATTATTCGAAGGTTTTAGAACCAAAGAGCCTGTCGAAAATGATTAAGATCTTTGCTCATCCGAGTGTATTAAACAGGTATATTGCCGTGAAAGATCTTGAGTGTCTCGTGAACGAAGATCAGGAATCTCGCATTACTCGATTTACGCACTGGGCTGTGGAACTTTCGTCACAGGCGATAAAAAATGCCCTTGTGCTGGCAGAGATTACAACAGACGAAATTACCGGATTAGTGGTGAATACCTGTACCGGTTACATCTGCCCGGGTATTTCAACGTATCTCTTGGAAAAACTGGGTTTATCAAATAACATAAGGATACACGATCTTGTGGGGAGCGGTTGTGGCGGTGCTATTCCAAATTTGCAGGTTTGCAGAGATATGATACAAGGGAATAGAGACGAGGTAGTCGTGAGTGTCTCAGTAGAAATTTGCACTGCAACATTCCAAATGGCAGATGATTTGAGTCTGATTGTTTCAAATGCACTCTTTGCTGATGGTGCATCTGCTGCAGTTCTCTGGAGTTGTCCCGGTGCATTAAAACTGGTTGCATCAGCGAGCAGGTGTAACACTAGATATCGTGAAGATATACGATACATATACAGAAACGGTCAGTTGCATAACCAGCTTTCATTACAATTATCAGAGTTTGCCAGTAAAACGGTTGCCACAGTGGTGAATGACCTGTTAACACCCAGGGGGCTGAAGCAGGAAGATATTAATCACTGGGCATTTCATCCGGGAGGGGAAAAGGTGATCAATGCGATCAGGGATGAATTGGGTATTTCGGAAATAAAATTACAAGCGACCCGTGATATCCTTGCAGGATATGGAAATATGTCGTCTCCTACAGTCCTGTTTGTTTTACGTGAGATTTTAAGCAAGGGTGTTGCTCCCGGTGATTGGTGTGTAATAGTTGCTTTCGGTGCCGGGCTGAGTGCTCATGGGTTTCTGCTGAAAGCATAGCGACAGTAAGCGGTTGACTGCCCGTTTGGACAGGTTAGCAGATAGAATGAATACAGAGAAAGACCTTTTGATAGATAATACTCGATATATGTTACTAATGTGCAGGTGTATCTAACCATTTCAAAATAATCAATTCATAAATATTCCTTTTCCGTTTTAACCAATCATTCCGTTAAATACATTACGTTTCTTTTTTTTATCATGTCCTTCGTGTGCTGCTGTAAGTAAATTTTTACATGCCTCTTTCTTCTATACGTATTTCATAATATTTCCCTGTAGTGTTCGGTTAGGTCTTTGCGTGCATTGCTTTTGTCATACCAGAATTCCTCTATCGGGTATCTAAGAGGCTCGTTCATTCTGGATTCCCGCTGAAAACATGCGAGAATGACAGCTTTGGGGTAATAATTTAAACAGGTAAAAACCTAACAGGACGCTACTGAATTTTTCCAGGATAATTAATCAATTTCTTTGCACCAGATAGCAAAACATAACTGATTAATATTACAAGTTGCTAAGAAATTATAATCTTTGTTAAGGATGAATAGTTATGAGAAACTCATTTTTTGGATTATGTATCGCTTTAGTGATAGCGTTGTTGATTGGTTGTGCTCATCCACAACGTCATGTAAAAAGACCGGCAAAACCACATGTACATGCCGTTTGGATCCCAGGACATTACGCATCAGCAGGGAAATGGATACCGGGACATTGGAGGAGATAGAGGGAAGAGACAGGGAAAATGAATTACTATTGAGGAATTACGATTTAGGGGATTAATTGGACGCTGATTTATGTGGATAAAAGAATTAAAGGATTGAGAACGTCGAAAAGGTAAAAGTTTAAGGTGAGAATTCAGAAAGGAAAGATAGGTTTCCGTCCCCACCAGAATGTTCGTCACTCACTAATGGTTGGTTAACGGAAGGACAGACAAGTACGATTAACAATATGGTGGTTGTTACAAAGAACGTGGGGGAAGAGTGCTGAAAGCAATGAAAACGGCATAACTGTCGTTTGTGATATTACTGACGTTATAATCCCAGACCTTCGCAATATTTTGCGAAAGCGACTTCACGGCAGTCAGGTGCAACATTTACCATCTCTGGTGCAAGATCTGTATTTACAAGCCTGTTGCTGCCACTATCCAGCAGCCCGCTAAGTTCAGTTACAGACTCTGCCAGCTGCTTTCTGATTGAAGCAATATCATCAAGACCATTCAGGCCGCCCAGATTGGACAGGATGGCATGAGGAGTTAAATCCTTGCCAACCGGAAGGTTTGTGTTTATGAATGCCAGAGAACCGGTATCATTAATTACGGTTCCTTCACTCTTTAACGGGTCTGCAAGTGGTAATTGAGCATCAGGTGTAACACCGTTTTTAAAGTTGCTAATGGTAATTACTTTAGTAGATTCCTTTGTTTTGTTTTCTAGATGAGCCCCTACCAACAGTATGCAATCAGCATCTGAATTATCCCAGACCACTGCGCCCATTTTACTCAAAAGCGAGACATTCGCACTATTCTTTAATTTGGCATACGGGAATTTGTTTGGCTCTGATTTTTCTCCAGTAATATAGTAGAGAGTACCATTCTTTTCGTCACAGAGAGCTTTTGCAGTAAAAAGTGTTTCGATCGTTAATTTAGGCGAAACTATCACCGCTACTTTACCGGCAGTGTCCAGAATGCCTTTAGCACTACTCAATTGTTCCGTCAGTTCATTTTCAGTAAATACAATGGCTTTGTTCTGAAGGTGATTTGTGAACCTGCCTTCTCTACAGATCATGGCACCGTTTACAGGGTCGTTATCAACACTCTGTATCTTTGTTATCAAACCCTCTTTTGTATGAACCTTTATTGCACATCCTCTCGGACATGAAGGACAGGTACTGATCATCACATCGGTCACCCATGGACCATATTCCTTACCGGTGTTTTCGGACGTGGCCCCGGTAGGGCATACATCAATACACATTCCACATGCATCACAGTCAGTATTCTGAAGTGGATCTTCGAAATTTGGCGCAACTTTGGTAACAAAACCTCTATTAACAAAAGAGAGTGCAGAAATTTCTCTGGCTTCTCTACATATTCTGACACAACTGGCACAGGTAATACATTTGTCCGCTTCGATGCTGACTAAAGGATGCCTGGTATCGACGTCATATTTTCTCCTGTCACCCGTATACTTTACATCTCCTATTCCATATTCTGTGGAGTAGTTCCTGAGATCACAATCAAACTTTGCTGTGCAACCACATTCTATGCAGCGCGAAGCCTCCGCCATTGCCTGTACTTCGTCAAATCCTACGTTTATCGCATCATATCCACCTGATGCCATGCGGACGTCAGCTGGATGTGTAGATTCCAGCGCTCTCTTCTGATGAGTATATCTGGGAGAGTAGTCAGCCATATCGAGGTCTTTTAACCTTCCAGCGGTAATTTGATACTCTTTTTTGATTTCAACTTTGGCACCACTGAAGTAGAGATTGATTGCTTTGGCCGCCTGTTTTCCTTCAGATACAGCACGAATTACCGTATCCGGTCCGAAAGCGCAGTCTCCGGCCGTGAATACACCTTCTATCGATGTTACCATAGATTTTTCATCATATTTAATGGTATTCCATCTGGTACATTCCGGTACTTCTTTCTCATCTTCTATACAGGTAAGATCAGGGTTCTGTCCAATAGCAGCAATAATCAAATCGAATTCAAGCTCCTCCTCACTGCCTTCAATTGGTTTTGGTCTTCGTCTACCGGATTCATCAGGATCACCGAGTTCCATCGAAATGACTCTCATACCTTTTGCCTTTCCATTCTCCTCCAACACTTCTACCGGAGCGGTCAGCAACCTGAATTCTACACCTTCTTCAATAGTTTCGTCTTGCTCATGTTGCAGAGCAGGGATCTCTTCCTGTGATCTTCTGTAAAGCAGAGTGACGTCTTCTGCTCCAGCTCGTTTGGCAACACGACAACAGTCCATCGCAGTATCTCCACCTCCGATAACGGCAACCTTCTTACCTACATTTACCTCTTCACCCAGTACCATCTTGCGCAGAAAATCTATTCCTCCGATTACGCCCGGTATATCTTCATTTTTCACCATCATCTTTTTGGCCTGATGCGCACCTATAGCTATCAGTACAGCACCGGCACCGTTCTTTTTGAGATCGTCAATGGAAAAATCCTTACCCAGTCTCTTATTATGATGAACCTTTACACCAAGGTCAATAATCGCACTGACCTCTTTATCAAGTTTGTCCCACGGTAGTCTGAATCTTGGTATGCCGTACCGTGTCATACCTCCCAACTCAGGCAGGGCTTCATATATATCGACAGCATGTCCCTCTTGTCTCAGGAAATAAGCAGCTGATAGCCCGGCAGGTCCTCCACCAACGATAGCTACTTTTTTACCGGTGTCAGGCTTTGTTTCAGGTAGAAACGGGCCATGCTCCAATTCGTATTCGGAAGAGAATCTTTTCATGGGGTTAATGGCAACCGGTTCGTCAACAAGACCTCTTCTGCATTGAGCTTCGCACGGATGAGGACAGATCCTGCCACAGATGACAGGCAAAGGGTTTACTTCTTTGATTAGTTTAACGGCAGCAGGAAAATTTCCGTTTGATATATGAGCGATGTATCCCTGAACATCAACATTTGAAGGGCATGTGTCTTCACATGGTGCAACGCAGTCTCCACTGTGATCAGAAAGAAGCAGATCAAGGGCCATCTTCCGGGTTGTCTTAATGGCCTCAGTATCAGTCCTGATAACCATACCCGGAGTGACAGTCGTGCTGCAGGCCGGTATCATGTTCCTCGCCTTCTCCACCTCTACAACACATAGAAAACAACTTGTATATGCCTTTAATCTATCATCAAAACAAAAAGTTGGTATATCAATACCCTGGCTTTTTGCCGCTTCTCTGATTGTCGCATTAGCTGGGACTTCTATTTCATTGCCATTTAATGTTACCGTTACATTCTCACTCATTATCAATACCTGGCGCTTATATTAATTAAATTATAAATTTTATTCTACTGTAATAGCTTTTGAGTTGCATACTTCAAAACACATTCCGCAGTTTATACATGCTACCTGATCAATGACATAAGAACCTTTTACTTTCTTTTGTCCTGTTATCGCATTAACAGGACATTGAATCTCGCATAAGGAACAGCCAGTGCAATCGGTAGAAACAATAGTATGAGTTATCAGGCTCTTGCATACTCCGGCAGGACATCTCTTCTCCTTGATATGGGCCTCGTACTCATTACGGAAATATTTAAGTGTTGTTGCAACAGGGTTTGGCGCAGTCTGTCCAAGACCGCACAGACTGGATTTTTTGATCTGCCCGGTCAGTTCCTCAAGAGCTTCAATATCTTCCATTACACCTTGTCCGTCACAAATCTTGGTTAAAAGCTCCCTCATCCTCAGTGTACCGATTCTACAGAAGGTACATTTACCGCATGATTCATTCTGGGTAAAACCGAGGAAGTATTTGGCCAAGTCAACCATACAGGTTGATCCATCCATCACTATCATACCGCCGGAGCCCATAATGGCCCCAGTCGCATTTATTGCAGCGTATTCTATAGTAGTGTCAAACAGATTTTCAGGGATACATCCTCCTGATGGTCCGCCAAGCTGTACGGCCTTTAATGGTTTATCCGATGAAGAGCCTCCGCCTATATCTTCCAGAACGTAGCGAACCTTAGTTCCCATCGGGACTTCAACCAGACCTCCTTTTTTAATAGCTCCTGCCAGTGCGAATACTTTTGTTCCTTTAGAATCTTCTGTTCCATGAGAGGCATATGCTTTACCTCCGTTGTTGATTATCCATGGCAGGTTAGCCAGGGTTTCTACATTATTGATTATAGTTGGTTTACCGAACAATCCTTTAATGGCAGGGAAGGGAGGTTTGAATCTCGGCATTCCCCTGTCTCCTTCAATTGAAGCGATAAGAGCTGTCTCTTCACCGCAGACAAAAGCACCTGCACCTTCCTTGATTTTTATATCAAATGAGAAATTTGATCCCTGAATGTTGTCTCCCAGAACTCCGAGCTCATGTGCGTCCTTTATCGCTTTACCGAAATTCTCTACAGCGAGCGGGTATTCTGCACGTATATATGCGTAACCCTTAGATGCACCAAATGAATATGCGGCGATCATCATGCCCTCTATTACATTATGTGGGTCTCCTTCAAGGAGTGAACGATCCATAAATGCGCCCGGATCACCTTCGTCACCGTTACAGATCAGATATTTGACATCTCCTGGAGATTGTTTTGCAAAATTCCATTTAACATGTGTTGGGAATCCGGCGCCGCCTCGTCCTCTTATACTCGAAGTCTTGACCTCTTCGATAACCTGTTCGGGTGTCATCTCCGCTAGAATTTTCTTAATTGCCTTATATCCATCTCTTGCCTGGTATTCCGAAATTGATGTGGGGTCTAGATATCCGACATTTCGAAGAGCTATCCTGGTTTGATGTGCCAGATATCGCCATTTGTCCAGATCTTGGTTGTCAGGCGAGAATATCAGCTGGTTCTCGGGAAGTTCTCCGTCTCCTTTATGGAAGTTTATGATTTGCGGAACTGTCTTCTTTGTGACGTTACCGTAAATATGCCTGTTGCCATTGCCATCGTTTATCTCGGCGATTACTTCCTGATGACACATGCCGACACAACCGACAGTTCTGATATTCATTTCGGGAGCGTGCTTCTGGAAGGCTTCGATAACTTCCTTTGAGCCTGCCGCAATTCCACAAGTTCCTTCTCCAACAATTACGTTAAGATTATTAGCTTCCATAATTTAACTCTTTAAATAATTTAATATAGGTAAACCATCAATTAAGGTGATGGAACCGGATAAGTATATGTCACGTAAACAGAACTGAATAAATTCTGTTTACAAAATTTTATATTTTCGCCACAATTTCTTCGTTCTTTTTGGCGTGTTTTTTCAATGCCCTCTGCGCATTAGCACCAGTAAGGTTTCCGGAAACTTCGTCTGATATGACCAGTACAGGAGCCTGACTGCAGCATCCAATGCATGCAACTTGCTCAATGGTGTAACTTCCGTTTTCAGCGGTATCCTGTTCTTCGTCAGTAATATTGAGAATGTGGCGCAGAGAAGTATCAAGTCTGTCCGCACCCGTAACATGACAGGCGGTTCCGTGACATACTCGTATTATATGACGTCCTACCGGTTTTAATCTGAATTGAGAATAAAAGGTAGCCACACCGTAAACCTGACTGCCGGTAATATCGGAGTTTTGGATTATCATATCCATTGCCGCTCTTGGCAGATAACCATATTTTGATTGTGCTGCTTGTAAGAGGGGAACGGTTGACGACGAATCACTTCCAATCCTTTTTATCCAGCTCAATACGTCTTCAAGTTCTACTTTAGCTTCCAGTGATTGACTCATTTCAGGTATTTATTATTTTTTATAAAGATTTTATGTGAAGGGCCATAATAAAATAAAAAGTGTTAAAATACAACTATTTTTTTCAAAATTTATACATAGTTTATTTTAATGTAAGGTGATTATAAAATTAACTTCAAGGATTCATCTGGTCTTTACTTGAATTACTATTTGGCACAATAAATTGGAAGGTTTAAAGATTCTGTCTCGAAAAAATGTTTTTTGATGGATGGTTACTTCTACTGTGTTACTTAGTAAAATAACAATCTCCGGATCCAATAACTGCATACTGCAAACCTGAAGAATTAGATTGTATAATACTTAGAGCAGAGCGCATACGTGACAGTTCCCAGGGATGCCTGTAACTATTGTCACTTTTTTCAATTAGATCCATTAATACTCACTTTGCTTTTAGCACAATCAGGTTTCCAAATACTTATATGTTTCAAATTCTTTACCAATCGTCTGGGTGGCAGATTGGTATTCAAATTTGGCCACTCTTCTGTTGGATGCTTGATTCCATCCTTTCTAACAGCAAACTTCATTTTGCAATCAGGGTATTCGCTGTTTCTCCACAATGGCATCGTTGGCAAGGCCATATAGGTGACCGCCCAAACTTTTCGTTCGTTACCACTCTCGTATAACACAAGATTGGTATAATAAGTCATGATCCATACATCCCAGAATGAACCGGTAATATGGCTGACATTTGAATCTATGATTTCTTGAGTAGCGTAGCCCATTCTGGATTTAAGATCATGTCTTACCTTTGTATAGGATGGAAATCCCTTATTAATAAAGATGCTGATCAGGAGTAAAAAAATAATTACAGTGGTAAGTGCTTTTCTTAATCTGGAACTGAAGATCGAAAAGATCTGATAAAGACTCCAACTCACCAAAACCGTATAAGAAACGATAGTTAGAGGCAGGAAATAATGAGTATTAGTCCCCGCAGGCCAAGCCATAATTCTGAAAACAACAGCATAGACTATTGCGGATACTAGTAAGGAGATGTAATTCTGGTTTATTTTTTCATAAATAGATTTTGTCTTAAAAAAAAAGCAACAAAAGCTAGCCGCAATGACAAGGGCCGAAATACAAATACCAAGACCACGGGAAAAATGGTGTACGTACAAATTTTTTATTAAAAATACAAAATGAGAAAATAATTCAGAAGGTTTGAGGAATAAATATTCATAGGGGGTAGAATATTCATGATTAACAACAATGAGAACAAAGCCTGTAAAAATACAAGATACACCTAGAAGAACAATGCGGAAATGACTGTTAATAAATAGTCCATTCAACTCTGCTATACATTGACTGTAATCATTAAGTCTGCTATCAAGTAGATTAGGATTTACAGGTATATTCAGCTTCGAAACCAATTTCGGTATGAGTGTTTGCAAAACCACAAAACTGGCAATGAAAAAAAACATCATTATATTACTCCAGAGAGAGCAGGAAATAAAAGTAAAACCTATGAGATATTCCCAAGAACGGCAGGGGCGATCCCGATAAAGTATGGAGAGAGCACATAACCCGAAAAACAAGCCATGTCCTAATGGAGTATATGTTGAAAGGTACTGCCACTGGTAAAAGTCAGATTGAGTCAGGAAGTATAGGCTGAGACAAATAGGCCAGATGAGCATTTCCAGATTATTTCTGAAACAAATTCTGACTACTAGAAAAATTGAAGCCAAACCAAAAAATATTGTAGCTCCATTTTGTACAATCAAATTCCAAAAAGGACTCTCCACAGGAAGTCCAATGAGCGCCGGTATCGTTCCTATCCTGCATGTTTGCCAGTTATAAAATGTCCATTTGTATAGGCTGACCATGATCATGCCCAGTGAATCACTATTATGATAAGAGTGAATGTTGCCAAAATCAACCCAGGCGGACAAAATTAATATTGCAAAAATACTTATCCAGAATTTCATGGGTGTCTCAACCTTTTTGACTTCCAATATGGAAGGCTGTTAAAGAAAAAACTAAAAAATAGAAAAACTGATATAGCTACTATAAAAGATATCTTTTTAATGAAATTCTTCCTAAGCTGCTCCACTGAGATATATTGAGAGGGTATTTCAGGATTAATCCTGATATGAAAAGGAACATTTGGACGCATGTAAAACCTTCTATATTCATTTCCATAAAAAGTTTTAGATCCGGAAACATAACTGAAAAAGACCTGGAAATCCTTGCCGGTTTCAGAAGTATTTAATTTGTCAACCCGAACCGTTTTAGCTCTAACGACAGGCCTGGAATATTCCTTTTTTATATAGAGAAGACCTGAACAGATTAAAAAAATAGCACCCGAAAGCAATGCAAAAGTGAAAAGATTTAAAAACCTGAATGTTTTGTGATGACGGTTGACAAAATTGAGATATGAACCTGGTTTAACATCTTCTTCCAAAATTAAATACTCCTTACAATTTCTGAGAAACAGAATCTGGTGTTGTGATATTAGTTTTATTCTAGGTGAGTACAATTACAAAAAAAGTGGTGCCTCAAGTAATTACCGTGTTTTATTCCGTTAAAAGTTATGAAATTTGAGTAAGGAATTAACATGTCAATAAGCTGCATACCTGATTATCGCGTCAAACCATTCTAACTATTATCCCTTTATTAGCTAAAAAATTCTTTACCGTGGCAATCTCGTATTCTTTAAAATGAAAAATAGACGCGGCCAATGCAGCATCCGCTTTGCCTTCCGTAAAAACATCAAAAAAATGATCAAGATTTCCGGCACCGCCGGAGGCGATAACGGGTATTTCCAGACTTTCGGATATTGTCCGTGTAAGTTCCAGTGCGAAACCATCTTTGGTCCCATCACAGTCCATACTGGTAAGGAGTATCTCTCCCGCTCCTCTTGATTCTACTTCTTTAGCCCATTCTACAGCGTCTTTTCCGGTAGGAGTGCGTCCTCCATTTATAAATACTCCCCATCCATCTCCTTCTCTTTTGGCATCAATGGCGACCACGATACATTGGCTGCCAAAGCGTTTTGAAGCTTTATTTACAAAATCAGGATCTTTAACAGCGGTAGTATTTATGGATACTTTGTCGGTGCCGGCATTCAGGAGGGTCCTGATATCATTAATGGTTCTTATTCCACCGCCAACGGTAAGGGGCATAAAAACATTTTCTGCCGTATGTCTGACGACGTCAAGGATAATGCCTCTTTTTTCATGTGAAGCGGTAATATCGAGAAAGACCAGTTCGTCTGCGCCTTGCTGACAGTATAGCTCCGCAATCTCCACAGGATCTCCGGAATCTCTCAAACTTAAAAATTGAGTTCCTTTTACCACTCTGCCATCTTTTACGTCAAGGCAGGGTATAATGCGTTTGGCCAACATTTTCTGGTTTCCTATTAAGGTATTGGTTTATTAATTAAGGGTAAGATAATCAACAGGAATGGTTTTAGAAATCCTTTAAAGGGCTGCTGGCATTCGCGTACAGTTTTTTTGGTATTCTGCCTGATAAATATGCCAAACGGCCTGACTCACACGCCAGCTTCATCGCTTTGGCCATTTGAACCGGGTCTTTTGCTCCTGCTATACCAGTATTTAACAATACGCCTACGCAACCAAGTTCCATCGCAGCAGTCACATCTGAAGCGGTCCCCACTCCGGCATCAACTATAATTGGCACACTCAATGTTTCAAGAATGATCCTTATATTATTTGGGTTCAGAATTCCCTGACCGGAACCTATTGGTGCTCCTGCCGGCATCACACTTGTAGCACCCGCGTCTTCAAGACGTTTTGCTATGATAGGGTCGTCAGAGGTATAAACCAGTACGGTAAAACCTTCTTTTACCAGCGTTTCAGTGGCTTCTAAAGTACCAACAGGGTCAGGCAGCAGTGTATTTTTATCACCCAATACTTCCAGTTTAATTAAGTCTGAAATGCCCATTTCCCTTGCCAGAAATGCCGTCCTGACAGCCTCATCAGCAGAATAACATCCTGCAGTGTTAGGAAGAATGGTATATTTATCTTTATCAATATAATCGAGCAGTGATTCTCCCGGTTTACAACCAATGTTTGCGCGTCTTACCGCTACGGTAATAACCTCAGCACCACTGGCTTCCAGGGCCTCTTTCATCAGATCTAAGGTTTGATATTTTCCCGTACCTACAAATAATCTCGATTTAAACTCATATTTACCAAGTTTGAGAACTGTATCTGTCATTTTATCCACCACCAACAAAAGTAACTATTTCTAAAGTATCATTTTCTACCAGCAATTTTTCACTGAATTGTACGCGTGGAACTATTTTACGATTTAATTCTACTGCAACATACCTCTCGTCAAAATCAAAACTTTTCAGTAATTCTGATAAGGATGTTCCCGTGGAGAATTCTTTATTTTCGCCGTTTACGGTGATTTGCATCGTAACTTTGCTCCGAAGATGTAAATAGGTAGAATTCAACATTGTAAGATTGTCTCATAGTAAATTCAAGCAAAAAGAGGTTTTGACATGTTTTATACGCTCAGATATAATTTTGATGTAACTTGGAAAGTTAAAAGTATCTACTCACATGACCAATCAGTTTAGGCAGGAAGTGTGAACTGCTCTAAAGTTGTAGTAACAGACATGTCTTTTGCTTTTTTAACTTTAGGCACTTTAGCTCATTTAAGACACTTCAAACTTTGTTGCGGCTATACCGCAACGAAACTTAAACATGAATCCATCACGACAACAATCAAAATTACAGGAAGCAAAGGCTGAGGTCTTATCGCTTCTTAAGATTCTTTCTGATAAGGTTGATTTAGAAAGAAAGTTAGGGGTGAATTACCTACAGTTGGATCCAATAATAAAAAATAATATATCCCAAGAAGAGGAGATGATTTCTCAGCAGCCTGTTCCTGAATCTGTTTGCGATAATCTCGATACTTACAATGAAGATACAAAAGTAGAATTGAGCAAATCAGAGAAAATTGAGGCTCTTAGTAAATTAGAAGAGCAGGTAAAAAAATGTACAAAATGTGAGTTATGTAACAATAGAACAAACGTAGTTTTCGGGACAGGGGACCAAGACGCGGACCTGATGTTTGTTGGAGAGGCCCCAGGCTATTACGAGGATGAACAGGGAGAACCATTTGTTGGGAAAGCGGGACAGCTTTTAACTAAGATCATAGAATCTATAGGTCTGAAAAGAAGTGATGTCTATATTGCCAACATCCTCAAATGCCGTCCACCAGATAATAGAAACCCCAACGCAAATGAGATAGTGATGTGTTCGCCACATTTGATCAGGCAAATCGAGATAATACGTCCAAAGATAATTTGCGCTTTAGGAACCTTTGCCGCACAGACATTGCTGGATACAAAAGAAACTATCGGTAAACTACGAGGGAAATTCTTTGAATATCAAAGTACAAAATTCCTGGCAACCTATCATCCTGCTTATTTACTGAGAAATCCTGGCGATAAGAAAAAAGTATGGACAGATATAAAAAAAGTACGGGATTTTCTCCAAGAATGATCCAGCAGCGAATACACCTAGATGCGAAAAGGTAGGTGTACTCAGATGTGAAGTGTCAGCAAAAGATTTTGCTTCAGTTCATTAAGATAGTTTGAGTTGTTAGATGTATTTTTATCATCATCAATTGAATGGATACACTGTTCTGAGGAGCATAAAGCCTTTGATATATATTCCTGTTGCCGTTTGGTGAAGATTACAGGCCTTTCGGGTGTATATTTGGTAAACTCCCTAAACTCAGAAATAAGAGTTTCCTCAAGGGTGGAGAGCCCTTCACCATTCAAGGCGGATACTTGACATATCGGTTCAAATGTTTTCCCTACAAGTGCTTTCAGATTTAATTTACCGGGTAGATCTGCCTTGTTCAGTACCGGAAAAATAGATATTTTATGAGAGTTGTCTGTTTTTAACAACTCAAGTTCGTCAATAAATTTTTTAATTTCCTTATCTTCTTTTTCTACCGGTTTGGAATTGTCAAATACCATGATTATTTTATCTGCTTCTCTTAACTGTCTTTTACTTTCCAGAACACCAAGCTTTTCCACTTCGTGATCTGTCTCTCTGATACCGGCAGTATCTATTATCGTTAGTGGTATGCCGTCAATTGCAATCATTTCATCAATCGCGTCTCTTGTGGTACCCGGTTCTTCGTGCGTAATTAACCTGTCTTCTTTCAGCAGTGCGTTAATTAACGTAGATTTGCCTGCATTCGGTTTACCTGTAATGATCAGTTTCTGAGGTGTAGTGATCGCACAGCCAAAGGCTGCAGTAACGAGTATTTTCTTTAATTTGCTTTTTATATCATATAACTGTTCTTTGTTGTTATCACATTTTTCTATCTGTTTAACTGCTTTTTGTATGAAAGAAGACAATGCACCATTATATTGATCGAGAAGGACTTTAACTCCTAATTTCGTTTTTGCTTTGGGTATTTCCAGCAAAGCTTCTTTCTTAATAAGGTCGATTTTATCGTTAGATAGAGGACGGCTGGCCAGCTCTTCCCAATGAACATCCTTTGCCCCTGCTGAAACTATGCATTCAAGTATCTTCTTTACTGCAAGGATTCCGCCATGGCAATTAATTTCGACTGAATCTTCTCCGGTAAAACTGTCTTGTCCTCTGAGTACATTTACAATCACTTCGTCAATTGTTGAACCATTTGAATAAATATCGCCGTAATAGAGCCTTTTTGATTCAGATCTTCTCAGGTCTTTCAGTTTCTTTCCCTTGAATACCGCGTTTACGATTTCAAGGGAGTTTTGCCCGGAGACATGTATTACTCCTATACCTCCTTCACCAATAGGTGTAGTAATAGATGCAATGGTCTCTTTTTTCATTTTAGTATTATACGAAGAGCCTGAGAATCTTGGTAATGAATAATGTTTGGCTTAATCATGCAAAGGCATTGGGAAGAGTAAATTCAGGGTAGGGGGCAAAGGTGTCAGGATAAATAGTTAAAGGACTTCATGTGTGGTAGTCAGCATTAATACTTACGTACTCTTTTGATAGATCACACGTCCAGAGTGTAGTACTTTTGTTACCCATTCCAAGATGTAATTGAATCGTGATTTCTTTCTTCTTCATTACACTATTTAATCTCTTTGGGGCAGGTGTTACCGGCAATCCTTTTTTATATATTGTTATCTTGTTAACAGCTAATTTCAGTTTGGATTCGTCAAGAGTAATTCCGGCATAACCTGCTGCCGAGACTATTCTTCCCCAATTGGAGTCCTCACCATTTATTGCAGTTTTTACTAATGGAGATTCTGCAATTGTTCGTGCAATCTTATTTGCATCAGAAATTGTTTTTGCTTCATGAACCTCAATCTGAATAAACTTGGTTGCTCCTTCACCATCTTTAACGATCTCCTTGGCCATGTTGATGGTTACATAATCAAGCGCCTTCTGGAACAGCGTAAGATCACTTTTGGTTGATGATGTTATTGTGCGGTTGGCTGCCATACCGTTTGCAAGAATAGCAACCATATCACTCGTGCTCATGTGGCCATCCACAGTAATTTGATTAAAAGAGTCTTCTGTAGACTTTTTAATGCAGGATCTTAATGTATTTAAAGAGATTGCAGCATCAGTAGTAATAAAGCAGAACATGGTAGCCATATCCGGTGAGATCATACCGGAGCCTTTGGCTATTGCTCCAATAGTAACTTCCTTCCCGCCTATCTTTGTCTTAACGGCAATCTGCTTGGGAACAAGGTCGGTTGTCATTATAGCTTTCGCAATGTTTATCGCATGGGTGTTTTGATTTCCTAATCGCTCAGAGGATTTGATAATGCCAGCTTTTATCTTTGCCATGGGAAGGTGGTGTCCGATTATTCCGGTAGAGGCGACCAGTACTTCATCCGGATTGATATTCAGGTGCTTGGACGTCAGAAGTGCCATTGTTTCTGCATCCTTCTCTCCCTTTCTTCCTGTACATGCGTTTGCATTGCCACTGTTTACAACTATTGCGTGTGCCTTACCATTTTTTACAACATTTCTGCTTAGTTTTATTGGTGCGGCAACTATCTGGTTTGTTGTAAAAAGGGCAGCAGTCTTGCATGGCTGTTCTGAAAAAATGATGCCGATATCATGGTTTTTCTTATCTCTTTTCAGGCCGCAGTGTACGGAACCGACTTTGAAACCTTTTGGTGCAATAACGTTCCCGGGGATTGTCTTGATCATAAGAATATTCCTTTTAAAGGACAACTTGTTACTGCAAGTTTGCAATAAGGTTAAGGAAGGAATACAGCGGCAGCAACAACTGTAGACCATAAACCATTCTTGTCACCTCTTGCCGATTGAGTGGTATTTCTTGTTGTTACTATTTTGCCGCTCATACGATAAATTTCTTTACGTTCGTCATAATTCTTTTCCGGATCGAACTCGATACCTTGTGTACTGGCAAGCATTGAAGCTGCCAGGTCCTCCGAATAGTCACCGGATGTTTCGTCAGTTTCACCATTCGCGTGATGCTCACTCAGGTAACCGTAATGATTCGGTTCGGCAGGTACTGCCAGACCAACTGATGCTGATATCATTCTATGCGGCTCATTGGTCTCATTCGTACTCATTACGCAAAATACTATTTGGCCTGGTTGTAGAAGTTTAATACCCTGCGCCTTTGATACAATCTTGCAATTTGGGGGAAAGATACTTGATACCCTGACGAGATTGCATTTCTCTATACCAGCCTTTCTAAGGGCAAGTTCTAGAGACTGTAACTTCTCTTTATGCCTGCCTACTCCTTTTGTGAAGAATATCTTTTTTGGTACTGATTGCATTATATTTATATCCTATATTAAGTAATTTTATTTTCTAATATTATCGTAGTCGTAGGCTTCAGTCTGCACTTGTTATTCTCCTAATGGATGTATATAAATCTCCCGTAAGTTACTCAACCGAAAGGATGTATTCAGCCGCCCGAAAGAAAAGTCATTCATTTTGAAACGTTTAATAACTAAGAAGGTTACAATATAATTTTGATTATTGAATCTGTCAAAAGAAAATTTAGTAATAAGTTTAAGTTTTTAGTTTCTTGCCCAGTTTTCTTTCCACAGACTTAACTTTACCCGTGATTCTATCTGTTCTACCTTTATCGTCATCTATGGTGATCGTAGTTAATACGCGATCTGAATCCTTGAGGATTTTCTTATGGCATCTCTTTATGAGTCTCATTATCTCGTCCCAGTCACCTTCCAATATAGTCCCCATGGCATGCAGTTTATAACTTATTCCACTTTTACTGACGATCTCTAATATTTCCGCTACCTGCGTACTCAGACTACTCTCCTTGCCTATTGGTACAATACTGAAATTGACGATCATCTTTTGCCTCCTCTTTTTATTTAGGGGGGTATTCCCTAATGCGCATTAAACAGAAATAGCTATAATGTAAAATTTGAAAAAGGATTTATATAAACAATTCAGGGGAGGACATATAATATAAATTTTCTATAAAGCTTAGAAAGCTTTTTATTCTAAGCCTGCTTTTTTATATCTTTGTTATCAAGGAGTAACAATCTTTAGGACCAGTTTTTTCTTAAATTGACCGTATTAAAAATCAGACCAAGGATTATTGATAAGAAAAGGGCATTGGCAGGTACATGTAGATTAAAGTCTACTAAGCTGTGAGTAAGTATGGCAAAAACGGCACAAACACCACCCAGTGTAATCCCTTTCGCATAAGGATCCTTTCTTTCAATCCATCTTAATAAAATCTTCCGAAGGAATAAAACAATACCAACCAGTACAATGAGAAATCCAATAAGACCAAGGTTTGAAAGGATTTCAAGGTAGTCATTATGTGTATGTTCATAAAAGAATTGATCATCTACTGTTTTGTATTTTCTGTAAATATACTGAAAGGTACCGAAACCAGTACCAAAAACAGGAAAGTCACTAAATATATTAAGAGTATCCTGGTAAAGAGTAATTCTCGTTGCAGTTGGTGAAGAGGGGTCTGATAGCCTATCTGAAATTGCATCATGGCCAATCCATATCAAAAAAAAGAAAACAATCAAAACGGTTAACATGAAAGAGGACATTTTAATAACTTTGTTATTGCCAATTGCTAATCTGCTTACAGCAATAATTATAAAAAAAGCTGCTATGGAAAAGAGAAAAGCTAATATTCCACCACGTGATAACGAGGAAAATAGAGCGAGAATCATAACCACAATAGCGAATACCAGTAATAAATTAGAAAAAAGATGACGTTGGAAATCTGCTGCTTTGAAATTTCGCTTCCGGGACGAAAAAAAACTTCTGAATCTGGAAATTAGGAAGCCAAGAGCCAGGGGTATCACCATACAAATATAACCGGCAAAATGGTTTCGATTGATATAAGAACCAAAAGGAAATTCACTAAATGATTCGACTATCCAGAATATCTTCTTTGTTCCGGTAAGTTTTTGCATGATTCCCAATAGAGAAATAGAAAACCCCACGCTTACTATTACAATGATAATACGATTGATTCTTATCTCGGGGGTGTTCGTAATAATGAGAAACATACCAATAAATATAAGGATACTGAATAATTCCATTTTTGTAGCATATGGATAAATGCTAATTGGCATCCACTTAGAATCAAGAGCCGTTTTTTTTAATATTGAAGATTCGTTGCTAAAATCTTCTGATTTATTATTAGCTATTTCTGATGCTGAGGAAGGTGTATTCTCCGTGCCTGAAGATGATTGATCCAAAGAAGAAGGTGTATTGTCTTGCCATCCTGGTAATGTGTTTCTATACAAATCATAAGTGTTAGGGCTTACTACTTTGAGAAACCCCGGTGATAATGGTATAAGTTGAAATACTATCAACCCTATAAAAATGATAATTGGTATATTAAGTGGTGTTTTTGTAAGTCCGAACCTGTTTATTGTAAATATTGATTGATAATCATGTGATTGTAGATTTGCGGTAGTTCCGTTTTGTTTGATTTTAATAAAGATTAATTTTATTGTACAAATTATTACTAAAAAGCAAACGGTGAGTCCCATTGTGGTATAAGACCATGGGAGAACACTACCCATAGCTAAAGGGGTAAAAATAATTAAGACAATAATTCCATATTCTATTATTCGATCTAAAAGATTCAACATACTTTTTTATGAATTCTGTTTGTATTTGGTAATAAGTTTAGTTTGTTACGAATTAAGAGCTCTCAGTCACTATTTCGTAAAGCTTCGCTTAATAAATCAAGAGCCTCTTTGTGATTGGGGTTTAGACTGATTACCGTTTCGTACTCTTCCATTGCTAAGTCAGATTGTCCGTTTGATCTATATATTTTAGCCAATTCTAAATGTGTGTCTATGTGTTTTGGGTCTATTTTTACAACTGTTTTGAAATCCAGTAATGCTAATCTTGGTTGCTTCAATTTATTATAGATTTTACCTGAGCAATAAAGAGCTCTGTAGTTGTTTGCGTCTTTTTTAATAATATTATTCAAAAGATTCCTTGTTTCTGGTAGATATTTTCCGAAATTAGCACTACTTCCATTAATTATGCCATTTAATATATTAACCGTCTCGTTGTAATTCCCTTTAATATAATAACATTTTGCTATCATAATCTTATTGCCAGCAGCATTGTAATTACCAATTGCGTTGTTAATATTACATTTTATTAATTCCAGATCTCCTAAACTATTATGTTTTATAATGTTAAATGTAGCATCGTTCACAGTCGCTTTAAAGGATATTGCCTTATCCCATTCTATTTGAGCTTTTTCAAGAAATGCTGTAATGCTTATATCATTGATAAATTTCCTATCATAATATTGAATGGTATTATTCCCTTTCTGGTTATTTCTATTCATTTCTTCACACCTTGCAGGATCCAGGAAATCTATTTTACTTTTTACAAGATTTACGCACCACCTTGCATAAAGACTGTGAACAAAAGGATCTGATTCTTGTAAAAATATTGCTTTCTTAAAATACTCAATAGCCTCATTCGTTTCTCCATTGAGACCAATGTGCCACGCATACCGTGCCCAATGCTTTCCATCAGTAGGTTTGTAAACTAATGCTTTTAAAAAAAAATCCTTCGCCGTATTATATGATTTATACTTCTCTTCATTACTTTTGACATAAGACATTTTATCAATATAAGATTTGCCAAGTTCAAAAAGAGCATCAGAATTTGTAGGAGAGATTGCCACACTTTTTTTCAACAGGTAAATTTGCTTCTCATGAATGAGCCTATCTCGTATATTATTGCTTGATATCTTTTGATACTCAACGTGGTGCTTATGAGCATTATATTCTTTAAAGAATGTAATAAATAAAAATATTGAAACAATCAGGATCGAGGATATAACTAAAAACTCTGGAAGTTGATTAACACGCAATTTTATTATTCGCATTTTACAATAGAAAATTTGTTTTCATACCTAATTTGTTGGAATTCGATAAAAGGAAAAGAATGTGGCTTGGCAGAGAGTTGATATGTAAAATTTGCAGTTATTGTGTTTCCAATATTCAGGGATTTGGATTATTTAGCTTGCTAACCGTATAGACAATAAATGATCATATGTACGGTAAAATTGAATCGAAGTATTAGGCTTTTGCTTCCTTCTTCTCCCTCTTTTTTCTCTTCCTCTTCTCTTTTGGGGACTCAACACCATAACCATAACCATATTTGTAATAATGGGAATAGTAATAGGAATAATAACTTCCTTTGGAAATATCCACTAAATTCAAAATTATACCTAACACTTCACTATTACTTTTCTTGAATTGTAAGAGTGCTCTCCTCGTTAACTCTTTAGGTGTTTGACCTGACTTGATTACAAACACAACACCGTCTATGAATCTTGATAGGACAATCGAATCAGTAACCGTCATTGCAGGAGGGGTATCGAAAATTACCATATCAAACCGGTTACGTACCGTATCGATAAACTTCTCCATATTGTGTGAACCTAATAACTCGGATGGATTTGGGGGTATTAGTCCGCACGTAACTAAATTAAGGTTAGGAACAACCGTAGGCCTAATAATAGACTCTAAATCAATTTCGCCTATAAAATGATTACTTAATCCCGGTTTCAGATCTGTCTCAAAAACCTTATGTTGTCTGGGCCTTCTAAAATCGGTATCAATCAGCAGCGTCTTTTTACCTGTTTGTGCAAATGTGATAGCAAGATTAGCAGCAATGAATGATTTTCCTTCTCCCTGCCTTGTGCTTGTAACCAGCAGTACTTTATGTGGAGAATCAGTTGTAGATAGCATTATGCCAGTCCTAATATTTCGGATAGCTTCAGTAAAAACTGCTTTTGGCGCATCATGAGCCATTAGTTCCGTGTTAATATTTACATTCTCTTTTGCTGGTCTTGCCTTTTCAACTAAGCCCAGAAGAGTTGCCTTCAAATAATTTTCAACATCCTCAGTACTCTTTACCGTGTTATCAAGATAATCTAAAAAGAAAGCAAGGCCAATACCTAATGCCAATCCAAATATCGCCCCTTTCATAATTTGCGAATTTCTGGTGGGTCCGATAGGCCTTCGAGGGACCAGTGCAGGGTCAAGAATACTCACGTTGCTTGTCTTCAAATCTTCGGCAAGGTTTGTCTCTTTCATTCTTTTTATTATCAGATCATAATAAACCCTTTCACTTTCCGCTTCTCTAAGCAATTTGCGGTAAACCCCTTTTCTCTTATTTAGCTCAAATACTTCCGGTACATAATCATTATATGCTTTCTTAAAGGCTTCTTCTTCTACTAACAACGCTTTATAATCAGATTTAATCTTTGGAATTAGGCTTGATTTCTCACGTTCTATCTTGTTTCTCAATAACTTCAATTGTAAATCAATCTTGATAAAATCAGGATGTTTTTTACCATACTTTTTTGAAATTTCAGACTTATTTGTCTGCAATTTTGAATACTGAGCCTCTAGCTCTTTAATAATATCAACATTCATAATTTCCGGGATTAATCTAGTTAAAGATGGGTCTTTAGTATATTGCATTGTCAGATCGTACAGGAGTTTCATCTTGATTCTTTTTTTTCTGGTTTCTGATAAATTTGATTTTAGAACTTCAAGCTTTTGTTCTACTACTCCGCTAGATTCTCCACTATCAAGGATTTTATGTTTCTGTGCATATGCAAGGAGAGCCTCTTCTGCAGCATCTAATGACATTTTTTTATCCACAATGTGCTCCTGAAGCCACTTAATGGCGTCTTGTGATGCTGCAAATCTTAATTCTAACTTTGTATCTATAAATTTTGTCGCATGCATATTAGCCATTTTAGCTAAGGATTCAGGATGTGTACCCGTGAAACCTATCAAAACAATACCACTGTCCTCTATATTTTGAATAGATAATTTGGAAAGATAGTTATTAATTAACGCATCGTTTACCTCATATTTAATGGACCCTCCAGATTCTTGAGCTTTCTTTGCAGATACTATTTTTTTTGGCTTCTGGCTTGAATTTCCTCTTGAAAATCCTTTTAAGCTAAAAAGCTTTGCTTTTCTAGGTTGTGTATACTCACGGCTATTTTTATAATCCATAGCGCTTAAGACCTTTGTGGCAAGTGATCTACTCCGTAAGACTCTCTCATTGGTTACAAAGAAAGAGCTATTTGTACCCTCAATTGAAATTCCTTGTCCCCTCTGAAGAAGTCCTGATAGCTTTTTCTGCGTTATTATTACTTGCGCCAAGGTTGTGTATATAGGGATCTTTTTGACCTCTTTATAAGCACTGTACGTTACAGCAACAATTAAGAAAGCGATAATTATCCACTTTCTCCTCATTACCGTGCTGAGATAAGTTCTAATATCTATTTTTTTAGGTTCGTCAATACTATCTATATTCATATATTCTGCCGTAAATACCTGGACTCAATGTGTTAAGTGACATATCGTTTGATATTTAGAAAATAGCTTCTGGTACAACAATCATGTCGTCCGGTTTTAGAATAACATCCAGGGATCTCTCTCCCTTTCTAATTTTCTTTATATTAACCTTAATAATGCTCTTCACTCCATTTTCTATTCTGATAAGCTTTGTTCTGCTAGGCCATGCTAGAGGACCTAAACCACCTGACTTGTTAATAGCCTCAAACACGGTTATATATGTGCCGACTAGTGGTATTGATCCTGGTTTTTCCACCTGTCCGCTCACAAATACCACTTTTTCTTTAAGCTCTAGCATCTCTTTGGTATTGATCTCTACTGAGACTATTGGATCATTTAAGTAACCATCTTTAAAACGATTTTGCAGGAGCTGTGCCGCCTCTTGCAATGTTAATCCTGCCACTTTTACGTCATCAATAAGTAGAATCCGTATTTCACCTTTTTCTGTTACCTTTGTAGTGGTGCTCAGATCCGGCTCACCACGTACTTGAATATTCAAAATGTCTTTCTCTTCAATCACATAGATTGGTTTTATTAGTTTTGCATATTTGCTCTGTTTACGAGCAGGTAGTAAAGGATCTAAATAAGCATCCTTCATCGTTTTAGCATTAATGTTTGACGACGAAGTCGTGCTGCCTGTCGTTGTAGGGTTGGTCGCGACTGAACCAGCACTATTTATACCGATTCCGTCCTTGGCTACACCTATAACGCCGCCCGCGCTATTTAAACCTACTCCGCCCCTGTTTACAAATGAAGACAACCCGTTGCACCCAGCAAGGACAATTATGAAAAACAGAATTAATCTCTTCATCTTTTATTTTTCTCCGCTTAGCATTAGCCAAGGGACTGCTTACACAAAAAATGTACCTTGAAAATGATTATTTGAAAATACCCTGAAATATATTAGCTGAACCACTCTGGACTGAAAGTCCAGAAGTTCAAAAACACGGACTAAAAGTCCTACTATTCAGGTGGAAAGTTTACTATTAAACTCAAAACGGTATAGTTTTCGTGTCCGTTATTAGCTAACTTATTGTCAACAAATTTATTAAAAAACAGCTGAAAGCCTTGCTCTGAAAGTGCATAGTTTTAAACTAGCGTACCGATACAATAAATTAATTTGAAAAATTGAGAATGTATTATGGCTTAAACAAGATTCCTATCATTTGATTTAAGTCATTTATTGTTATTATAGATAGAACCAAATACTATATTATTATTCACAAAGTTAGAAGATTACTTGTCAGGTAGCATATGATTCGAACAGAAAAAAACTCTGACATGTATTGTTTTTTTCAATTCTCAACTATACGCGGATGATTTAATCAAAAATATGTTAAGCGAATTGTGTTTTAGATTGTACTGAAAAAAAGCTTCTAAATCATAAATTGTCTAGATAAGTAACATTCGAAGACTCATGGGATACGTAATTCAATATACATTAAAAAAACCTTAAAATCAATAATAATTAGTACCTTGTATCGGTATAAATGTCTAGGCCTGATTATCCATAACTATTGCTGAAAAAAAATCAACAACATCCTTAATTCTTTGGCATTATTTGATTTCCAACAATAAAATATTATTAAAGAAAGGATGCTGGCCATGGCAAATTGTAATACACAAAAACTGTTTAATTGGTATAAGGAGCGTGATTTACTTGTAGATTTTAAATGATGAGAAATAATCTCTGACAATGGATTACTCTCGCTTATGACAGGTAGATGAAATACTCGGGCTTGTCCGTAGCCTTGCAGATTGTGTAAGAGGTAGTTGTGGTCCTCGATATGTAGACCACGGGATATAGGATTTGTTCCGTCAGTGTATATATCAGATCGTGGCAGGTTACGAAGATTGAAATGATGCGAACTTACTCAGAAGAGACTTGTATAGAAGAGGAAAGTGCTTTGAAGGATCATATATTCAGAGGAGTAAAATGACAAACTCAGGAGGGTTATACTAAACATAGATCTTGTCGTTAACCCTAAGCAAGGTGATCAGCACATGACCTTTTTCTACGGATATTATGACCAGTATATGTATCGTTCATTATAATATATGATACGTAAAGAGGTGATCTTGTTACTACAGTACTACGTCCGAGTAATAAACATACCACTAACGGTGTGCGAAAGGCACTATAATACATAATATAAGATTACAAAAGGTAATTCCTAAACCCAGACTAATACTAAAAGGAGATGCAGGGATTGTAATTCCTAAATTATGCGAGTATTGTGAGAAGGAAAGAATTGGTTATGCATCAGGATTAATTTGCAATAAGGTATTGGAAAGGCTATCGCAGGCTTGGTGATGAGAAGACCATTAAGAAGCAGAGGTCATTTTCGAAACTGAATGTCAGGCGGGAGAGTTAGTATCGAAGAAGGTGATTGGTAATAAATGAAGAGTCGTCATCAAAGGGATCTATTATATGTTTTGTGGTAACGGGCTTATCTAAGAAACCTTGGAATTTTTATGGGTTTTACTAGGCTGATGGTAGGCTGATTGAGTTGTCAGCGTTTTATTGACAATCAGATTAGATTGTTTAGTACAGAGGTTGCGTTGTGGACCGTGGATGACGGTGTTTTGTTCAATGCAGATACAACACTTCGCTTGAGGGTGTTTAAGATAGGAGCGCAGGTAAAGCCGTCGGCGCGAAGTTGGTGTTTCATTTTGCCGAGAGGTATTCTTGGAGAGAGATATTTAGCTTGGGATACAAAAGGCTTCTTTCTGATAGTAGATGAGAATAACTAATTTTTCATAAATTCATTAGCTTAAAATCATAACACGAGAGTGGGTATGTTTAAAGAATCGTTGAAGGGGTAGTAAAGTTATTGGTTTACCGTTATACCAGCGAGAATTGAGAAAATAGTAATATTATATAGGTAATTCTTTTCGTTATAAACTTGTAAATATATTTAGGTTATAAATTTAGGCACAAGCCAAGATTTTATTGTATCGCTGGGAAGTCAGAATTAAAAAAAAAGTATGATACTCAGTTGATTGAGGAAAATAAAAAAAGTATACGGACACTGGAGTAAACTGCGCTATTCAAATATAGGCCACATATACAAAACAGTAAACGGGTTTGACAATAAAAAAACTACTTAAGCAAACATGTTCTCATATATGTTAAGAGATAACATGTTTGCTCAGCTCATAAACCAAATCCTAATCCAAAATATGCCTGATTAATCTCTTCGTCTTCTCTGTCAAAGTCTATGTTGGTATCTTTCTTTCTCCAAGAATATCCCGCTTCGACTTGAGACCACTTTGTTATGGCATATGAAGTGTTGAAAGCAAGAGAAATAATATTATCATTCCTGTTTACACCCTTAAAATCAGTTACAAAGTAGTTAGCAGTAAAGGCAGAGTTTAACTTCCTGAATTTATTAGAGAGTGTAAAAGATCCACCAGTGCTGAAAAATGAATTACTTTTAGCGGTAAACTCGGCTTCTCTTAGTTGTCGGTAAACATTAATATCTAATATCGTATTCCATGGAAGACGGGTTGTTACACCACCATCCATAACGAAAGAATTAACATCTGAAGTATCCCACAGTGCCGAAGGATCTGAATCATAACCTTGATGAACATTTTTTTCGTATTCCCTATCAGTATATCCTATGTTGAAGTGACCAGTCGTTTTTGCAGTCGCTTTCCATACAACGCCACCAGTAATAGTATTAGTATGTGAATCGCTTAAAGCATCGGTATTTATCCCGGCTTCAGCACGATCCTTGTCATATTCTATCACAGAATAGGTGTACTTTGAATTAATGGATAATTTAGGAGTTAGGGTATAGTAAAGATTGAAAGAATAATCATCCTGGTTTCTATTTGCTCTTTCCAGTTGGGTTTCAGAGTAATCTTGATCAAAATTCCGATAAGCAACTTCAATGTCAAGTTTCTTTAGAGAATGAATAATTTGTGACATTCTCAAGGCAATACCGGATGAATTTGTATTTCTGCGATGAAGCTGATCTGTTTCTGATCCGGAACCTGTGTTTGTATGTTGAAAGTTTTGATTAAGTGTCAAATCAAATCCCTTTAAGACTTCTAAGGTTACAGATCCTACTATGTAGTGATTGTCCGCGTTCTGGCTCGCATTGTCATCCATATAGGTCCTGATGTCAGATTGCCAGTTTAAGCCAAGTTTTTTAATTTTACCATAGAGGAATCTTTCGCCAAGAGGCAATTCCAATCTAAGGCCTGGTGATGCAATGTTGATAATATCACTCTCTTTGCTCTCGTTTTCTCTACTGGTATTAGTAGTTATTGAGTCCTGACCTTGCATTTTCCTATGTGTTCCTGAAACTCTGTAGATGTTGTCGTCATACATTACTTTTTCGTGGAATGATGGATGTATTTTAAGCGAGCCTATGTGAAGGTTGCCTTGATTAAAAGATCCTCGGTTTAACTGTTGTCGGTTCATATTTACACCATAGTTGCCGTAGTCAAGGAGGCTCGGATTGTTATTGGTTTGTGCGTGACAGGCATGAGCAAACATAAAAGCTGATATAGCAATCATCAGTTTCAGCAAAGTATATTTTGGTTTCTTCATCAACATTATCCTTTTTTAATTAATTTAAGAGTTTTAGATTTTATAACAATAATAAAGTGTTAAAATAGCTTATCCTCCGTCTGTAAAACCAAATCGTATATCATCATTGTCACGCGGAACAAATGGCGATGCAGGCCTATCGGTTGGCTGTTCAACACCATATTCATCCGCACTATATTGTAGCCCAGCTGTCCCTCCACTTGTCGATCCCCCCGCCATATATATATCATGGAGATTTGCCCCAGCATTATAAGCGGCGTTACCTACCGCTAAAGGGTCACCTCCACTGTCAATTATTGATGCTATCACCTCCTGTGCATTAAGACCCATCTCAATAGCCGCAGTAGTCGTATCAGCATAGCTTTCGGCCTTTTTATCATCAGCGGCAGCTTTAACTACCTGGGCAACCGCTTCGGTAACCGAAGCTCCTCCATCCAATTTAGCTTGTATGCTAGCTTTCACCGCTGCTAAAGGGTCTTCTGCGTGAGTATTTTTAGAAAAAGCTAATCCGCCTAAAAGCAAAGAAGCCAGAGTGAACAAAAATATTCTTTCCAATTTGTGATTTTTCATAGGTAACGGCCCTTTCGCACGCAATGGTGAACAACTGTAAAAAAAAGTAAACAAGATACGCTGCATAATATAATATTAAATATCGTTTATGTCAAGACGAAAATCTAGATATTTGTGTAACAAAGTGGTAGTATGTAAGCAAATAATATTCATCTGCTCTATTGCTGGCTGGTATAAACCAAATCGTTGCAGTGGGCGGCAAGGGAAATCACACGATACAATAAGGAAATGTGGAGGGGATGTCAAGTATAAATTTTGTTTCTCATGTTTTTTCTCTTAAGCTATTTACAAAGCAACTTGTGTGCCGAACGTGTATCGAAAATCAATCATTGCAAAAACAATATAAATTGGTATATATATTCGACTGAAGGTTCTGTCAGGCGTTTTTTTCATTTAAAGTCTCTAACTATATTTGTTGTATGATCGTTTGCGTTATAATTAATGTAACTGACATGGCGGAGCTGTGTAAAAATTATGACATGTTATGTGTGTAATAATTGATATTGGGCTGGGTGATCATTAAAAATGAGTTCTATTGGCCTGAAGATATCACTTTTACGGAAATGCGAAGAGGCGAAGAGTGTTGATATATTGAGCATATTGTTTTATAGATATACACCTATAATTGTTCCATTTTTGACTAATTCTTACTTTAAATACTGCATCATCACATATAACGTATAAACTGCGGCTAACACGGCGTGTACACTACAGAAAGATAACTCACAATGAAAAAAGCACTAATAACTGGAATTACCGGACAAGATGGATCTTATTTAGCTGAATTGTTATTAGAAAAAGGTTATGAGGTGCACGGTATAATACGACGTGCCAGTACGTTTAATACAAGTCGTATTAATCATTTGTATACTGACCCTCATATAAATGGGGTTCGGTTATTTCTCCATTATGGTGATATTTCTGATTCTACTAACTTAGTTAAATTATTACACAAGCATCAACCGGATGAAGTTTATCATTTGGCGGCACAAAGTCACGTCAGAGTAAGTTTTGATATTCCTGAATATACTGCAGATGTAACCGGTCTTAGTACCGTGAGGATACTTGAAGCGATAAAAGAAGTTGGAATTAAGACCAAATTCTATCAAGCGTCAAGCAGTGAGATGTTTGGGAAGGTTCAGGGAATTCCACAAAACGAATCAACCCCGTTCTATCCACGAAGTCCATATGCTTTTTCTAAAGTGATGGCGTATTGGGCAGCAATCAATTATAGAGAAAGCTACAAAATGTTTGCCTGTAATGGAATCCTTTTTAATCATGAGTCTCCTCGCAGAGGAGAGACGTTTGTTACCAGGAAGATTACCCGATCGGTTGCGAGAATTAAGGCTGGTATGGAAAAGAAACTGTACCTGGGGAATCTGGATGCCAAGAGAGATTGGGGTTACGCGAAAGAGTATGTAGAAGCGATGTGGCTGATGCTTCAACAGGAAGAGCCGGACGATTTTGTCATAGCAACAGGCAAAACCTATAGTGTAAAAGAATTTCTTGAAGTAGCATTTTCTTCTGTTGATTTGGATTGGGAAGATTTTGTAGAGATTGATCCTCAATATTTGCGGCCAACAGAAGTAGATCTTCTGTGTGGGGATGCAACAAAAGCAAAAGAGGTTTTAGGATGGGAACCAAAAACATCTTTTGAGGATCTGGTTAAATTAATGGTTGATACGGATATTAAAGAGCTTCACGCACATAAATAAATAATTTTGCTATTTCAGAATTTGAGTGAGGATGAATTTGGGATTTTGGTCGGATAAAAGAGTTCTGGTAACAGGGGGGGCTGGTTTCCTCGGATCGTTTGTCGTTGAAAAGCTGAAAGACCGGAACTGTAAAAATATATTTATTCCCAGAAGTAAGGACTATAACCTTGTCGAGATGGAGGCTGTTAAAAGGGTATACAAAGATGCTGAACCTGATATTGTTATCCATTTGGCAGCAAGTGTAGGAGGAATTGGCGCGAATATGGAAAACCCCGGCAAATACTTTTATGATAATATCATGATGGGTGTCCAGTTGATGGAACAGGGGAGATTGCTCGGTATTGAAAAGCTTGTTGCACTGGCTACCATCTGTTCATATCCAAAATTCACTCCGGTACCATTCAAGGAGGAAGATCTTTGGAACGGTTACCCGGAAGAGACAAATGCACCTTATGGATTGGCAAAAAAGATGCTTCTTGTTCAATCGCAAGCTTATCGTCAGCAGTATGATTTTAATTCCTGTTGCCTCTTTCCTGTTAATCTTTACGGCCCAAGAGACAATTTTGATCCAGAATCATCCCATGTAATACCCGCTCTCATAAAAAAGTGCATAGATGCAATTGCAAATAATGAGTCCAGAATTACCGTATGGGGTACAGGCGATCCTTCCAGAGAATTTCTTTATGTTGAGGATGCGGCAGAAGCAATAATTCTTGCTACGGAACGTTATGACAAATCAGATCCTATAAACATTGGTGCAGGTTTTGAAATTACGGTAAAAGATTTAATTGAATTAATTACAAAGCTTACAGATTACAGAGGAGAAATTGTCTGGGATACTTCCAAACCAGACGGCCAGCCACGAAGGATGTTGGATACATCAAAAGCAGAGGGTGAGTTTGGGTTTAAGGCAAAGACCTCATTCAAAGAGGGTTTAGTAAAAACAATTAATTGGTATGCCCAAAGTAAATGTATTAAGAGTAGATCAAATTTCTCATAATTTGATAATTTTTCACCAAAAATTGGTGGCAGCATTGCGGTTTTCGTTGAAAGGGTTGGGACGTGAGTGAGCAATGAAGTGAAGAACAGTAATAAATTTATTTCGGTGGTTATACCTGTTTTCAACGAAGAAGAGAATTTGCCTGTTCTTTTGGAACGGCTGGTTAAGATACTGGAGCAATATAATCAGTATGAAATTGTTTTTGTCAATGACGGCTCCACGGATAGTTCAGAAAGCATAATCATGGAAGAGGGGGATAAAAACAAATTTATCAAGCTGATAAACTTATCGAGAAACTTTGGGCATCAGACTGCAATTACAGCAGGAATTGCAAACGCTTCTGGTGAAGCAGTTATTGTTATGGATGCAGATTTACAAGACCCTCCGGAAGTCATACCTCAATTTGTCGATAAATGGTGCGAGGGTTACGATACTGTCTACGCAATAAGGACAAAGAGAAAAGAGAACTTTTTTAAAAAAACAGCTTACTTTGTTTTTTACCGTTTGTTAAGTAAGATTTCAGATGTGAATATCCCCTTGGATAGTGGAGATTTTTCTATTATGGATAGGCGTATTGTCGATCTTATGAATCAATTTCCCGAAAAGAATTGTTTTGTAAGAGGGATGCGAGCCTGGTTGGGATTTAAACAAACCGGATTAGTTTATCAACGTGACCAAAGATTCTCAGGTAAACCTAAATATAATTTCCTATCACTTCTGGAACTTTCATATGATGGGATTATCTCCTTTTCCAAGAAACCATTGCAAGTGGCGTCTTATTTTGGAATTTGTTTAACTTTTTTATCCTTTATAGGAATTATATATCTTTTTTTAATGAAAATGTACTGGGGCGTTGCACCCAGGGGCTGGACCAGTATTATTGTTATTGTTATTTTTATCGGTGGAGTACAGACCATGATGATAGGTATCATTGGAGAATATCTGGCCAGAATTTATGATGAAGTAAAAGGCCGTCCATATTATTTAGTACGAAGCTCTCGCAATATAGAACAAAAAATCAATAATATGAAAACAAATGTAAAATAGCCGTTTTTTAGCCTTCCCACACTCTAAGATTTCTTCTTCCGTTTCTGGTAACGCTTTGCGATTTCTATCAATTGCACATGCTTGTTTAATGTGCTGCTGTATATTCAGTGGATAAATGTTTTTGAAGAAGCAACTTTTAAAGTAACAACCGTCAAATATCTAAAAACGTGAATAACACAGAGGACACAAAACAATGGACATCTATTATCAGGCCTGTTTCAGGCTGGTTTGATTTACATCTTTCTGCTCTATGGCAATATCGGGATCTGATAATTCTCTTTGTCCGAAGAGACTTTGTAGCTGTATACAAGCAGACCATCCTTGGCCCACTCTGGTATTTGTTGCAGCCGCTTGCTACGACCCTGGTTTTTACCATAATATTCGGTAAAGTTGCTAAGTTACCCACTGACGGATTTCCAAAGATAATTTTTTACATGTCTGGCATTGTGGCATGGAGATACTTTGCCGACTGCCTGACAAAAACCTCCAACACTTTAGTTGGTAACTCCAGCATCTTCGGCAAAGTATGGTTCCCTCGGCTAACCGTACCAATTTCTGTAATTATAAGTAATCTGATATCTTTTGGTATCCAATTTACCCTGTTCCTTTGTTTTTGGGTCTTCTTTGTTATGAAGGGATCAGGTATTTCCCCAAAACCAATTATCATCCTGCTTTTGCCATTATTGATCATCCAGATGGCCGCTCTTGGTCTTGGTTTAGGTATCATTGTATCTTCATTGACTACAAAATACCGTGACTTTGCTCAACTGATTGGCTTTGGAGTGCAATTATGGATGTACGCTACTCCCATAGTTTACCCGGCCTCTATGATTCCTGAGAAATGGCAGTGGCTTATAGCTCTGAACCCAATGACTCCCATCATCGAGGCGTTTCGTTATGCCTTCCTTGGTTTTGGGACGTTACATCCATGGCAGATAGGATTAAGCGTTGGAACTACCATTATCCTCCTTTTTATCGGTATCATTCTTTTTAATCGGGTTGAAAAGAGTTTTATGGATACTGTCTAAACTACGGAGTGCCATCCTTCTGCATGACATTGACTCCAGTTTTTGGTTTGTATTAAAAGCAGGAGCCAAACAATACCATCCAAAAACGTTGTTGAAGAAATAGTATACGGTTATTCATACGGAATGAGAAGTTTGCGCAAACGGGAAAGAGCGTGTACCCATAATCTCTCATTTATCTGGTTGACAGGGACTTAAAGCCGGATTACAGAACAGTAGGAAGATTTCGCAAAGAGAATAAATCAGCTATAATGCAGATACTGAAACAAAATGCTAAACTCTGTTTAGAGCTTGGATTAATAGAAGGCAACCGTTTTTAGAAAAATATTAAGGTAAAAATCCCATATCCTTTTTATAAAATAGTTTATAAACCTGTGATATTAAATAAAATTGAAGATGGTATAGTTTGCGAATAGTTCAGAGACAGCAAGCAACAAAAAAACTTAAATAAATTCAGTCTATTTCCACCGTCTCGTGGAAATTATTATTCTACTTGGGGTTTTATTCCGACTGGGTCTTTACCAGTTTGTTATGAGTGATACTGTAATAAAAGTTGAAAATCTCTGGAAAGAATATCGCTATGGTGTGATAGATCATGCAACATTTAAAGCGGATATTCAGCGTTTGTTGGCACGTATACGCGGTAAAACCGACCCCAATTCCCTTATAGACTTTAACCAGGAACAGAAAGCCGAGAATCAAAAAATCGATACTTTTTGGGCCTTACGTGATATTTCTCTTGAAATTAAACAAGGAGAAATTCTTGGTGTAATCGGGAAAAACGGTGCCGGCAAGTCTACCCTTCTTAAAATAATGTCCCGTGTTACAGTGCCTACAAAAGGTCTAGTAAAAATGAAAGGACGTGTTGCCTGTCTGCTGGAGGTTGGTACTGGTTTTCATCCCGAGCTGACTGGCAGGGAGAATATCTATCTTAATGGTGCTATCCTTGGTATGACCAAAGCTGAAATTAATAGTAAGTATGATGAAATTTTTGAATTTTCAGGTGTGGGAAAGTTCATTGACACACCGGTAAAGCGGTATTCCAGTGGCATGCATGTTCGTTTAGGGTTTGCAGTGGCTGCTCATCTTGACCCGGAGATATTACTTGTAGATGAAGTGCTTGCAGTAGGAGACGTTGCTTTTCAGAAGAAATGTTTGGGAAAGATGGGAGATATAGCAAAAGCAGGCAAGACAGTTTTTTTTGTTAGTCACAACTTAGGTTCTATAGATCGTCTTTGTGATAAAGTGCTTCTTTTAGAACAGGGGAAGTTGATTTCTTTTGGCGAAACCAAGCTGGTAATAGAAAAATACTTGCAAGGCTTTTGTGAAACCAATGATTTATTGCCCGAGGCATTTTATCCTCAGGATAGTAATAAGCAGTTACAGATGTTATCCTTCCGTCTGCTTGACTATAACGGCAGCCCATCAGGCTTATTGGACCGTACCCTGCCTTTTCGAGTAGCTATCAAGTATGAGTTGCGAATAAGCACTGAAGATGCAAATGTGGAGGTTGTTTTAGAGAAGATTGATGGTACTTTGATTTGCCATACAATTGACAGTGACATGGAACATGGCAGAGTAATAAAGCGCGAACCAGGATGTTACCTTACTACAGTAGAGTTTCCGGGTTATTTGCTTAACGCGGGCAAATACCAGGTTCGTTCCTGGATACGTAAAGGACTTGCTCATGATGAGTATGATGATCCTAAAACTATTCTTGTTTTTCAATTACTCGACCATGATACTTTTGCCACGGCTTCTACCCATTCTGCTGATGAACGAGGGCAGAGGTTCGGTCTACTTGCACCTCCTCTTAAATGGAAAATTGAAAGGTTAAAATAATGAGTATATTTATCATTGCTGAAATTGGAATAAACCACAACGGTGACTTAGATATTGCCAAAAAGTTGATTGATGTTGCAAAGATTGCCGGGGTAGATGCTGTTAAGTTCCAGAAGAGAACTATTGACTTAGTCTATACAAAGGAACTTCTGGATTCACCACGCGAGAGCCCGTGGGGGACTACCCAACGCGCACAAAAGGAGGGTCTAGAGTTTGGTTTAAACGAATATAAAGAGATTGATGCCTATTGTAAGAGAAAGAAAATTGAATGGTTTGCATCCGCATGGGATATCGAAAGCCAGAGATTCTCGCAGCAGTTTGACTTACGATTTAATAAGATTGCTTCCGCAATGATTGTCTTTGAAGATTTACTCAAGGAAGTTGCTTCTGAAAAGAGACACACTTTTATCTCCACAGGGATGGCATCTATAAAAGATATTGACCGGGCAGTTGAAATTTTCAGGAATGCGGATTGTCCGTTTGAACTTATGCACTGCGTATCTACTTATCCTATGGATGATGAGGATGCTAATCTAAATTGTATTATGACATTGCGTGACCGTTATCAATGTGGAGTCGGTTACAGTGGACACGAGGTTGGTCTGGCAGTATCTTATGCCGCTGCCGCTATGGGAATAACCTCCCTGGAAAGACATATTACACTTGACCGTGCCATGTATGGTTCAGATCAGGCAGCATCAGTTGAAGTGGGGGGATTCATCGCGCTGGTGGGGGCAGTCAGGAAGATTGAAAAAGCTATGGGGGATGGTGTTATTGGGATACATGAGAAGGAAGTACCTATTGCCCGGAAACTCAGGGCGCATATTCCATGGGGATCCAGTGGTTAAAAGTGGATTACCATATAAGGCACCAGGTCGGAACTGAATTTAAAAAAAACTTAATTAATTGTAGACGACACAGAAGCCGGAATATCGTAGAAGGATTATATGAATGTAGTCGCAATCATCCTTGCAAGGGCAGGGTCCAAGGGAATACCGCATAAAAATATTATTGATTTCTGTGGAAAACCCTTAATTACCTGGACGATCCAACAGCTGCAGCAATCTAAAGCAATAAGTTCGATCTGGGTAAGTTCTGATAGTGATGAGATCCTTTCCATAAGTCAGGATTACGGAGTAGAAATTATTCAACGCCCTTCCGGGATTTCAGGTGACACCTCTACTGCAGAATCCGGATGGCTTCATGCGCTGGATGTTATTGAAAAACAATCAGGACATATTGATCTTGTTTTTGCTCCGCAGGTGACATCTCCACTTAGAGAATCAAGTGACATTGATAGAGGTCTTAATGATTTTCAGGAGCAGCAGATTGACTCAATGTTTTCCTGCAGTATTGTTAAAGATCTGTTTTTCTGGGAGATGATTCCTTCAGGAGTTTTGCAGAGTGTAAGCTATGACTATAAGAGTCGGCAGCGCCGTCAGGATATCCCGGACAAATATATCGAAAACGGTTCATTCTATCTGTTTAAACCGGCCGTTCTTAGAAAGTACAATAATCGTATGGGTGGAAAGGTTGGAATGACACTTATGGATTTCTGGAAGATGTTTGAAGTAGATTCTATGGAGGATCTGAGGATATGTGAGGCTTTAATGAAAGCCTTCTTGCTGAATCCTCAAAGGACACAGGAGAGGTGCTGATGGACTTTTCAAACCGAGAAATAATAAGTGATGATTATCACGATTATGTAATCAAAGACGGTCGTTTAATAGGTGAGTTTGAACAAATGTATAAAAACTCACTTAATACTCCATGGCATCAAGACCAACAGGAAGATTGGTTTGATGTCCAATTGTCTATCATGATTTTAAGACAACATGTTCCGTTTGATTCTATTTTTGATCTGGGTTGTGGATTGGGCTATTTTCTGGATCTGATATATAGACGATGTGGATCAAATCCATGCGATTTAAACGGATATGACATCTCTCAAACAGCGTGTAACAGAGGGAAGGAAATTTTTCCTCAAATAAATTTCCATAAGATTAATCTTATGGAAGATTCGGGGTCATTTTCTACCCATAATGTTAGTATAAGAACAGACCGGAAATGTCTGTTTATGCTGAGAGGTGTTTTGTGGTATGTTTTTCCTGAAATTGAAAACGTGGTAAGGAACATAAGCAGTATAGTCAATCTTGGAGATTATTTTTTAATTTCACAGAATTTCCCACCACTTGATTCAGAATTTGTCGGTAAGGAGGTAATCCCCGAACCAAAGGCGATACTTGATCTATTTGGGGATTATTTTAAACCTCTCAAAACCCTCTGGTACGAAGATAAATTGTCAGAGGGCAATGAAAACTGGTTTGTTATGGTCATGAAAAGGAAGTAAGGTCCTTGGTTGTCTTTGTGGATGAAACGTCTGTCTGAATAGAGGTTTTGATATAATTAACTTTCATAAAGGGATACAATAATGTCGAGAGTCGTTTACCAGAATGGTGAATTAATTCCAGAGAAAGAGGCTAAGATATCTATCTATGATTCTGCCTTGATGTTTGGAGATATGGTCTTTGAGATGACTCGTTCTTTCAACAAAAAGCAGTTTAAATTGCGCGAACATTTAGTCAGATTGTTTAAAGGGATAAAAATCTTAAGGATTCCTCTACAGATAACGATAGAAGAAATGGAGCAGGCTTGTTTCAAAACAATTGAAGCAAATGAACCTTTCTTTGGAAAACATGATGAACATAGATTGATGATCAACGTAAGTAGGGGGCCTTTGGCTATTTATGCTCCAATCTTTGAAAATAAGATAGAACCAACTGTTGTTATTGCAGATTTTCCACTGAAATGGACAGTTTCAGGAATGGGTCAACTGTTTGATACGGGAATTAATGCCGTAATCCCTGCGCAAAGAGCAATCCCTGCCAGTTTATTGGACCCTAAAATTAAAAACAGAAGCCGTCTTCATTATCAGATGGCAAATATCGAAGTATCCGGATATGAAGGTGAAAATAACTGGGCCCTCCTGGTTGATCCTACTGGTTTTATTGCAGAGGGAACTGGCGATAATTTCTTTATCGTAGAGAATAATGTTATTATTACACCTGAAGGGAGAAATGTTCTGAGAGGAATTAGTCGGGATTATATTTTTGAAATTTCACAACAAGTTGGTTTGAAATGTATAGAAAAAAATATTGATCCTTATGATGTCTATAACGCTGACGAGGCCTTTATGACGGGAACCCCATTTTGCATCTTGCCTGTAACGTCTCTTAATGATGTCAGGATTGGAGATGGGAAAATAGGTGTAGTAGTAAAATCATTATTAGATCAGTGGTCAAAGAATGTCGGATTGGATATTGTTCAGCAAATTAAAAGTTTTAACTGTGAGACCGCAAATCTTCAGTCAGGTTCACCAACTCCATATCAATTTAAGTAATCTGGATAAGAATATTTTTAGGGTTTTCAGATGTAAGGAGTTAGATATATAATATGAGAACCCTGTTCGCAGTTTATGATAATGAATCTCATATCCATTTTTTCCCCTTAGGGATTGCCTAAATTACCGCTGCAATGATTGTCTATGAAGATTTACTCCGGGAAGTAGTATCAGAAAAGAAACATACCTTTCTCTCTACCGGAATGGCCTCAGAGAAACATATTGATCGAGCAGTTGAAATAGGTGGTTTTATTGCGCTTGTAGGGGCTGTCAGGAAGATTGAAAAGTCTATGGGGGATGGCGTAATCGGGATATATAAAAAGGAAGTATCTATTGCCCAGAAACTCAGGGCGCGCATCCCGTGGGAATCCAGTGAATAGTAGAGGTGTTTTATGGTAGATGTTGTTGCCGTTATACCTGCGCGGTCAGGTTCGAAAGGTGTTCCTGATAAGAACATTAAGCTCCTGGCTGGAAAGCCTTTACTTGCATATAGCATTGTAGCTGCACGATTGACGAGTAATATTAAACGTGTAATTGTTTCAACTGATTCTGAGCATTATGCTGAAATTGCTCGGGAACACGGTGCAGAGACTCCATTTCTTCGTCCTGCTGAATTATCAAGTGACAGTAGTACTGACTACGATGTTATCAAACACTTACTTGACTGGATGCGGGTAAATGAGGGTTATCAGCCCAAATATCTGGTTTATCTAAGGCCGGTGACACCACTGCGTGATGTAACTTATATCAAAGCGGCAATCGAACGTATAAGAAAAGATGATGATGCAACTGCATTAAGATCGATGCATGAGATGCCTGAAACAGCTTACAAGACTTTAGAGATAGAGGGTGGTTATTTAAAATGTATTTGTTCGGGTTCATTCGATATAGATGCCGCAAACCTGCCTCGACAAATATACGAGAAAACCTATGTAGCAAATGGTTATGTCGACATAGTTAAAAGCTCTTACGTTATTGAGAATGAAAAAGTATTTGGTAACAGGGTTATTGCGTATATGACGCCTGAGATTACGGATATTGATACATTGGAAGACTTTAATTATCTGGAATATCAGGTTGTAAAGGACCAAACGTTAGTTAGTAGATTATTTCAATAAAAACTAATAAATGGCGTACCAATTCTCACGGATTCCTGTCAACGTTCCAACCGTTCAGACAAAATATCGTGTAATAAAGACGGCTATCCCCTCTCCGGGAACAGACTCAATCCTGCTTCAACTGGAAAAATATGAATCCAGATCAATGCAGGGGCAGATACCTATCGTTTGGGACAGGGCGGAGAATTTCAGCTTATATGATGCGCATGGGAATAAATGGATTGATTTTACTTCAACCATATTTGTAACTAATATTGGACATGCAAATGCTCGTGTTCTTGCGGCAATAAGAGAGGTGATAGAAAAGCCTCTTCTGCATTCGTACGCCTATGTAAATGAATTACGTGTCGATTACCTGAAGAAGTTAGTAGATTTTACTAACGGACATTTTCAAAAAGCATTCTTGCTCTCTGCAGGTACTGAGGCGACAGAGGCTGCTTTGAAACTGATGCGTATGTACGGTCGGAAAAGAGGTAAGAGACGCCTTGGCATTATCTGTATTGAGGGAAATTGGCACGGCAGAACAATGGGTGCCCAGATGATGAGCGGTAATTCCGCTCAGAAGGAATGGATAGGATTCCATGACCCGGACATCCACCATATTCCGTTCCCTTATCCCTGGCTATCAGCTTCTGCGCAAGGTAGTGATTTTCTTTCCGATGGACTTAAAACTCTGGAAAGAAATGGTATTGATATGCGCAAAGATATATGTGGGGTTATGCTGGAGACATTTCAGGGATGGAGTGCTGTTTTCTATCCAAAAGATTTTGTTCAATCCATCGAAGCTGTTTGTAGCGCTGATGACATCCTGATGGCATTCGATGAGATGCAGGCTGGTTTTGCGAGAACAGGGAAGCGGTTCGGATATGAACATTATGAGGTTACACCTGATTTGATATGTTGTGGTAAGGGTATGGGTTCTGGTGTGCCGTTATCGGGTGTGCTTGGAAGTTCTGAAGTAATGGACCTTCCGGAAGTAGGCAATATGAGCAGCACGCATTCTGCCAACCCTATGGCCTGTGCGGCAGGCATTGCGACAATAGAAGAGATTATAAGTAGAAATCTGGTAGACGAATCTGAACGTAAGGGTGAGATTTTACACAATAGGCTTAATAAGCTTAAAGAAAGGTTCACGCACAATATATCTTCGATTCTTGGAAAAGGAATGATTGCAGCAATACTGTTTAAAAACCCGGTGGATAAGAAAGCAGACACAGAATTGCCGAGTAAGGTAGTAGAGCGTTGTATGCAAAAAGGTTTGCTTACGGTGCACACGGGAAGGGAGTCTATAAAGATAGGCCCCCCACTAACAATTTCTGATGAAGCTCTCTCAGAAGGACTGGATGTATTGGAAGAATCTTTACAAGAAGTGATTGATAAAGATTAACCTGAGGATATGAACGCCATAAGACATATAGGTATCGTAGTTAGTGATTTAAAACCGTCAATCTGTTTTTACAAAGACCTGTTTGGGTTTCAGATTACCAGGCAGGTGGAAGAATCAGGAGACTATATTGATAACATATTAGCATTGTGTGGGGTAAAGGTGACAACAGTGAAAATGACGGCACCAGATGGTCAGAAGATCGAGTTGTTACAGTTTCACTCTCATCAAAGGATACAGAAAACACGTGATATTAATGATATAGGTATTGCTCATATCGCATTTGAGGTGGAAGATTTGAATGCAGAGTATAACAGACTAAAGGATGAAGGGGTATCTTTCAATTCTCCACCACAGTTATCACCCGATGGTTATGCTAAAGTTACATTCTGCAGAGCACCGGAGGGGACGTTTATTGAATTGGTGGAAGTATTATGATTCATTTGGTAGAACAATTCAGTGACTATGTTTGTAGCTTTCCGCGACAGATATTAATTTATGAGGAAGATAAATAGTATGTTTCAAGCATCACAGAATGAGCAATATTTTGACGAAATTGTCCGAAGAGCAAATGATGAATACTTAGTATGGGTAGAACAGTTCTTAGATATAATCGAAGAACATTATGATGGACTTGGGGGGACGCAACGGTTAGATGATATCGGATGTTGTGTGGGGCAATTCTGGAAAGGTTTGAAACAGAGGCAATTTGATATTGAGTATTATGGAATCGATGTCGAGTCGAGGTATATTAATACTGCACTTGAAATATTTCCTGAACTTAGAGACCATTTAATTCAAATGGATATAACGCGTGAGATACCGGATGATTCTCAAATAACGGTAGTATCAGCGACTCTGGAGCATTTACCGTTTCTCTACCCCGCTCTGGACCATATATTAAAGACTACAGAGAAGCTTGTTTTAATACGTACTTTTTTAGGTGAGCATACAAGTAAGTCAATATTTATGAAAAAAGAGGCATCATCTCCTTATTATATAAATCAATATTCTTTTGGTGAAATATTAGAGTCTTTTGAACTTCATGATTTTGAAACAAAAGTCTTACGGGATGTGTATACGGATTCAATGCCCAAATATCTTGGTCAGGGTATTGTACGTACCCAATATTTGGTAATAGGAAATAAGAAATCATAGTGTTAGCTGCTTGATTGTATCTTGTGTCAGAACATTAAGCGTTTGGGTTGTTAATGGTGGAGTATCGGTCATTTAATGTAATTTGTAAGAATATTTTATGAGAATTTTATTAGTAGTTTATGATAACGGGTCTCACATCCATTTCTTTCCGCTTGGTATCGCTTATATTGCAGCATCTCTTCGCAAAGAAGGCTGTGACATAGAAATCTATCATCAAGACATACATCATTATCCTGAAGAACATTTAACCGACTACTTAAATAAAAACAAATTTGATATAGTCGGTGTGGGATTACAAGGAGGTTATTTCCAATACAGGCAGCTTTTAAAGATATCTAAAGCGGTGAATACTTCAGAGGAACGCCCTGCCTATTATATCATTGGAGGGGCAGCCCCATCTCCTGAGCCAGAATATTTTCTGAAAAAAACAGGAGCGGATATTGCGGTTATTGGTGAAGGGGAAGAAACAATGGTCGAGTTGATTCACGCTATCTCAGACAAAAAACCTTTTCATGCGATTACGGGAATAGCCTATCGTGATGGAGATCAGGTAGTTGTTAATTCTGAACGCCCGCTTATTCAGGATATCGATAGTATACCATGGCCTGCTTACGATCTATTTCTCATTGAATATTATAGATTGTTGGGTTATCCAAATTCTTCCAGAACTGACTTTGCAATGCCGGTGCTTTCAGCACGAGGATGTACTTTTAAGTGTAACTTTTGCTATCGAATGGACCAGGGGTATCGGGCCAGAAGCCCTGAAGCAATTATAGAAGAGATTAAGTTTCTTCAAAAACAATATAGAATTTCTTACATTGATTTTACCGATGAGTTGCTTATGTCTTCTAAAAAACGGGTAGTAGAATTGTGCGAGGCATTTATGAAGGAGAAGCTTAGATTTAAATGGTATTGCAACGGTAGATTAAATTACGCTACTCCGGAAATTGTGCAGTTGATGAAGGAGACAGGATGTGTTTTTATTAACTATGGTATTGAAGCATTTGATGATGAAGCATTAAAGAAAATGAATAAAGGGTTGACCACTGAGCAGATTACTAAAGGAATTGAAGCTACTTTAAATGCAGGTATCAGCCCTGGATTTAATATTATTTTTGGTAATATAGGTGAAAGTAAGGAGACCCTGCGAAAAGGTGTAGAGTTTTTACTGAAATATAATGATGGTGCAGAGCTCCGTACTATTCGTCCGGTTACCCCATATCCGGGTTCTCCTCTTTATTATTATGCTATTGAGAAGGGCTTACTAAAGGATTGTTCCGATTTCTATGAGAATAAACACGTAAATTCTGATCTATTGGCAGTTAACTTTACCGATATGAGTGATGATGAATTTTATGAATGCCTGATGGACGCTAATACGACCTTGATTGAAAATTTTTATAAAAACAAGCTTGATTTGATGATTGGTGATACGAAAAATCTATATATGAACAGGGATACGAGTTTTCGGGGCTTCAGGACAGTTTAAAGATTCTTTACTTTTCAAACAGGGGGATTAAGGTTAATCAACACTATTCATGATTTATGAGGGCAAAAATGAGTAGATACTTTAATGGCTTGACTACGGTAAATGTAGAATTGACCAGCCGGTGTAATAAAGATTGCTGGATGTGCGGGAGGAGAAAAGTTGATAGAGATCATCCGGAAATTACAATGAATTATGGCGATATGGATTTAAAGCTGGTAGCGTCAATAGCTAAACAGTTGCCTGACGGAATAGTTGTCCAACTTCACAGTAATGGAGAACCGCTTTTATACCCACAATTCAAAGAAGCTGCTGGACTGTTTAAACGTCAAATCAGGTGTATGGATACTAACGGTAAATTATTAGTAGTGAAGGCCGATGAGATTATAGGGAATCTGGACACATTAACGGTTTCTACGTTTGAGAGTGATGAGGATGCCGAAGAACAATATGGATTGATTAAAGAATTTTTGAGAATCAAGGAGGGTAGAAAACCTAATGTCATAATAAGGTGCCTGGGGAACGTGGACATAGCCAGGTATAAAAGCTTAGGGTGTATAATCGCAACCAGGATATTGCATTCCCCAATGGGAAGTTTTAAATATAAAAAAAGACCGACAATTCCCGAAATAGGTATTTGCCTCGATCTTCTCAACCATATGGTTATCAGGAGAGACGGCAAGGTGTCTCCTTGTGTAAGGTTTGATCCGAATGGATTAGGTATAATAGGAAATTGTACAATAACTCCATTAATAGATATTTGGAATAGCTCGGAAAGAAAGGAATGGGTAAAATATCATATTGAAGGTAGAAGGGATCAAAAACCTTTGTGCAGTTATTGTGAGTTTTGGGGAGTTCCAACCGGATAGAGAGTGGTTAACACAATTTCTTTATCTAACACAAGTACTTTTCTCGTTAGCACTCTTGTTTACTTGTTAATGGGGGAGAAACACTGACTATTTGAGGCTGGGCAGCGAGAATCGGCCAGTTTAAAAAATAAGATAATATATTATAAAAGGTTATTTTAGGTGAGTATAGCAGGCCTTAATTTTACATCCGGAGATTATTTATCAAATTCAGCAAAGAGGATTGATTATCTTCGGAAAGTCGTCAATGGTAGACCTGTTGCTATCCTTGCATCAGGCCCATCTATTGAGGAGCTTGAAAACAGAATTAACGAACTGGAACATCTTGATATATGCTATTTTGGCTTTAATACATTTATTCATGAGAAATGCGTTTTACAGCAGATTGGTAAACATCTATCTGTGTTTGTGCATGGTACTCGTGAAGGTATGCCGGAGCTTATGGAAGAAACTAAATGTTTCTTAAACAGGGATGAAGATAATATGTTTGTTTCTGCTTTCTATAATAATCCATTTGAACTAATGGGCGATGAATTTGATCTTAAACAATTCCTGAAAATTTTTGATAGAAAGCTCCTTTTTGTTAGTGTTGGCATTGAAAGGATATTTCCAAATAGAGATTGTCCTTTACACTTTATTTGTGGTAACTCCTTGATGGAAATGATCCAACTTGCGGTAATAGGAAAAGCGCCTCGTATTGTGATATTTGGTGCGGATGGTGGCCAGAAAGAAGATACCGAAAAAATATATTATAGAAATTGTAATACTTATTATGGATTGGCCACGCAAAGGGAGCATCTTGTTTTTGATACCAATCATTATTTTAATCCGCTTATGCCGATTGCTATCAGAAATACTTATAAAACCTATAACCTCCCACCTATTGATATTATAAACTGTTCAGAAAACAGTTTTAACACCTCTTTTCCTGTGGTGACGTATAACAGTGCTTTCGATTATCTTCTAACAGATAAAAAGTTTAATGTGGAGTTGGACTTGCGAGTGCCGAAGGTTTCAGTTATTTCACCATTTGTAAATGCAGATACTTTTTTAATAGAAACAATTGAAAGTGTGACGGGTCAGTCATGTACAAATCATGAACATATTATTGTTTATGGAAGTGAGGTTGATGATGAAGTAAAAGGCTTAATGAAACGATTTCCATATGTTCGGTGGGTCTTTCTTAAAGATTGCAGTTACTTGGAGGCACTCAGAAAAGGCTTCTCGATGGCTAGAGGAGATTACATATCCTATTGCCGTGTTGGTGACCTATATGCATCCAAGGACTGGCTTAATACCTGTGTGGGAACTCTGGAAAATTATCCTGATATTTCATTGGTATGGGGATTGGGCCAATACATATCATATGATGGCTTCGCAGGTCGAATTGAAAATGACCGGTTCTTTGAGGACCCTCCCCCACAGGGAAAAGAATTTATTTATTATTGGTTAAAGGAGAAGACCCTCTATCCTGAGGGTAATATTTGTGTTAGAAAGTCAGTCTTTAAGGAATGCTTTCCGGTTGATAATAAGGACGTGATAGACGTGCAGGAAGCCTGGGTTTCTTTTAATTACAGCTTTCATTCATGCGGTTACATACCTTATTTTGTTCCTGTCATTGCAAATTATAGTCGGGGCTATTTTGATATAGATTGGTATCGAAGGTTCAAAATCGCCAGAGAGAGTAATAAACTATACTATGAGCCTTTAGTAGTAAGTAGTGATGCAGAAATTCTGAAATCTATGGATGGAAAGAGTTGGGGAACAATAATAAACACATATAGGAATAATATCAATCAGTTCAAGAGGTTATTAATAACCCGGAAAGTAGTCCATCAATACAAAAATGGAGCTGCTAAAGTAATATCAGGCCGATTTGATCCATACCGTTATTTTACTTATAACTTTAAAAAAATTATTAAAAAAAAACTACCAAACAAATTCGTTTCTTTTGTAAGGAATATTTTACGTTACGGAGAGAAATACCATTGGAATATAATTAAAAGAGGAGTGGTTTGCTTCTTACATTTTTTGCAAAAATCAGTGTAAGGTATTAATTAAAAGTTAATTTAGAGAAAGTGAGGCTGTAAACGAGTGAATAATTTAAAGGTTCTTGTTACCGGTGGCGCTGGATATATAGGGTCAATCCTTGTCCCGGAGTTAATAAAGAATGGTTACAGTGTGTCTGTTATTGATAATTTCATGTATAATCAGACACCACTGTTGGATTGTTGTAACCATAAAGATTTTACCGTAATCCGTGGAGATGCCAGGGATAAATCCTTGATCTTACACCAACTCAAATCAGCAGACATTATTATACCCCTTGCTTGCCTTGTCGGGGCATCGTTGTGTGAGCAAAGACCACTTGAGGCGAGGTCTATTAATAATGATGCGATTGAGATGCTGCTTGACTTGCGGAGCCGTGATCAGAAAATATTTTACCCGACAACAAACAGCGGATATGGAATTGGAGAAAAGGGGATATATTGTACGGAAGAATCAGCCCTTAAGCCCGTTTCACTATATGGTAGGCTAAAGGTAGATATCGAGAAAAAATTACTGGATGCTGGTAATAATATCACTCTGAGACTTGCAACCCTCTTTGGTATCAGCCCTCGCATGCGTCTGGACCTGCTGGTAAATGACTTTACATACAGGGCTGTCAATGACAAGTTTGTCATACTTTTCGAGGCCCACTTTATGCGTAATTACATTCACGTCAGGGATATTGCCAGGGCTTTTATACACTTGATAGAGAATTTTGATTCAATGAAAAACGAGCCTTACAACGTTGGGTTAAGCGATGCCAATCTCAGTAAGTGGCAGTTGTGCGAAGAGATCAAGAAACAGATTCCTGGCTTTTATTTTGTAGAAGCCGAAGTGGGTGAAGATCCTGATAAAAGGGATTATATTGTCAGTAACGAGAAAATAGAGTCAACGGGTTTTAAGCCGGTTTATTCACTGCAGAACGGAATCTCCGAGTTAATTAAGGGATACAGGATAATTAAGAGAAGCCAGTATGCCAATGTATAAATCATTTTGATAAGATTGGGATAGAGATGAAACTGAATTGGCAGTTAATGAAAAACAATATAACGCGTGAAGATCTGGATGTGCTGATAGATTATCTAAAGCAGGATGAACCTTTTCTCACACAGTCCACGCAGGTTCGAGAATTTGAAAGAGAATGGGCTGAATGGGTGGGTGTGAAGTATTGTGTATATGTCAACTCGGGTGCATCGGCAAATCTTTTGACCATAACTGCCTTAAAATATCTTTACGGTGAGGGAGAGATTGTTCTACCGCCGCTGACCTGGGTTTCTGATATCGCTTCTGTGATCCAGAATGACCTGAAACCTGTGTTTGTGGATATAAACCCAAAAACTCTCTGTATGGATGATGCGCGGATAATATCCGCTCTTTCTGACAGGACAAGGGCTGTATTTATAACACATGTGCAGGGTTTTAATGGTTTGACTGATCGTTTGATCAACGTTTTAGAAGATAGGAATATTCCTCTTATTGAGGATGTATGTGAGTCTCATGGGGCAACCTTCAAGGGTCGTAAATTAGGTTCCTTTGGTTTAATATCCAATTTTTCCTTCTATTACGCTCACCATATGAGCACTATAGAAGGTGGGATGGTGTGTACAGATGATAAGAAGGTATATGAGATGATCCGTATGTTGAGGTCTCATGGCATGGTGCGAGAGGGAGAAAATGATGCGACAAAACAAGAGTTTATTGACAGGTATCCTGATCTGTCTCCCGATTTTATCTTTGCTTACCCTGCATACAACGTTCGTAACACGGAGATTGGTGCAGTTCTTGGCAGAAATCAGTTGAAACGTCTGGATGCAAATAACGAAATAAGAAAAAATAATTTTAAGCTTTTTCTAACAAACCTTGACTCGGCAAAATACAGGATCGACTTTGCATTGGAAGGAAGTTGCAATTACGCCTTCAATCTTGTAATTAAGACGCCTGATCCGGACTTCCGGGACAAAGTTGAGCAATTATTAACCAAAGCAGGAGTAGAATTCCGGCGTGGCAGTTCCGGCGGTGGTAATCAACTGAGACAGCCGTATTTAAGGGGCATTATGCCTGAAAAAGAGTATGAAAAATATCCTGAAGTAGAGCATATACATTTCTATGGATATTACATCGGTAATTACCCGGATCTGGAAGATGAAAAGATACTTTTGCTCTGTGATATGCTAAATAGAATAGAAGTAAACTGACATTTACGCGTAACTTCCACCATAAAATGGTAAACACAAAATTAGATAATAAAAAATCTACAAATTAGATTGAATATTATTTTGATTATCTCAATATTAGGGTCTAGTAGTAATGGCACAGAGAATAAACTAAATCGTATTAACAAAAATTGTCCAATATATATTTTCAAAAAAAATAGTGAAGCTGATTGAAAAAATTAAAAAAGTTGGAGTTTTACAATTACTGGATGATATTACAGGGAATTTCTTTTCTTATCTACGTTATCTTTGGTGTAGGGTTACAAATTGTACTTATTTTGGTTCATATTTAGCCTCTGTGCAAGGGAAAATATATAGACATTATTACATGCAAAAACTAATGGAAAATTATTGTTTAACCGCTAATGGTAAGATTATGGTTTTGGAAATAGGTTCATGGGCAGGAAGTAGTGCAATTACGTGGGCTGAAGCAATAAAAAGGCACGGCAAAGAATCGGGAATGGTTTTTTGTGTTGATCCATGGATTAATTATTATATTGATTCCTTGGATGATAAAAAAACCTGGGTCCTTAGGACCATGGCAAAGTCCTTTATAAATAACAAGATATTTCATTTGTTTAATCATAATATTACTGCGTCTAAACACGATGATATTATTATAATTCTCAAAAGCTATTCTCATAATTTGTTACCAATGTTCCGAAGTCATCAGTTTGATATAGTCTACATAGATGGTAATCATTTGTATGATGCTGTTTTATGTGATATTACGAATGCTGCTGCATTGTTAAAGGATGGAGGAATAATTTGTGGTGATGATTTAGAGCTTCAATATGAGGAGGTATTTAGTGATAATTTTCGAAAGTTTCACAATATAGACGTATGTACCGATCCACACACAAATAAAAGGTTTCATCCGGGGGTAACACTTGCAGTTTGGGAGTATTTTAAATGTGAAGTTTCTTGTTGGGATGGTTTTTGGGCAATGCAAAAGAATAATGATATCTGGGAAAAGGTTTCGATAAAATTTGAAGATAATACCATTATCATCCCCAAACATTTAAGACGTACTAAACTTTTTTAATAATGAAGAAAGATTCGAAGATTTATGTGGCCGGCCATACAGGTTTATTAGGCTCAATGCTCATTGAAAAGTTGAAAGAAAATGGGTTTAATAATGTAATTACCAGGACACATGAAGAGCTGGATTTAACGGAAAGTAGAGAGGTTAAAAGGTTCTTGGGTCTTACCAGACCTGAATATGTCTTTTTGGCTGCCGGTAAAACAGGAGGTGTTATGGCTAATAAGACCTATCCTGCTGGATTTTTGCGTGTAAACCTTGCTATACAGAATAATGTATTTGAGGCAGCACAAATATATGAAGTAAATCATTTAGTTTTTTATGGTTCATCATGTATTTATCCAAAAAATTCAATACAACCAATAAAAGAAAATTATCTTCTAACAGGAGAGTTGGAAGATACAAGCAAAGCTTATGCAACTGCCAAGATTGCCGGGATTATTGCATGTAGCGTGTACAATAGCCAATACAATACGAAAAGATTTGTTGCCATAGTCCCAAATACAATGTATGGATCAAACGATAATTTTGATTTAGATACTTCACATGTTCTACCTGCTTTGATTAGAAGGTTTCACTATGCTAAAGAAAAGAAAGAAAAAAAGGTTGAATTGTGGGGAAGTGGTAAACCAAGACGAGAATTTATATTCGTTGAAGATGTAGCTAACGCTTCAATTTTTGCAATGGAAAATGCAGACAGACTTGAGAACAGGCACTACAATATTGGTACGGGGGTTGATTATTCAATAAAAGAATTAGCAAAGATTATTGCAGAAGTAGTGGGATATAAAGGTGAGATTACCTGGGATACTACCAGGCCTGATGGGGCTGCACAAAAGCTTTTAGACAGTAGTGATTTCCAAATGTTAGGCCTGAAACCTTCTGTATCACTAGAAGCAGGATTGCGTTTAACCTATGAAGGGTATTTAAAAGAATACAATAATAAAGAGAATGCAATGAAAAACAATGGCCAGGATAATGCTATATTATTTGATTCTTTAAAACAAAAAGCACTGTGGGTTAGGCAGGAGACTCTTAAAATACATAGACATGCCCCAGAAACAAGATTGGCATCGTCATTATCTGATGTAGAAATATTCACGGTCTTATATTATGGCAATATTTTGAAATTTGATCCAAAGAATATCTACTGGGAAAATAGAGACAGATTTATAATAAGCAAAGGACATGGAGCAATTTCTTTATATCCGATCTTAGCAGACTTGGGTTTTTTTGATAAACGGGAATTGGGAAGAGTATGCGATAAAGACTCTTTTCTAGGGGGTATTCCAGACCCTAAAATCCCAGGATTTGAAACTATAAATGGTTCTCTAGGTCATGGACTTGGAGTAGCCTGCGGTATATCTATAGCGTTAAAGAGGAAAAACTCAAATTCAAAAGTATTTGTCTTATTAGGTGACGGTGAATTGTTTGAAGGGTCAGTTTGGGAAGCAATTTTATTTGCTTCTCACCATAGATTGGACAACCTAACCATTATTATTGATAACAATAAGATTTCAATGCTTGATTATTGTAAAAATATCATAGATTTGGGTTCATTAGAGGATAAGTTTAAAGGCTTTAACTGGAACACAATAACTGTTGATGGACATGATGTAGAAAAACTATATATGGCTATAACAAATTTTGAGAATGATGAGAAAGACCAACCAAAGGTTATAATTGCCAATACAAAAAAGGGGAAAGGTGTTCCTCAATTAGAAAGTGACGTTCTTTGTCATGTAAAATCGTTAAAAGAGAATGAGGTCGATGATATACTTAGAGAGCTGAAATGAAAGATATTTCCATGAAAACAATGAGAGATGCCTTAATAGAGCAGATTTACAAAAAAATGTTTGACGATGAGATGATTTTCTTTTTGTCTGCTGATTTAGGATCTCCTGTTCTTGACAAAGTAAGAGAAAAATTTGAAGAAAGATTTATAAATGTTGGTATTGCTGAGCAAAATCTCATAAATGTGTCCACGGGGTTGGCCTTCGAGGGTTATACTGTATACGCTTATGCCTTAGCACCATTCATAACAATGAGAGCATATGAACAGCTTAGAGTAAATTTGTCTATATCTGCAGAGTTAATGGATTTAAATGTAAACTTAATTGGAGTTGGAGCTGGTTTAAGCTATGATGTATCAGGTCCGACACACCATTGTATTGAGGACATCATCATAATGAGGGCCTTGCCTAATTTTATAACAATTTCACCAAGCGACTGCAAAATAGCAGAAAGTTTAGTAGATTACACAATAGATGTTAAAAAACCTAAATATATAAGGTTGGATGCAAAACCATTACCTCAAATATACAACAAAACAGATAACTTCAATTTAGAGAATGGATTCTGTGAATTAATAGAAGGAGAAAAGATATGTTTAGTGACTACTGGGAATATGACCCACAATGCATTAAATGCATCAAAAAGACTTCAAGAGAATAAAATTAATGTTGGAGTTTTAGATATGATAATACTAAAACCAGTCAGAGAGGAGCTATTGTTTAATTTTCTAAAAAAGTATGAATGTATTATTACAATAGAAGAGGGGTTTATAAATAAGGGAGGGTTAGACAGTCTTATATTAGATATACTTAACAAATACCAATTGGGTATACGATTAGAAAAATTAGGTTTTGATGACAAATATGTCTTTGATTTGGGCGGTAGAAACCATTTACATACAATGAACAATCTAGACGAAGAAAGTATAATCAAAATTGTTAAAGAAAATTTAAACAGGTTTTGAAATGACAGGTAGGAAAGTAGATGTAGTATTAATAAACCCGGGAGATAGGAAACAGATATACCAGGATTTGGCAACTAATATTTCGGCAATTGAACCCCCCTTTTGGGTTGCTGTTTTGGCTGCATTTCTCAGGAATAAAGGCTTTGGTGTTGAAATAATAGATGCCAATGCAGGAAATATCTCTCCCGAAGAAGTATCAAACATAGTTAATGAAATTAAGCCATATTTATCTGCAGTTATAGTTTATGGTTCTCAGCCCTCCGCCTCTACTCAAAATATGACCATTGCAGGTAAAATCTGCAATGCGTTGAAAAATAATACATCTTCAAAAGTTGTCGCAGGAGGTTTGCATCCATCAGCGCTTCCGAAGAGAACACTAGAGGAAGAGAATATTGACTTTGTAATAGAAGGTGAAGGTTTTTATACATTAAAAAGCCTGATTGAAGCATTGAGGATGCCTACAGGTGATTTTTCCAGTATTCCAGGTCTCTGGTACTTTGATAATGGAACTATTAGGAATAACCCAAAGGCTTCTTTAATAAAAAATTTAGATGAAGTATTGCCTGTTGCGGCCTGGGACATGCTGCCTATGGAGAAATACATAGCTCATAATTGGCACTGTTTTGATAATATAGATAATCGAATGCCCTATGGAGCAATATATACAAGCTTGGGGTGTCCTTATTCATGTGTTTTCTGCTGCATTAATGTGCCTTTTGGAAAGCCAGGAATACGATACAGGGACCCTGAATTGGTTGTTGAAGAGATAGGGTTGTTGGTAAGAAACTATGGAATTAAAAATATAAAAATTATTGATGAACTCTTTGTCTTGCAAGAAGAACACTACATGTCTATAGTTGATTTACTAATAGAAAGTGGATATGACTTAAATATCTGGGTCTATGCAAGAGTTGATACGGTTAAACATGTACATCTTCAAAAGATGAAAAAAGCTGGCATTAACTGGTTGGCATTAGGGATTGAATCTGCAAATCCTGATGTAAGAGATGGGGCATCTAAGAAAATGAGAGTAAATGATATTAAAAAAATTGTTAGAATTATTCAAGAAGCAGGAATAAGGGTGATAGGAAATTATATCTTCGGTCTTCCAGAGGATACTAATGAAACAATGAAGGAAACCCTTGATATGGCGATAGACCTAAACTGTGAATTTGCAAATTTCTACTCTGCGATGGCATATCCCGGTTCTAAACTATATGATATTGCTGTCAAAGAAGGTTGGGAATTGCCAAGAGAGTGGCATGGATATTCACAACATTCCTATGAAACGTTACCTTTGTCAACAAATTATCTAAGTGCAAGAGAAGTCCTCAAATTCAGAGACGATGCATTTCACAAATATTTTGAAAACCAAAAATACCTAAGCATGATAGAGAATAAGTTTGGTAATAAGGTAAAAGAATATGTACAAGAAATGACAAAAACGAGATTAAAGAGAAAAATACTTGATGAAGAAAATTCAAGTAAACTAAAAGATAATAAAATGGTCATATACGGTTCATTTTCCGGGCTTGATAACAATCAAAATCGAATACCTCAAACATGAATACCAAGTTGATGCACTAACGTTTAAAGAGGATGCACCATTCCTGCAAATCACAGTGTAGCACTATCATTTATGGCAATAATTGGAAAGGCTGGAGAAAAATGGAGAGGGTGCCCCGATCAAACGCTATGCATACAGGGTCAGTCAAATTTGCACGAGAGGGCGGTTATATTGACATTGCTGTTGCATTGAAAGTGTTTCATAAGAAGTATACTGCTTAGTGCGTAAGAAAATCAACATAGATGAGGCTGGAAAGCATATGCGCCTCTATTTTATTATCGGTTTGCTTGGTGAACCCGAAGACAACATTGAGTGGGGTTTTATCGTTCTTCAAAGAATCATAGCCCCTTTCTTTCCTTTTATCCTTTTTCTGCCCCTTTCCCGGCACTTAGAAATAAAAAATGAGGGAAACTATGAACGACAATAGTGGTAAAAGTCCATATTTAAGTATTGTTCTTTGCAGCAGAAACGACAATCATGGAGGTAATATGCTGCAACGTATGCAAGTGTCTATTAATGGCCGATTAGAACAATTGGAAAAACACAGGATAGAATCAGAATTAATCCTGATAGACTGGAACCCTCCGGAAAATAAACCTTTGTTAAAAAAAGCCATTCAGTGGCAGTCAGGTTTAAAATATTGTTCCATACGCATTATTGAAGTGCCGTACAGGATTCATAGGAGATATAAATATTACAAAAAATTGCCTATTCATGTTATTGTCGGTATTAATTCCGGAATTAGAAGGGCTAGAGGAAAATTCGTTCTACCGGGACTTATCGACTCAATATGTTCAGATGAGTTGATGCGTTTTGTTGCTTCAAAAAGTTTGAAAACTGATGCGATGTATCGTGTCGATCGTTGTAATGTTGATAGAAATGTCGTTCAGTACAATACACTACGTGAGCAATTGAACTTTTGCAGGCAAAACATCATCCGAATTGACACCAAAATTCGATACAATGATTTGCCTGATTTGCATACAGCAGGAAGTGGTGATTTCCAGTTAATGTCAAGACACAATTATCATTTATTGCGCGGTTACCGTGAATCAAACATCACAGGTTCTTCTGCTGATACATTATTGTCGTATGCGGTTTATGCCTCTGGTGTGAGAGAAATTCCATTAAAAGAACCAATGAGAATCTATCATATTGACCATGATAGTACATATGTTGATAAGTTACAAACAGGTGATAAACCTTTTATTAAATTGGTTTCTTTACCCTTTATACCAAGATCTATAAGTTTTCGACTTATCTCATTGTACCGAAAATATATTGGCGAAACAAAAACGAGTTACTACTACAAAGGAGTGCCTGCCCTTCATGGATCTGAGTGTTTCAAGATAATTAGAGATATTCTAGCTGGCAAGTGTTCATACATATTCAATGATAATACATGGGGACTTGCCGGGGAAAACTTACCGGAAACATTAATTTCTTTGGCTGAATGGGAGCGAGGAGAAGCAGCTCTGCAATAATGCTTGTATTTCTTATCCACGGAACACTCTGAATACATTGAAGTTAAAAGCTTCAAGAGAGAGAAGGGTTAAAAGTTGAAAATAGTTGAAGGTTGAAGAAGTTAAAGGGTATTAGCTTGTTATAAGCAAGGGGGACCAAATGAGTGAAATTCGAACATTTGAAGATCTGGAGGCTTGGAAAACCGGTCGTGAACTTACAAAGACTATATATTTTCTAACAAAAAAAGATTTTTTTAGTCGCGATTTTGGATTAACAGACCAGATTTGACGTGCTGCAGTTTCGGTCATGACAAATGTTGCAGAGGGATTTGAAAGAGGTAGCAATAAAGACTTTGTAAAATTTTTATTCATTGCACGTGGTTCATCGGGTGAGGTGAGAAGCCTGCTTTACGCAGCCTTGGATCAAGACTATATTACCGAAAACGATTTTAATTCTACTCATAAACTTTGTATCCAAAGCTCTAAAATTATTTGGGGTTTGATCAAGAATCTACGTGGTAAATCAGGTTGGATCACAGGATTAAAGATACCTGGGTATGCACTTGACTCCAGTTGGCAAAAAAATAGATTGGACTGTCACATGCCTCTCTTTCGAGAGGAGTACAGTTCTGGAATCCTCTCGAAAGAGAGGAAAAACAGTAACTTTGCGCTTTTCGTTGCTGTGGCTAACTATTTCTTTTCCGACTCGTTCGGGTTAGGCCTAAGGGGATAAATCACAAACAAATATCAGATGGGAACTGGAGTGAAGTGCATACCCAGGTAAAGATATTACTTCTCGGTTTATCTTTACAACTTGGTATTACCCAAATCTAACCATTGTTTCTTTTCAACCTTTTTTAACTCTTCAACTTTTAACTATTTTAACCTTCGACCCGTAAAACCATGATTATAACAAGGACACCGTTTCGAGTTTCTTTCTTTGGTGGAGGGACAGATTATCCTGCCTGGTATAGAGAAAATGGTGGAGCGGTTCTCAGTTCCACCATTAACAGATATTGCTACATAAGCTGTAGATACCTCCCCCCATTTTTTGATTACAAATATCTTTTAAGATATTTTTTGCGTGAGGAAGCAAATAATATATCTGACATAAAACATCCTTCAGTGCGGGAATGCTTAAATTTTTTAAAAATAGACAAAGGTATTGAAATGGTCCATACCGGTGACATCCCTGCACAATCCGGTATAGGTTCAAGTTCGGCGTTTACAGTGGGTTTTTTAAATTCATTATATGCTTTAACAGGTAAGATGGTTAGCAAGAGGCAATTGGCCTTACAGGCAATTAATGTGGAACAAAATATTCTTAAGGAAAATGTTGGTTCACAAGATCAGATTGCCGCAGCATTTGGGGGGTTTAATAGGATAGAGCTTGGTGGGGATAATGAATTTTTTGTATATCCTATAACGATTAGTCAGGAAAAACTCATTTATCTCCAGAGTTGTCTCATGTTCTTTTTTACCAGTATCGTTCGAAATGCATCAGAGATTGCGTCTGAGCAGATAAAAAATATTGTGAATTTGACAAAAGAGTTAAAGATCATGAATGAGATGACAGATGAGGCCGTTAACATACTTAACGGCAGTATCGATCATTATAATGATTTTGGCAGGCTTTTACATGAATCATGGCAGATCAAGAGACGTTTAACAAGTCTTGTATCTACGTCAGTAATTGACGAAATCTTTAATTCCGCGTATAGGGCTGGGGCTGTTGGCGGCAAGTTATGTGGAGCAGGGGGAGGAGGTTTTTTGATGCTTTTCGCGCCTCCGGAAGCACAGGCCGGAATAAGAGAGAAGTTGAAGGATCTCTTATACGTACCATTCTGTTTTGAAAAACTGGGCAGTCATGTAGTCTTGTATTCTACGCAGGATTCATAGGGACGTAGACGCAAAGCATTTAAAATAGTGCTTGCGTGGTGCTTATACCATTAGCCCTAAGCAAGACCGTGCTCAAATGTCATTTTGAGATAAACAAAAATATCAGAATGATAAAGCCACTTGTTCAGATGATCCCGTGTCATAATAGCACGAATACTTAAATATGTCATCTTGGATTTATTTCAGGAGCTATATGAATCAATGTGCTAAGAGATTCCAGAACCTGCCCACCAAAATGACTGTCACGCATACGAATAAATAATGATTTATGAGTGACGATAGACGATTTAAGGGGATTAGAATCTGCTAATTCTGAATATCGGTATTTTGAAATTGAACAACTTAACACGTCTAAAAACATTTGAAGTAATTACGACGATATATATTTTTATTATGCAAATCCTTAAGCGGGCAACATTGAATTTTAATCGTTTTGTTTTTAAAAGTTGAACGTTTTATTAATAAATCCGTGTAAGCCTGATATCTTTCCACCTCCTTCACTTGGATTTTTAAACGCATACCTAAGACAACGATTTTCAGAGATCAATATAAGACTGGTTGATATAGATGCCGCTCTTGAATTAAAAGAGCATGAAGGGCCCTTTGATATTATTGGTGTGACGATACACTCCTTTGCATTAGAGAATGTCAAATCTGTTTTTTCAAGATTGAGCACTCTCTATCGTAATTCCTGGTGGGTTGCCGGTGGGCATCATGCAAGTGCCCTGCCGGAACAAATGCTGAAACTGGGATTTGACCAGGTCGTTATAGGTCCTGGGGAGATTGCGTTTGAAGAAATAATAAAGGGGAACAGGGAGCAGAAGATCATTGGCAAGATGCCTGATGATTCAAATTTACTATCTTTTCCGGATTATACAGGTCTGAAAGGTTTATGGACCCTGCCTTTACATCAGGGTGGCAGGGCACTGCCTGTAATTTCATCCAGAGGTTGCCCTTTTAACTGTGATTTCTGCGCTTCAGCTAATTTCTGGCATCGCAAAAGTTTTGTTCGAAAGCCGGAAAATGTTATTGAAGAAATAATGTACTATTTAAAAAATGATAAGATGGATTCATTTATGTTTGAAGATGACAATTTTACATTAATTCCTCGCAGGGCTATTGAGATTTGTGAGGCCATTGAGACAAGAATCAGACCTTATTATTCCAACTTAAAGTGGCAGGCCGCATCAAGAGCGGAGTCCTTAACCAATGATGATCTCTGCCATGCATTGGTTAACGCGGGTTGCACTCATGTCTGGCTAGGGATCGAATCGGGTTCCCAGACGATGCTGGAAGGTTGTGCAAAAGGGACAACAACAGAAAAGATGCTTGCAGGCATTATGAATGCTGAAAGGTATGGTTTGAGAACAGTAGGCCAGTTTATTGTGGGACTTCCCGGAGAGACGGAAGCAACTATTAAAGAAACCGAGGAGTTTATACTGAAATCTAAAATGTCTGTTATCATGGTCAACAAACCCTGGATTCTGCCAAAGACTAATCTGCACACTCTGGCTTTAAATACGGGCTTTAATGATGAGATTTATTTTGATAATGTTCCATTTTATACAATAGAAACAGCAGGAAAGATCCTTGATAAATGGGTTGAGCAATTACATAAGGCGTGGTTGAGAAGTTTGAGTGAAAGTTTCCCAAAGCGTTTTTATTTAGAGAAAAATATATATCTATATGAAAATTCGAATGTAGCAGCTGCGGCAATAGAGATAGCCAAAGGCCTTATGGAAACAAAACAATTTAATGAGGCGGTTGAATATTTGAGTAAAGCCTTATCTTTCCATGAACAATCATCAGGAACTAATGAATCTGTAACAGCTGTAACAGCTGAAGAACTTGCAAAATGTTACAAAGAATCAGGACATTATAAGGAAGCCGCTGAATATTTTAAACAGGCATTTCAGTATTATGAGCTATATTATGGTATGGGGAATTCATCTACTCGCAAAGTACTAGCTGAATTGGTTTATTGTTCAATGAGAATCGAAGGAATAGGTACGGTTCGCAAATATCTTATAACCGATTTGATATTGATAAAATGTATACTGAAATATTTTAAGAAATTAATAAGGAATGGAATCAAAAAATTTTTAAAGTAAGTGAAAAGTAGGTTATATTGCAAGAGTTTAAGGTTGGGAAGCACACGTAACGGAGGTCTGAGATCAGAAGCCGGAGGTTAGAAACTGAAGGCAGGTGACAGGCAATTTCTGATTTAGAAATTTGAACTTACAATTCAGGCTTCAACTTCCAAAACGCACTTGAAAGAAACTAAGTTATCTTTGTGCCCTTTGTGACTTTGTGTGAGGGTTCATATTTAAATGTCTTCGAATAATAAATTAACGGCCGTAATTCTTGCTGGTGGGTTGGGAACGCGTCTCCGTCCGGTAGTTGGTGACTTCCCCAAAGTACTGGCTCCCATAAACAACCGTCCATTCCTCTCTTATATCCTTGACCAGTTGATATGCTGCGGTTTTTCTCGCGTAGTTCTCTGCACGGGATACGGGGCAGACAAGGTCAGGGCCACATTTGGTGATTTTTATAAAGATCTTTCGATTATGTATTCGAGAGAGACTGTTCCCTTGGGAACTGGCGGGGCACTTCGGAATGCCATCCCATACGTAAAAGATGAACACATTCTTGTGATGAATGGAGATTCATACATAGACGTAGACTTGAATACCTATATAGAGTGGTATTTTCAGAATGACATTATTGTTTCATTATTATTAACCATGGTGTCCGATACAGGTCGTTATGGAAGGGTGGACGTGGATGGGGACGGACTTGTTAGCCAATTTGTGGAAAAAGGTGAATCGGCCATACCAGGATGGATTAACGCCGGGATTTATATTTTAGAGCAAAGCCTGTTTTTACAGACACATACAGGAGGATCATTTTCTCTGGAGCATGATTTTTTCCCAAAGTTTGTAGGCAAGGGTTTGCGTGGTTTTCAGTCTAAGGGTGCGTTTATTGATATCGGAACTCCTGAATCCTATGACAAGGCAGATCAGTTTTTTAATATCAAAGAAAATTTGGAATCTGATGTTAATAAAGATGTTTAACACGAAAAAGGTTTTAAAATTTTAGGAGGTAATATTTTGAGAATTCTTGTTACAGGCGGATTAGGTATTGTAGGAAAAGGCCTTACAGAATTATTACGAAAATGTGGACATTACGTTGTTTGCTGTGATCTATACCATCAACCTGACGAAATAGGTTTCAGTGTTGGGACTGATATCAAAGTTCCCCTTTATGCCCGTTGTGATATAGGAAAATTTCAGCAAATCGAAAGGGTTTTTGATCGAACGGGACCTTTTGATTTTGTTTATAATTGTGCTGCTGAGTTTGGCAGGTGGAATGGAGAGGATTTTTATGAGACGCTCTGGCAGACCAATGTGATTGGAACAAAGAATCTTATTCGTCTTCAGGAACGTCTGGGTTTTCATTTGATTCATTTCTCATCATCTGAAGTGTATGGTGACTGGCCGGAGCTTATGACTGAAACAGTAATGGATGAATACGAAATAAAGCAAATGAATGATTATGCCATGACTAAGTGGACAAATGAGATGCAAATTCGCAACTCTGCTCTCCAGTACGGTACAGAAAGTGTTGTGGTCCGTCTTTTCAACACCTATGGTAGTGGAGAATATTATAGCCCTTATCGTTCTGTTAATTGTCGTTTCCTGTACTGTGCACTAAACAATCTACCGTGGACGGTTTACCGTGGTCATTCACGGACATCAACATACATTGCTGATACAACCTGTACTCTGTCCAAAATAATTGAGAACTTTAAGGCTGGTGAGACCTACAATATCGGAGGAAAAGATCTTCATACTATAGAAGAATTATCCGATATTATTATCAAGGTTACAGGTGCTGATCCGTCCCTGGTTCAGTATAAGGAATCAGAAATACTCACAACTAAGCGAAAGGTTGTGGATATTTCCAAGTCTATTCGTGATCTGGATCACAAGAATAGTTACACTCTCGATGAAGGTGTGAAATTGACAGCGGAATGGATGCGCAAGGTTTATGAGATTAAATAAGAAAAATCCAGTAATCACGTTTAAGAATCGATCAACTTCAATGTAAATTTAAATCAGTTTACTAAAGATTAACTAATTAATAATGTCTCTTGAAATCTTACACGTAGTTGGTGCCAGACCTAACTTTATGAAAGTTGCACCAATTATTTCTTGTATGAATAACTTTCCGGATTTAATTGAACAGAGAATGGTGCATACAGGTCAACATTATGATGATAATCTTTCAAAGGTTTTCTTCCAGGACCTGGATCTTCCAGAACCTGATGAATATCTTAATGCGGGCTCTGGTACTCATGCTGAGCAAACTGCAAAAATAATGATAGCTTTTGAGCCGGTATTACTTAAATATAATCCGGATTGGTGTTTTGTGGTTGGTGATGTAAATTCGACTCTTGCCTGTGCCCTTGTATGTTCAAAAAGAGGTACAAAAATTGGACATGTTGAGGCGGGACTTCGCTCTGGTGATCGAACAATGCCTGAAGAGATAAATCGTCTTTTAACTGACCAAATATCAGACCTTTTATTCACTCACTCTAAAGATGCTGATTTAAATTTAATAAATGAAGGCATAAGCCCGGAAAAAATCAGATTTGTTGGCAATGTCATGATTGATACTCTTAAAAAAATGCTTCCTAAGACAACGGACAGGAAAATCTTAATGGAGCATGGCATTGAGCACAAAAAATATATACTTGTGACACTACATCGTCCTTCAAATGTAGATGTCCCTGAAAAGTTTGAAGAGATCCTTTCTGCTTTGTCCGTATTAAGCCATAAATATACAGTTATATTTCCTGTTCACCCAAGGACACGCCTTAAGGTGTCTTCCGCTAATATAAAAGAAAATCTTTCAAGAATACATTTTATTGAACCCGTTGGATATTTGGATTTTTTAGGCCTGATGAACTCATCAGCGCTTACTTTAACTGATTCCGGAGGGGTGCAGGAAGAAACTACATATTTGGGTGTACCATGTCTTACCTTGCGTCAGAATACAGAACGTCCCGTAACTATTGAAATGGGTACCAATCAATTAATTGAAACTCGTCGTGATTCTATTATCAGGGCCGTTGAATCGAGAATGTATAAGTCCAATATTTCTACATCGATTCCTGAACTTTGGGATGGTTACGCAGCACATCGCATTGTTAAAGAAATTTTAAACTTTAAGAAAGACTAACACTCTTTTTTTTATTGACCAATTTTAATAAAGTAACTGATTTGTCACATAAGTGACCATTATTACTTCCGGTTAGCAGAGCACTCCCACCCTTGGAGTGAGAGTGGTGTCTGAGGAAACTCTATCTCAGCCCTCAAAGCCATTGATCGTTCCGAGGAGATGTACTCTACATTCCGTACAATTGGAATTGTAACCAATGCAATTCCTTCTATGTTACTCTAAACGTACAAAAAACAGATTTTTTGATCAGATAAACGTCTGAATGATAAACGCCAGAACGCTTGATGAACTGGTGGTCACTCTGGCTCCAGAGTATATGAGTGATATTGCTAATTTGAGGTTTTTAAGTATTTTACCGGAATATGTACTTCTCATTCATTTCTTTGCTTGAGTTGACGTTATTGGTCACTGGTGGCGTATTATTGTTTCACAGATGGGGATACAGCATAGCTCATGCCTTGTCGTTGGCAATTGTTGTTACCTTGCTGACGCTTTCGTTGACTTTTCAGATAGCCTTCCTGCTGAGAATTCCCGGATTATCCTTCCCGGTTGAGGGGGTATTGTCTATTGGTGCTCTTTTGTTGATTTCCAGAGAGCGTCAACGACTGGCGGAAATCTGTACATCTCTGTTCAGATTTATGTGTTGCCATCGTGTGATGAGCGGTGTTGTAGTTTTATGCATAGCCTATTTAGGACTGCAATCTATCGTGCTTCCTGAAGGTAATTACGATTGCATGCGATACAATTTGACACGCGTACTGTTATTTCAGCAGGAACGCAGTATGCTTCTCACAAATGTTACGGAGTATCATCAGGCAGTTTTTCCGGTTGGTGGGGATATCCTTTCTCACCTGTTTCTTCGTTATTATACAGACTATGGCCTTGCAACGATCAGATTAATGTCCTTCTTGAGCATCGGCTTCGGCTCATATGCTCTGTCTCGGAATCATGCATCTTCACACGTTGCCTGGACAGTAATGCTTATAGTCATCAGTTTCCCTTTGTTAGTTCGGCAGGCAACCGGAACAAAGCCGGATATTCTGGCTACTTCGGTAGTTGTTCTGTGCCTTTTATGTGCAGAGAGACTGTTGAACCGTCCCAATTTACGAGATGGATTATTGGTTGTACTCGGATTGGGTTTTGGTTTGTCAATTAAGACAACCTTTCTAGCGTTCCTGATACCCTTTGCCTTGATGTTTGCATGTCTACTTATAAAACGACATGGTATGGGTTCGATTTTTCAGCTCCTGAAGCGGAGTTGGTTGCCAATCATCTTTGTAGTTCCTCTGGTTCTGGTTTTTTCACAGGTCTGGCTATTTCTTCATAACTATGTTCATTGGGGACACTGGTCAGGGCCGATAGATTTTGTCAATCTTCATAAAAATCAGGACGGTTTGTGGGGCACAGTGGCAAACCTTTCTCGTTATGGAATGCAAAGCCTGCATCTGATGACACCAACAGACGTCCTATCAGAGTGGCTGGGCCTGGGCAAGATCAGTGATATGCTTGAAAGAGTCTACGAACTGGTATTGTATCCTGTGATAGGGGATTCTGGGGCTGCATGGCCTCATAAGATACAGCCGTTTGAACTAAGCAATTGGAACTGGGGAGATGGTGAAAATGCTGCGTGGTTCGGGCCATTCGGCTTTCTGTTAGTGATACCTGCACTGGTTTATACATTGCTGTGCGGATCAGCGTATTTACGTATGGTCAGTATCGTGTTGGTTGTCTACACTGTTGTTCTGAGTTGGCAGTTGTCGTGGATGCCATGGCACTGTCGCTTTTTCGGACCTGTGTTCGTGGGAGGAGCCGGTTGCCTCGGGTATTGGATGGCTCGGTGGGAGAGACGCTGGAAGTTACAGGCAATGCAGATAGTGGCCTTGTCAATACTCGTTTACTGCTGTGTTATCAATCAGGCAAAGCTTTTGGTAGGAGTACCTTTTATGCAAAGTATGATGCAATTTACACTCGTACCGGGACTTGATGAGCAGGGTATATGGGCCAAAACCAATTGGGGTCGTGACCGGCATTACTATGCAAGAAGGTACTACGGAAACAATCGAGTTAATGAGTTCATGCAGGTAGTGAAGCCGAATGCAAGAGTTGCAGTAGTGTCGCAGCATCTTGGCTGGCTTTTTCATTACATGTTGTATCGTCCGGATGTTCAATTTGTCCCGTTGCCCATGAAAGAATCTACCGGTAAAGCATTGAGTACCGATTCGCTTGAAGGGTTTGACTACCTGTTATGTATTAACCGGGAATGTGATGAATTTTTTGTTCCTGAGAAACATGAACTACTTCTGGAGTACAAATCGGAAAAACATATTTGGGAGGTGCCACCTGGGGAGTACATAAGCCCGGGGGGCCTAATCCGACTGTAGTCAGTGGTAACAACTTTGGATTGATAAATGCAGGATTTACTTAGTAAATAAGATTGTCAGCTTAAGTTTTGTTGTGAATTACTTTAATTTTATGTAGGTGTTTTTTGTGTTTCAGAGCCAGATGCCTAACAGAGGACAGATCATGAAGATGATGAAATAAATGAGGTCCCGGGTTTCTGAGTATTGTTGATAAAGGTGTCTCTCAGGTCCGATGAGAGAATAAAATAGATAATATGCAAGAATCAGCATCACGTCTGTTGGTGATCGGTGGTAGCCCGCCTGGGTCAGGCTGTGTGGCAGAGATAATTTTACGTGATATTTGCCTGATTTATCCGTTGTCAAGGATTTTCTGTTTTGCAACAGTGGATCCAAGTTATAAATTTGAGCCTGTCCAAGAGCTGTCCTCAGTACAGGTTTGCATTCAAAGGACAAAACATGAACACGGATATCGTGCTGTGGGCGGCCCAATTGGAAGTTTAACAGCCTTTGCTGCCAGTAGTTTTTCGTTTAGGTGGCATGTAAAAAAACTTGTCAAGGAAGCAGTGTTGTTTGGCAGGAAACATCACATTGACAAAGTGTGGATGATTCTTGATACAACTACTACCATCGCCATGGGAATGGATGTTGCCTTGGAATTGGGAGTACCATTACTTTCTAATGTGTGGGACCCTCCAGAATCCTTTTTACAACAAAGACGAATTGACCGATTTTCTCGCTCCCGTTTAATCAAACGATTCGGTGAGACTTTACGTCTTTCGGAGAAAGTGGCGGTAGTTTCGGAAAGCATGCAGCAGGACTATGAGCAGAATTATGGTGCAAATACAATAATCATGCGGCATGGAATACTTCCCGTTCAGCAATCTGAAAAAACAAAATTATCTTGTATTGACAAGAATATTGTAATCGGTTTTGCGGGTGGGCTCTATGCGTATAGCGCCTGGAGTTGCCTTATGGAAGCGCTTACTTTGAATGATTGGAAATTGAATGGGAGAAATGTGATTGTTCGAGTTATGGGTGCAGGCTTTTACTTTCAGTCGAAAGAAAAAGCCAATATTGAATACCTGGGATGGCGTTCAATGTCGGAAGCAGTTAAATTGCTTGCTGATTGCGATGTTAATTATCTACCTTATCCTTTTGAGTCTTCATCGTATTACATGGTAAAATACGCTTTCCCAACGAAGCTTAGTACATATGCGGCAACCGGCAGGCCGGTCTTCGTTCATGCTCCCGAATATTCTTCTTTACACCGCTTTTATAAAAAACATCCTGTCGGTATATACTGCAGTTCGTTAGAGCCTTCTGAAGTTATTACTGGTCTTGAAAAGTTGGTAAGTAACAAGGAGTTTTACGCTGAAATGTCAAATAAGATGGTAGAGATGGCAAATGGTGAGCTTAGTTTGGAAAATTTTCATAAACAATTTGCAGAGTTTGTTGGTATTAAGCGTAATACTTTGCTTACAAAATAGGATTGCCAAGTTCAATGAGGAAGTGCAACACATAGGATGATGAGAAATACAAGCTAAAACCTGCGGCTACTAAATATAGAAAATAAAATCACTCAATTTAGGTTTCCGTTAAATATTAGCTATCTGATGTACTATTTTGAGGTAAGAATTAAAGATGTTAAAACTTAACATAAACCTGGCAGTGAAAGTCTTTGCGATCTGTGTTGCATTACCGATGTTGTCGGGAATAGCTACCAAGATATATTGGTATTTGCAGATGCGGACAGGTGTAGATGGTCCGTATTTTCTTTATTATTCCGGTTCGTTAAGGACAGCGTTTTTTATTTATCTGGCCTCACCTGTATTATTCATAGTGCTTATATGGGCTGTAAATCAATCTGCGGTCATCAGGAAATGTTTACTATCGCCAAGAATAAGATACAGTACGTTGTGGCTGGGCCTTATAATAGCCATAGCTTTTATTTTACGAATAATTACGGTTTTCAATGTAGATCACACACCACCACAGCCACCATATGTAAGTGATCAGGGTTGTTATTATGGAAGCGCGTTAGGCTTTATTGCAGGTGAATACCCGATGCTGTTTTTCAGCCGTGGCCATGTCGGGCTTCTATGGGCCCCATTATTCATGCTTTTTGAGAATAATGTGCTGGCGGCATTGTTATTAAATGTTGTCACGTCAACACTCACTGTCTACCTGGTGTATAGAATAACTACGATGGTTAGTGGTCAAACCTGTATGGGCTTGATCGCAGCCGGACTACTGGCGGTGTATCCATCACACGTGATCTTATGTCGAGAACTGATGACGGAAACTCCATTCACATTTTTTATGGTTTTTGCCCTGTTTTGGCTTATCCGATTTGGGGTAATGAGTAGTTTGCCTCAATATTGGATAAGTAGAAGGTGGATATTAGATGTTTTTTTATGTGGTATAAACCTGGGAATCTGTCATTGGATAAGACCCCTGGCAGTGCTGGTGTGGATGGTGGCTATAGTATGGTTAATTATTATAGTAAATCGTAAGGTGGGCTTGTCGCTGCGCCGCTCTCTTATTGCAATTGTTGTATTAAGTGTTATATTTTATTCTTCGATATTATGGCTGATGGTAGCCAATTATAGATTCCAGGGGGAATTTTCTCCCAGTTACATGGAGGGACGCGGGGTAATTTTGCTTGCAGGTACTCTCAAGCAGAAACGTGGGACTGGTTTGAATAACATGGATCACTTCAAAGAGTTAGGTAAACTTCAGAACGAGGAATTATCAAAAAAAAATGCTCTACCGATATCCATGTATGGGCATAAGGAAGTTCAGAACATTCTTGCAAAAGCGGCATGGCGGAGGATACTCGATTCACCTGTTGAATTTCTTACAATGGCGGCAACCGAGAAAATGTGTAAACTCTGGACCCCGCCTATTATGGGAGATAATCCAGTAAAAATCCTTAACTCTGTTTTCTTCCCGGGAGAAATCCTTAACTCTTTTTTAATATCTTTTACCGTGCTGTCTGCATTGTCGTTATTTGTATGCGGTGTTGAAGATCGTCGTGCGATGTTATTGCTTCTTGCGTTAATGCTCGTTACGGCATGTTCTGCATGTCATTTTATGTTTGAAGCTTTTGCTCGTTATCGCTTTTATTGCGCCCCATGGCTAATTATCTTTTTCACGTTAAGCATGCAGATTATATCTAACAAATTTGGTAAACGTACAATCATACAGTCTGATTTAAAGGATCACGGACATCCTTCAACACAGGTTTGAACAAATTTTTAGATATTATTCAATCCTCAGTATCAACATTTACTGCAATAATAAGTATCTTTTAGGAAATCCTGATGAAATCTAGTGAAGAAGATCTATCTCTTAGGCTTGCCGAGCAGGAAAACAGAAGAACGGTTTATTGGAATAGATTTGACTCTTTTGTAGATTTTCGCATGAATTGGCGAGCGTCTATGATGCGTCATCTTTTTCATATTCTTCCGGGACAAAAAATTCTAGAAATTGGTGCAGGTAATGGGAAATTCACCCGATCCCTTGTTAAAGCTACACGGAGAGAATGCAAGATAACAGCCGTTGTTTTTTCTCCTGAATATCAAGACCAAGTTGAGAAGGAGTTAAATAATAAAGATGTTACGGTTGTATATTTAGACTCATTCCCAGGTTTATTAGCGGATGAGAAATATGATTATGTTATCATAAACCATATGCTGGAAGATCATTTTCGCAATGAATTTCTTTACATTATTAAACAGTTGATCAAGCCGGGAGGCGGACTCCTTTTATTCGAACCCAATCCCTGGAATTGTTATTTTCGTGTCCGAAAGTTTTTCCGGCGTTTGATACCAATAACGTGGGAACGTCCGGGAAATCCAATTTTAATGAACAAGCTTGAGGTTTTCTCGGTCTTGTCTGAAATTGGTTATACCCAAATAAATGTTTTACCATATGATTTCCTTTATTCTCCTATCCCGAGATTCTTACTATGGCCAGCCCAGAATCTGAGTATTATTATGGAAAACTTTCCTTACTTTAGAAATCTTGCTGGTTCACTTTATATCTGGTCACGTAATCCTTCTTTTCAAAATGAAAGGCAGATTACAGTGGATTTGTGCGACTATCAAATGCTTTTTGGGAAGGTTTCATTCGTTATTCCCTGTCACAATGAAGAAATGAATGTTGCACCATTAATAAATGGGCTAATTGCTTTTTATGGTAAATATATTTTTGAAATTCTTATCGTAGATGATAATTCAAAAGACAGAACTGCTGATGTAACAGAAAAACTGTCGAAGATACATAAATGTATTCGACTAATAAAGCGTGTACCACCAAACGGTGTAGGTAGGGCCTTGCGAGAAGGCCTTAAGGAGGCAAAAGGTGAGTATATTTTGATTATGGATAGTGATTTCCAGCATATTATTCCAGAAATGAGAGACTTATTTGATGCTATAGCTGATGGGGCTGATGTCGCTATCGGGTCACGATTTTCTCGTGAATCTGTTTTGGTTAATTATGCTTTTACTAAGATTTTAGCAAATAGAGCTTTTCATATAATAGCAAATATATTACTTGGTAGACATTTTCGTGATATATCTAATAATTTAAAGATTTTTCGTCGTGATGTAGCTAAAAAGCTGGTAATAGAGTCTGATGATTTTGCAGCTAACGTTGAGACCGGTTTAAAGCCTATTTTACTTGGTTACCGGGTAGTAGAAGTACCGATCTCATGGGTAAACCGTTCTATTGATATGGGGTTTTCTACATTTCGAATTTTTAAAACTGGCCCCAATTATTGGAGAATTTTATTACGTTTGGTATGGAGGGGAATCACAAAGCAACCGTGTCAAAGTAAAACGGGATAAATAAAAATGCAAAATAAACATAAAGAAAGAAAATTTTTTGATGAGTGGACAGAATTAAAGGAATACGATGTTTTTACACAATATGGGTATAACACGATAATTCGTGACTTTCAAAAATTAATTGGTAATAGATTATTAAAGGGTTGCAGAGCTATTGATTTAGGATGTGGAACAGGGGCATTTGCCAGGAGATTATTTGGAAATTCTGAGGCTGAATTGTTTGGATTAGATATTTCTGAGAAAGCAATTCAGTTGGCAAACCGAAATGAGGAAAAAATTAACTTCTCGGTTGGCGATATTGAAAATCTTCAGTTTGAAGATAATTTCTTTGATTTAGTTGTGTTTTCTGGTGTTTTACATCACTTTCCAAATGAAGAAAAATGTTTGGATGAAGGATATAGGGTTTTGAAGAAGGGGGGGGTGTATGCTCTCATATGACCCGAATAAGATAAATCCATTTATGTGGCTTTATCGAGACCCTTCTTCACCATTTTTCTCTAAAATAGGCAAGACAGACAATGAAAGACTTCTTTATGCTCAAGATATATACGAGGTAATGAAGAGAGTGGGATACACTCACGTTGATACTCATTGTATAAGCGGCGTCGCTTTTAAGACGTTAGAATCTCAAGTGGGAAAAATACTTTTGCCCATTTACAATATTATAGAACAGTTTATGGGGATTTTACCTTTGTCAAAAAAATATGGTTCTTTTCTTATTTGTTATGGAGAAAAATAGTACTTTTTGAAATTTAAAGATGATAAAGACATGATTTTATTAGTTGTGCCGATCAGCCATACACACTACGTTATGCCTCCAATCGGGTTAGGATATTTAGCAGCAGCTTTGCGACGAGGAGGATTTGATGAAGTTGTCATCCTGGATTGTGTAAAAGAGGGATTATCATTTAATGGTTTTAGGGGTTTTTTGGAGAGGATAAAGCCCCGGATTGTTGGGTTTCAAATCTTTTCATATGATTTCGATTCTGTGGTTAAAAGTATAGAGATAGTAAAACAACTGAATCATGAGACAAAGGTGTTGATTGGAGGAGCTCACGTTTCTGCTACTTCCGCATTGGCTTTGGAAGAAATCAAACAAGCAGACTATGGGTTTGTGGGAGAAGGAGAGATTGGGCTACCCATGTTGGCTGGGAGATTATTGAGAGATGAACAAATACCATTAGAGAATATTCCAGGCTTAATTTGGAGAGAGAACTCCTCCATTCGTGAAAACGCCAGAACTGGGGTTGAAGATTTGGATAGTTTGGGGTTTCAACCCTGGGACTTGATGCCCCCCGCTTCCTATCCTGATAATCCACAGGGAGGATTTTATAAAAGATTTCCTATTGCTCCAATCTCTACTACCCGTGGATGTCCTTATTTATGCACGTTCTGCGGTAGTGGTGTAAACATGGGACATAAGTTACGGTTTCGGAGTATAGACCACGTCCTGGATGAAATGGTTATGCTCCGTAATGATTACGGTGTTGGGGAATTTCACATAATTGATGATATGTTTAATTTCTACAAGGAAAGAGTCTTTGGATTTTGCCAGGGAATAAAAGATAGAAAGCTTGATATAAACTATACATTTCCGAATGGCCTGCGCCTGAATCAACTTGATATGGAAATGCTCAAAATAATGAAAGATACGGGAGCGTATGCTTTTACCGTTGGTATTGAATCCGGATCCCAACGTATACTTGATTCAATGAAAAAGGGCCTGACACTGGAACTTATTGAGGAAAAGGTCAATTTGATAAATTCGGCGGGGTTAGAGCCCAGTGGTTTCTTTATTATAGGCTACCCGGACGAGACAGTTGATGATATAAACGCTACCATAAATTTTGCAAAGAGATTAAGATTGAAACGTGCGCATTTCAGCAATTTTCTACCTCTCCCCGGTACTGAGGTTACCCGTAAGTTAATTGAAAGAGGAGAAATCAGGCGGCCGGATTGGGGGACTTTGTTTTATTCAAAAGTCCCTTATGCTCCAAAGGGAATTACAAAGAAACAGTTGAAGCGATTGCAGCGCAGGGCCTTCCTGGAGTTCTACCTTCGACCACGTATATTGCTGAAATTACTTTCAGAAATCAAGAGTCTTAGACATTTGAAGATGATTCTTATAAGGGCAGTCGATTACCTCTTTAGAGGCTGAGTTTGATATGCTATAGAGACTACCGGATTATGTAAGGATTTTACTCGCAACAAAATTAATATTGGTAGAGTTGAAAAAGATAGGAAACAGATATTAGGCTTTATATTTCAGATAGTAGTAAAATACAGCACGACTTAGGATGGACTATACAGAAACTACCTCATGATATTCTTTCTGATATATATGTCTGGATACATGATAATGAGAGTATAGTGCAAAAAGCAATTATGTAAATCTAGGAGTGTCAAATGGAGATAATTTTAATAACCGGGTCTGCTGGACTTGTAGGTTCTGAAACAGTAAGTTTTTTCTGCGAAAAGAATTTTAATGTTGTTGGGATTGATAATGATATGCGGCGTGTTTTCTTTGGGAAAGAAGCCTCGACCAGGTGGAACCAAAAGAGGCTGGAAGGAAAATATCAAAAATATAAGCATTATGATATTGACATTAGGGATCAGAAGGCTGTTGAAAATATTTATAAAGAATACAATCAAGACATTTCTTTGGTTGTCCACTGCGCTGCGCAGCCTTCTCATGATCAGGCTGCAGATGATCCTTTTACTGACTTCGCGGTCAATGCAAACGGTACGCTTAATCTACTTGAGTACACACGTACTTATTGTCCTGAGGCAGTATTTATCTTTTGTTCCACCAACAAGGTGTATGGGGATACTCCTAACTTACTACCATTGATTGAACTTGAAACCCGCTGGGAGGTTGATAAAGGGCATAAATATTATAACGGTATTGATGAAGCCATGAGTATAGACCATTCCAAACATTCACTTTTTGGTGCCTCAAAAGTTGCGGCAGATATCTTAGTTCAGGAATACGGAAAATATTTTGGCATGAAGACCGCCAGTTTCAGAGGCGGGTGCCTTACAGGCCCTAACCATTCAGGAGCTGTACTTCATGGTTTTCTAGCCTACTTAATGAAATGTGCTGTTACTGGTGAGTCCTATACTGTTTTTGGATATAAGGGTAAACAGGTGAGAGATAACATTCACAGCTATGATCTGGTGAACGCCTTTTATCACTTTTATCAGAATCCACGTGTAGGTGAAGTATATAACATAGGTGGCAGCCGATACAGTAATTGTTCCATGTTGGAAGCTATCAGGCTTTGTGAGGAGATTACAGATAAAATGCTCAATTGGAATTATTCAGATACAAATAGAGTTGGAGATCATATCTGGTATATCAGTGATGTAAAAAAATTTAAAGGTCATTATCCTGGCTGGAATTTTAAATATAGTGTCAATGATACTTTAAAAGAGATATTTTTAAAAAATAAAGAAAGATGGTTTTAATATTTTTCACTTATTTCTATTTGACTCATTATGCAGATTGACAATTATACGAAGAGTTTAGAAAATAATAATATGTCTTTTTCCCATTTAAACAAAATTGTTCTACCGGTACTAGCTGTATGTATTATGGTCCCAATACTTCTTACCGTGAATAACCGTGGGTTTTATTCTGATGACTTTTATTATCTTTCAAGGGCTGCGCATCATGATATTAGTTATTCTTTTAATGACAGTTTGCGCATGACAGGAGGGATGCGTCCTTTGGGCCACTTGTTAGCCGCTTTACAGTATGAACTGCTCGGTGCTAATAGTTTATCCCATCAATTATGGATGGCGACTCTTCATTTCTTTTCTGCTTTTTGCGTATTTCTTTTCATTCGCAGTTTTTTCAGGCACTGGTTCATTGGATTGTTTGCAAGTGCTACGTTTGCTGTTATACCCTGGCATCTTCAGACAATATTCTGGCCTATTTGTGACATGAACATTGTCTCAAGTTCTCTTATATTACTTTCAGCCTGGTTATTTCTGGGTTATGTTCGTGACTGCGACCATAAAGTACGTTGTTTTGTCCTTTCACTGTTTTGCTACGTTTTGGCAATTCTATTTCATGAACAAAGCCTTAGCTGGTTAGTAGTTTGGCCTTTGTTAGCCTGGGCGGCTGATGAACGAAAGAATTTTAGACAGTCATTGTTATGTTCCTGGCATTATATCCTTAGTGCAGTTTTATTAGGCGGCTTCCTGGTTATATTTTCAACTGGCACACAACCTCAGTCGCAACCGGATACAGGACTTGTCCACATTGTGACTTCTTCGATAATGTTGTTGGGAAAGACTTTAAAAATTCACATTTATCTGACACTGGCGGGGTTGAGGAGTTACCATTTGCCTGTTTTAAAGGAATGGTGGCACATTGACATCTGGAAAATATTTACGTTGTTCTTTGCAATTATAGTTGTCTGGATAATATTCGTAAAAAATGTCTGGCGCGATCGTATATCAATGTATGTCCCTGAACACTTTTGGCGGTGTATCTTAATGGGTGGTGTTATGTTCATAGCACCTATCGGAATATTGGCTTTAGCAGCCAGTCCGTACGTTGAGCATCGCCATCAATACTTTACTTCTATAGGATTTGTTTTTATTTTATCTTGCGGATGTTACGGTATTCTTCCAAAGTTGACGGGGAATTTGTCACGAGCGTTATTCACGATACTGATATGTAGTATAATAACTGTTTTCGCAGTATGTACTGCTACGCGATCGCAGGAATGGGTTGAATCCTGGCGAATACAGAAAAACGTTATAACATCACTCCAACATTTGATACCTTTTCCACCAGAGAGGACTATCATTATCATTGATGATTTTCCACCAAAGATAGGTTTCTCAGCTTATACATATGGCAACGAATCGTGTTTATTGACTTTTGTGTCTAAGGCGTATAATCGTAAGGATTTAAGAGCACATAGTCGTTTCTGGATTGATGAGGAAAATGGGAAAAAATTTGCAGGTATAGGAACACATTATACTACAGATGAAGTAGGTGACCGTCCAATCCTGTTTTTCAGGTATATTCCAGGAAAAAAGAAATTAGTACAAGAGACAGAATACTCTTATCGCACAAGGCATACGGGCTTTCAGGATTAATATAGTAGAAAACGGTATTAAACTAGTTTTAAATTGTAATTTTTTCATTAACAGTTTGCAGACTTTGTTAGTGTGGATGAAAGCATTATCTCCTCATTCGGGGAAAACAGTTAGTTGGGCCGTAATCAACCAATGATTTCTTCCAAGGTAAAAAGAAAGCTTCTTGTTCTCTATTCTTCAGCCTCGGCTGCATGTGGTATTGGCACCTGGATTGAAAATCTAAATGAGACACTTCCTCTTTATGGATGGGATTTGGTCGTAGGGCTTGCCTGGGGAAGAAAATTCAATGATCCACAGCAGGTGGAGCAGTTGCGTCCTCGGTTGTCTATTGTTCGAATGGATGGGCGTACCGGTACGGTAGAAGGTAGAGTACGAGCAATAGAAAAAACAATAAGAACAGTAGATCCTGATATAGTCATGTTGACATGCCTGGATGATGCTTTTGAAGCAGTTCGACGCTTACGTTGTAATGGGCAGTCTTTCAAGTTAATGGTGGTTAATCACGGAAACAGACCTGAACAGGCTGCTTGTCTGCTTCAACATCTTGATTTAATAGATATGGCTATCTGTGTAAGTCGCTTCAGTTTTCTGGCAATGAGCAATGTAAAGGAACACTTTGAAAAGAAAAGGCTGTGCCATGCGCCTAATGCTGTACCATTACAGAACGTTAAAAAAAAAAGAATATTAAACAGATTTTGTGTCGGTTATGCCGGGCGTCTTGATGTTGATAAACGAGCGGTGGATTTACTACCTTTTTTTCAGGAATTAAATAAAATTTGTCCTGACGCGGAATTTTGGGTGGCTGGGCAGGGAGAGAGGGCCGATGAAATTACAACACTTGCCAGCAGATTCCCAGGAAGAGTTAAATATTTTGGTCAATTAACTACACCTGAACTAAATACTACTTTCTATCCCAGTCTGGATGTATTAATTCATTTTTCACCTTCTGAGGCCTGGGGGTATTCTATTGCTGAGGCCATGTCTTTCGGTGCTGTGCCAGTCGTTTCCGATTTTCGTGGAAGAAAAATAGATGAGTTGGTTATAGGACGGCAAACCGGTATGGTCTTTCCTGTGGGAAACGTCAAGGCCGCAGCCGAAGTAGTCAGCGAATTGTTCGAATCACCTGATTATCATCAAAAGATGAGTGTAAACGCACGGGAGCATATTGAACAGAATTATTCACTAAAGAAGTTTGGTGAAGCCTGGGCACAGACTTTAAGTTTGTGCTGCAGCCTGCCTGTTCTTACTATACAAAAGCAAACAGAAGTGAGAAGTGAAAAACGCAGGTGGATGGTGGGAGAAGGTTTTCTGGAAAGTATGCGTAGTTTATTGAGACGGAGAGTCCCTCATGCATCTCCAGGAGAGGAATGGCCTCATTTCAAATGTAAATCCCCATCGTTGCTAAATCAAATCACTGCGATTATGGCAACCCTGTACGAGACATAATGAGAGGTCATATTCTTTTTATTGCACCGTCTGCCTATATCCTCAGTGGTTTGGCGAGCTGGTTAGATTACCTGGAACCGGGACTTCACGATAAAGGATGGAAGGTAACAATAGGTCTTGTGGAAGGGTCGGGATTTCATAACCCCGAGACTTACTTATTGGTGCATCCCCATATCAACTGGATTGTAATTTCTTGTCTTACCGGCACTCCTGAAGGCAGGATTAAGGCTATTCAACAAACTGTCATGGAGTTAAAACCAGATCTTGTTGCATCGGTAAATATTCCTGATGCTTATCCTGCCGTAAACCGTTTACGGGGAAGTAGAAAATATGCACCTAAAATTGTCATGGCAGTTCATGGAATAGAGGCATACTTGTATGACGATATAAAATTGTTTGGTTCTATACTAGACGGTGTTGTCTGTACCAACAGGCTTGCGTGTAAACTGTCAGAAATTATTGGAAATTTTCCGGAAAATAGAATCCATTATGGGCCCTGTGGAGCAAAAACAGTCGATGCTTCTTTTCCTGATGATCATATTAACACTCTTACAATTGCCTATTCAGGTCGTTTAGAGCAGTGGCAAAAACGGGTTCATGATTTACCTGAAATTATTAAAGAACTTGAAAAAATGGGAGTTCCTTTTGAACTTTTAATAGCCGGTAACGGTCCTGAAGACCAGGCACTGAGGAAATCTCTTGGACCGTGGGTGAATAAGAAAACGGTTACTTTTCTTGGACGTTTAAGTTCAGAATGTATGCATGAAAAACTTCATTTACGAGCACATACTCTGCTAATGCCGTCTTTCTGGGAAACAGGGCCCATTGTTAACTGGGAAGCCATGGCAGCAGGTGTTGTAGTCGTATCAAGCCGCTTTGTTGGATCAGGACTTGAAGGGGCGTTAAAGCATGGGGAAAATGCCTTGCTTTTTCCTGTTGGTGATCATAAGGAAGCAGCGATACAATTAAGCAGATTAGTGCGGGAACCGGGCCTGGCTACCAGACTTGCTAAAAACGGTTATCAAATAATCAAGGAACGTTACGATATCCACGTATCAATAAATGCCTGGGATACTGCTTTTAAAGAGATTCTGGATTTGCCTGATCGCACACATAGGGCATTCTTACCTGAAATAAAGGCTCGTGGCAGGTTGGATAATCTGCTCGGTATAAAAATTGCCGAAATTATCAGGGGAAAAATTGGTAAAAAAGTCGTTGCCAATGATGCCGGTGGTGAATGGCCGCATTCCTATAGCGGTACTGAATGTCAGGATGACTCTTTTTGGGGAATTGCTAAAACAGCAGATAGCCCTTGACTTTCATTCTTAATCAAACTCAGAACGTATGCAATCATTGATCGGACTAACCAGTAAGTTATGATAAATAAAATCAGGAACATACTAAAAGGATTGGCGTTGCTCAGATATCCGGAAACAATAAAAGTGTTAGGTGAGATACGACTTCAACGTCTGATTCTGGCAGATATACAAGCCAGATTTCCCAAAGCAAAATTATCAGACAGTATTGAATGGGTGGGATATGAATCCGTGCTCTTTAAAATAGGAGAAAATTCTCAGGTATGTCAAGGTACAGTATTGGCATTTGGTGATGTTGAGAATGGTTTTGGTAAAATCTTAATCGGTGATAATACCTGGATAGGCCAATACAATAATCTACGTTCATGTGCAGACGGCCATATTCGAATCGGTAGAGATTGTCTGATATCACAATTCTGTACCCTGGCGGGTTCGAATCATTCCTTTAATCGTAACAAATTGATACGGGAACAGGGACCTGATAGCAGCCGGCTTGGAGTGACTCTGAAAGATGATGTCTGGCTCGGTTCAGGAGTGTCTGTTATGCCTGGTGTTGAAATTGGTGAAGGGTGCGTTATCGGCGCGAATTCAGTGGTTACCAGGGCAGTGCCGGATTATGAGATTTGGGCCGGCTGTCCTGCGAGAAAGATAGGAGAAAGAAAATAATATGCAACCCGTTTGCTTAAGGACAAACTGGGTTGAAGAAATAAAATATAAAGGCTACGCAAATATTTTTTAACTCCATTGAATTTGGTATATTTCTACTTGTTGTTCTGGCGAGTTACTATCTGCTACCGCATCGGTATCAGAACCTGTTCTTACTCTTTGCCAGTTACACATTTTACTCCTTCTGGGATATACGTTTTTTATCCCTGATTATTATATCAACACTGGTAGATTTTACATGCGGAATATGGATAGATCGATCAAAAAGAGTTGGAAATTTAAGGACTATGAAACTATGTTTAGTCCTGAGCCTCACCACGAATTTGGGTATCTTATGTTTTTTTAAATATTTTAATTTTTTCATAGAAAATACACAATTATTCTTAGCATCGATAGGTTTACCTACCTCCACAAATGTTTTAAAAATTATTCTTCCGGTTGGAATATCATTTTATACGTTTCAGACGCTTTCTTACACAATAGATATATACCGTGGAAAAATTAAACCCATTAAAAATGTTGTAGATTTTGCACTATTTGTATCTTTTTTTCCTCAATTAGTCGCTGGCCCAATTGAACGTGCGGCAAATTTAATACCTCAGATTCAAAACTGTCGTATAGTTACTCAGACACACTGGGAAAGAGGCCTTTATCTGATCTTAATAGGTTTGGTTCACAAAGTAGTTATTGCAGATTCGGCAGGTATTCTGGTTGATATGTGTTTTGCGTCTCCGGAACAGTATACTTCATTACAGTTAGGTATTGGACTTATTTTATATTCAGTCCAGATCTATGGTGATTTTTCTGGATACAGCAAAATTGCTAGAGGATCTGCGATGTTGCTGGGTTTTGATATCATGAGAAACTTTAAGCATCCATATTTTTCACAAAATGTTGCTGAGTTCTGGCAGCGCTGGCATATTTCACTATCATCCTGGTTACGTGATTATCTATATATACCTTTGGGTGGTAATCGTAAAGGTCAGATCCGAACGCACACAAACTTATTCATTACTATGCTGCTGGGTGGGCTTTGGCATGGTGCAAGTTGGAATTTTGTCTTTTGGGGACTTCTACACGGATTGTATCTATCGGTATATAGAATATTTCAGGAGATAACAAATAAATTCCGATCTCATGAGACGTTGTCATCAGACATTAGAAATGAGGAGGATAAAAGCAAATTGTCAGGATTTATTCTAAAAGCTACTAATGGCCGGTCATTAAATCAATTCATAACATTGATATTTAAAATAATCGGCACGTTTCTACTGATAAGCTTTACCTGGTTGTTTTTCAGAGCGAGTGATTTTGCAACTACAACGGCATATTTGAGAGGATTGAGTGAATTTACTATTAGTGGTGAAATATTTTTGATTCCTTTATTTTTTATCTTAATTATATTGCTGTTCATCGATATACCACAAGCTGTGACCCGGGACGAATATATTTTCCTAAAATTGCCAAAACTTTATCAGGGGACCTTTGCTGCGGTTGCCATTACTCTTCTCTTTCTTTGTGGAAATGTACGAGAACCATTTGTCTATTTCCAGTTTTAATTAATCCTTCAGTCTATTCATGTTGTACAAAACTAACACTAAACAATTTAGATTTAATTTGTTTTCTAAAGTGGTTGTCGTAACGTTAGCTTTGCTGTCGTTTGCGGAAATACTGTTACATCTGGATGACGTGCGAAACCATTTGCCGGAGCCAAGACCCTATTATAGTGATAACGTCGAAAAGCGTTTACGTGCATTGAATAATACGATAGCAGAAAAAGGCAAAATTGATCTGTTATTCATTGGCAGTTCAATTGTCAGAACTAATTTTAAACCACTATTTTTTGATAAGAAAATATATGAAAAAACAGGGATACCTGTAGTCAGCTTCAATGGTGGTCTCTCCGATCTGTCCCCTGATCGAGTGCGGCTTTACTTTGAGAATTTTTTTTTAAAACATGCATCACCAAGAATAGTTTTACAAGGTATTCGTTATCCTGAATTGAAGAGTTCATCAGAAGCTGAAGATTATAAGCGATTTCGAAAAGGATGCATAGAACGTGCGTGGTTTAATCAATCATTATTTGGAAAACTGAAAGTTTTTGCTATCGAAAATATCCAGCTGTTGTATTACAAAGGTATGTTGACTGCCGCATTACAACGTTTTTATTCGTTTAATCAGAGTATTATTAAAATAGATACACGTGGATACAATATGCAAGACGGTTCAAATTTGTCTGACGCCAAACGTAAATCTCTGGTAGATGCTGTAGAATCACCCTATTCTGACATTATCTATGTTAAGAACTATCATAAAGGATTCTCGCATTTAAAACGTACTATTGACATTTGTAAAAAACAAGGAATTGATTATGTATTGGTGAATGTTCCGGAACATGGTGATAAATTTCTGAATGCTGAGGGGGGCAAAAGGCTCTATGATTTGTACATTTCTGAATTGAAAAAATTTGCTAATCAGGAATCAATTTTATTAATTGATACAACAAATAGTAACCCTGACAGCTATCGAAATGATAGAGACTACTCTGACTATCATCATATGAGTGTAGCTGGAGCTGAAAGGTTTACAAAAGAGTTGGCATCGGTTATTTCCGTATATCTTCTCGAAAATGGAGTCGTTGCAAAGGATTTTCGTAGAAGTTGTAAGTCCTGAACTAAGCTTTCCGGGAAAGATTTGAATGAGCGACAAAGAAATGTTTATTAGCTTGAATTCACATGTTAGTTTTCTTGAGTTAGCTCTATCACCTTTTATCCTAAAATGAAATGCAATTTTTCCCCCGGTTGTAGCATTGATACATAGCTATATTTTCTATCAGTTGCTTTTCCAGGCAAGAGTGAAATTTAATATAAGAAAATCGTCATAGTATTGATATTAGAATGAATGACTTAAGAGAATTAAAACTCAAGGTTGGCTGTTGGTTACACGAACGTTGGAGAACAGAAATTGCTATTTCTGCACCCGCTCTAGGACAGATTATTGGTTTTGAGTGGCTTGATTTATGCAACCGGCAAGAAAAACTCATGAGAAATAAAGGGTGCAAAGGAAGAATATGTGATTGGGAAGATACTTCACCGTTGACTGTATGTAGAATTTTTCCTGAAGTAGGTGCGCGTTTGTTGAGACGTATTTTAAGAGAATGGCCTATCGGATTTGTTGATAAACCTCATGGGAATCTTAGAAATGATTCTCCTGATGTGAGTATAATACTTGCTGTTGCCGGAGAGGACCGATTGCAGCAATTTCAATTATGTTTGAAAGCACTATACGCTCAATCAGGGTGTTCGATGGAAGTGATCGTTGTAGAACAGAGTTGGGAGCAGCTGATTCATAAACATTGCCCAAGCTGGATACAATACTACCATGCACCTTCTACATCGCCGGATATGCCATTTAATAAGTCCTGGGCAATGAATATTGGTGCGAGCAAGGCGAAAGCAGAGCACTTGATCTTCCATGATGCAGATATGCCGGCTCCAATAAAATATGTGAAAACTGTCAGGGATTTATTGAATTCCGGTTTTCAAGCAGCTCGATTGCCAAGACTCGTTTTTTATCTGAATCCATCTGAAACGGAAGCTTTGTATAAAGGCGGAAGAATTGAAGACGTTAGGTATATTCCGGAGGTTGTTCAAAACTGTAGAGGCATCTCATTGGCTATTCAAAAGAGATCTTACTGGGAAATCGGAGGTCACGATGAAGCATTCTATGGGTGGGGGGGTGAAGATGATGAAATGCTTTCTCGCGTGCATACACTAAGGTTTTATCCCGGCGGGTTTATGCCTTTTGTTCATCTATGGCACTCTTTTGCTTACAATAAGACAAGAGATAGAAATGAGCAATATTTAAGAGAGCGCCTTTCGATTCCAACTGCACTTCGAATAAAGGAGCTTAACCAGAAAGAGCAAGGAAAGGTTTATCCGTCTGCTATGTGAAAATTGGTATCAAATTCCTGAATTTCACATGGTCTTTATATTCTTACGTATTAGAATTCTCTGTACATTTAATTTCCATGGTAAAATTAAAAACGGTTACTTTCAGGCTTGATGGTGTTATTTATTACCGCATTTCTAGAATTGCTTTCCATAATCTCTTATAGGGAAGAATAATGATGAGGGAAATAAATATAGATTGTTACGGAAGATTTCATTTGGACAAAATTTCTGTTGAGGTGAATGGGATTACCGTTAACTTTATTTATAATGATTTAAAGAAAGCCAATTTGCAATTTATGCTGGGTTTGTTTTTTGATTACCACTCACTTAATAGTCGTTTTCTCAGGTACCCTTTCGAGAGAAGAATATGTGTACTATCGGAACCGTTAGCTAGTCATTATTACTACAATAAGAAAAGACTTGTACGGAGATATAAATATATTTTTACTCATGATAAATTGTTGTTAGACAGAGGTGGGTCGATGGTTGAATTACTGTTTGGGACCAACTGGATTGAGGGCCCTGAATTAAAAGAGAGCTTTACAAAACAAAAACTTTTATCATTTATCGGTGCGGTACATCCGGGCCACAAAGGTGGGCATGGTTTCAGGAATAAAGTCGTTGAAAAATTATTAAATAATCCAAAGGCAGACTGCTTTGGAAAAGGAGTTAAGGAGATAAAGGGTAAAATAACTGGATTGGCAAACTACGCCTTTTCAATTGCTATGGAAAATCACCAGCAGGATTATTATTTTAGCGAGAAGATCAACGACTGCTTTTTGTCTGATACCGTTCCCATCTACTGGGGATGTCAAAGTATAGGGCAGTTTTTTGACAAAAGAGGGATAATTATTTTTAACTCACTTCACGAGTTATTAGAAATTATAGATTCGTTGGATATGGATTTGTATTACGAAATGCTGCCGTATGTCAAAAAAAACAAAGAAAAATCAATAAAAAACAAATGGCATAGCCTTCAGGGAATGTATGAACGCCTCGGTCAAAATATTATTGAAAAAATTGAGTTCAAGAAACCTGTTCGTTTCAGGCCTGTGTTTGTGGAAAAAATTGAGAAACTAAACCGAATTATAAGAATACGATAATCCACAATAATTATTTTTCTATACGAACAAATCCTTGCGAATACAAATTAAAAAATTTATTGTCTTGATATTAAAGTTTTCTGCGCGGGTTTTAGCATCCTGTATAAGGAGGTGGCGTTGGGTAGATGTTGAACCTTTTTATGAAATCTTTAAGAAGTATGATTTTTATTTTCTTCCCAAACATTATTTTCTTCCAATACCGGATGATGATGATATGAAATTTGCTTGCGAGTCGGAACTGGTTGGTATTAACATGAGAGATGACTTTCAAATGGAATTTACTCATGCAGTAGTATTAAAATATAAATCTGAATTTGATACTTTTCCTGAATACGAATCAAATAATAATCGACTCCAGTATTTCATGATTAATGGTACGTTTATGACAGGTGATGGGCATGCATATTATTCTCTTATAAGAGATATTAAACCTGCAACCATAATTGAGATTGGTTCTGGTCAATCGACATTACTGGCAAACCATGCGATTGATAAAAATTTCGAGGAATGTACTAAAGATACTTGTCAACTCAAAGTAATCGATCCATATTGTGCTTACAAATTGGAAAAGCTTAAGAGACTAACAGAGTTGAAAAACTGTAAGTTGCAAGAGGTAGGCTTAAACTACTTTCATCAATTAAAATCAGGTGATATTTAGTTTATTGACTCTTCGCATACATTGAAATCTGGTGGTGATGTCTGGATGGAATACTGTGAAATTATTCCCAGATTAAACTCTGGAGTTTATGTGCATATACACGACATATCACTTCCAATGCCCTACTCAACAAGTTATTATCACTCTCATTGGTATTGGAATGAACAGTATGTCTTACAAACGCTTTTGACAAACAATGATAAGCTTGAAGTTGTATGGGCAGGGAATTATCTTTTTCATAAATATCCAAAAGAGATGACAACTGCTTTTTCTCCGGGATACGATATGATGCGAAAGATTTACCCGCAGGCAGGACCATGTAGTTTTTGGATTAGAGTTAAATAGAATTGTTCATGCAATAGGTTAAAATCGGTAGGATGTTGGTTGTGCAGTACAGTCGTTACCCTGAGAAATGTACACGCAACAGAATATGTGGGTAAAAAACTAATAGTAAACTTAATACATGACTAGATGATATTATATTTTGCTGGTTCAGTAGCCATTTCATTAGTGCTTTTCATCACACTCGCCCTTTTCTTTAGAAAGGCTCTTCGTGGACTATGGAGAGACCATGAGTTGTTGAAAAAATCACTTGTTGATTTTCAAAACAATAACTTTGATCGTTACCGTAAGCTTTATGGTGATATAGCAGGTCTCCTTCTCAAAATGGATAACGCAGTTCCTTTTCGAGCGCAGCATGGTGAAGATATAATACTTTGGAATTTTTTTAATAGAAAAATTTCAGGCTTTTTTATTGAAGTGGGTGCATTTGACGGTGATCAAGACAGCAATACGTATGCATTTGAAAAACTGGGATGGAATGGAATTCTTATAGAAGCAGGACAGGAACAATATAAAGAGTGCCTTGCAAACCGTCCTGGGAGTAAAGTGATTCATGCTGCTGTAGGAGGGCCGGACGCAAAAGGGACAATTACATTCCATCAAGTAACCAGTAGCGAAAGGTGGGGTGGTATGCTGTCGTATTTACAGGCAGATAAGAGGCAAAGCTGGCGTACCAATCGAACAGGAACTGCCATTAACAAGGTTAAAGTCCCATATCGTTCATTGAATGATATCTTGAAAACTTGTGATTCAGGGCCAATCGATTTCATAACAATAGATGTGGAAGGTGGGGAGCTTGATGTTCTGAAAGGTTTCGATATTAATAAATACAGTCCACGTGTAATTGTTGTCGAAAATAACAATCGCCATGAACATAATCGGGTAGAGGACTACTTAAAATCTTTTGATTTCCAACTCAAGTCTTCAGCAGGTTGCAATGATTTTTATTTTAAAGAAGGAGATAAAGGTGTTTTGGCATAATAACGGTATTAGTCAAAGTGGAATTTCCTTTGACCCCATAGGGCGGTGAGGCCGCAAAAAATAATATCCGTGGAAATATTAGAAATTATATGAAAATTACACAGCAGTGTAGGGTGGGTGCCTGCCCGAACGGCACAGTCGGGCAGGTTGTCTACCAATTAAACTAATGCGACCTTTTCAGTACTATTGTAACAGGATTGTTCAGGAATTCGATTTACCACCCTGGCTGTTCGGTTATCGTTACCTTCCAATAGTCCATCCGGAAGATTACACAAAGAGAGTACATTCTAAAGATGAAACAAAGTCAACTTTCAAGATTGTCGAACCGGAAACGGTTATAAAGAATGCTTTACCCTGTAATATTGATAATGCGAACAAACTTTGCTTAAAACGATTTGAAAACTATCCTTTTGCATTTAGCGATGTTCCATTACTTGAGGTAGGACCTACCTGGATTGCAACTATATATGACTGTTATATACTCCGGTATCGAGACGAGTGGAAGAATGATTTCTACGCAATCGTATCATCCGATAAACGCAGCATTGCCTATCCAGGTGTCGTATACCGTCCTGAACATGCTCAGTCACTCCGCCGTTCAAAAGAGTGCCGTAATTTTGAAAAAGGGACATGGCTTTTTGGTATGTGGTACAGGAATTATTTTCTATGGCTGCTAACTTACGTATCACGCCTAATGCTTGCAATGGAGACAGGGTGCTCTGATGAAATTCTGTTTCCGGGTGAATCGGCCCTCTCTTCCTATAATATTCGCACTATTGAGAGGCTCAAAATACCAATGAAGAATATCATGCCTTATGATGAAGTGGTCTGGCATGTGGATCGGTTAACACTTGTCCATGATGAACCATTCAGAGGAAACCGATTGCGGGAGTTTCGGGATATTGTAAGTTGCAACTCGCCCCGGCCACCGTGGAGGAAAGTTTTTGTAAGCCGTGAAAAAGCACAGTACAGGCGTTTAGTAAACCAGGATGAAGTTTGGCCGATATTTAAACGGATGGGATGGCAGAAAGTATGCATGGAAGACCTGTCATTTGATGATCAGATTAAGCTCATGAGTGAGACAAGGGCGTTTTCATCTTTGAATGGGGCTGGTTTTGGGAATATTATTTTCATGCCGAAAGGGGCACATGTGTTCGAGCTTTGTAATGAAGAAATCATGAGTGCAAGTTTTTATGCAATGGCGTGTGCAATGGATCATCATTACTGGCTCGGAAAGTCTTTTCTCGTTGGGAAAGATTACAGATATGCTTTTGATGATGTTATCGTAGATATCCATGCCGTTGAGTCTATTTTAAATTTGATCGAATATCAACTTACAAAATAATGTGGTTTTCAAATGAAAGTTAATAATATTGTAATGTTTTTTCAGATAGAGGATTTAAATAACAAAAATTTTGATTTATTAGTGTTTATCCTTGGAAAAATGTTTCATAAGATCGGCTTAAGAAGATATTTACCTACTGGTTTTACATTAGTAACCCGGAAAGTAGTATGGCCGCTTTAATTACATCAATTGATAACCTTGTCAGCTGTATTATTCCAATATATAATAGGTCTCTTTTTCTCCAGGAGTCAGTCGAGAGTGCCCTGTTACAAACTTACCGTCCGATTGAAATAATTATTGTAGATGATGGGTCAACGGACGATACACCTCAACAAATAAAGAAGCTCGTTAGGAATGCCCCGGAAGTGATCAGGTCAATCCGCATCGAGAACAGTGGACCGGGCGGTGCCAGGGAAGCGGGTTTACAAACTTCAAGAGGAGAATTCATCCAGTATCTGGACAGTGATGACTTATTGATGCCTCACAAGTTTGAGATACAGGTAAAAGCGCTTCTTGAAAAGCCAGAATGCGGAGTTGCTTATGGAATTACACGTCTCATTGATGAAAGCGGCCGTGAACTCCAGTGTCCGTATAAGTCAAGTGGAGAAAAAAGAGAGTACTTGTTTCCGGGACTCCTCATGGACCGATGGTGGAATACACACACCCCTTTATACAGGAGGTCAGTGTGTGAGGCTGTGGGGCCATGGACCAACATGAGGATGGGTGAAGACTATCTGTATGATGCGCGTGTTGGGGCTATGGGGATAAGGCTTGTTTTCTGCGATGAAATTGTTTCCTGTCACCGTGATCATGAAAGTGGGCGTCTCACAAGAGGCGTACTGACAAAATCAATTCTCAGGGATCATGTTCGATTGATTCCTAAACTGTTTGAATGTGCCCGGGAAGCAGGTATTCAGAAAGAGTGTAAAGAGATGCAGCATTTCTCCCGCTGGGCGTTCCTGACGGCTAGACAGGCTGGGGCTGTCGGGCTGGTTGATGGTGCAAAGAACTGTTTTGACGTTGCAATGTCCGCTACTCTCACTGAAGACATTATCATGAAAATTATTGGATTAACAGCCAGGATAGTTGGTTGGAGGGTTACCGGCAAGTTGTGTTTACTACGTGACCTGTTAGGTAAAATTAGACTTACCTTGATGTGTTTTTAGCTGAAGGTAGCATTTACCTAGTAACGCTTTAGTATTTGCCAATTTAATTAAATGTTCCAATTTCCTAACAGAATAACGTTAGTTCATTATAGTCGAAAGAAGGCATTTTTATAATTACATGAGAATCTTGTCTCAAACCGTATACACAAAACAGAGAACTAACTTGTCTTTCCAGGGTTCTTTAGTAACTCAATATATTTAACAGAGGGATCAATGAAAATGAAACAGGGTATTGCCGTCATAGGTAGTGGTTATTGGGGAAGGAACATTGTCAGGAATCTTTCTGAAATGGAAGTTCTGCATACGGTACATGATATTAATATTGAAAGGTTAGATTCTATACATAGTGAGTTTCCTTCAATAAATACAACATCCAATATTGATGAGATTCTGGTTTCTAATGCGATTAATGCAGTTGTAATTGCCGCACCGGCAGTAGATCATTATGACCTTGCAAAAATGGCTTTACTATCTGGTAAGGATGTCTTAGTTGAGAAACCTCTTTCATTGAATATTGAAGAGGCCGTAGAGTTGGTCAACATAGCCAGTGAAAAGAAAAGAATACTTATGGTAGGACATATACTGCAATATCACCCGGCAGTAATAAAATTAAGAGAAATGGTAGAATCCGGTGATTTAGGGAAGATCCAGTATGTATATTCAAACAGGTTGAACATTGGAAAAGTGAGGACCGAGGAGAATATTCTGTGGAGTTTTGCTCCCCATGATATATCAATAATCCTGATGCTGTTGGGTGAAGAACCGATTAATGTTACGTCTTTTGGCGGTAGGTATATTACCAGGGGTATTTATGATACCACCCTTACAACAATGGAATTTGGAAACGGTGTGAAAGGGCATGTTTATGTGAGCTGGCTTCACCCATTTAAAGAACAGAAACTTATTGTTGTTGGAACAAAGGCAATGGCAGTGTTTGATGACATGGCAGATGAAAAGCTCTCTCTCTATCCTCATAAAATAGAGTATAAGGGGGGCAAGATACCTGTCGCTCAAAAGGCAGAACAGTATACTGTGCATGTAGAAGAAAAAGAACCTTTAAGAGAAGAACTTAAACATTTTATAAGATGCGTGGAGAAAAGAGAAGAACCCAGAACGGACGGTGAAGAGGGGCTGAAGGTCTTGAGGGTTCTGCAGAGAGCTGAGAGCTGTCTCTCTTCTCCAGATCATCTATTAAAAACTCAGTTTGCTGGAGAAGGATGTTTTGTCCATGAGAGTTCGTTTGTTGATAACGATGTCAAGATTGGAGATGGAGTAAAAATCTGGCATTTCTCACATATACTTAAAGGTTCAGAAATTGGGAAAAACTGCATTATTGGACAGAATGTTATGATAGGTCCTGGTGTTAAGATTGGCGACAGGTGTAAAATACAAAATAATGTTTCAATATACAACGGCATAATTCTTGAGGAAGACGTATTCTGCGGGCCGTCTTGCGTATTTACTAATGTTTATAATCCAAGGGCATTTATAGAAAGGAAAAATGAGTTTCTTCCTACTCTGGTTAAGAAAGGTGCTACTATCGGTGCAAATGCAACAATTGTGTGCGGAATAACTGTAGGGAGATTCTCATTAGTAAGTGCTGGAGCTACGGTTAAGAAAGATGTTCCTGATTACGCATTGGTCGTGGGAGTACCGGCAAAACAGATAGGGTGGGTCTGCCGGTGCGGAGTTACGTTGAAAGTGTTTGACGGTAAGAATTCGACAAGGTGTGAGAATTGCGGAAGTAAGTACGAGTTACAGAAGAATAAACTAACAGCAGTGGAAGAAATGATATAACGTAGAATCTGATCCGGAAAGGATTTTAAATCTGATTATATATAATATACCAATCACGTTAAAATAGGATTATCAAGTGATATTCATAGTCGGACGATACAATGAACTATGCAACCGTCTCTTTACATTTGCTAATATAATTGCTTTTGCTAAAGAGCATAATCACAGAGTTGTAAATATAGCTTTTGGCGAAGAATATAGAAAGTGGTTTCGGGGTACCGAAAAAGATGCCCTATGTCGTTTCCCCTCTGTTGAAACAAGCACAGTTACCTGGCGTAAGACAATTCCGTATGTATTTCGTCTGGCCATATTAATGATGAAATTTTTTCATAAGTATAAAATATTTCCCTCGATCCGTATTGGAGGACAAGGTGCATTTTCCTTTAATGACCCTGAACTTCTTAATATTGTAGCAAAAATTCATCTATCTAAGATATCCTTCTTTGATGGATTATACTTTATAGACAGGGAGAACTTTATCAAACATGCTGATTTTATACGGGATTTCTTTAAACCAGTAAGAGAAATCGAATGTAAGGTTGAGGCATTTATATCCGATATGAGAAATAATCATGATATAATTATTGGCGTACATATCCGTCACGGCGACTATGAGCAATTCTGTAATGGGTTGTTTTATTACACTGCCGAGGAGTATTGTTCCGTTATGGAGCAAATTTTAGAGTTCTTTCCTGAAAAAAAAGTGGCATTTTTACTATGTTCTAATGCCCATCAGGACTCCAGTGTATTTAAAAATCTGCCGTTTTATATGGGACTCGGCCATTATGTTGAAGATCTTTATGCTCTTGCTTCATGCGATTACATTATTGGCCCTCCCAGTACGTTTACACAATGGGCTTCGTTTTACGGTCATGTTCCCAGATACGTCATTAATTATAAGTGTGAAAAGTTTAATGGTATTCCATATAAAAAACCACAAATAAATGATTTTAGGGTACACCTTTGTGGGTTTGGAAAGTACGGAGAACATCCGTCTTATTAATTCAAGAAAACATAGTTTACGTCTTAGATGAGAAGTTTTGTATTAGAACAGTATAAAGCGTCGATATTAAGGAATTAAGGTAGTAAGCTGGGAAAAAAGCTTCCATAAATTAATACTATGGATAGCACAATTAATAGAGGAACTTTTATGGAAAATGACTTATCAAAATTCAAAAGAACGATTACTTCTCAAAATGGTGAAGATGGTATCATTGCAGAAGTATTTAAAAGAATTGGGACAGAAAATGAATTATGCGTTGAATTCGGTGCCTGGGATGGTAAGCATTTAAGTAATACCTGGAACTTATGGCACAATAATGGGTGGAAAGCGATTTTAATAGAAGGAGGAAAAAGCAAGTTTTCTGAATTAAGTAAATATGTGAATGAACATCATAATGTTACCGCGTCTAACACTTTTGTTAAAATAGAAGGTGAGAATTCTTTAGATTCAATTTTGACACGTCATTCAGTTCCTGAAAGGTTTGATCTTCTATCTGTCGATATTGATGGTGATGATTACTATATCTTTAAGAGTTTGAAAAAATTTACACCCAGAGTAGTTGTTATAGAATTTAATGCAACAATTCCACCATTCATGGAGGTCGTACAAGAAACTGGAGAATTTTTTGGAGCATCAGCGCTTGCAATTCTAAACCTTGCACATGAAAAAAAATACCGAATCGTAACGTGTACAG
>Ga0209045_1000101_pt1 | contig 107232 bp, 60 predicted proteins | sample SaaInlLV_10m_DNA_4_FD_184664 | JGI IMG/M metagenome (GOLD analysis project Ga0209045, IMG submission 184664) | Marine microbial communities from expanding oxygen minimum zones in the Saanich Inlet - Saanich Inlet SI072_LV_200m_DNA (SPAdes) (version 2) | ecosystem: Environmental > Aquatic >...
ACGTGGAATGTGGCGCTGAAACCGCGCGAAGCGAATGCTATCCCCACAACCCTCACCGTCAGCAGCGGGGACGAAAACCGCCAGACAACCGACATCCTGATCGGCGACGTTTGGGTCGGTTCCGGCCAGTCCAACATGGCCTGGAGCCTGACCCGGACCCAGAACGGGAAAGAGTTCATCGCGGCCGCGAACCATCCTCAGATCCGGCTCTATCACGTGCCCAAGGTCCAGGCCAAACAGCCCGCAGACAACATCAACGCATTCTGGAACAGCTGTACACCGGGCACTGTAGGCAGCTTCTCAGCGGCGCTCTACCACTTTGGGAAACGCCTGCACACCGACCTATCCATCCCGATCGGCCTCGTCAACAGCTCGTGGGGCGGCTCGCCCATTGAGCCGTGGACAGTCACAGAGACCAGCTCGGGCGGCATGTACAACGCCATGATTGCACCACTGCAGAAGCTCCCCATCACCGGCTGCATCTGGTACCAGGGCGAGACCAACGTGATCCGGAAGAACGGACTCGCGTACTTCGACAAGAAGAAAGACCTCATCACTGGCTGGCGCCGGTTCTGGGGCGCGGACATGCCATTCTATTTTGTGCAGATTGCGCCCTGGTCGGGAAAGCAGTACGAGCCCGGCCAGCTCCCCGCGCTCTGGGAAGCACAGGCCAGGACGCTGAACCTGCCGCACACCGGCATGGCCGTTATCACAGACTTGGTCGACAACATCAACGACATCCATCCGCGCAACAAACACGACGTCGGCAGCCGCCTGGCGCTGTGGGCGCTGGCGAAGACCTACGGCAGAGGGCGAACCTATTCCGGCCCCATCTTCAAAGCCATGAGGATTGAAGGGGACGAAGCACGGATCGTGTTTGCGCACGCAACCGGACTGACATCACGCGACGGCCAGCCGCTGAGCGAATTCAGGGTCGCCGGGGCCGATGGCAACGTCGTCGACGCCACAGCCGAGATTGACGGTGAAACCGTAGTGGTCCGGGCCAACGGCGTGACCCCGGTCACGGTCCAGTTCGGCTGGCATCAACTCGCCAACCCGAATCTGGTCAACGCGGCCGGGCTCCCCGCCGCTCCCTTCCAAAGCAACAACTGGCAGGGGGCCACCGATAAGTGAACAGAATGCTCAAGAAGGACGGAAAGACGCAACTGCAGAGCGTTGCGGCGATAGCGGCTCTGGTATCAGTGGCCTGTCTGTCGATATGCCGGCGTGGTACTGCTGAAGAGACGAGGACAGCGATGGACAGCAGCTTTTTCGAAGGGGTTTTCGCAGGCGAGGTGAGTCCTCCCGAGCCGCCTGTTGAAGAGAGGGTCACGATGGTCGACGGCACGTTGCCGGAAGACCGCGATCCGTCCTTCTGGACGCTCTACGAGAAGGACTGGTACAAATACGTCTCCGAGAAGGACGTCTTCAACGCCCTGTTGCAGCGATCTGACCGGAATGGGAGGAAGACCTGGGAGATCGGCATTGGCAAAGGCGGGCAATTGTACTCCTGGCGTGGTCGCTGGGGCGAGGCGATTGCCCCGCAGGCCGCTCCCTGGATGGACGAGGTCTGGCAGGCAACCGTCCATTGCCCCCATGTGCAGAAGATCCTCAGAGCTATCTACGAGCACGACGACGACCAGTGTAACGCGACCAATTCGGTCGGTCAGGCATTCGTCCACGGCTCGGGCTGCAGTAACAAGTACGGTGCGGCGGGCGACGCCCCCTACACCATGTTCTTTTGTCCCATGCTGGCCCGTTGGTATGACGACGAGGACAAATCCTATGCCGTCATCAACTGGGGGCAGTCATCGACTCAGCCGACCATTTTTCGCCACAGAATCCTCTACTACTCCCGCTACCGATATCTGGGCGATGGGGTACTGGAGGTGTCCAATGTGGTCTACAATTTCGGCGAGTATGACTACGGCTACAACGGCACGCCCTGGGGCGGTGTGCGGGCCACGACATTCCCGGAGATCTTCTGGTCCAACGCCGACAGTTCCTATTTCTTCAACGACAAGTTGATCCGCTTCGGTCACGACGGTTCGTACCGGCCGCCCAAGGAGACAGACGGCTGGCTCGGGGCAGCCGCTCGCAAGAACGACCCGCATAGCCCTGCCTTCGGCTTCGCATTCGGCAGGGACGCCGGAAGCTGCTGCGTAGGCTCTGCCGGGCATGGCCCCCCGCGAGATTACATCGTGATGGCGAGCAATCCGGCCGGGTTCTCACCTAAGACGACCTTGAGCAAGGGTAAGAGCTTCTGGGTCCGCTACTACGTGATGGTCGGGACCTTCGAAGAGGTCCTGAGGAATGCGAGAGCGTATGCGGAAAAAGCCGGGTGGGGGGATCTCAACATTCCTGAAGAGGACGCCTCGACACACCCGCTTTACCGGACAACTCTCGCGGATGGCACGATCGGCCTGACCCGGCGCGCCAGCGAGGGCGTCGAACCGGTCTGCCGGGTCTACAACGAGCCTGTGTTGGGCGCGACGCCGCTCTTCGTCATCCGCGAACTCCCTGCCGGCCGCGGCATCGTCACCACTGATCCCTATGCGTTGTCGCGGACGGCCCCCTACCCCAACCCGTTGCCCAAAGACCACGAGCACCACGCCGAGCTGCGGGGCGCGATCAAGCGCTATACCTACGAGAGTGATGCCCGCAAGAAGCTGGGCTGGGAACTGCTCGGTTTCGTGATGCCCACAAGCAAGCCGGGGCGCGATCAGGACAGTTGCGTGCAGCTGAACACGATCATCGACGCTCCGGGAGTAAACGGAATGCTGGCTCTCGCTCCCAGTGTGTCGGGAAAACCACTCGATGGTGGTCGGGCGCGAGACAAGGGAACCGTGGCTCCGCAGGTTCCCCGCTATCGCTATGGGGAGAAGAAGTGACATGCGGACCAACCACATCGCGACCTCATGGCGCTCCCTCCTACTTATGGCCGCCGCGGTTTCGTTTGCCTGTCCAGCCGATGCAGGTGAGTGGATCGACGATCTTATCCGGCTGCGCGAAGCGGCCACGCCGACGCAAAATCTGAAACGCACGCCACTGCCGGATTTCGGCACTGGGACTTACACCGTTTCGGTCTGGGTCAAGGCCACAAGCGACGGCGCCATCTGGGCCAAAGCCAACGCCAAAGGCAAGTGGATTCCCAACGGGAAAGCACTGTTTATCCGGCGTGGCAAGGTCGCGTTTGACATCGGTTGGGTAGGCGTGACAGAGGGGAAGACAAGGCTCACTGACAACGCCTGGCATCATGTCGCGTTCGTCGGCGGCTATCCGCAACAGATTTACGTCAACGGCAAACTGGAGGCGTCCGGCTCCCTGGCGAAGAGGCCCGATCCCAACGGCACGGTCTTCAAGATCGGTCAGGTATCAGACAACTTCGGGGGGAGCAGACTTCCCGGCGCAATCGACGAACTGCGGATATTCGGCAAGCGCCTGAGTGAAGCGGATATCGAACTGCTGGCCGCCGGGCGTGTCCCGGACACTCCGTGTCTGAGCCACTGGCACTTTGACGCAACTTCGGCCGACGCAGTCGGGGGCAATGATGCGACTATCGAGGGCAAGGTCAGGTATGTCCCCGGGAAGGTCGGGAAAGCGATGGATGCGAGTGCGGGATACGGCACCGTCCCTGCCGCCGTCGATCCCGTGCAGGCCCTGTGGACCGAGCTCAGGCAGACGTACAAGGACGACCCGGCGGCTCTCGTGCAGATGGGAGCGGCCAGGGACGACGGTATCTGGCGCGCGGACTGGCAGACGGCGCCGTTTGCGGACATCGCAACCCGCTACGCATCCGCCGTCGGGCTGCCTGCTGGTGTCGCCGCGAGGATCAACGCGCAAGCCGTCGCCACGAAAACAGCGGCGGATCTCAAGGGAGTTCACGGCCTCTACCTGCAGGCCTTAAGACATGAGCGGTTGCTGACCGCGGTGAAGGCAGCCCAACTGGACACTATCCGGGCCGCCATCGCCGCCTTGTATCAAGGCAGACCAGTGGGCAAGCAGTTGGCCGAGCGCCTCAACAAGCTCGGGGACCAGGCCGCCAAATGGAAGGACGTCCTCCCCGCCGAAGCCGTCCTCTCCCAGTGGCAAGAGGCGGTCGCGATCCTGCGCAGCGATGTCGTTTTGAAACACAACCCGGTCGTTGACTTCGACAAGCTGGTCTTCGTCAGGCGCAAAACCTATACAGCCAACCACTACTACACCAAGCACATCAACAGCCGCTGGCTTCCGGGAGGGAACATCTGCGTGCTGGACCTGAGGACCAGCCAGGTCCATGAACTGGTTCCGGAGTTGGCAGACGGCGTCTTCGAGCGCTTCGATCTCGCATTCGACGCGAGCAAGATCGTCTTCGCCTGGAAAGGGGACAAAGACCAAGGCTACCGAATCTACGAAATAGATATCAACCCCGTCACCGGAAGGCGCACCGGCTCCAAACTGCGCCAACTCACCTTCCCCCCCAGGAACGAGGCAGACCTCCAACGCGATTATCGCGTCCGCTACCACCATGGCACAGACGACATGCAGCCCTGCTACCTGCCGGACGGCGGCATCGCCTTTGTGTCCACCCGCTGCCAGTACGGCATCCTCTGTGATGCCCCGGACGATTTCACCACGTCCGTCGTCTACCGCATGGCTGCCAATGGTGGGAACATGAAGAGACTCACCAATTCCTCGGTGAGCGAGAACGCTCCTGTCGCCCTGCCGGACGGCCGTGTCCTGTATACGCGCTGGGAGTATTTCGACAAAGGCGCGGTCTCCGTCAAGTGCCTCTGGGCCATGAATCCCGACGGTTCCAGCTCGTCTGAGATCTATGGCGCCGACATTGCCTTCCCGCCGACCATGATCCACGGTCGCCCCATCCCCGACTCGCCATCCGAATTCGTTGTGCTTGGCGCTCCACACTGCCCACAGAACAACATGGGGACCGTCATCAGGCTGGACGTCTCCAGGGACATACGCACCAGGGCCCCGATGACCTACATGACTCCGTACGTCGACATCAAGAGGGAGGGCGGCTTCCACTTTCGGCAAACCGACGGCAGCTGGAGAGCGGACAGTCGAGGTCGCGGGCCGCTGTTCGCGGATCCCTACCCCCTCTCACGGAATCTCTTCCTCGTCTCCCATAAACCCGCCGGCGAATTGTGGACGCATCCCACCGCCTACGGGCTGTTCCTGCTGGACGAAACGGGGCAGACACACCCGATTCACAGCGATGGGAACTACTCCTGCTGGGAGCCCTTCCCGCTGATGGCGCGGCCGAAACCGCCGGTCATGGCGAGCGCCGTCTCGCCGGCCATGGCGCGCAGAGACCTGGCCACCTGCGTGGTCACCGACGTCTATCACGGTATGGAGGGCGTGGCACGCGGATCCATCAAGTTCATTCGTGTTCTCGAACAGATTCCAAGACCGTGGGCCGCGCGCCGGCGGTGGTCCGGCGATGTGTACGACCAGCAGCACGCGACTATCACCAAAGACACACACCTAGGCTTGAAAGTCCAGCACGGGATCGTCCCGGTCGAAGAAGACGGATCCGCGCACTTCATCGTTCCGGCCATGGCCAACATCTCACTCCAAGTTCTGGACGAGAACTACTTGGCAGTGCAGACCGAACGGACCTACGTGAACTACATACCCGGAGAATCCCGCAGTTGCATCGGCTGCCACGAAACCCCGAACGACGCGCCCGTGAACGCGGCTCAGGGAACCCCCAACGCCTTGACCCGGACGCCGTCCGTTCCCGGTCCGCAGCCCGGCGAGAAGAGCGGACAGCGACCGCTCGATTTCGCGGCGGATGTTCAGCCCGTTCTCGACAGACACTGCATTGGATGCCACGCCGGAAATGAACCAAAAGCGGGCCTGGATCTCTCCGGGACCGAAACCCAGCTGTTCAGCAGAGCCTATGAAAGCCTGGTCCGCGAACGGCGACGGGGCAAGGGGCGGCCCCGAACGAAAGTCGAACTGCTGCCGACGGTTGGTGAGAACCACCCTAAAACCGGCAATGTCCACTACATGCCCGCACGGTCGTTCGGTTCCCACAACAGCATACTGGTCGCCATGTTGGCGCCGCATGCGGTTGAGCTGAAGGCCCCGGAGAGGGCCGCAGTCGCAGCGAAGCTGGCACGCGTCCACGGGAAGGTGACGCTGGCCCGGGAGGAGCTTCTGAAGATCACCAACTGGGTTGATACGAACGCCCAGTTCTACGGGATGTACTGGGGCAGAAAGAACCTGCGGCACAAAGGTCACCCGCACTTTCGGCCGGTCCCGACCTTCGCCCAAGCCACCAGCTATGAGACCCCGTTCCCCGAGACGCCCGCCCCAGCACCAACCCGCGACGCCACCGGAGGCATCAAGTGAAGATGGGCCGGGACATCCAGTCAGTCGTGCGCCTGGCGAACGGGCACACGCTTCTCGGCAGTCGCCACGGCATCATCGAGCTGGACAGAGACAACCGGAAGACCGCCGATCCCGTCTACGGCCTCGGCGGGTTCTTCCGCTTGCTTCGCGTCACGAAAGACGGCCATTTCCTCTATACGTCCGGGCCCACAACCGTCCGGGAGATCAAACGTGATGGCACCGAGGTCCGCGGAATCGACCTGACGAAACTGACCCCGGAAAGCAGAAAACCGTACTTCGCCGAAGAACTGCAGGACGGCAGCGTCCTGGTCTCGACCGGCTACGGGGCCACTGTCCTGATCCTTGACCGCGACTGGAAACTCATCAGGTCGTTCGGGGGGAAAGGCAACGTCAACGGCGTTAAGACCCACTTCTTCGGTGACGCGCAGAGACTCGAGAACGGCAACATTGTCGTCGCCCACTGGACGGGACACGGCCGCAAGGACAGCGGCAAAGCCCCGCAGGCTATCGAGTTCGGCAAACGCGGCAACGTCGTCTGGACCTGGCACGATCCCAAGCGTGCCGGCACACTCCACGGCATCGAGGCGATCGAGTGAGAAGGCAAGGGTGAGTGGCCCCCAAAAGAGCGCCTATGTCAGCCTCGCCAACCACGCTCCGAGCCAAGTTGTGCTGCTCAACCAGCACCCGCTCCCCGTCGCCGACAGGTTGACTCCTCAAACGGTCAATGGCAGATGGTAACGAGCTGACCGAGCTTCATGGGGTCCGCCAATGATGGCAGACTGTCATCCGGTGGGATGACGATGGGGAGAACCACGACACGACGCAGTATCGTCCGCGGGTTGCTACGCGGGTAGCCATCTTCTCCTGCTACTTCTTCAACCAAAATGTGACCAGGATTGACGCCCACAGCGACACCCCGCCAGCTTGTCTCTAGTCGCACCGCAAGGTGATGATAGACATCCCTGAACAGTTCAGAGATAACGTGTAACACGCAGAAAACGCCTCATGGCTATCGGCGCACTCCTCTATGTATCAGCTCGTTACCAGGAATACCGATGACGTCTCCCGGCCTCACGTTCCACCTATCGAGGTGAAATGGCACACAACACGTGGTGATCCTCGCCATTCTTTCGTGAGTGACTCCATGCTATACATATAGGCGATGCATGTCCTGCGCCTTTCATCCGAATAGTGCGGAGCTACCCGTATCGCCATGAACGAGGAGACTGTCCGATGCAGAAAAGCGGTGAGTCACGTACGATGAAATCCCTGGACGGGGCCCCACGTCCCGAGAGCGTCCGCAACTGCGCAACGCGTGGCTTCACTCTCATCGAGTTGTTGGTCGTCATCGCGATCATCGCGATACTGGCCTCGATGCTGCTGCCGGCCCTCTCCCAAACAAAGAACAAGGCCAGACAGATCCAATGCGCCAGCAACCTGAAGCAGCTCGGCCTCGCGGCTGCGTTGTACGAGGACGATTCGGATGGCTATATGCCCACGGCATACAACCGCGGCAATGCGGGGTCGCGTAGCGCATTCTGGCTCAACACCTTGCCACCCTACATGGGGCTGAACCGCATTGATGATGGACTCCCGACCGCGCCCAGCGCCATCACCTGCCCGACACAGTACCATACCCGGAATCAGCGCTGGACTTATAGCGAGAACCATCAGATCGGCACTGAGGCGCAAGGGCTGACCTCGCACGGTACCCAGTACCCCGCAAAGCGCGTGTTCATGGAACGGGGGCCAGTCGTGCAGTCAGGACGCTGGCCCGCTACTCCGGACGCCGTCCCTTACTTCCTCGATGGCGCGGCCAATGCCACCAGCGGCTGGATCTCCTGGCGCTTCAGGAATCTTGACCCAGGATGGATGAGTCCGGGAGGCATCGCGCGCAGCTACCCTCACAAAATGGGTGCCAACCTCGCATTTCTGGACCTGCATGTCGAATACATGCTTCGTGGATCAAAGATCTTCGCCATCCCCGGCAGCTGGGCCGTTGTGCCGCGGTACAAGTCAACGTCGACTCTCGGCACGAAGAACGCCTTCTGAAAATGCTCTTCGGTGGGGTGACTTCGGCGCACACCGAGGGCACCCGGGCGATTGTGCCAACCGCTGGGTTCGCGCAAAAGGAAGCATGCCTGACGTGCTATCCGCTTCGGCAATCCAGAACCCGGTCGCCAAGGGAGCTCTTTCCATTGCCGCGCCAACCGGCGGGGTGCTCTCTCCGGCGTGCATGAACGCCAACACCTCCCCTGCCCTGTCGATCTCCAACTCCTTTTCCGCCCCCGTCATGCAGGCCCCCGCCGCTGGAAAGCAACAGGATTCCGCGATTGAGCTTGGTCCGGACCACGAGCTCATCGTGCGGGGAACTGTCGCGTCCGCCCACTATCTGCGTTACGGTGGTAGTAAGCTTGGAGTCATGCAATGAAGTTAACAGCCTACATCAGCGTTGCTGCGCTTGTTGCCGTTCTCGGCAGCCTCTCTTCCGCGGCCGAAGAGGCCCGCCCGAACATCGTCCTCCTCCTGGTCGACGACCTCGGCTGGGCTGACGTGGGCTGTTTCGGATCGACGTTCCACGAGACACCCAACATCGACCGACTGGCCTCCGAGGGCATGAGCTTCACGAGTGCCTACGCGGCAAGTCCGGTGTGTTCGCCAACCCGTGCCAGCATCATGACAGGCAAGTACCCGAGCCGGATCAACTTCACCCGCGCCACCCCGACTGAGAGCCTTCCGCTGCGGGAAGTGACCCTTGCTGAGGCGTTGAGGGAGGCCGGGTACCGGACAGCACATCTGGGAAAGTGGCACCTGCAGATCCATCAGGAGCATGACAAGGCACACTACCCGGAGGCGCAGGGGTTCGACGTCAATATTGGCGGGCATTCAGCCGGGCAACCGGGATCGTTCTTCTTCCCCTACAAGAGCGAGAAGCGCCCACAGAACGACGTCCCGGGTCTCGAAGACGGAAAGCCGGGAGACTACCTCACGGACGTGCTGACCAGCAAGGCCATCGAGTTCATGAAGGGAACGCAGGATCAGCCGTTCTTCCTGAACATGTGGACCTACACAGTTCATACGCCCGTTACCGGCAAGAGAGACAAGATCGCCAAGTACACGAGCAAGCTGGAGAAGCTGGGGCTCTCTGCCCGGGCCGAGGCCAACAGGGAGTACCAGAGCTGGAATAGGGCGCGACAGAACAATCCCGTTTACGCTGCCATGGTCGAGAGTATGGACGAGAACGTCGGGCGTATTCTGGACTACCTGAAGACGTCGGGAAGGGACAACAACACGATCGTCGTCCTCATGTCCGACAACGGCGGCCTGTCAACGAACAGCAAATCGTCCAAAGGAGGGCCGACGTCCAACGCGCCGCTCCGGGCCGGCAAAGCCTGGGTCTATGAAGGTGGCATCCGCGAGCCAATGATCATCAGATGGCCGGGGACGACGCAGAAAGGGAGCGTCTGCGAGGTCCCGGTCATCAGCACTGACTTCTATCCGACGATTCTTGACATGGCCGGGCTGCCGCTGAAGCCGAACCAGCACCTTGACGGGCTCAGCCTGGCTGGTCTACTCCGAGGTGAGACCGACAGCCTCGACCGTGACGCCCTCTACTTCCACTTCCCGCACGATCACGCTGTCAACAGTATGGGCGCTTCCGGCGCGGTGCGTATGGGCGACTACAAGCTGGTCGAACGCTTCAAGAACATGGACGTGGAGCTGTTCAACCTGCGCGACGACCTCGGTGAGCAGAACGATCTGTCAAAGACCAATCCCAAGCTCGCCGCCAAACTGACCCAGATGCTCCACGATTGGCGAGTGAAGACCGGAGCGCGCATGCCCACTGTCACCCCCGACGACAACGAAGGGCGCGGCTCTTCGGCCAGGCAACAGCGGAAGAGCACGGAACGCGGCAAAGCAACTCGGGCGACTGGGCGGAATCCCATGGTTGAGAACAAGCCGATCACCATCAGCTGTGAGGCGGTACCCGGGGCGGAGCCTGACGGAGTTCTGGTCGCCCAGGGAGGGAAAGCCTATGGCTACTCTGTGTACGTGCAGAACGGAAAGCCCTGTTTCAGTGTCCGGGTAGAGCGGAAGCTGACCACGGTCGTGTCCGCCACTGCGGCCCCCGGCTCATCATTCCGCACGGAGGCTGCCCTCGGTGAAGGCGGCGCGATGGTCCTGCGGTTGAACGGGGCTGAAGTGGCGTCCGGAAACGCCGGCGGTCTGATCACGACCCAGCCTGGGGTTGGCTTCTCCATCGGTCAGGATACGCACACGCCCGTTGGTCTGTATGAGTTGCCGTTTGCTTACCCTGGGAAGGTCTCGGAAGTGATTGTGAATGGAGTGAACATGGCAACGAAATTCCATACGCCAAAGCAAGACATGGAGGGGTTGAGAGCGAATGCCGAACACAATCCCGAACTGCCGAATGTCCTGCTCATCGGTGACTCAATTTCCATCGGTTACACCAAACCCACCATCCAGATGCTGAAAAACACGGCGAATGTGCAACGGGCACCGACCAACTGCGGCGACACCAACTCCGGCCTAAGAGGCCTCAAGCGCTGGTTGGGCAAGACCAGGTGGGATGTGATCCATTTCAACTGGGGCCTGCACGACCTCTGCTACCGCCATCCCGACTCCAAAGTCCAGGGGCGCCGCGACAAGGCGAACGGCACGCAGGCGGTCCCACTCGATCAGTACGGGAAGAATCTGGACGAGCTGGTGCAGCAGCTCAAACGAACAGGCGCCAAACTCATCTGGGCTTCCACGACTGCCGTGCCGGAAGGCGAGGCAGGGCGTGTACTTGGCGATGACATCAAATACAACGAAGTCGCAGCAGGCATCATGAAGAAGCACGGCGTCGCTATCAACGACCTTCACGCGCTCTCCGCAAGCTTCAACGGGACGCATTCCACTGCGCCGGGGAATGTGCATTTCACAAAAGAAGGGTCTGTCAAGCTTGCAGAGCAGGTCGTGAAATCGGTCCGGGAAGCCATGCTCAACGCCCCCCTCGATTGAGCTGCAGGAACGTCTCTCATGAACGAAAAGCGACACAGCCTGACTTGGGAACGTGCCCCCAAACTGGTCTCCAGGTTTGCTGATGGACTGTCCCTCGCCATCCCTCTACCGGAGTACCCGCGGCCGCAGATGGCGCGAGATGAGTGGCTGAATCTCAATAGGGGATGGGACTTGTCTTGAGAACGTCGATCACGATGTGTGCAATGCTGGGCGGTTTGTCGGTCATGACCGGCTGTGGGACCTTACCCAAACCGCTCTGGCGGGGCGGATCCGTGGAGCTGACGCCCCGCTACACCGATGCCTTCGACATGCGTTACGGCCTGTTCATTCACTGGGTGGGATGTTCCCCGACCCAGAATTCAGGGCTCAGGCACTCGAATGGGGCGTCAATCGGCACCAGGAGGATCGATGAATACGCCGACTCCATCGATGTGGAGAAGGTGGCTGATGAGATGGTTGCACTTGGGTTCGAGTATGTGTTGATCACGGACTTCCACGGCTTCGGCACCATGCTCCATCCTTCTGTGGCGTCCGATCTGTGGCGCGGCAGAGGTTACGCCTCGAAACGGGATCTGATCGGTGAGATGGTCGCGGCGTTGAGGAAGCGCGGCATCGGCTTCGTCCTTTTCACGCACCCCGTCGCGGGTCACACGTACACGAAGGAAGACCAGGAGAAGCTCGGCTGGAACGATCCCACCGATAACTACAAGAGATGGAACGACTTTATCAACGATATCTACGCCGAGCTCGCCGAGCGCTACGGAAACGAGATGATGGGGATGGGATTTGACAGGGAATTCGGCCTGTCCGGGAACGAGGATTTCCAGGGCAAGCTGGATCTCGGCCGTCTGCGAGAGACGATCCTGAGCAAAGCGCCGAACCTGCAGCTCTACGCTCTGGCGGGCCCCAACGAGACTTGCGAATTCGGACACAGGGAAGTGTGGCGCGCCAACTGGCACTCGCCCTGGATGACCAAAGACGAGAACGACTATGATGTGGAAACATGGCCCGCTTACCGACGGGTGGTGAGCGTGGTGCTGCCCAACCACTGGGCGACGATCACGCCCCCCAAAGAAGGCATGACACACCTCAACGCCGAGCAACTCTACCGCTATACCGTCCTCCAGGCAGCGACGGCTACCGAAGGCCCCGGCAGCGCGTGGGCGGCCAGTCCTTACGCGGACGGCTCCTGGGAAAAGGGCGTACGCGAAGTCTTTGCGGATGTCGCAGCCTACATGAAGGATGTCCGGACTTCCCTCACCCGAGTCTATCCGAGCACCTCCTACCCCACTCCGGAAGGGGCAATGCTCTCCAAGTTGCCGCACGGCATCGTCGCCACGAAGGCAACAGACGGCTCGGCCGAATACATCCACGTGCTGAATCCCCCGGCTGGGAACCGTCTCTCCCTGCCGCTTCCCGAAGACGGGAAAGTGTTCGCCTCGGCAACACTGCTGGCAAACGGAAAGGCGGTTGGTCTGGTTCAGAAGCCGGACGGTCTGGAACTGATCCTCGATGACAAGGACAGCTGGGACAAGCTCAACACGGTCATTGCTCTCGGCGTCGACAGCGACACGATCCCTCGCCGGAATCTGGCCCTTCACCAGAAGGTCACGGCGTCCGACGGGATGTACATCGCCAAGCTGCCGGCCAACAGCGACGTCGGCCGAATTCGGCTAACGGATGGCCAGAAGCATGTGACCGGGAGACCGGAGAAGTGGGCAACCGGTAATCTCGGGTGGTCCAGTGCACGCCGAGAGACGAACGGCAGCCAATGGGTAAGCGTCCATCTCGCCGACGAGCACACTGTGGGCGAGGTGCGCCTGTATCCCCGCAGCGATGCCGGCCATGAGGGATCCGGCTTGCCGATAGATCTCAGGGCGGACGTATCCCTGAACGGCAGAACATGGCAGACCGTGGCCTCCAGAAATGGGCTCCCGCAGAGCAGTGAGACACTGGTCTTGACCTTCGATCCCGCAAGAGCGCGCTATGTGCGTGTTGTCGGCACAGAACTCCGCCCTGCCCCACAGGATGGGCTTTTCAGCATGCAATTCGTTGAACTGGAAGTGTTCTCACCAAGATGACACCACGCGGGAGAATGCGCCGTTTTCTCAACGGCGAGCAAGTCGACAGAATTCCCAATGGCCTGGGTGGCTGTGAGACGGCCAGTCTCCACAGCGTAGCGTATCACAGACTGAAAAACGTGCTGGACGTTGACGACCCGACCAACCGTGTTTGCACCTTCATGACCAACGCGGTCTTCGAGCCATCCGTACTCGATGCGATGGAGGGTGACATCATCCTTCTGGGCTCCGGCATGTGTCCGTCCCGTTTCTGGGGGCCGGATGCAGCGCACGAGTGGAGGCCTCTGCGCATCTGGGATGTCGAGCTTCAGGTCGCCAACGCCTGGGAGTTCCGTCGGGATCCGGATGGAACCTGGTGGTGGGGCAACAGGATGTGCCCCCCCGGTGGGCTGTACTTCGATCCGCCGGACGGACAGCACGTTGCCAAGAGCTTCGAGGACACTCCAGCCCCCTCCCCCGACGATTTCAACCCCAGCCATGACCTGCCGGAGTCATTGCTCGACCGCCTGGCGGAAGACGCCGAATGGCTACACGAAAACACGGACTACTGCATTGCCTGTGGCGAGATCGCGGGAGGGCTGCAGTGTCAACCCGGCGGCACCCAGGCGTGGTGGATGCGCATGGTCTCCGAGCCGGAAGCCTGTCACGAATTCCTGGACAAGGCCGTTGATGCTACGCTCGCCAGGCTCAGACAGCTGGATGACGCGGTTGGGGCCTACTGTGACATTGCCGGAATCGCCGACGACATGGGGGACACACGCGGCATCACCATCGGCCCGGAGCTCTGGCAACAGATCTACAAGCCACACTACAGAAGGCTCTTCACAGAGTGGCACAAAATCACAGACATGAAGATCAACCTCCACACGTGCGGGGCCACGATCGACATCTTGGACGATCTGATTGAGTGTGGAGTCGACATCTACAACCCCGTCCAGGTCTCGGCCAACGGCATGGAGCCGACCGGGCTCAAGGAGCGCTTCGGTGACCGACTGATCTTCTACGGCGGCGGTTTCGATGCCGTGCAGCTACCCGCAACGACGTCCCCAGACGTGGTCTACGAGACTGTAAGAGCGAATATCACCGCCCTGAGCAGGAACGGCGGCTACATCTTCGCCGGCGTCCACAACCTGCCCGGAGACATGCCTGAAGCACACCTGGGCGCGATGCTGCAGGCGTATCGCGATTGCCGAGATGATCTAGTGTGCCGTCCCTGAAGTAATGGTGCACGAACGTCGGCCATTCTGGTCGCTTCAGGTGCATCTCCGGGCGTAAGTCGATGCTGAGCCATCGTCGTCGCCCGGTGGAGCGTCTCTGCGTCCAAGACAGCTGCAATTCGTGCTTCATTACTTCAGGGACGGCACACCAGGCGCAGGGATGGCCGAACCGAGAAAGGCATGAGAGGAACAGATGAAGAACCATCGAGAAGCAGGTGATCGATCTCTGCCGACAGCCGGCCTCGGCCCCATCCGGTACCCCGGCATGTCGGCAACTGTTGATGAGGAGGGCGTGCAGGCCCCGGGCTATCGGTTCGCAATCCCTGATCATGAGCCCGAGTCGTTCGCGGCGCGCTGGATCTATGTCAACCAGGATGAGTGGCCGGGACGCCACGACCTGGCGCTGTTCCGCAAAACCGTTGAGCTTCCCGACCAGCCGCAACAGGTAACCGCACGTATCAGTGCCGATGTCTGTTTTCGGCTTTACGTGAACGGGATCATGGTGGCTCGTGGCCCGGACGACATCGGCAGCGACATCCCGGTCATCGTGAAAGACCGGTACGCCATCTCGACCCGGCAGTGGCTCTACGTTGTCCGGGACCTGACGCCCTACTTCCAGCCGGGGGCCAACACCATTGCCGCTGAAGTGTTCGTGTATCAGCGCGCCGGGGCCTACCTGACGGCCGGAAAGCCCGGCTTCTGGCTTGACGCACAGGTGACGCGGGCCGATGGCGACAGCCTATCGATAGCGACCGACGCCTCGTGGCAGTCATCGCCGGGAGAGTACCTGGTCTGCGCCGCCCCTGGAGCATGCCGAGACGACCATGCCCCTGCCCCGGACAGCGCGTACAACGAGCGCGCGGCGAGGGCCGACATGACGTGCGTGGCCGCGCAGGAGCCTGTGGGGTGGCTGGAAGGGCGCGATGGTGGTGCGACGTGGAAAGACGCGACGGAGATCGAGTCCATTTGGGGCCCGATGGCCCCGAGCGAGATTCCTCCGTGCATGGAAGCCCGCTACCCCGTCCGGGAAATCGTTGACGTTGAGGGGGCCATCGATGTGCCGGTAACTCCGGAAGAAGGGCAAACGATCCGCATCAAGGGCGATGGCTCTTTCTATCTCAAAGTGGACCGGGTGATCCCCGCTTACGTTGGGGTGAGAGTCAATGGCTGTGCCGGCGCCGAGCTCCTGTTCAGCTGGGAGGAACTGCGGGGCAACCCAAATCGCGTTGTGGCCTGTATTCTGCGCGATGGGAAGCAGTCCTTCGAGTTCCCGGGATACGGGAGCTGCACCTATCTGCGGGTTGAGGCCCGCAATGTCACCCGACCGATCGAGATCCGGGATATCCAGCTCGTGTTCACCTCGCAGCCCGTTGAGTACCGGGGCAGCTTCGAATGCAGTGATCCCGAACTGAATGCCCTGTGGAAGTCGTCACGACATGCCCTGCAGATCTGCATGCAAACGCATCACCTCGACTCGCCGCACCATCAGGAGCCGATCAGCGACCCCGGCGACTACTTGATTGAGGCCCTGATCAACTTCCAGGTATTCGGTGCTCCCTGGCTGGTCAGGCAGGACCTTCGCAAGTTCGCCCGAGTGCTGACCACCGTGGAGTACCGCAATTTTCACACGAGCTATTCGCTCCTGTGGCTGCAGATGCTGATGGCTTACTATGACTACACTGGGGACCAAGGCGTCGTGCTCGAGACTGCGGAGCAGGTGCACAAGCTGCTGGACACGTTCGAGTCATGGCGAGGAAAGAACGGACTGATCTGCAACGCGCCTACCTACATGTTCCTGGACTGGGTCGACATTGCCGGCTTCAGCGGGCATCACCCCCCTGCGGTCATCGGTATGGGGTACATGAGTGCCTTTTACTACCGCGGCCTGGTGGATGGGATTCGGGTGGCAGAATTGCAGGGCGACTCCTCCCGACTTGCCCGTTACCGGGAGTTGCGTGCCGAGCTCTGCACGGACTTCAATGCCGTGCTCTGGGATGAGGACGAAGGGCTCTATCGCGACGGCGTGCCCTTCGTATCCGAGGTGGCGCCTTTCGAGCCGTGGCTCCCACCCGACCAGGACGTCCGGACGCACACCCCGCACGTCAATTCCCTTGCCGTTCTCTACGATCTCGCGCCGGAGAACCGGCAGGCCGACATCATGCATCGGGCTATGCGTCAGTCCTCCGTAGAGGTGCAGCCCTACTTCATGCACTTTGTCTTCGATGCATTGGACCATGCCGGTGTCTTCGGAGCCTACGCTGTAGACCTACTGAAGCGCTGGACGATCGTCGAGGAAACTCAGACCTCTTACGAGATGTGGGGCAAGGGGGATCTGAGCCACGCATGGAATGGCACCGTGCTCTACCAAATGTCGACCAGGATTCTGGGGATCGCACCACTGGACCCGGGCTTCTCGCGTGTCGCCGTATGCCCACAACCATGCGGCCTGACCTTTGCCCGAGGTCTTGTACCGACGCCCCATGGCGACATCACGGTTGATTGGAGCCTCAAAGGAGAGGAGTTGGAGATACAGGTCAACACCCCTGATGCATGTGACTGTTGGTGGCGGGCGCAAATTCCGGGCCCTGCGCGGGTGGATGGTTGATGAGCGTCTGGCGGAGCAATCATAAGTCGATATGAGTATCGGCGTTGATCGATTCGCCGGATGATCGCAACCAGGCGCCCGCCCAAAGGGTTGCCTTGCCTTCTGCTCGCATTCTCGGCATTGTCTCTGTTGAGCTTGGTCGGTCGGAAGCAGCCCGCCCTGTCGGGTCACCAGCTCTTGGCGACCAGCTGTTCCGGCACTCCCCGCACGTACTTCAGTACGCACGAGGAGTGCCGGAACAGCCCCTCATACAAGATCTGGCAACGCAGGGCCCCGAATTCGCGCCCGCCGCCAACTATGGTGACAATGCACACAAGACCGGGCGATTGTAGCCATTTGGGAACCACAGCGCCCTGCTATCTTCTATTGATGAACCGTACCTGGATGGAGAACTGCTGTGACCAAAGCACTGCCAATCGCAATCACGCTCGCAGGATGTATGGCCACTGCTGGAGGGGAAACGCTGCCGCCTCTCGCAGACGAAAAAGCCCCGCGGACACTTGAGGAAATGTGGGCGGGGTTGGACCCGCGCGCCGAACCGCTCGATGTCGAAGTCCTCAAGGAATGGGAGCAGGACGGCGTCGTACTGAAGGTCTTGCGTTACCGCATTGGCATCTTCAAGGGGAAGAAGGCCATGATGGCGGCGGTCTACGGGTACCCCAAGGGCGGACGCAAGCTTCCTGGTTTGGTGCAGATACACGGGGGCGGACAATACGCACACTGGAACGCGTGCTTCACAAACGCCAAACGCGGCTATGCCACGATCTCCATCTCCTGGGCGGGGCGCATCGATGCGCCTGGCTACCGGGTGACACCGAACGAGGTGAAGCTCTTCTGGGACGGCAAGACGGACGATCCCAACTACAGGCTGATCACAGACTGGGGTGCGCTGGACGGCTATCATGCGCCAAGTCGCTACGCTCACGGATTCTCGCGTCTCACCCCCCATGAGCATACGTTGGACGCCGTGGAATCGCCGCGCAATGACTCCTGGTTCCTTTGCACGCTGGGGGCGCGCCGGGCACTGACGTTTCTGGAGCAGCAACGGGACGTCGACGGAGGCAGGCTCGGTGTCTATGGGCATTCCATGGGCGGCAAGCTGACGGTCATGACCGCGGGTGCCGATGACCGCGTCAAGGCCGCCGCACCGTCCTGCGGCGGGGTTAGCCACCGAGGGGACAAGAACGCGATGCTGCGAGCCACGATCTGCGACAACGCCAGCCTGAAGAACATCTCCTGCCCGATCATGTTCCTCAGCCCGACGAACGACTTCCACGGCCGCATTGAGGACTTGCAGAGCGCAATCAAGGAGATCAAGAGTACGGACTGGCGCGTTACCTGTGCAGCACACCACCAGCACCAGGACACCGCGGAATACGAGGTGGCTACACAGCTGTGGATGGATAAGTACCTCAAGGGCACGTTCTCCTTCCCACAGACTCCGCAGGCTGAGTTGACGCTGGATGGTGAGAACGGTGTGCCGTCCTTCCTCGTGAGGCCGGACACCTCGAAAGAAATCCTCGCCGTCGACATCTTCTACACGCAGCAAGGAGACGCGCCAGCCCGGGACCGGTTCTGGCACCACGTCGCCCCGACACAGAACAGCGACGCCTGGCTGGCGGATGTGCCACTCCTCAGCACGGACAAGCCGTTTTGGGTGTATGCCAACGTCCTCTACGCGCTGGACAAACCGGTGACCGGCGCCGGCTACTACTACGGCACCTACACCACCAGTCGGTTCAATCTCTCGTCAGTCATGAGCATGGTCACCCCGGAACAACTGGCTGCGGCAGGCGTCAAGGCCACACTGAAGCCGTCACCTGTGATCGAAGATTTCGCGGAAGACTGGGAAAAGGAGTGGTTCATCTATTCCAACGACCCGGAGAACTGGCAGCGAAAAACGCGCAAAATCCACGACGACAGATACCAGGCCCCGGCGTTTGCCAAGCTGGCTCTCGAGGTGCGTTCGAAACAGCCGAACAAACTGGCGCTGGGATTGGACAAGTCAGCCGCCGAGGTCAAGCTCGAGGGAGGGGGACAATCGCAACAGGTGCTCCTGTACCCAACCGATTTCAAGGACGCAGAAGGAGGCGTGAGACTGGATTGGGAGGGGATAAAGGAGCTGAGACTGAGCCAAATCGAACACCTGCGACCTAAAGACGGCAAGCCGCTTCGACTGGGAGCAGAATGGCAAGGCGAAGCGCCGGAGTTCCGCAGCCTTCGCTGGGTCAACGGCACCCGAGAGGAGCTGAATGCGCGTCGTGAGGTGAGGCTCCTGGACGCCCCCGTCGTCGACGGCAAGACCTACATCGACATCAAGTATGCCGATCACCACATCGACGGCTACAAGTCCACGATGAACGCGTGGCTTGACGGCAAGCCGCTGGTGATCGACGGCAAGCCCCACGCGCACGGTCTGACGACACACGCTGCCGGAGAGATACTCTTCTTCCTCGGCGGCAAGTTCAAGCGGTTCCGCGCCATTGCTCAGGCATGGAAGAGCGCCACGATCACCTTCGAGGTCCATGTCGACGACAAAAAAGTCCTTGACAGCGGTCTGCTGACGCGATGGAAAACCACGCCGGTCGACCTCTCCGTCGAACATGCTCAAGAGCTCAAGTTGGTCGTGACCGACGGCGGCAACGGCAAAGGCGGCGACCACGGCAGTTGGGTCGATGCTCACCTGCTGCAAAACGCCCCGGCGCAGAGCAAGGCGGCATTGCCAACTCCGCCCGAGGTCTGGCAGGACTACGATCCGGAAAAGGGCGCTTTCAGTGAAGAGATCGTTAAGGAAAAGACCCAAGACGGCATCTATTACCGGGAATCCTACGTCAGCGCGTACGTCAATGGCGAAGAGACCCGGGTTTTCTGCAAGTACAGCGTGAAGGCTGGCGTCGAGAACGCGCCGGGCCTGCTGGACGTCCACGGCTGGTATGGCCAGCCGAACATCAGCCTCGAGTATGTCAAGGCTGGCTGGGCCGTGCTCGCGCACGACTATGCGGGCCGCGAATTCGAAGGACGGGAGCACTACACCAAGTACCCGGAGAAGCTGAGCCGCGGCAACATGAAAGGCCCTCTGGTCAACTCGAAGCTCCGGGACGGCGCATCCATCACCGATCCCAGCCAGACGTCCGACTACGTTTGGTATGCCCTGCAGCGACGCGCTCTCAGCTACCTGCTGGCTCAGAAGGAAGTCGATCCGAACCGCATCGGTGCCAAGGGCTACTCCTACGGCGGGACCATTATGTGGAATCTCGGCATAGATCCGCGCGTGAAGGCAATCGTTGCCTACTTCGGGGTCGGCTGGCTGGAGTACTATCGCACCCGCAGCGTCTGGCTGTACAACACGCCCTACCGCGAGCCGGAAAAGAGCCCGGGCGAGGAACTCTACCTTTCCGCCATTGCGCCACAAGCTCATGCGCCCTATATCACCGCGGCCAGCCTGTGGCTTAACGGCACCAACGATCATCACGGGGGACACGAACGCGGCGAGCAGACCTTCAAGATGTTCAAACCCGTGGTGCCGTGGGCCTTCGCCCATCAAGCGCGCGGACATCACAACACCGAGAAGCTGGGGCAGAACTGCAAGCTCTGGCTCGAGAAACATGTTCTGGGCAAAGACATTCCGTGGCCGGAACGTCCGAAGTCGGAGATTGCGCTCGGAATGGATGGGGTTCCCGAACTCCACGTCACCCCTGCTTCTCCTGAAAAGATCACGGAGTTCCAGGCGTACTATGCCCTGAAGAACCCGGTCAGTTTCGGGCGTTCCTGGCGTGATGCGGAGGCCACTCGGACCGGCGACACCTGGGTCGTCAAGATGCCCGTCCTTAACGTAGACGACTACGTGTTCGCCTTTGCCAATATCCGGTACGCCCCGGATATCGTGGTTTCCTCGGATTTCACTGCTGCGGTACCGGCAAAGCTCGGGAAGGCCGTTGCGACCGACAGCACGTCCGACATCATCTCGGAAGGCACCGGGGTGTGGAGCAATGTCGCCCCGGTCGAGGGTGTCGGCGGGGTCCAGGGATTCCGTGTCCTCAATCGTCACCACGGAACAGTGAGCGAGCAATTCAGCGATCCCAAGTGGCGGGCGCCGGCCGACGCTCAGCTGTCCTTCAAGTTCTACTGCACCCAGCCCCAGGCTCTGATGCTGGTGGTAAATGGCTGGTACGAGACGGACATCGAGATCACGGCCTCCGACGAGTGGCAAGAGATGGTCATCAAGGACGACAGACTGACGCACCGCGGGAACAGAAGCCCCCTGGACGGCTGGTCACGTGCCGCCCAAATCCAGATCAAACCGAAGGCGGGTTCAGACATCACCAAGGTGATCTTCTCACAGTTCAAGTGGCTGCCCTTGAGGAGAGCCCCCCAAGAGACGCATCAAGATGGCAGGCTTTACTTGACAAAGGAGATGGCGAGCAAGGCAGAGAGCTTCCATCGGCTCATGAACAACAGAGCGTGGGAAGGAACGGCGATCAGCGTGGGCGGCAAAGCCTACACACGCGGCCTGGGAGTTCATGCCAATTCGGAGATCGTCTTCCCATTGGACGGCAGGTACACCGGCTTCCACGTCGTTCCCGGCCCTGACGACGCGCACAAGGGACTCGTGGAGATGGAAATCCAGGTCGACGGCAAGGAAGTATTCGCCAGCGGCAAGGTCCGCAGCGCCGGCTACAAGGCCAGAGACCTGAGCATTCCGGTAAAGGGCGCTGTCACATTGACCCTGATCGTGACCGACGGGGGGGATGGCAAGGGCGGCGACCACGCAAGTTGGGCAGATGCCTACCTGACCGGAGGGGGGCAGAAATGAGCTTGGCGCGTGCTGGGAAAGCAACTGATGCAGCGTCGCAGGGCTTTTCGCTGGCCGATATCTTCGGCGACAGCATGGTACTGCAGCAAGGCATGCCGGTACGCATATGGGGTCGTGGGCCGGCTCGTAGGCAGATAACGGTATCGTTCTCAGGCCAGGTGGCTAGGGGCACGGTCGACGATACGGGCGTTTGGGCTGTTGAGTTGATGCCGCTCGCAGCCTCGAGTGTTCCCGCCGACTTGCTGGTGCTCTGCGAAGACACGATCGTCGTCCGCAACGTACTGGTCGGTGAGGTGTGGCATGCGTCCGGCCAGTCGAATATGGACTGCAAGATGGCTGACTGCACCAGCAGGCTCCCGGAAATCGGGGAGATTCTTGCAGAGGCCGATCTCAGCGACATTCGCTATCGCGCGATCAACCAGCCGGAAGCCGATGTGCCACAGTCAGCGATTGCCGACGGCGGCGCTTGGCTCGTGTCCACACCCGCCACCGCGGCCCATTTCTCGGCAGTCGCGTTTCTGGTCGCACGACGGCTGCATGCCGAGCTGAACGTGCCGATCGGGATCATCGAGACGGCCTGGGGAGGACACCCGATCGAGCCCTTCATTCCCGAGTCGGCGTTTGACGGCCATCCCGTCCTGCGGAGAGAGCGTGAACTTGCTGGGCAGAAGGACTGGGACGGCCTGAGGAGCATGGTCGGTGGCGTATGGGCGCGCGACGACTCGTGGTTGCCCGGGACGGTGTACAACTCCCGGATCGCCCCTATTGTCGGGCATGCCATACGCGGCGTGCTGTGGTACCAAGCTGAGTCCAACTGCGGCGAAGGTGAGGACCCACGATTCTACTGTGAGAAGATGAAGGCCCTAATCCGTGGTTGGCGAGCGGCTTGGCGGCGACCGGATCTGCCGGTGTACTATGTACAGCTTCCGCAGTACACCGCCCCTGGCTGGGCACCGATGCGGGATGAGCAGCGCCGGGCGATGTACGAGCCGAACACCGGCATGGCAGTGACCATCGACCTGGCCCTGGATGACATCCATCCGGCCAACAAACTGGATGTTGCTGAACGCCTGGCGCGCTGGCCACTGGCACAGCAATACGGCAAGGATGTCATTGTCAGCGGCCCGTTGTTCAAGTCGATGCATGTCGATGGTGGCAAGGCGGTGCTGACCTTTGAACATGTCGATGGCGGGCTGACAACGGGGCGCAAGGTCGACCTCAAGCCGACACAGATCCTCAGCGGGTTAGGCGTCAACGGTTTCGAAGTCGCGGGCGCCGACGCAGTCTGGCATGTCGCCGGGGCCATGATCGTGGAGAATCAGGTCGTGTGTTCCAGTGGGGCCGTTGCCCAGCCGGCAGCGGTTCGCTACGCCTACGGACAGGTCGTCCCAAAAGACAAGCCGTGGAACCTATACAACCGGGCTAGATTACCAGCATCCCCTTTCATCTCACATCCTGAGATGGCGCCCTATACACCGTGAAGAGACACGGATGAAGACGTTTCATTCCGCCGAAAAAGAGAAGCTGATTCCAATGATCAGTCTTGCACCGCGACCAACAAAACAGGAGGCAGAAAGATGCATCATTCCATATCCATCATGCTTGTGTGTCTGGGGGGGCTTGCGCTCCTGCCGGAGTGCGCCGCCCAAGGCACTGGAGCGCCGGAGATGAGTAGATCCGCCATGGCTCAGAAGGGCTTCTCGTACGGCTACTGGCTTAATGGCTGGCGAAAGGCGCCTGAGGATGCCTCCCCCGATGTGCTGTGCATTGAGTCCGGACGCTACGGCCTCAAGCTGGATCTGGCTGATCTGGCGCATCCCCGCTTCGGGATGCTCGACGACGACACGGACTACGAGCGGGCCATCGCGGCAGGTGCGCAGCGCCTGAACGCGCTACAACCTGCGGATCTCGCTATCGAGCTGGAACTCGATGGCAAAGCCTACCGCGCCGTGAGCGCTCGCAAGGCGTCCGCCCGGATGTGGGAATCCGGCCGTATCGCCCAGCACTACGATCTGCTCGATGTGACATTCAAGGATGAGGCGGGTAACACCCTCCCCTGTTACGGCAGCATCGACATGGTCGCGTGGCCGGGGAATCTGACCTTCACGGCTGAGCTCACGCCGGACCTCGAATACATAGACGGGCCGTGTCCGGGCGTGGTCGGTAACGGCCTGTGCATCGTCAACAAGCCGCTGGACATCCCGCACAAGCCTGAACTTGAGCCCGAGAAGCTAACCGCCGAGTGCTGGGTCAATATCCCGGAGAAGATGAATTCGCGTGTGTACGGCTGGTTGTTGTGCAAGAATGCCAACGAGTGGGGAACGGGCAATTACGGCTTCATGTTCCGGGGCGGGGCAACCGCCGTACTGAACAACCTCGGCGGCAGGGACAAGCAGCACATGATCAAGCAGAGGGGCAGTCTGGCAAAGGGCAAATGGCATCATCTGGCACTGACCTATGACGGCACGATGATGCGCTTCTATGTCAACGGTGCAGAACACGGGAAAAAGGACATCGGGGAGAAGCGCCCACCAGCCAAAGGGATTCTGCGTATCGGCAAGCGGGCTGACGGCAACTTCGGCGTGGTCGGGGGCCTGTATGACCAAGTCCGTGTATGGAGCCGGGCATTGACGGCCGCGGAAGTCAAAGCGCATGCGGCTAAGCCGGACACCGTGGCGAACCGTGATGGCCTGGTGCTGGAACAGAATTTCGAGGCGGGGACCACCTTCTCTCCCCCCGTCTGGAACAACGCCAAACTGCGGATCGGCTTCAAGACCGGCTCCCGGAAATGGCAGAATGAGACAGTTGTTCCCGGTCCCTGGAAGCTGGGGGGAAAACAGGAACTCACGGTCAACTGCGCGCTTGACGGGGCCCCGCCGGCGGACGGGAAGGTGTCTGCCCGGGTGTCAACCCCGGATGGACAGGCGTTTCCGGCTCCTTTTGACCCGACGTTCAGCTGCTACGTTGCCGAAGTGAAAGGCCTGAAGCGATCCTATCGTGGCGGCTATGTCAAGATCACCGATCACGATGAGTTCGATATTCAGCTGGACTGTGCCGATGACGTGGCCGGAACCGTTCCCTTCCTGCTCTACCTTCGCAACCCGGCCAATATCACGGGTCTCGTTCCCATCCTCTGCCACCCGGACGGCACCCCCACGGGTGTTCACGTGCAGCTCAGCAAGAATTGGCATTACGCCCCGATTGGAGCATACCTGCGTGCTTACGTGCTGATACCCGTCAAGCCCGGCGAGAATCGCTACCGTTTGCGCATCCCCTACGGATTCTACGGCGCCCTCCCCTCCGCCAGCCACGCCCAGCTCTGCCTCGTCGGCTACGGCGGCAATCAGCGTTGGGATCAGTTAGCCCTGGCCTGCGGCGGCGAATCGATCACCTTCGATGCGGATATGAGCCTGACCAATGTGGCTGTGTGCGATGTGCGCTGCCCCTTGGGACGCAAAGGCAAGAAAGGCAACACCTGGGGCTGGACGGATGCCGGCTGGGGCGGTGACTGGCTGAGCGTCTCCAGGGACGATTGGAAGCTGACATTTGCGGAGATGAAGACGGCGTATCTCTCCCACGGCCCCTGCCTCTCGGACGTCCTCTACAAGGGGGCCTATGGCTCGGACCGAAGCGTGCTTCTGGATGCGCGCATCCAGAATCCGCGCACTGACGACTACGGCCGAACCTTCCAGAAGCTGGATTACCGGTTCCAGCGGGAACTGCCCGCCGCCAACACCTACCTGCTGAGACGGCATGGCAGGGCATTCGACAGTGTGGTTGCCTACGGGAACGCGGACGGATTACTCGCAGAAAAGCGGATAACGGCCGACCTCAAGAAGGGAGATTTGCTCATTCCAGTCACCCAATTGACGGGGCCCGGCCCCTGGTGGGTCGCATTCCCGGAACGCGACAAAGGAGCGACCGGGTACGTCTCACTGATCATCCGCGGCTATGAGGCCTCCTTCGGCGGCAGCACGTCCCGCAATCCCTTCCTGATGGTGCGCGTGGAGAAGCGCCAGGGGGACAAAGCCAAGCTCGAGACGTGGCTCGTGCCTCCGCCGGAAGTGACGGACTACCAGCCGGGGGATCGCGTGGCCCTCGACACGGAGTGGGTGCATCTGGTCACGGAGGCCGACAACTACGGCGGCCCCAGCGAAGCCTACCGCAAACACCTCGAGGCGAATCCCCGGTCCTGGAAAACGACCTACCGCGAAGTCAAAGGAAACGATCTGAAGATCGAGCTGACCGGCGGGAAGCTGCTCCAGGAACTCCCCATCGTGATTGAAGCAACAGAGCCTGAGATCTCCGTCACGATCCAAGGCGGAGTCGGGCACGTCCCAATCCGCTTTGAAGGTCTCTCGACGGCGGACGGATACGCCATCTACGAAGTGATTGACGGCGAAAAGAGAAGACTCGACCAGTCCGTCCACGGCAACGACTACTGGCAGACCGATCACGATGCCGGGTCGAACACCTACAAGATGACGTTCAACCTGCCGGTCGATGGCAAAGCCGAGAGCAAATGGGTTCTGGCGAGATAGATGACTGGAGGCAGGTCAACCCCTTGCTCCCATACGACACCTGGGAGTATTTCTGCCTGGACAAGGTGTTGTACCACGGGCGCATGCTCACGATTATCTGGGACAAAACCGGCAAGAGATACGGCCAAGGCAAGGGCCTGACCGTACTCGCCGACGGCAAACCAGTCGCTCATGCAGACGCGCTGACGCGGGTGACCGGGGACCTCAAGCTCACCTCACCGCAGTAGGAGTTGGCGACAAGATGTTCTGTAGGAAGATCGGTTGGGTGGTTGGGCTGGGACTGGCTTTCGCTTGCACACGAGTAGGAGCCGAAGACTCCTTACCACCTCTCAAGGACGGCAAAGCGCCCACGACCGTTGAGGAAGCCTGGGCCGGGTTTGACCCACGTAGAGAGCCCCTGGATGTGGAAGTGCTCAAGAAATGGGAAGAGGATGGCGTGGTGGTGGAGATCATCCGTCTCCGGGTCGGGATCTTCAAGGGCACAAAGGCGATGCTGGCAGCTGTCTACGGTTATCCGAAAGGCGCAGAAAGCCTGCCCGGATTGGTTCAGATCCATGGCGGGGGCCAGTCGGCCCAGAGCTCTTTTGTCGTGAAGGATGCCAAGAACGGCTATGCCACCATATCCATCGCCTGGGCCGGGCGGATCATCGCCACCAACTACACCGTCACCAACAAGGAAAAGGAGGTGTTCTGGGCCGGCAAAGCAGATGACCCTGATTACCGCGTAACCACCGACTGGGGTGCGGTCGACGGCTATCACCATCCATCCAGATTTGCAGGACGTCATTTCGTTCAAACCAATCCGTCGGATTGCACCAATGACGCTGTCAATTCCGCGCGCAACAGCGGTTGGTTCCTGGGTACCATGGGCGCCAGACGAGCTATCACCTTCCTGGAACAGCAGCCGCAGGTGGACAAGGACCGGATCGGTGTCTACGGGATGTCAATGGGGGCGAAACTGACTGTGCTGACGGCGGGCTCAGACTCTCGAGTCAAGGCAGCATCCCCAGCCTGTGGCGGCCTCAGTGATCTGTCCGTGAAGGGCAGGACGCTTCCCCCGATCGCTGACGACGAGTACCTCAAGCGGATTACCTGTCCCACCATCATCATGAGTCCGAGCAATGACTTCCATAGCAACGTGCAGGATATCCCCCAGGCAGTGAAGGACATCAAGAGCAGAGATTGGCGGGTGGTGAGTTCGCCAAACAGGAACCACGGCGACAGCAGCGAGTACTCCGTGGGGGCCCTGCTCTGGTTCAATCAGTTCCTGAAAAGGGAATTCACGATGGCCAAAACCCCGACAACAAGACTCACACTGAAGACGGCAGATAACGTCCCCAGCGTCTCCGTTACGTCCGACCAATCACAGATGATACAGTCGGTAAATGTGTACTACACCCAGGGCGGAGAAAGGAAGCCCGCGGAGAAATACTGGCGTGTAGCAAGGCCGGTGGACAAGGAAGGCAAGCTGACGTTTCAACTTCCGCTCGTAAGCGTTGACAAACCCCTGTGGGCGTATGCCGATGTCCAATATGCCCTGGGCCGGACTGTCGAAGGCGTCGGCTACAGTGGCGAAGCGGTCAAGACCGATTCCTATCATCTGGCATCGGTGGTGGAGATGCTGACCCCACAGGACCTCGAGAACGCCGGCGTTGTGGCGACCATTGATGAATCAGTGCTGAGAGAAGACTCTGACACATACCAACCGGGAAGTGACCTGAAGACAGCATTCCCCGCGTTCAGCTTCAGTGAAGGAATCTCATGTATTGCTGATCCAGGTCCCCGGCAGGGGATGTCAATCAAAATGAAGGACTCGCCAGACTTCGAATACGCCTGGCTTCCGTTGCTGACCTTGAATACCGCGATTGCGCCTTTCATCGGCACCGACAAATGGACATGCAGTGCCGATATCATGCTGGATGCCAAAGAACCGGTCCCAGTAACGGTTGAGTTTCGCGCCAGGGACCACAAGAAGAAGTTCACCCCGATTATCGTCGATGATACGGGCGCTATTTCAGCTCGCGGCAAGACGACGACTCAGCTATGCACGGTTGCAGCAGGCACATGGTGGACATTCTCGGTCACGTATGATCTCAATCACTCAGAGAACTATCAGGTGACCATCAAGAACGCAGAAGGGGCTGTGCTCGCGGAGGAATCCATGGAGATTCAAGGGGACGTCGGCGGCGTCAACTGGGTGGGCTTTATCGCACACGGGGTCGCCACGGGCAGTCTCTATGTCGACAATGTAAGCCTTGAGCAAGTGGGACCTTCTCAAAAGTAAGGGCAACAAACCGTGACACTCATACCACTTCGCCAACGCCTGGCACTCGTCTGTCTGAGCGCCGTACTTTCCGCGCCCGTTGCCAATGCAGCCAGTGAATACATCGACGGCGTCGCGCCCGGGGGAACCTACCGCTATGGCATCCATGAACTGAAATGGGGCAAGGACACCAACGGCAACCGTTTGATGGACCCCGGCGAGGTCCAGCGCAAAGAAAAGGGCAAATGGGTGGAGTTGGAGAAGAAGGACTTCGGCATCACGGTCAATCGTCGGCGTTCCGGCATGTACCTGCCCAATGCCTACATCTACAGAAGAACGCCGACCCGGGATCTTATGCTCTACATCGATTTCCCGGAGGACTGGAAGGCATCAGACAAGCGCCCCGCGATGCTCTGGTTCTTCGGCGGCGCCTGGAGCGTGGGAAACCCGTCGCACTTTAAGCCGGTGTCCGAGTACTTCGCCAAGCGCGGGGTCGTTGGCATCTGCGTGGACTACCGCATCGGCAGAGTGGACGGCAACGACCGCAACGACTACCGGGGGGCGCTGGACGGCAAGACGGCAATCCGCTGGGTTCGCAAGAACGCCGCGAAACTGGGCATTGACCCGGACCGGATCATGGCGGGCGGCGATTCAGCCGGGGGTCACATCCCAGTCGCAACCCAGATTCCGACCTTGAACGATCCCGATGACGACCTTACCATCTCTGGTAAGTTGGCGGCGCTGCTGATGCAGAATCCGTACGTGGTACGCATCAGTGAAGAGAGCTGGGTCTTCCAGATGGACTTCAAGACGCTGCCACCCGTGTGGATTTCCTACGGCCTGAACGACAAGGCCGCCTACAACGACAAACCGGGAAACCGGCGCGAAGAGCGCAATGGTGCGAGCTTCATTGCTGAGCTAGAAAAGGCCGGCATCCCGCTGCGGACCTACCTCAGAGAAGGCCAGGGCCACGGGTTCTGTTCCGGTCCGCATCTGGATCCCAGTACTCGCGACATCGACGACTTCCTGCAGGAATGCCGCCTGCTGCCCCCGGCGGAAGCCGAACTGCCCGACAAGATGACCGGGGCTGCGCGCGGCAGGCATATGCAGGCCGCCCTCGCCGGCAAGGTGAAGCGTGCTGAGCCAGAGATCCTGGAGTTTCCGACAAAGCCCGACAAGAGCGAAGTAGAAGAGAGAAATACGCCGTAGTCAGCGATGGCTGGCCCCACCGCTGGGAGTAGGGAGAATGAGGACATCATCCCGCTGACAGGAGAGAGTTCTGTCTCCGTGCTTCGCGGCACTGAAGGTGAACAGTACACGCCTCGTGCCCTCGCCTGGCCCAAGGCCGTGCGGGACGGAGACTGGAAGCTGGTCATGCAAAGCAAGGGAAGGCCGAAACTATACCACATCAGTCAGGACCGGAATGAGACGAAAAGCCTCGCTGCCGAGTTCCCGGATCGGGTCGACAAGATGAAGCAGTTCCATGCGAAGCTCTTGGCAGGATGAGTTCTCTTCCTCTCGAGATAGCGAGTCCGCGTTGCGGATACCGCGTGAACCCGTTGGGAATCAGCGCCGTGAACCATACCCCCAAGACGGACAGCGGTTCCATCACCATCCTGCGTCAGATCGAGAACCAGGAAGCCGAGAAGTCGCTCAAACTCAAGTTCCTGTCCGGCCAGGAAATCACGCTGACCGATCTGGTCACCGGCGCGCCGAGAACAGCAGCAGTCGGCAAAGACGGCGAGGTCCGCTTCACTATCCCAAACCAACGGCAGCTTCCGCTTCATGAAATGCTAGTAACGCGGCGATTAGCCAGCGTGCATGATCGCGCTTCGCCATGGGGACAAGCTGCCAGCCTCGGCTGGTCCGCCGAGGCGGAAACTCCGTACGGTTGCATGCGGGATACAGTGTATGGTGTTCACGCTTCAGCGTGTCTTCGTGCACGCTGATTGATCGCCAGAGTAGTAACCCGCAGGAGACGAACGACATGACGTATGGAACCCAAAGGCTCGAGGCAACGGCAGTGCTGTTTGCGATCCTCGCAATCGCTGTTCAGGCTCAAGACACCATCGGTCCATGGCGGAAAACCGACCTGTTGGCCGCAACTCCGAAGCACTACCCCTCGGATCAGTTCAATGTCCCGGGAGTGAAGTCGATCATGTATGAGGGATTGACCTATAAGGGCAAGACCACCCGTTTCTACGGCTATTACAGGACGCCCGAAGGCGCAGCGCCCGCCTCCGGCTGGCCGGCGGTGGTGCTTGTCCATGGGGGTGGCGGCACAGCCGGTGCGGGTTGGGTCGAGGAATGGGCCAAACATGGCTACGCAGCGATCAGCATGGATCTGGAAGGGCATCTGCCCAAACCGGGCGTTCCGCACAACAAGCGCCCCGGTCACCCATGGTCCGGCCCGGCCCGGGCAGGGAACTTCGAGGAAGGCAAGATCAACAAAGGACTCCCGGTCGAAGAGCACTGGTTCTACCACGCAATCGGCGGAGTGGTGCGCGCGCACTCCCTGCTGCGCTCATTCCCGGAAATCGACAAAGACCGTATTGGGATCGAGGGGTATTCTTGGGGAGGCGTACTGACCAGTGTGGCGGTGGGTGTTGACTCCCGCTTCAAGTTCGGGATTACGCACACCGGCTGCGGCTTCCTCCACGAAGGGGACAGCTATCTTGGCAAGAGCTTCCAGAGACGAAGCCCGGAGAAACTGAAGGAATCGCTGGCGCTCTACGAAGCGTCGACCTACCTGCCCAATGTCGAGTTCCCCATGCTGTGGACCTGTTCCCCCACGGATCTGCATTTCCCCCTGGACTGCACGCAGAAATCGGCGCTCGCCACCAAGGGACCTTCGCACCTCTGGGTTAAGGTGGGATGGGGGCATGCGCGAAGGCCCGAGAAGGAACCCTATGTCTTTGCCGACAGTGTCGTGAGGCGAAGCCAGCCGCTCCCGCAACGAGGCGAGCTCGTCCAGGATGGGAAGACCTGGTCGGCAACATTCACCTCCCCGTTTGCGTTGCAGAAGGCTGAGCTCTGCTACACCACCGACACCGGCGTGAGCCACAAGCGCAAATGGCACGCGATTCCCGCAAGACTGGACGCCGGCAGAGCGAGCGCCGAACTGCCGGAGGGGACCACCGTCTTCTTCTTCAACGTAACCGATGCAGACGGCCGTATGGCCAGCTCCCTGAGCCGCGAACTGAAGAACGCCAAGCCGGCGAAGCCCAAACCCCGAAAGCCCAATGTCATCGTCATCATGGCGGACGACCTGGGCTACGGCGACGTCAGTTGTTACGGTGCGACAGAAATCAGCACTCCGCATATTGACCGTCTCGCGAAAGAAGGACTGCGTTTCACCAGCGGCTACTGCTCGGCGTCAACCTGCACACCTACGCGATTCTCGTTTCTAACCGGCAAGTATGCGTTTCGACAGAAGGGCGCAGGCATCGCGCCACCTAACGCCACCGCACTGATCCAGCCAGGCACCGTGACCTTACCGTCGATCCTGAAGCAGGCCGGTTATGCAACGGCCGTGATCGGCAAATGGCATCTCGGACTTGGCAAGAAGCCTGCCCCGAACTGGAATGGTGAGTTGAAACCCGGGCCGTTGGAGATTGGTTTCGATCGCTGCTTCCTCCTCCCTACAACGAACGATCGCGTCCCCTGCGTCTACGTTGAAGACCACCGCGTACGCAATCTTGACCCTGAAGATCCGCTGTGGGTCAGTCACAGGAATATCGACAAGCAGCCTACCGGGAAAACCCACCGCAAGACCCTCAAGATGGATTGGCACCGCGGACACAATGGCACCATTCACAACGGCATCAGCCGCATCGGTTTCTTCGGGGGCGGACACAAAGCGCGATTCCGGGACGAAGACTTGGCCGACGCCTGGGTGACCGAATCGGTCAAGTGGATCAAGAAGCAGCAATCGAGTCCCTTCTTCCTGTTCTTCTCGTCCCATGATATCCATGTGCCGCGCATGCCGCATGAACGTTTTCAGGGCAAGACCAGCCTGGGGTACCGCGGCGATGCGATCGTCGAACTGGACTGGTGTGTCGGAGAACTGCTTGAGACCCTCGAGCGACTGAAGCTGACGGAGAACACCCTGGTGGTCTTCTGCAGCGACAACGGTCCGAGACTCAATGACGGCTACAAAGACGGGGCGGTGGAGAAAAACGGTGAGCACAAACCTGCCGGTCCGTACAAGGGCGGGAAATACACCGTCTACGAAGGCGGAACACGTACCCCATTCATCACGCGTTGGCCAGGCACAATCAAGCCTGGAGTGTCCGACGAAATGGTATGCACCATTGATCTGGCGGCAAGCCTGGGGGCGTTGGTCGGTCAAGATCTTGCCGACTCCGCATGTCCGGACAGTTTCGATGTGCTTCCGGCGCTACTGGGCAAGCCAAGTGCAAAAGGGCGCGGCCATCTGCTGCAACAGGGAAACAACAGCAGTAAGCTGGCGCTGCGGACGGGAAACTGGAAGCTGCTTCGCCAAGGGAAAAGATACGAACTCTATGATCTGGACAAAGACCCTGGCGAAGGCAGCAATCTATACAAGACAGCAGTAGAGATCGCCGCGAGACTCAAGACGCAGATGGAAAAGCTCGAGAGCAATGGTCGCAGCCGGCCGTAGAGGAATATCGCATGGTTACACAAGGCACTGAAGCAGCAGCAGATCGTCAGCCCAACGTCGTCTTCTTCTTCGCAGATGACTGGGGGTGGGGCGATCTGAGCTGTCACGGCCACCCCTATGTGGAGACGCCGAACATCGACCGCCTGGCGCGGGAAGGCACGGACTTTCATCGTTTTACCGTGACCAGCGGCGTGTGCTCGCCCAGCCGGACCACGATCATGACCGGCCACTTTCCGGCCCGTTACAACATCGACGGTCATTTTGCCCATGTACCGACCAATGCCCGACGCAACATGCCGGATTGGCTCGATCCCAAGGCGCCGCTCCTGACCCGCGCTCTCCAGGAGGCCGGCTACCGAACCGCTCATTACGGCAAGTGGCACCTCGCCAACGACATGATCCCCGACTCCCCGACCCCCGCCGCGTACTGCTACGACGACTACGGCGCGTTTAACTGCTCCGGCGAGCAGATGCCCTGGTACGACGACGCAAACCGAGCATCGACCTTCATTGACCGAAGCGTGGCCGAAAAGAAGCCGTTCTTCATCAACATGTGGCTGCACGAGCCCCATTGCCCCTTCCACGCCCTGCCAAAATACGAATGGCAGTTCCGACACCTGGATCGAGCGGACCAGATCTACGCCGCGGTCCTGGCCCACGCCGACGAACGCATCGGCCAGGTGCTGGATCAACTCGAACGGCTCGGCATCCTGGACGACACGCTCGTCATCTTCAGCTCAGATAATGGCCCGTCCCGCGCGGTTGAGCCGGGCGAGCCCCAGCTGCAATACGACAGCGCCACAGGCGCCGGCTGGGACAACAACGCCTCCAAAGGGATCACGGGGGGGCGGCGCGGCTACAAAGGCGCGCTCTTCGAGGGCGGGGTCGGCGTGCCGTTCATCGTCCGTTGGCCCGGCAGAGCCCCCGCGGGGAAGGTGGAAGATACTTCGCTGATCTCCTCCGTGGACCTGCTGCCGACCTTCTGCGAGGTGACCGGGGCCAAGATGCCCGACAATTATGTGCCGGACGGCGGCAGCGTCTTGGACGTACTTCGGGGCACCCCGCGGGAAAGCCGCGAGCAGCCGCTGTTCTGGAAGATTGGCGCTGCCTGGCCCCCGGACCCGAAACGCCCGGACCACTGGGTGTCCTGGGCCGTGCTCAAAGGCCGCTGGAAGCTGGTCGCCAATCATGACCTGTCCTATCTTGAGCTCTTCGATATTGCCGGAGACGTTGGCGAGAACAACAACCTGAAGGAAGAGCAGATCCAGATCGCCGAGAGCCTGCTGGGCGAGCTCAAGCGGTGGCAAACCACCCTCCCGGAGAAGCCGGTCGGCGACGTCTTCTCAAGCCTGCGGAAGGAGCTCGGGAGAAGAGTAGAACGATGAAATTGCTGAATAGAACGAGAGAAGGAGAAGATCAATGGCACTCATATCAGCACGAGATCGCGAGATTCTGAGGCAGCGGGCGCAACTCCAGCGGGAGTACGCATCGTCTCAGAAGAATGACATCATCCTGAAAAAGTGGCAGGCGCAAGCGGAAGGGCGCCGTGACTCGCCACCCGTCCGGTTTCTGGGCTCCAACTTCCGCAACGAGGTCGTCACCCCACGCCTGCAATGCGAGGGAGAGCAGGCGCGTGGGATCGAGGCCGGCTTGCTCAGCACGCTGGTCGGACGCGAGCTGTTCGACGATGATACGCCCATATCACCGACGTTCAACCTGTCTTGGCACACCCATGTGCGGCCCTTCGGGCTGGCGAGCAAGATCACCCGGGCCGACGGGGTCAACGCAAAGGGGTTTCATATTGATCCGGTCATCAACGACTTGGCTGCAGAGATAGACAAGCTGGGCGGCGGCTCCTTCGGCGGCGACCGCGAGGGCACGGCGCGGCGGTGCGAACTTGTCGAAGGTCTTTTCGGGGACATCCTGCCTGTGCGCATGGTCATGGGCAGCTTGTCGGGGGGAATCACCAATCCGCTCGTCCACCTGATGGGCATGGAGGCCTACTACATCGCCATGTTCGACTGCCCGGACGCTGTGCACGAGGTCATGGAGATGGCGACTCAGGTGTACGAAAGCTACTACGACTTCCTCGAGGACGAGAAACTCCTGGCACCGACAAATGGGTTCGCCCCCCTGGGCCAGGAGTCCTTTGCGTTCACCGACGAACTGCCGACGGACAGCGTGACACAGACAACGCAGTGCTGGGGCTTCCTCGAGTCGCAGGAAACCACGGCGGTCTCAGCGGACACCTTCGGCGAGTTTGTCTTTCCGTATCAGCAGCGCCTGGTTGATCGTTTCGGCCTGCTCTCCTACGGGTGCTGCGAACGCGTCGACGACATCTGGCCGGACTACCTGTCAACGTGGTCTAAACTGCGCAAGCTGTCCGTCTCCCCATTCAATGACGAACCACGCATTGGCGAGTATTTGCGCGGTACCCGAGTGGTTTACTACTGCAAGCCGCGAGCCGAGTTTGTTACCTGTGATGGACCGCTCAACGACGAAGCGATCACTGCCTACTTCAAAGGCGTCTGCGAGGCCGCAAGTGGCTGTCTCTTTGAGATTGCGCAACGTGAGGTGGGGACGATCTTCGGCGATTTCGAGCGAGGGCGTCGCTACGTACGTCTAGCCAAGGAAGCCGTCGACGCATACTGGCACCCGTGATTCAGGACTTCAGAGAAGTGAGAATCGGCAGAGAGCATGGATGTCATCTACTTCCAGACGGATGCAGCGGACGGCGAATCGCTCGACATCACGTAGCATCCTGACGAGCCGATCGCCCGGTCAGAGTGAAGATGGAAGCCGGAGATGGGCCGCGGGGCGGGGTGTGGGATGAGATGCTCGTGGCCCCCCATCCGATGCCGCCGCCACCGGTCTGGAGTGAGGATGAAGGTACGACCTCCTGCCTGCAAACGCTGTACTACGGTCGCGGGGAGACGACGACCGGCTGGCAGATCGACAACGAACTGTTCGCCCCTGCGAGACGCGACGATGATCCCATGCCGCCCAGGGAGACGTCGTCCCGACACCTGACTTGTTTTGTGTGGTATACTGCAATCCTGTCCGTTATCCGAGAATGAGGAGTTCAGCATGAAACACAGACCCCATTTCCTTCTTGCGGCGGCCGCTCTGTCTCTTGCGCTTGCAGGCTGTTCCCATTCCCGATCCTACACCGTCGCCCCATCGTCAGGAGAACCCGTGATGGCCGGCAAGCAGAACTCGGATGGAGATGTCACCAACCTTCTCGTTGACTGCAGCCACAACTATTCGTTTAACCTGTCCAACGCGAGCCGGACGCAGGACGAGATCTTCCCCGGGATTAACGTCCTCACCAGCGGACGGACCATCCACAAACTGAATCTGGCCCCGATCAATGCGTTGGTGGTTCTCATGGACGGGAAGCTCCCGTACGAGCCGGCGGACGCGCCCTATCTGCTCGAGTACATCGAGAACGGCGGCGGGTTGTACGTCGCGGCCTCCACCAGCGGGCTATACGCCGACTCGTGCCGAGCGTTTCTCGAAGTGCTCGGCCTGAGAGATGCCGGGCCGCGACTGAGCAAGAACCTCAAGAACTGGGGCATCTCGGCGCACGCTCCGAGCGAGCTTGTGTTCCCCATCGACGGAAAGTACGAACGCTTCACATCCCGGGTCGGCCCTTGGGCCGACTACAGCCGTGGCTCGGTGAGCTTCGAGGTGTACGGCGATGGCGAGTGCCTGCACAAAGGCCAGGTCCTCAGCAAGGGCGTCCGGGAGAGCATCGATGTCAGCGTCAAAGGGGTCAAAAAACTGCGTCTCGTGGCCACCGATGGCGGCGACGGCAAAGCGGCCGATGGCAGCATCTGGTTCGATCCCCGCCTGGTGACAGCCGACGACGACTCCGAGCGTGTGCTCCTCAAAGACGCGACTTCGGTGAAAGTGGGCTGGGCAGAGGCGACCCAGGATCAGCACTTCAATGGCAATCCGCTGGGTATCGAGCGTGCCGCAGACATGGACAAGGGTGCCCAGTCGGTTGTGGCTGCATCGCACGCCGCCGCCGTTCCGGGAGCGACGTTCAGCCCGGCCGGCAAACTCCCGAACATCGTGCCGGTTGATACCGACAAGTGGGAAACGGTGTACCAGCTCGATGGTGAGCCGGTGGTGCTGGCCCGGCAGTACGGCCAGGGCACGGTCATCGTGGATCTGACCGGGCAGTATTACGCCTCCAACGGCCAGAAGGAACCGAGTGTGGCTGTCATGCGCAAGATGATCGAGGCTATGAGTGCCGACAAGAAGGTCGACGCGCTTAAGGGTGGAGGCGGATGGCAGTTCAGCGAGGGCTATCGCTGGGATCTGATCGCCACCACCGACGACGGCCTCCGTGTCCATCACAACGAATACAGCAAGATGTATGTCCCCAATGACGTCCATGCCTACCAGGAGGCGGTCAAATACCTCACTGAGCTCACAGGCCTGACCGAGAAGCACAAAGCCGCCCAGATCAAGGAACTGAACGACCGCAAAGCCAAGTACCAGATGGGAACGCAGGTCGATGTCGACATCAGCGGTATACAGGAGCTCACGCTGATCACGACCAACGGTGGCAACGACATCCATTCGGATCACGCCATCTGGGCCGATGCTTCGTTCGTCGATGCGGCTGGCAACAGAACGAAGCTGCGGCTGGCCGACGCTTCATCGGCAGAAGTCGGCTATGGGGCCCCGACAGAAGACGCGCTGCCCGGCGGCGAGCCCTTCTCCATCGGCGGGCGCGTCTTCAAGACCGGCGTCTTCCTGCACGCCAATGCCAAGATGGTGATCCCGACCGATGGTGAGTACGTTCGATTCACGTCCTGGGTCGGCTGTAACGACAAGGGATACGGGAGCGTGGGCTTCAAAGTCATCGGCGACGGCAAAGTCCTCTGGAATGACGGGAAGGTCTACTACGCCGGCACTCCGGGTGGCAACCCCAAGGACGTCAACTACATCCCCGAAGGCATTCTCTTCCAGCTCAAATACCTCGCCTGCGTCGGGGCCGGGTTCCTTCTCCCGCAGGGCTCCGCCGTGGACCTCCCCCCGGCACTCAAAGACGACTGGCAGGTGCACCTGGGGATGTTGTCTCATGAGATGGGGCACGCCTGGAGTTTCCCGTTCTGTGAGAAGATCGGTGAGGAAGCGAGCGCCTTCATCTTCAACAACCTCGTCCTGCATCGTCACTACGGGCAGAAACATGGGGACTCCGTCACACGACGCCTCATGAACTACCTGAAGAACGATGACCTGGATGACATCGATCTGGCTAAGAGCGCCAACAACTTCAAGTACTACATGTTCATCGACCTGATGATCCGTGAGTACGGCGAGAACGTGTGGAAGAACTACAACCTGCTCAAGTACGCCTTGCTGAACAAAGAGGGGGCCGTATGGGATGCTCATTCCACCGCTTGGCTGTGGAGTGTGGCGACCGGGGAGGACCTGTTTGGCGACTTCCAGAGGGCCTTCGGGACCTCCGTCGCCAAAGACAACGTGAAGCTCCCCGAAAAGGCGATGGCGGCCGGCTTTGATCCCATAGCGGTCGGCGAACTGTACGACATTCCCATGCTCCGGCTCGAGCAAAAACGGGATATCTTCAGTAAGCTCAAGAGCTTTACCGACGTCCGTGCATTCTATGCCAAGGAGCACGCTGAGAAAGGCGGCCCCGCCAAAGAGGGGTAGAATGGATAGGAATTCGCTTTTCGCCCACGGCGGGGGATATGGCGCGGTGTTGCGGATCCTCACTCATCTCAGCAAACACTCGAGCAACCGCCGGGTGAATCTGCAGATGACTTCTTTCATTTCGCGCGCGCTTCTACTGTCGACTCGCCGGTCTTGCGGTAAGTCAGATAGGTCTCGAGCAGCTCGGCAACCGTATCCTTGTACTTCGGGCTGTTAAGCAGGTTTTGCTCGGGATCTTCAGTCGGATTCTCCTTCAGGTTGAAGAGTTCAAGAGGCTTGAGACCCTTCAGATTCTTCTTCGACTGGGCTTTCATGATCAGTTTGAGGTCACCTTTCCGAATGGCGTACCGGGGCCCGTTCTGGCTCTGATGCATCAATACCTTGTGTCGCTCAACGGGTTCCTTGCCCGTCAGCAGCGGGATCAGATTCAAGCTGTCCTTGACCTTCGTCCGGTCAACGGGTTGGCCGGCAAGATGCGCCAGCGTCGCCACGATGTCATGTGCCACCACCGGTTCCCGGCTGATCGTGCCTGGCTTGATCTTCCCGGGCCATACGGCGATGAACGGGACGCGGTCGCCACCTTCGTAGATGGCGCCCTTGGAGCCTCGTAAACCGTGGCTTGGGTCGTGGCCTGCCTCGCCCGCCTTCTTGTCGGGGCGCAGCCCGCCATTGTCCGAGGTCAGGATGAACAACGTGTTCTGCCACCGCTCCGTTTCTTTCAGAGCTTTGATGATCAGGCCGACCTGGGTGTCCAGTTCCTTGACCATGTCGCCGTGGACCCCTGGTGTGGTTCCTGCGATCTTGACGCCGTCCAGTTCTTCGGTCGGCGTGTGCGGAATATGCACGGCCTGCGAACAGTAGTAGATGAAAAACGGCTGGTTCGGTTTCTCTTTGGCCTGTTTCCTGACGTAAGCCACGGCCTTCGCCGCCAGCCTTGGCCCGGCTATCGTCGGATCCCAATTGCTGTCGCCCATGAAGGACTTGTCCCGAAGCTTTCGTGAGACGGCGTAGCCGTTCTGCTTGGGCCCGACGCTAACCAGCTTGCTGTCTGGGTTAAGCTTGTCCCACCGGCCGTTCTCGTAATAGACCAACGGCGTCCCCTGGATGCCCGACGGCAGCTCATAGGCATAGTCGAATCCATGGTGGTTGGCGGCTTCATAGATCTGGCGCCAGTCGGCCTGTGCCCTGTTATTTCGGTTGGCAGTCTGACCATCGGTCGTCTTGAGCCGGCCGCCACATCCCCACTTGCCGAAGAACGCCGTGGCATATCCGCCGGCCTTGGCGATCCGAGCACTGGTCGTGAACTTGCCGTCTATCCCTGTCCGGGCAAAGGGTGTCCAGCAACCGAAAGGCTGGTAGTCCCGCCACGAGTAGTTGCCCGTCAGCATGGAGAAGCGGCTGGGTGCGCAAAGCGAGTTCGGTGCACGCGCGTCATCGAACCGCATGCCGGTTTCTGTAAGCTTGTCCATGTTCGGGGTCGGAATGGGCGAGGCTTGCCCCGTCCGCTCCCCGTGGTAGACATTGATATCGCCAGGCCCCAGATCGTCGGCAAAGATGACAACCACATTGGGCTTGTCGGCAGCATAGACGCCTGCTGAAACCGTCCCCGCCAATACAAGAAGCCTCAGTGATTTGATTCCGGACATATTCGTTTCTCCGAATGGCTATTTCATCAGCTTGGGTTCTGTAGGTCCTCTTGCCGCCAGCCCTGTTACTTCTTTGGCACTCAGGCTGCGGGCCCAGATAGAAGGATCATCAAGGGCGCCCTCGTAGGGTTTGGCGCCAAGAGCAGTCACGGCATCACGGCTGAAGCCGAAGCCCCCGAAACTCATGCGAACGGCCTGGTTAAAGCGGAGGGCCTGGTCCTTTCCGGCAAGCTTCGTTGGCATGGCCTTCCCGTCAATAAAGAGCTTGACTTCAGAAAGCTCGCATCCGTCTTGTGGCATAACTGCGGCGAGGTGGTGCCACTTGCCGTCGCTCAATGACGCGGCGTCCACCAGCAGGCGCTGGGCTTTGGAGATCACCACCTCGGGCAGGCCCCCGTTCAAGTGCAGGTTCAAAAAGCCCTTCAGCGAATTGCCCCAGATGGAGCAGGAATTGATCAGCACCTGGTTGGCGTCCGAGGTTGTCTTCAGCCAGAGGGCATAGGAGACGGCGTGCTCACCATAAAGCGGCCCCATTCCCCAGATGGCCATGCGGCTGTCTTTGCTGAACGCGCCCGCCTTGCCGTGAACGCCATCGACTCGTCCGATACCGGCGCTGAGCGCGCTGTAGTGGCGCCCGAACGCGCCCTTGTTCGGCAGCACACGCGTACATTTCTGTCCTCGGACCGCAACGCCCGAGCCATCCTCGGTCTTGCCGCGAAGGCCCATGACCGGCCAGTCCGTCAGTGGGTGGTCCTCTTCGAAGGTGAAATGGAACAGCCTGCCCTTGGGGTCGAGAAAGGCGAGCTCACCGTCGGTCGTGAAAGTCGGTTTGCCTCCTGATTTGTCGACAACGAAGCGTCCCGTCTTCTCGTATCTGCCATCCGCTGGCCTGCTACCCGTCTGGTTGTAGCAGGTAATCTCAACCCGGTCGTCAGTGACATCAACGGTTTGGAGGTTCCTGAAGAAATTGCCGCGACTGACAAGTTGGACCAGATTGGACTCAGGGTCTTTGGTCAGCGTGTTGGCATGCACTTCGCCGGCGAAGTAAATGTCGACCTTGTGTTTGCGCATGGTCTTCCACAGTTCACTCTTCATTCCCCTGTCCATGAGCATCCCGCTGCTGTTGACCTTGCGTACGGGATGGATGGCCGGCAGGTGCGACTGCACGAAGATGTGCTTGATACGCGCGTCCTTGCGGGCCGCCGTCAGCAGCTTCTCAAGCCAGGCCAAGTGCTTGCCGACCACAGCGCCGCGGACACTCCCCTGCGGGCCGATCGTCTTGTCCGGATGTTCCTGATGGAATACGTCCAGGGTTATGAAGAGGACGTTCTTGTGGCGGTATGCGTAGGACGTGTCCTGGTAAGGCGTACCCATGGGGCGCGACGGTGCGCTGCCAATTGGCTTGCCGTACCTGAACGTCTTGCCGTCCGCCTCGAAATTGTATTCCTTCGCCATGGCCTGCCGAAACTGGGGTTGGCAACGTGACACGGCCGACTTCGCCGGCCATGGGTTGTCGCCGAGTTCGTGGTCGCCCGGCGCCAACAGCAGCGTGTCGTAACCGCCTTTCCTGAATGAGTTTATCGTCCCGGCGTAGCACAGGTGCCCGGCCTGCAGAATCGACTGCTCGGGAGTCAGGCCGGGCTTGAATTTCCTGATGAATTTCCTGGTATCCCAATGTCCGCCCTGAGTGTCACCGGGCATGAGGATCAGTTCGCCGCCGAACGTCTTCTTTAGCGTGGTGATGTTCGCGACGTCCTGGGCTACGGCCTCGGCAAACCAATCCGGGTTGTTATTCGTCTGGATGTACTTCTCAGCCGAGTGCCAATCCGCCAGCAGGATGAACCTCCAGGGCTCGGCAGCGGTTGCCTGCAAAACCAGGGCCAACAGAATGACGATCGCAGAGGAAGTCTTGTACATGGTGGACTCCACTATTTCACAGAGAAATTGAATCCGGTCAGCTTGTTCAACGATTTGAGGTGTTGCCTGCGCACATCCTGATGCTTCGGGTCGGTCGCGAGATTGGTCCACTCGTACGGATCCTCATCGTGATCGTGCAGCTCTTCCTTGACCGTTGTTGTAACAGATGTTGCCTTTGAACGCAGGGAGCTGCTTCCACGACTTCCACGCGGAACTGGCACTGTGCGGATAGAGCCCGTGGAGCATGCCGTTACGGCTTGGAGCGCATGCGGGGAAGTTGCAGTACGCCCGGGAGAACAGCGTGCCAGACTTGGCCAGTTTCTCCACCGCAGGGGTCTTGGCCTGTGGGTGGCCACCGAAACCCGTGACATAGTCGTTGAGATCGTCACACATGATGAACAGGACGTTGGGCTTGTCTTGAGCCCAGCTGGTCATGCAGAGCGTCTGCATAACCAGAATGATACAGAACGGGGTCCACCGGGATATTGCTTTTAGCAATATTCATCTTGTCTCTTTGTCCCTTTTCTTCTGCCGCTTCTCCGCTTCTTTCTTCCGCTTGATCTTAGCCTGCCACTCCGGCGTATGGATAAGTCCGAGGAAGCGGGGCTCGACCAGCTCAGAATCCCATTTGACCCGCAACGCCTCCAGCGTCTGGACGGTCTCGGGATGCTGCGAGGCAATGTTCCTAGCCTCGCCAATGTCCTTGTCGAGGTCGTAAAGCACGACGCTGTTTCTCTTTCTGTACCGATGCATTTTGTAGTTGCCACTACGGACGGTGTGCACGCCACCGTCGAACTTACGTAGGTAAATCGCTTTGTGCGGCGTGCCGTCATTCTCCCCGGTCAAGTATGGGATCAGATTGACGCCGTCGAGCGGACGCACGGGGTCGGCTTTGACGCCGGCCAGGTCGGCGATGGTGCCCATGATGTCCAACGAACTGACGGGCTTGTCGAAGTCCCTTCCAGCGGGAATTACTCCCTTCCACTGTACGGCGAACGGGACGCGGAAGCCGCCGTCATACGCCGAACCCTTGCCGCCGCGCAACGCACCGTTATCCGAGCCGTTCTTCTTCTCGGGCCCGCCGTTGTCCGAAAGGAAAAAGACTATGGTGTTCTCTGTCAGCTTTAGCTCATCCAGCTTGTTGAGAAGTTCTCCGACACCGTCGTCAACACAACTGACCATGGCTGCATACGTTTTGCGTTTGCCGCTCAATTGCGGGAAACGCTTGAGGTACTTCTCAGTAGCGTGCAACGGCCCGTGCGGGGCATTGTAGGACAGAAACAGGAAGAACGGCTTCTTCTGGTTGGCTGTAACGAACTCCACAGCAGCCTCGGAGAACTCCTCGGTCAGATACTTTCGTGGCGGCACCGCCGTGTGATTCTTCAGTATCCAGGTGCAATAGCTTTCGCTCTCATTCTTGGCGGCATAGCTGTCTTTGAGAGTCAGTAGATCGGGGAAGTACTGATGGCCGCCGCCAAGATGGCCGTAGAAAGTGTCGAAGCCGCGATTGAGGGGATGGTTGCTCTTATGTGCGCCGAGATGCCATTTGCCGACCACGCCCGATACGTAACCCACAGGCTTGAGCGCCTCGCCAATCGTGCGTTCCTCTTTGGGCAATCCCATGTTGGGGTCCTGCGTTCGGTACTGCGGATTGCGCTCGAACCCGAAACGCTGCCCGTAACGACCCGTCATGAACGCGGCCCGGCTGGGGCCGCAGACGGAATAGCCCACGTACCCGCTGGTACAGCGCACGCCGCTTTTCGCTATACGGTCGATATTAGGTGTCGGGATGTCCTTGCATCCGTTGAACCCGACGTCGGCATAGCCCATGTCGTCGGTCATGATCACCACCAGGTTCGGGCGCTCGGCGGCCAGCAGAAAGCCGGCGCTGAGAAACACGAGTACCCCCACGAACAGGCCGTGTCGGCGGCGTTTTCGGGGGGAGCGGTGGAAAGGGCGCCGTCGCACGGTCGCACGGTCTGGGGTCTGGCAACTCACGGCCAATGGGGGAACGCTGCTGTGCATAGTACCTCACGTTTCTCGGTCCACGCGCCCCGAGGCACGTATCTGGTATGTCACGCCCTTTCAGGGGTTGGCACATGCGCCGGGGCATCCCCCAGGGCGCATGCCCTAGGCTGGTATACTCCGCCCCGTTGGGGCTACTCCTCGATCCTCGCTACTCGTAGCGAAGCTCATACATCCTCCGCCCGATCGCCCGGGCGGCTTGGATCGTCTCGGGGTACGGCGTGTCGCAGATATCGACGAAGCCGATCTGGTAGTTCTCGCCATCGGCACGACCGGTTACTGCCTGCTCGCGGTACTGGAACCAGTGCGTGCCGACGATGTTCGGGTGTTTGAGGGCCTGGGTCAGGAAGTGTGTGTAGGCATGCGCGCGTTGCTCCTGGTTCGGCACGGCGCGCAGGCCGGTGTGCAGCATGCCCCGGTCCAGGGCGCCAAAATGGAACTCGCCGATAATAATCGGGACGTCCGCCCCCTTGATTGCCCTCAAATCGGCGGGCGAGAAGCGGTAGCGGTTGATCCCGAGCACGTCGCAGTGCTTAGCCGCGGCCGCGGCCGCGTGGCGCGGGCCGCCAAACGGCTGCATCTGCCCGTGCAGACGACTACCCAGATACAGCTTGTTCGGAGCCGCGTCTTTGACCGCCTCCCGGACGATTCTGAAGTACTCGTTCGGGGGCATGACCTCGTTCCAGCGAAGCTCGTTGTCGACGAAATACCCGATGCACCACGGATCCTCGCCGGTGGTGCCGCGCTCGGACTGCAGGCGCCGCTTGAGCACCCGGCGCAAGATCGCCGGGTCTTTCCAGGCGCTCTCTGCGTCTTCCCCCCAGCCGTAATGGACGGCGACTACGTAGGGCGTGCGCCCTTGGCGGCAGACCGCCATGTCCGACCAGTTGGCGATCGTGTTCATACCCCAGCTGCGCAGGCGCCGGTGCGCGACGTCCGCGGTCTGTGCGGACCAATCGGCGCCGTACTTGGCGTGCAGGTTTGCCGTCCCCAAGCTCAGGCCCTTCTTGTCGAGAAACGCTTCCGGAATGGCCTCGAAACAGTGCTCCCGACCAGTGGCTTTCGTGGTTCCTCCGCGAGTGTGGACCCCTGTGATCCCGTGTGACCAGAACAGGTAGCCCTCGGGATCGACCAGCCACCACTTGCCGTTGAGTTTCTGCGTCCGGAAATGCCCGGTGGCGTCCAGTTTTGGGCCCTCGAGCCAGCCGCCGTATCGGCTCCGTTTCGCCGGCCCCGGGTGCGCAGCGAGGTCCGCCGCTTCCCGGGCGCGCGCCGCCGTCAGGTCTTCCGGCGTGCGGGTCTTACCCGGCCAATCGCGGTGTTTGAATTGCCCGAATTGGTCGACGAACGGGAAGAACGTCGCTTCCGTTTCCGCGGCGAGCGAGCCGTAGCGACCGCGCGCGTGGATGGTTGTGACCCGAACCGTCGCGCCGACGGACACGCCATCGAGGTCGCGCAAGACCAGGGAGCGGATCCGGCGCGCGTCCGGGCCGGCCCAGTGAGCGATGTGACCGCCGGGAACCCCGTTCATCCCGGTGAACTGGTCCTTCCGGCGGTCGGTCAGGTCGTCTTTCTTGCGCGGCAGCAGAATCAGCATGGTCCCGGACTGACCCGCGGGCAAGTGCAGAAAGCCGTTGGTCATCCACCGGTTGTTCAGGGTCCCGGTCAGAGTCACCGGACCCGGACCCGAATTCTCAAGCGCCACGGCAACCGCCACGTGCGCGCTCACGTCCCAAACGCCGTCGCCGGGAGTCAGGGAGGCCCCCGCGCCGGCGGCCGGGAAGGTCACCGCCAGCGCACCGTCAACGACCGCTGCCTCCGCGCCGAGAGGCGTGACCGGTACCGGCGTGGCCCCGAAATCGACCAAGAGCCGCTCGGCCGGGTCAACGCCGCAAAGCCCGGCTAGTGCCGGGACAGGGGGACTGGCTGGCGTCATGTCTTCTCCTTTGGCAGTCGGTTCGTCGGTTACCTGGCAGGACACCGTCAGGCACGCCGTCGCGGCCACGGCCGTGGCCAACCGGCGCCGGTGCCTGTGCCAACACGCTGGAACGGATGCGGTAGGGCTCATGTGTCCCCCTGTTCGGGGCTGACTGTGTTCCCGGGAACCAGGCATGGTGCAATGCGCTCATCCAGGCGCTCGCGACTGCCCGCGAGCAGCTCGAGCAAGCCCTCCGCTCCGCGCCGGAAGACCTCGCCCATGCGCAGGTCAACCGACTCCAGACGCAGTTGGTTCGGCAACGGCAGCTCAAGGTTGTCGCAGCCGATAGCGGCAACGTCCCGGGGGACCTGCAAGCCGGCGGCGAGCAGGGCAGGAAAGGCCGCGTAGAGCATTAGGTCAGGCGCAAAAACGCTGTCTACTTCGCCGGCCTGCAGAGCGGGGATGTGTTCCTGGATGGCCGTATAGGCGTGCGCGGCGTCAGCGCAGATCACCTGAGGCACCGATGCTTCGCCGAGGGCATCACCGAAGCCGATGTAGCGCGCCTGGTGCACCGCGCTGCTCATCGTTCGGGTCAGAACCAGCGGCCGCGCCAGACCGGCTTCAAGTAAGCGCTTGCCCGCCAGCCACCCGACGCCGTGCTCGTCGACCACAACCCGGTTGAGCGTCGGATCCGGGCAGTGCTGCGCACAGCAGACAACCGGCTTGCTACTGGCGGTTACCAGTTCCATGACCGGGGGGCGCATAGCCAGGTCAAAGAGCACGATCCCGTCACTGTCAGCGGCGTCCAGCTCGCGCGCCAGCTCGCGCCGGTCCGAAAAACGCTTCATCACCAGCGTGTACGGCGAGGGATTGATCGCGTCCACAACCGCGGCTACGGCGTCCGCGTAAAACACCCCGTAAACCCGTGCCATGCCCTGATACATCGGCGCGTAGGCAAGCAGGAGAATCGTGCCGCTGCCGTTCCGGCGCAGGGCCGACGCCGCCTTGTTTGGTCGATAGCCGTACTTGTCAGCCATCCGCAGCACGCGCTCTCGGGTGTGTGCGCGCACCGACTCGGGACGGTTGAACACCTTCGAAACCGTGCCCTCGCTGACCGCGGCCAGCTCGGCGACCCGCCGACGGGTAATGGGACCTGCTTGCGTCATATTCAAATCCTAAACGCTTCGTGTCACTTTCTTGAAGTTCGCCTGCAAACATGCGACAGTCAAGTCTTCAGGACACAGAACCTGACACGTGTCACCCAGGCTGTGGAGGCGGACGGGAGGGCCAAGCTGATGAGACCGGTCAAGGCGTCTCGGATGAGGAAGATGCTGGCCATTCTCGCCGACACAGAGTAGATCGCCCACTCGGAGCCCCCTTTCCCGGCCTAGTGGTGCCCGGCGGGAATTTGGGCCCATGCGCGGGTGGATGGTTGATGAGCATCTGGCGGGGCGATCGTGAGGCGATATGGATATCGGTGTCGATCGCCCCGCCGGATGATCGCAGCCAGGCGCCCGCCCGAAGGGTTGCCCGGATTCCTGACGTATGCTCTGAACCACGGTTTTCCTGCCTGTTGTCTGTGAGAGACGTGGATACCGACAGACAACGAGGAAAGGGAAGCGCGATGTCCGATCAGCGCGGCCTGAGTGTCCCTCCCTCCCTTGGACTTGCCACCTGAGGTGATCGTGGCCTTGTGTGGCTTGCTTCGCCGCCAAACAATCACTGTGCGCGAACGCCGTCGTCTCGGGATTGGGGTACCAGTTTTGCTCCCGGAGCCTGGCCAGTACCGCCTCCCTGCTGGGGCACACCAGGCGCACCGTACGCCGCTGGCATCGACGGGCTTTGGTCTTGGTTGAGCACCTGGCGCAAGCAAGTTCTCCCCTGTCTGGCGGGGACTTCCGACGGTTGCTGCTGAGCACCGTTGCCGACGCTTCTCGCCCTGGAGGCCCACCCGCTTACAGCGCTGAGCAACAGTGTGCGATCATTGCTCTTGCGGTGCGCAAACCGGATGAGTTCGACCTCCCCATCCAAGAGTGGAGCAACCGTGAACTGGGCTTGGTTGCCGAACGTGAGGGGAGTGTGTCGGGGATGTCGCCACGCACGGTCGGCCGCATTCTGGACGAGGCCGATCTAAAGCCGCACCGAATCAAGTATTGGGAAAACCCGACGATCGAAGACGAGGAGGCCTTCAGGGCGGAAGTGGCCGACATTTGCGCGCTCTACCGAGACGCACCGAGAAGAGCCATCGGATGCGCTTTGCCTACACCCCCAAGCACTGTTCATGGCTCAACCAGATCGAGATCTAGTTCGGGATCCTTGCCCGCAAGGCGTTGCGTCATGCCAGCTTCGCGTCCATCGACGAACTGCGGGAGCGCATCCTGCGTTTCGTGGACTACTTCAACGAGACGATGGCTCGGGCATTCACCTGGACATACACTGGGAAGCTCCTCAAGGCCCGAGCGGCATCCGTTGCATCGAAGACACCCACCCGGTCCACGGTACCGGAGCTTCCTCCTTGCCCGGAAACGGTGCGCTGTCGGTTGTGTGGACCCAGTCCTCGAAGCAACCCGCCCTTCGGGTTACCAGCTCTTGGCGCCCAGCCGTCCCGGCGCTCCCCGCACGTACTTCAGTACGCACGCGAACCACAGGAACAACTGACCATCCAAGATCTGGCAACGCATGGGCCCAAATTCCCGCCGGGCACCACTAGGCCAAAACGTACACAAACGAGGGGGATTTCTGACATTGAGTAGACGTCCCACAGAGATTACCATACACACAGAGTCGTAAGACCATGCGCATGGTTTGAAGAACATCCAGCATGATCGGTATCCTGAATTGTGCAGTTCGGAGCTCTACGATGTCTAAGCTCTGTCTTTCTGTTCTGTCCGGCTTCGTGATTTCCTGTGTCCCGGTGGTTGCAGCCGGCCCAGGCCGCGGCGCCTATGCCGAACGCAAGCCGGACGCGATGTGGACGTATAGGGAAGTCGCGGGCAAAGCCCTGCAGCTCTCGGTGTTCCTCCCTGCGAAGTACGCAGAAGGCAGGCAGTTCCCGGCCTTCGTCGTTTTTCATGGCGGAAGCTGGACAGCCGGAGAAGCCAGTTGGCACTATCCGGACTGCGCCTACTGGAGCGATCGGGGGATGATTGCGGTGTCCGTCGACTACCGACTACGCAAGCGTGACAACGTCCAAGTGCCGTTGGAGTGCGTCAAAGACGCGAAGTCCTCAATCCGTTTCCTCAGGAAGAACGCCGCCAAGTTGAAGGTGGATCCGGATCGAATCGTCGCAGCCGGCGGCTCGGCCGGCGGGCAGCTGGCCGCAGCAACCGCCATGATCGCCACCCCCGACACCAACGACGACCAGTGCGACCTGTCAATCTCATGCGTGCCTAATGCCGTCATCTGCTACAACCCCTGGTACAGATGCGCGCCCGCGCTGTCGCCGCCGAAACACGTCCGAGCGGGACTGCCGCCGCTTATCAGCTTCCTGGGCGACAAAGACCCGACGCCGGTCAAGGACCTGGTGAGTTTCCACGATGCGCTGGTGGCGGCCGGAAACGCCTCGGAGCTGTATATCGGACACGGTGCCGGACATGGGTTCTGCAACGGCAGGAACCCGCGCAACCCGTTCTTCTATTGGTCACTCGAGCTCACAGACCGGTTCCTGGTCAAACACGGAATACTAACCGGGAAACAGAGCATTCAACGGCCATCCGGTCTCCCGCAGGTCACGTCCGACGCCTACGTCGCGCCCTACAACTATGACGGCATCGCGACGGGTAAGGTGCTGGCTGAAATCCGCAGTACCCGTGTGTCGAACGGGATTGTCATTCTCGTGGGCGCAGCGGACACCACGTATGATGAGGCCGACAAGTCTGGCTTCACGGTCGTTGGCCTCGAAACGGACCGGGAAAGGGTCGAGCGAATCCGCAGGAGAGTTCAGAACCGGGACAGCTATGGGCGGGTGTCCGCGTCCCTATTCGATGGCAGCACCATTCCCTGCGTGAACGGGCTGGTGAACGTCGTGGTGGTGGAACAGGACGGCCTGGGCGATACCGAAATCACGCGTGTGCTCGTCCCGGGAGGCATGTCATTGGTACTGAAAAATGGCGAGTGGCAGAAGCGTGGGAAGCCTTGGCCGGTGGACATGGATGAATGGAATCAGTACCTGCGCAGTGCCGACAACAACGCGGTCTCAAGAGACAAAGTCGGGCCGCCCCAGAGACTGAAATGGACCGGTGGGACCCGTTGGGGACGGTCTCACATGTCAGCCGTCACAGTTGTGTCGATGGTTTCGGCCGCTGGGAGACTGTACACGATCGAGGACCTGGAGACCGTGGAGCACTCGCGTCTACCGGGAAAGTACTCTCTCCTTGCGCGAGACGCGTTCAACGGAATGGAGCTCTGGAAACAACCCCTCGCAGGCAATTGGACCTCACAGGGCTACCTCAAGTTCATTTCCACGCAGTACCAGCGCCGGATCGCGGCGATCGGCGACAGGGTCTACTGCCCGTTGGGCATGGGCGAACCGATCAGCGTTCTCGATGGCGCAACGGGGCAGGTCTTGAGGGATTACCCAGCCACTGCGAGGGTACAGGAGTTTGTCCATGATCGCGATATGATCTACGCTGCGGTGGGCGAGCCGTTCGGCATGAAGGCCTCTAAGGACGCCCAGGTCAAGCTGCTGGCCGTCGGTGTTTCGGCTGGTCAGCCCCTCTGGGAACGACAGATCAGCGACGACGGAGGGTACATGGGGGGAACGCTGGCGGCGAAAGACAATGTGCTGGTCTACTGCACCAGGACCTCGATCCGCTGTGCCGAAATCGGCACGGGGGAGGATCGCTGGCAGATCAGACACGAGGCCTTGATCCCGAAGAGGAAGAAGAGCGTGGGGGTCTGGTTGGGAAATGCCGTCAACAACCTGCAGCCGACCTTGGTGCTTTCCGACGACATGCTCTATTGCTCCACTCTCTATGCGGTGACGGCCTACCGCCTCAGCGACGGGGCACGGGTCTGGGCTGCAGACAATGTGCCCAACTACGGGAAGCCCTCCGACATCTTCCTTGCCGCCGGACTTGTCTGGACCGGCCTCATGACCGGTCACGATCTGGAGACCGGCAAGGTCGTGCGCACGCTTGAGCAACAGATGAAGGGCCCAATGAGCCACGACCGGTGTTACCGCAACCGCATTACGGACACGTATCTCATCAACTCCAAGAGCGGGGGCGCCGATTTCCTGCGCCTGGACGGGAAAGGGGAATTCCCTGCGCCTTGGGTTCGGGCCACCTGCGGCCTGGGCGTTGTTCCGGCTAACGGTTTGCTCTATTCCTCGCCGTACTCCTGCACCTGCGAGATCGGCATCATGCTTACCAGTTTCAACGCACTCTATGATGAAAGCCGTTCGCGGGGGAAGACCCCTGACCTCGACGCAACCCCCAGACTGATCAAGGGGCCGGCTTACGTCCGACCAGCGGATGCTGCCAATGCAACAGAAGACGATTGGCCAACCTATCGGAAGACAAACTCCCGCAGTGGGGCAACCGCTTCAGAATATGACGGGGAGCTCAATGTGACCTGGCAGACAAAGCTGTCGACCACGCCGACCGCACCCGTTGTCGTGGGCGACAGGGTGTTCGTTGCGGCCCGTGACAGTCACATCCTCTACGGCCTGTCACGTAAGACCGGGAAGATCTCCTGGACCTTTACGGCAGACGGCCGCATTGACTCCCCTCCGACTTACTATCGTGGCTTGCTCCTCTTCGGCTCAAGGGCGGGCTGGGTCTACGCCGTTAACGCCAATGACGGTACGCTCGCCTGGAAGTTCATGGACCTGCCGGAGAAGCGACTGATCAGCGCGCGTGGTCAGTTGGAGTCAGCGTGGCCGGTGAACGGCAGCGTCATGGTGCACGCGAACCTCGCCTACTTCGCCGCAGGACGGCAGTCCTTCATCGACGGCGGTGTTGTCGTCTACGCCCTCAATCCACTCACCGGGAAGGTGCTGCATCGTCGTCGGATGTATGGGCCCGTGGACGATAAGGGATTTCACATCCCCAGGAAGGCCGGCTTTCGCAGCGAGGGATTTAAGTCGGGCATCTTCTCGAGCGAACATGATCTGCTCTTTATTCGTCATCAGGCCTTCAAACCGGACTTGACGCCCGTTCCCCTGGATGACATCACAAGCACCCACCTTCTGGCTTCCCCCGGATTCCTTGACGACACGCCGCAGCACCGTACCTACTGGTCCATCGATACTGATCTCCATTACGGCCCGGGGAACGGCAAGCCGGGGGCCGGTCCGCAAGGCGATATTCTCTGCTTTGAGGGTGACGTCTTTTACGATGTCAGGGGGTATCTTCCGGGGCGACACAGCACGACGTTCAAGCCGCAGAAGGGCTGCACGTTGTTCTCAGGGGAGCGCGCAAAGGGGGAGAAGCCAAGAAACTCTGAGCTCTTCCCGAAAAAGGGGCAATGGAAGGAGCGATGGGCCAAACAGATTCCCATGGCAGGCCATGCTCTTATTCTGGCCGGAGACACCGTTGTTGTGGCTGGCGTGCCATTGGAGAGTTCATACAGCAATACCGACTTCTCCAGCAGTTTCGCCGGAAACAAGGGCGGCGTTATTTGGACGGTCGCCAAAGGAGACGGCGCCAGGATAGCATCCCTGAAGCTCCCCTCTCCTCCCGTCTGGGACGGACTGGCCTCGGCCGGTGGCCAGTGCTTTGTCGCAACGCAAGACGGGACCGTTGTGTGTTTTGGTGACGGAAATTTGGAGTCCAAGCAAAAGGACTGGAAGAAATGAACACGGATTGGTTTCATGAAGCAGGCTGGGGAGTGTTCACCCACTGGTGCGGCGGCGCAGCATCACCGACCGAATTCAACGCACGCGTCGATGGCTTCGACGTGGATCGACTGGTCAGCCAACTGGTGGAAATCGGCACACCCTATTACTTCATCACCCTTGGCCAATGCAGCGGCTACTACTGCGCGCCAAACCCGACCTACGATCGCATCGTGGGGCATGAAGAGAGTCATTGCTCGAGGCGGGACCTTATATCGGACATCGCGACCGCGCTGGAGCCCCATGGCGTTCGGCTACTGGTCTATGTTGCGGGCGAAGGGCCGGCCGGGGATCCGCATGCAGCGCGCCAGTTCAAGCATCTCGGCGGCCAGACCCTGGGCTGGGACATCGAGGACAATCGGGTCCGGGAAGGTCGCCGGTGCGTCGAGTTCCTCCAGCTTTGGCAGACCTGCATCCGTGATTGGTCGGAGCGCTTCGGCAAAAAGGTCCATGGCTGGTGGGTCGATGGGTGCTACTGGCCCGAACACATCTACCGGTTTGCAGACGAGCCCAACTACAAGAGCGTTGCGGCCGCGTTCCGGGCCGGCAATTCGGAATCGCTCCTCGCCTTCAACGGTGGCTTGGAAACACCGATCATCGCTCACAGCGAATACGAGGACTACACGGCCGGCGAGGTCGGCCATCTGCTTCCGGTCGGCACCCGGCGCACGGGGGGCATGCTCGATCCCATCGCGCGCTTCGTGGGAGGCGGCATTCAGTACCACATCCTCACCCACCTTGGTGAGCACTGGGGCAATCGCCCGTCACGCTTCCCGACGGAACTGGTCATCGGCTACACAAAGCTCGTGACGCAACGCGGTGGGGTTATCACTTGGGATGCAGGCCTGGATGACACGGGCAACATCTATCCCGAGCACTTCGAGCAACTCAAGGCACTGGGGCACGCCTCGCGCACAGCACAAGGATGAACCAATGAAGCCGCCGAACATCCTCTTCATTCTCACAGACGACCAAGGCTGGGAAGACCTAGGCTGCTTTGGGCACAACGCCTGTTTCGGACGCTTCCCAATCAAGACGCCCGTGCTCGACAAGCTCGCCTCCGAAGGCATCCGACTGACGAGTTTCTACGCCAACTCCCCGGTCTGTTCGCCATCCAGAGCGGGGCTGATGACCGGCCAGTACCCCGCCCGCAACGGCATAGACTACGCGCTCCACGGCAGCAAGCAGGCGGACGACGCAATCGACCAAGCGCACTTTCTCGATCCGCAGGTACCGACCATCACCAGCGTGCTACGGGAGGCCGGCTACACCACCGCGCACTTCGGGAAGTGGCACCTCGGCGGAAACTGCGATCAGAAGCCCCCGGAAAGCACAGGCGACACCCCGCACATCAGCAATTTCGGCATCGATCACTGGGCCAGCGGGGATGAGATCTTCCGCCCGGACACAGGTGAAGTGGCAGCCCGGCACAACAGCTCTACGGCGATCGTGAATCGATCGATCGAGTTCCTCGACGCCCACGACCCGAACGAGCGGTTCTACCTGAACGTCTGGCTCATGGATCCACACGGTATTCTGGACCCGACTCCGGAGCAAATGGATGAGTTCGACTACCTGGCGACGCACCGAAACGATCAGGACCGAGACCCGGGCGCCATGCGGGTCTACTACTCCGTCATCGCCGACCTGGATCGGCAGATCGGACGTTTGCTCGCCAAGCTCGATGAGTTGGGGCTGGCGGATGACACCGTGGTCGTTTTTACCAGCGACAACGGACCGGCTCCGACTTGGGACCCGGGGACCTCCAACAGCGCTGCCGGACGGACCGGACCGTTCCGCGGCATCAAAGCCAGCTTGTATGAGGGCGGGGTGCGGATGCCGTTCATTGTCCGCTGGCCCGGACACACGCCGCCGGACCGAGTCGACGACGAAAGCGTCGTCAGCGGCGTGGACCTGCTACCCACCTTCTGCAGCTTGGCAGGCGTGGAGCCGCCGCCTGACCTTGACGGCCAGGACATGTCCGCCGTCTTCACCGGCGTTCCGGTCGAGCGCGACCAGCCGTTGTTCTGGGAATACCGCTTCGGTTCTTGGGGGCGACACATACAGTTCAGCCTGCGCTACGCCATGCGCAAAGGCAACTGGAAGCTGATGATGAACGCGGACGGGAGCAAGTCCGAGCTTTTCGATTTGTCGCAGGATCTGAGCGAGACCGCCAACTGCGCTAAGTACGAGCCGGTGCGGGTCGCCGAGATGTCGGCGGCGCTCATGGCTTGGGCTCGCGGTCTTCCCAGCTGGGGCAAAGGCGATCAGGAAGACTACCGGACCTATCCCTGGCCCCAACCCGGCCCGCGGCCCTCTGCCGTCGACGCACTGGCCGTCGCGGAAGGACGGACATGAATCGCGCGGACTTCGCCCACGGCTACTGGCACCAACAGAATGACATTCAACCTCCCCCTGGACGGCAGAGCGACGTCGGAATGGGTGCTCAGGTGCGGTGTCGCCCGAGGATGACCGCAAGATGAAATACCAGTGTCTCTACACCCTCGCAATGAGTGCGGTGCTCGGCTCCATGGCGTCATGCGTCAGCCCTGACGCCTCGACACGCAAGGAGGAATCTGTGATGGACACCAAATCTCTTGAATTCTCCTGGGACCACGTTCCCCGATACATGCACATCTACAAGCGGACCGACTTCACGGATGAAGAGCTCGCATATCTGGCGGATTACCCGTTGATCACCTTTGAAAAGGCTCAGGGAACGGCAGAGGGCAGTGTGCAGGAAGGGACGCTGAAAGCGGCTCGAGCCGTAAAACAACGCAATCCCAACGCGAAGATCCTGTACTACAAGAACATCGTCATCGATTGGACGGGCAGTGCTGCTTCCGAAGAGCTGAACACGATTGAGGGCGGATACCTGCAAAGCAGCGACGGCAGCTACCCGGTCGTCAACCAGAGGAGCAAATGCAGGTTCTTCGACATCAGCCTGCCCGAGGTACAGAACTGGTGGATGAGAGATGCGGCACAGATGCTGGGCGATCCATCGATCGACGGGATTTTCATCGACGCCAATATCAAGGTCCTCCATCACGCCTACTTCGCGAAAGGGAAAAGAGTGGGGGAAGAGAAGGCCCAAGAGCTGAAGGAAGGCTATGAGCAGTTACTGATCAGAATCAACAAGGCATTCCGACAGGACAACATCGTCCTGGCCAATATCCTTCGGGCACGCCTCGAACATGGAGGTCTGGATTACCTCGAACACTTTGACGGCTCCTACCTGGAAGGTTTTGAGCACAATGTCGATGGCGTTTCCCGGGCCGACTACATGGCCAAAGGCATTGCTTGCGCGCAGAAAGCGGCGCGTCAGGGCAAGGTCGTGGCCCTTTCCATTGGCCTGGGGACGGCTCTGGACACGGACAGTTCCGGGATCGGCCTCGATGAGGCGCGTGCAGGCGTGGAGAGTCTCGCCGCTGTACAAGATCGCCTGGATTATGTGACCGCGATCTTCCTGGTGATCGCGGAGAAGTACAGCTACTTCTATCCGCACGACAAGTACGTGGTGCGCGAGGATGCAGCTGGCAAGCAATTCAATCGAGCCTGGATGCAGACGCTGCCGGTATTCACCAAGCGGCTGGGCCCACCCAAAGGCCCCGCTGTGAGGAATGGCTACACCTACACCCGCGAATTCGAGCACTGCTCGGTCTGGCTGAATATCGAGAGCGAAATAGGTCGACTGAACTGGAAATAGGTTCAGGGCAACGGGGCGACAGCATGTCAAGACTCACAGAGAAAATCGTGCTGGCGGGAGTCTGCGTGATTGTCGCGTCCGGGTGCAGGCATAGCTACACCACAAGCAGCGGAAAGGACCATCCGGTATGAGATACTCAATCCTCGCATTGATCGCCACTCTTGCCCTGATCTCCTCGGCAACCGGGGCCGCGACGTCAAAGCCCAATATCCTCTTCATCCTCACCGACGACCAAGGCTACGGCGACCTGAGCTGCAATGGGCATCCCTATGTGAAAACACCCCACATGGACAGGATACGCGAGGAAGGTGTCCGTCTGGAGAACTTCCATGTCGCGCCGAGCTGCTCGCCGACCCGCGCTGGGCTGCAGACCGGCATGCATGAGTTCAAGAGCGGCGTCACCCACACCAAAGCCGGCCCGCGCCAGCAGCTGAGCCAGGATCGGACGACCATTGGAGAACTTCTGCAGACGCATGGCTACGCCACTGCCTTGTTCAGGAAATGGCACTTGGGCGGGCCGCCCCCTGACAAGAGAGGGTATGACCTCTACCTGCAGACGCATTCTCCGCCTCCGCGGAATAAGAACATGTACTGGGATCCCAAAATCGTCATCAACAGCAAAGCGCAGGGCGGCCCCATCAAGGGCTTTACCCCTGACATCCTCACGGACCAGGCCATTGACTACATCGAAGACCATGTCAAGAAAGACAGCGGCAAGCCATTCTGCTGCTTCTTCTGGACCGTCACCCCGCATGCACCGGTCATGGCCCCGGACAAATACAAGAAGCGCTTTCGGGGAAAGATGACGGAGTCAGAAGCGGCATACTGCGCCATGATCGAGAACCTCGACGACAATGTGGGGCGGATGATGGCGAAACTCCACGCACTCGGTATCGACGAGCAAACCCTGGTGATCCTGATGAACGACAATGGCGGCACCATGGGCGTGGAACTCTACAATGCCGGGATGCGCGGCGCCAAGACCTCGGTGTGGCCGGGCGGGACGCGGGCCTTCTCCTATTGGCGCTGGCCGGCGACCCTCGAACCACGGACTGAACATGCCCTCACCGGCTACATCGATGTATTCCCGACCCTGGCGGAGATCGCAGGCGTCACAATCCCAGCAGAAGTTGCTTCAGAACTGGATGGCTACAGTCTCTTCGACCTGCTCAAGTCTCCCGAGGGCGCCTTTCCTCGCGATCGCTTGCTCTTCGAACACGGTGCCCGATGGGAAAGTGGGTTTGCGGCAAAACACAAGTACACCCAGGCCGCCGTGCACCAGGGCGACCACATGGCCATCCGCATCGATACCTGCCCCTGCAAGGAAGGTGTCTGCATCAGAGGGCGGGCCGTGAAGCACAAGACCGCCACGTCAATGGTGTATACCAAGAAGAAGGAGAACACCTACTTCCACTGGGCTGTAACGGACGGATGGGAACTCTACAACGTCAAGGAAGACGCGAGTTGCCGAAACGACCTCAGCGGCGCCATGCCGCAACTTCACAGGGAACTCACGGGCGCCTATGACGCATGGTGGGATGACGTTTACCCCAAGATGATGGAACGAGGCGGCGATGCCCCGATTCCCGGGAGTAGAAGACCGACCGGCAAGAAGTAAGGCAAGGCCAACGAGTAGGGCTGACGAGAGAACAGACGACATTGGCCCGTACCGCTTGTTGAACGTACTGACGGAGTTCGATCCAGCGACCATTCTCCCCCACAGATTCCAGGGAGTTGACAGCATGAACAAGAAGACAGATCGCCCCAACATCGTCTTCGTCCTGACCGACGATCAGGGCCCGGGAGACCTCGGCTGCAATGGCAATCCGGTGGTCCGGACACCCAACATCGACGCTTTTCACGAGAAGTCGGTCCGGTTCACCAATTTCCATGTGGGCCCCACCTGCGCCCCCACCCGCTCCGGCTTGATGACCGGGCACTACGCCAACTCCACCGGCGTCTGGCACACAGTTGGCGGACGGTCGCTGTTGCGTGGCAACGAAGTCAGTATCGCCGATGTCTTCGCCGAAAATGGCTATGCCACCGGCCTCTTCGGCAAATGGCACTTGGGCGACAACTATCCCTACCGTCCCCAGGACCGCGGCTTCCAGGAAGTCGTCACCCACGGCGGAGGCGGAATCTCGCAGATGCCGGACTGGTGGCAGAACGACTACTTTGACGACACCTACATGGTCAATGGCGAACCCCGCAGGTTCGACGGCTACTGCACCGACGTCTGGTTTCGCGAAAGCATGAAGTTCATCGAGACACACAAGGATGAGCCCTTCATGTGCTTCATCACCCCGAACGCCCCCCATGCGCCCTACAACATCGACCCAGCCTACCACGCCCCTTATCGAGGCAAGGCCCATTCCGAAGATTGCGAGCGCTTCTATGGGATGATCACCAACATCGACGAGAACTTCGGGCGCCTCGAGGCCCGCCTGGCGGACCTTGGGCTTGCCGACAACACCATCGTCATCTTCATGACCGACAACGGCACCTCCGCTGGCATCGCCCGTGACGCTGACGACTTCACTGCCGCGGGTTACAACGCCGGCCTCCGAGGCGGCAAGGGGTCGCCCTACGACGGGGGCCATCGCGTCCCCTTCTTCATTCGCTGGCCCAATGGCAGCTTTGTCGCGCCGCAGGACATCGACACGCTAACCGCATTCGTTGACTTCATGCCCACCATGATGGATCTCTGCGGCATCGATCCTGCACGCTACGCACCCCTCAATTTCCATGGGCAGAGCATGAAGCCGCTTCTCACCCAGCCAGATCCCGACTGGCCGAGGCGAGCCATCACGACAGATTCGCAACGGGTCCCCAATCCCGTGAAATGGCGCCAGTCCGCGGTCATGACTCAGGAATGGCGGCTGGTCAATGGGCGGGAACTCTATGATGCCGCCAACGACCGCGAGCAGCGGCACGATATATCGGCCGACCACCCCGATGTCATGTCGCGCCTGCGCTCCGAATACGAGACCTGGTGGAAGTTGGTTTCGACCCGGTTCGACGACGAGATCCCGATCTCGATCGGCGCCCCCGATGAGCCAGAGACGTGCTTGCACTCCCACGACTGGCGGCATCCGGACAACCCGCACTTCGACAATCCCGACCACGTCGTGGAGGACAATTCCTACCTGGCTTTTCAACAAGGGCAGATCCGTCTTGGCGGCGGCAAGAACGGGTATCTGGAGATTATGGTTGAGCAGGACGGGACGTACCGCTTCGAGCTCCGGCGGTGGCCGCGCGAGGAAGACCGCGCCATCGTCGAGGGCATCCCCCCGTCAGACGACGGCTGGCGCCGGGATGCGGTGCCGGAGAACCGCTGGTTCTACTACACCGGCGGCGCCGCCATGTCGTTTGAGCAGGCGACGCTCAGCATCAACGGGCGGCAATGGGAGAAGCCGGTCGCCCCCGACGACAAGGCCGTCGTTTTCGACGTGGCACTGAAAAAGGGTCCCGCCCATCTGGTGACCACGTTCCACGGCGACAACGGCCTGGAGCGCGGCGCCTACTACGTGTACGTCAGAAAGGACTAGAATGACTCTCTTCACCAGCTCAGGCCGTTGGAGGCGGGCACTCTTGGCGCTTCTTCTGGCACAGCCGCTCACCGGGCATCTATGCGCACAGGAGACAAGGATGCAGACCGGACGTTTCGCTCTTGAACTCGACAACGCCGGCCGCCCGCGAGCACTGAATCTGCTGGACGGTACGCCGTTGTTAAGGCCACGCGCCCCCGGCAACGGTTTCGTGTTGCAGAGCGGCGACCGCAAGCCTAAGCGCGTGCGCCTGGATCGTTTGGTGCCACAAGCCGACGGTCGGTTACTCGCGACAACCCAGGATGGCGCGCAGGGAGTCCTCCTAGAGCTGAAGGAGACAGCCAAGTACATCGCCTTCCGGATCGTTGAGCTGCGCGGCATCGACACCAAGGCATTCGGGCGGCTGGACTTCACGCTGAACGCCAAGCCCAGCGTTCGCGTGATGGAGCTCGATTACATGACGACGGTTCGGAACGATGAGAAGGGCATCGGTGTGAGTTGGCCCTACCTCAGACACGGGGGCGCGGAAAACCCGTACGGCGGCTTCGCGCTCTACCTGGCCGAGGATCCACGCGACGAGGACGACACCATCCTGCGGATCTGGGTCAACGAAGGCCTGCCGCATCCACAAGTTGCCGGCCCGTGGAATCTGGCGGCAGCACGCGGCCTCATTGACGAATGGCAGCGCAAATTCGCGGATCAAAGCCAGTTCTACCTGGAGGCCAAGAACCCGGAGGAGCTCTACGAAGGCGTCACGTACGCCGAGCGCGCCGGGGTCAAAGACATCTATCTCTTTACCAACACCTGGCATGCTGACGGCGGCTTCTGGCCGCGTGCCAGCCTGAACTGGGCTGTACGGAAGGAGGTCTTTCCTCGCGGAGAAGCGGATCTCCGCGCATTCTCAGATCACCTCGCAAGCAAAGGCATGAACCTGAAGATCCACTGGGTAAGTGGTGGCATTGCCCAACACGATCCTCGCTACATCGTGCCCAAGCCGGACTCCCGCCTGGCCACCTGGGTCTCAGGGCAACTGCTTGACCCGGTTGATGCCAAGGGAAAGACTCTTCGGTTCAAGCCTGGCTCCGATTTCGACAAGAGTGCGATCGCTCGAGGCATTCCGCCGTTCGTACGCATCGGTGATGAACTGATCCGGGTCGGGTCGTTCGGTGGCACAGACTCGGACGTCTGGGAGCTCAGGGAGTGCAAACGCGCCGCCTCAGGCACACGCGCGCAGCCACACAGCACAGGCGCCAAAGTCCTGGGCTTGGTCACGCCCTACAACATTGTCTTTACACCTGATGTCAATTCGACCTTGCTCGACGAAATGGCCGAGGGATTTGCCGGATTGCTGAATCGATGCCGCATCATGAATGTGGAATTCGACGGCTACGAAGTACACGGCTACGCCGGGGGTTGGGGTTGCGAGAAGTTCGCCGCGAAAATCTACGCTGCCCTCGATCACACAGTGGTATCGAACACCAGTGGCGGCCGCCCGCCCCGTTGCTGGATGGAGTACCGGCTCAACTCGAGCAAAGACCTGATGCGCGGAAACAAGGCCAGCACCCACGGCGGCTACAGCGCCGCCGTCATGCTTGACTCCCCCACCCGTCCGGCCAGCCGCGTGTCCGAAGCCCATTTTTCCATGAGCAAGGCGGTGGCCAATGACGCCAATCGCTTCAGCGTCACCAAACCGCAGCCGATGTTCGGGGTCTCGCCAAGCACGCTCAAGCAACACGGGCGCACCGACGAGATCATCGACGTCGTGCGCAGTTGGAAGGAAGTCAGTCGACACCTGACCGCAGAACAGCGCCGGACCATGCGGGCTGTATTCGGGCCGGCAGAGCGGCGTCTGCGGGACGCAAGCCAGGAGCCCTGCTCCGAAATCGTCTGGATGCTGCGCGACGCACCGGAAGCGTGGCACATCGTTCCGGTCCGGGTCCTGACGCGCGAGAAGGGTGACATCAAATGGCACAGTTGGCAGGAACATGGCCCGATCATGCCGCGGCAGTACATCCAGGCCGGTCAACCGTTGCGCTTGGTCAACCCGCATCCGGCGCAGACGCCGCGCCTTATCGTCCAGTGCCTGTCAGCCTTCGATGCCCAGGAGCCGACCACAGAGGTGGACCCGGTGGCGCTGCAGGGGCTGCAATGGGTCTGGGACAAAGCGGGTGCGAACACCGCGCCCAACGCCACTCCGGCAGCGACCGTCTGTTTCCGAAAGGCGTTCGACCTGCCGCCGGCTTTCCGCGGCGGCAAGGCGCGCTTCATCTTCGCCGTGGATGATCAACTTGAGCTGTGGGTCAATGGCACGCACGCAGGCAAGGGCGGGACCTTTTCGCACATCACAGCGTGGGATATCACACGGCTCCTGAAGGCCGGCAAGAACGTGATCGCGGTCGCCGCCACCAACTTCGCGGGCCCTGCCGGTCTGACGGGCAAGATCGAGATTGTCCCTGTCCGAAGCTCGGCCGAACAGCGCGAGGCCGAACACGTGGCGGCCTTCGAAGGAAAAGCGGGTACGGACACGTTCGACGTCCCGATCGATGCGAGTTGGCGCTGCGTCGCTGTCACGCTTCCGGACTGGGAGCAAGCGGGTTTCGACGACTCGGGCTGGAGCACTGCCGTGGGGCTGGTCGATGTCGGCGGCGAGCCCTGGGGCGCCCTGGGTGCAGGCGTCATCGGCAGCATCCCGCTCCAACCGGTTGCCAACGACATGCAGGAGACCGGTGACATGCAGTTTGCGGACACCGCGGATGGCCTGCAAGTCACCTACGACAATGCCAGCGCAGAACGCCGCACCTTCGAGGATGCGCTTCCCTTCTTCCCACGTCGGGTCGACATGTCCGGTCACCGCGGCATCGGCCTGGAGGTCACGGGCGATGCGAGCGGTTCCTTGCTGGTGATCCGGATTCCCGGTCGCGACTACGTCGTGCCGATCGATTTCGAGGGTACCCGCACCATCGAGATCCCGAAGGGCGAAGTGAGCTGGGCCGACGGGCGTTGGGGATGGCGCACCGCAACCCACCACGCAGACTACAGGCGGATCGGCCGGGTACATGTCGGCTTCGGCGTCGTGCCTGGCAACACCCGCGCCAGCGTCGTCGTCCAAAGTCTTCGGGCCTTGCGTGAGATCCCTGCTCAGCTGCAGGATCCCCTGATCCGGATTGGTGAGGGGACCTTGCGCTGCAAGGGTGCCGTCGAGAGCACCGAGATCCTCGAATACATCGGCGGGAACAACGCGCAGGTATACGACCGAAACTGGAACCTACTGCGGCAACTGCCCGTCGAGACCACGGACTTCGCCATGCCCAGCGGCGAGGAAACCGTCACGGTCTCCGGCTCGGAGGGATCGCCAGCCCCTTGGCTCGACGTTCAAATCATGACCGATGGTACAGCCCTTGTGGTCCCCAAGCCCGAGAACCCCGCCCCGATCCCCCCGCGCTACTCCGGGCTGGAGTGAGGGCGGCACTGATGAGACGAAGCAGGAGTGGGGACGTTGTTGACCGGATTGACGCTGGGCCGTCGTCAACAAGGTCAATTCGGGCAACACCGTCAACAAGGCCCCCAGAGCACAAGAGAACGCCACGCATGACCACCCGAATCACACGACTGTTGGCAGGCCTGCTGTGCCTGGCGACTACCCACACCTTCGCCAACCAGCCCAATGTCGTCCTTATCATGACGGACGACCAAGGGTACGGCGATCTTGCCTGCCACGGCAACCCGGTGATCAAGACACCCGAGCTGGACCGCCTCCACGCCGAGTCGGTAAGGCTCACGAATTTTCATGTCAGCCCGTTTTGTACGCCGACGCGGGCGGCATTGATGACCGGGCGGTACCCGGCACGCACCGGGGCTTATCGCACCAGCAGCGGGCGTTCCATGCTGCACACCGACGAGCGCACCATGGCGAATGTCTTTGCCGAAGCGGGTTACGCCACCGGCATGATCGCCAAGTGGCACCTTGGCGACAGCGCGCCGCATCGCCCGCAGGACCGGGGTTTCCAGGATGTGGTTTGGCACCGGGGCGGCGGCATCGGGCAAGCGGCGGACCACTGGGGCAACGACTACTTCGACGACACCTACGAACGCAACGGGAAGATGGAGACGTTCGAAGGCTACTGCACCGATGTGTGGTTCGACGAGGCCATGCGCTTCGTTGAGCAGAACAAGGACAAGCCGTTCCTCCTCTACCTGGCGCCAAACGCACCGCATTCTCCCTTTCGCGTGCCAGCCAAATGGAGCAATCCGTACCGCGACACGGTGAAATGGAAGCACGGGCCGGAGTTTTACGGCATGATCACCAATCTCGACTGGAATGTGGGCCGGTTGAGGACGAAGCTGGCGGAGCTGGAGCTCTCGGACAACACCATCTTCGTCTTCTTGACCGACAACGGTACCGCAAAGGGACGAGGCGGGCCAGGCGCCGGACCGGGCGATTTCCGGGGCTTCAACGCGGGCATGATGGGCCAGAAGTCTACGATCTTCGAAGGCGGACATCGGGTGCCCTTCTTTATCCACTGGCCGGCTGGTGGTATCACAGGCGGGCGCGATGCCACCAATCTGTCCGCACACCTTGACGTGCTGCCGACACTGGCCGAGCTGTGCGGACTTGTGCTTCCTGGCGACCTCGATCTCGACGGCAGGTCCTTCGCCGCACAGCTAACAGCCCCGCGGGCACCGCCACACCGGGACCATGTGGTGGTGCAGATGCAGGGCGGCACCCGTTTCGAGGGCGGAGTCAAGCCCTGGTCGGTGTCCTGTGTGATCAAAGACCGCTGGCGCTTGCTTGAAGGCACGAGACTCAACAACCTCGACGACGACCCCATGCAGCGCCGTGACGTTTCCGCGCAGCACCCCGATGTGGTGAAAGAGCTGCGCGATCTCTACACGCAGTTCTGGAAGTCCGTTTCTCCCCGCATGACGCCGGTCTCGATCGACCTGGGCAACCCCGCGCAGAACCCGACGATGCTCACGTCGCAAGACTGGTACATGCCAACCGGGAACCCGCCCTGGAGCATGGCGCAGGTACGTAAGCGCGTCCGCGTAAGCGGGCCCTGGCATGTGGACGTCAAGCGGGCTGGGCGCTACCGACTGACGCTGCGTGAGCTCCCGCCTGAGGCAAACGGAACGATCGCGGCCGTCCGGGCGAAGCTACAGATCGCCGGCCAGGAACTGGCGCAGGATGTCAAACCGGGAAGTGAAAGCGTGGTCTTCGAAATGGACCTTCCGGAAGGCAAGACCCAGCTACAGACCTGGCTGTACGACAAGAACGGCAAAGCCGGCGGCGCCTACTACGCCGAGGTCGAGTTGCGGTCAATGCGGCGTGGCAAACAGAGGCGAAGGCAATGAGGGACGTTGCTGACCGGAGTGACGTCATTGACCGGATTGACGGTGGGCCGTCAACCACGTCAACCACGTCACTTCTGCCGCGCCTTTTGCACCGGCCGCGTTCCGCGGCACTCGGGGTACGCAGAACACCCCCAGAAGCCGCCTTTGGCCGAGCGCCGGCGACGCATGCTCCTGCCGCGTTTTGGGGCAATCGAGCCTGGACGACAAGGTCTATCCACAGGCGGACGAACTGCTGAGCAAGTACGGCCCCTTTGCACAGTTGTGGTTCGACACCCCGACAAGAATCACCGTGGAACAGTCAAAGAAACTGCTTGGTTTTGTGCGCGAAAGACAGCCTGCCTGCATCGTCAACAGCCGGCTCGGTCCGGGCGGCGACAAGGAGTGGGGAGACTATATCTCGCTCCGCGACAACGAAGTGCCCACCATGCCGTTGACCCGGAACGGGGAGACCTGCGCCACCATCAACGGGAATTGGGGCTACAACCAGTATGACCTGCACTACCGCCCGGCGCACGAGATCGCCCGACTGCTGGCAGACGTCGTTGCCAAGAACGCCAACTACCTGCTCAACATCGGCCCGGACAGTCTCGGACGGGTCCCTGAAGGCAGCGCCAGAGTCCTGCGCGACATCGGGCGTTGGCTGGAGACGAACGGCGAGGCAATCTACGAGACCAACCCCACGCCCTTTGCCAGTGATCTGGACTGGGGGGCCGTGACCGCGCGCGCCGGACGCGTGTATTTCCACATGTTCGATTCTCCCGGTGAAAGTCTCACCATACGCGGGCTGAACAATGCTGCGTCCACAGCCTGTTTCCTGGATGACCCGGATGCCGCGCTGCCGGTGAGCCAGAAACCGGTGCAGGGAACCCGGGGACTGCTGGACACAACGATCGAACTTGGCGCCAACGCCCCGCAGCAGATGCACCGCGTGTTGGCCCTCGACATCGACGGCAGGGCAGACGTCTGCCCGGAGACCATTCAACAACCGGGTGGTCTGGTGACGCTGGAGAGCCTCGTCGCGCGCAATGTGGAAACCGGCGAGCCCATGTCGAATGAGATCATGGTCCGTGGGGCGGTCGCGAAGTCCCTGCAGGAAGGCCATGTGATGGAATGGGCGTTCGAGATCCTCGAGCCCGGGACGTTCACCGTCTGTCTCGAGTGCGCAACCGGCCGTTACTCCGACGGCGGCGGCAAGCGCGTGGCCGATACCAGTCATGAGGTCACGGTAGAGATCGACGGGCAGAGCATTGAAGGAACCGTGGAAGAGCAGGAGCGCCTGGCCGTGCGCGGAAATGCCCACTGGCCGGCGATTCGTTGTACCATCGGATCCGTCCAGATTGAGGAGGCCGGCACGCACACGCTACGGCTCAGAGTGCGTCACGTGCACATGGGCAAGGGCAACGGCTTCATCCTTCGCCAAGTACGGTTGGCGGCATCGTGATGCAGATCAGCGCCAGAACCCAAACCACGCTGGCCTGGGCCGGGGCAGAGGTGGCCAGCCCCGCCGTTCCGACCAATAAACGCGCGAGCTGGTTCCCCGTCAGGAAACCGCTGCAACTGACCTGGACAATCGATGTCGAGACGCCGGGCAACTACAGGGCATCGCTGGCCTATTCTGCGGCAGTCGACGCGACGCCCTACGAACTGCTGGTGAATGGGGCGCCGGCTGGCGAAGGCGTTCTTGGCCACACCGACGGCTACTTCGGCGACCAGCAACCGTTGAGGAATTTTGCCATGTTCGCTCACCCGTTCCCCATCGCCCTGAAGGCCGGCCGACAGCAACTGTCACTTCACATCGAGGCGGAAGGAACGCCCCCACCGGTGGGCTTCTGCGAGTTGCAGCTGACCCCGGAAGCCGGGCTGGCCGCACTCGCGGCAGAAGAAGCCCGCGCGATGGCAGCCCGGGCGGCCCTCAACTGGTTTCAGAACAGCCGCTACGGACTGATGTTCCATTGGACGTCGCAGACCCAGCCGCGACACGGGGCACTGAAGCCCTACGCGCAGGCGGTCGCCGATTTCGATGTGGATGCCTTTGCCGATAGGGTCGCGGGCACGGGCGCTGCCTACGTCATGTTCACCGCCAATCATGCCGAGCCCACCTTCCCAGCCCCCCTGCCCTACTGGGAAAGCCTGTACCCGGGCTGGACCACCGAACGCGATCTGGTGGCCGAGATGATCGAGGCCCTGCGCGCACGCGGAATCAAGCTCTTCCTCTACCTGAATCTCTTCGTCGCTTACCGGGACTTCGGGCGCAACGCCGACGCCGACGACTTCGTCGATACCAGTTGCCGTTTGCTCGAGGAGATTGGCGAGCACTACGGCAAACGGCTGTCCGGCTACTGGATTGACAGCTGTCACCAACTCTTCAGCCGCTACGGTTCCGTGCCGATGGGACCGATCTTCAGAGCAACGAAAACAGGCAACCTCGGTCGCGTGACCTGCTTCAACTGGGGCATCCGACCGGTTGGCACGCCCTGGCAGGAGTTCTGGTCAGCCGAGACCGTGATGCCGGGCACGTTACCGCCGGCGGACAAGAATGGCAGGATGCTCAGCGGCCCGGGCAAAGGGCTCAATGGCCACGCTCTGCTGATCATGGACGATTTCTGGGTCCACAAGGAACCGGACACGACGATCGCCGACCCGCGATGGAGCAGCGAAGAGCTCATCGAGTTCATCAGAGACTGTAACGAGAAAAAAGCGCCGGTAACCATCAACTTAGCCATCTACCAGGACGGCAGCATCGGCCCGGGCACAGCTGAGGTCATGGACGAAATCCGCTCGGCTTTGCGCTGATCCGCCTCCCGCGTGGAGCGGAAGAACAGCGATCACTGATCCAGGCCGGTGAAACAAGGCACCACGTACCGGTCACCGGGGTTGACCAGGTACCGGACACCTGCCGTGTAATCATCTGGCTTCTTGAAGCCGGCAACGAGGGTGATGCCACCAGTCGAAATCGAGTCGTCAGCAATTGCCTTGATGTCGAACGTCGTGTCATACGAGACGGTGTTGACGAAGTGAATCGGCCGCCCAACCAAATCAACGCCCGGAGGCAGCGGGGGGTCGAGAAACACACGATGGTCGTTGGGGTCGCTGACATCGATACGAGTCACCTTACCGGTGAATGCTGCCGGCTCCCCCGAGATCACCAGATCGTCAACAGCCAGTCGACTGCCCCGGCTCATCCGCAGTTGCTTGATGCGACCGTTGACGCGCCGAACCATGGCAAACTGCCCGTCAAACTCGATGCCGCCTTCGACGCGCACGCGCGCCGGTTCCTCACAACTAATGAGGGTATCGACGGTGCCGTTGACCAGCTCCACTGCCACCGCGATGACCGCATCCGAATCGACTTCATGCTCGACCTCGAGCCGGCGCACAACGCGGATGAACGGCGTCCGGTCATAGGGCTCAAGAACATTGACGAATTGGCTACGGACATTGTCGCCCAGACGGCTCTGAATCACGTAACGCAAGCGCCGCGGGTTCCCCCTCTTGTTCAACGGCGGATCACCACTGGCAAGTGCCACTTCACTGCTGGATGTCAGCGCGTGAAGACGCAGGTGCGGTTCAGTTCCGGCCAAGATACGACCGCGCTTGTCCTCCGCTTTCCAATCCACGGTGAACGGTGCGGCCACAGTCTCGGCCGAACGCGCCACGTCATACAGATACATGAACCCGCTGCCACGGTAGCCGCCGCCCTTCTTGCCATCGTAGAATTCAGCGAAACCGATCTCCGGACCGGCAAACGTCCCCTTCTCCTGCTTAACCAAATCTAGTCCCGCGACCGTTGCGGCCGCGGCCGGACCATGGTATGACAGCCGGTGATTCCGTCCGCCGCGCGCCCGGAACACGTCGAACACATAACTGTCGACCTCGGATGCATCGACCATCGCGACCGTGCGCCGGTAGGTTTCCAGCTTCGGGTAAGCGCCCTTTGACGCAACATCAATCACGCGCAACGGCGGTTGCACGCCGAACAGGTTGATCTTCCCGCCGGGCGAGTAGGCGGAGCGCGTGTCGTTGACACAGAGCGTCTCGTGACTGATCGTGTGTGCCGTCCAGGCGTGGCGCTTGGGCCAGGCAGCCGTGTATTCAGGGTAACCCAGGTCCGGGAGCATGTCGATGTTCTTCGCGTACACGCCGATATTCAGGCAGTCCGAGTGGGAATGCCCCTTGCCCTTGCCGTAGTGAATCCAGAGCGCCCGGCCCTGCGTGGTCTTCTCGGTCTGCAGCACGGCCTGACCGTAACGACCGAGGTGTTCACACCGCACCGTGAACGGCACGCTCGCAGCGGCTGTGGCGATCTCCTTCTCCAAAGCGGTGGGATCCGCATCAAAGATGGCATCAGCCTGGCGCAGTGCACGCGGATTGCCGTCGGCGTAGCGCATTGCCGTTGCGGCCATAGCAGGATCCCGGTACAACCTGTAACCGCGGGCATAGAACTGGGCCGCCCCAGGCCGGCCCCAATAGCCGGTAGACCCGGAATCGCCGATATTCGGCAGCGCAGCGTCCAGGCAGAGCATGCGCGGTGCCACGAGGAAGCACTGTTTGAGTTTGGGAAAGTCTCTGAGCAGGTTGTTGTTCGTGTACGCCGGATAGTCTGCCAAGACCTCAGCGATCTCGACAAACCGAAAGACCCAACCCAGACCGTAGCTGCCGCACTCGCCGCCCATGCCGTCCCGGTCCAGGCCGGAAACCAACATCAACGGCATGCCGCCGGGCGGTACGTGCCGAGGACTCCCGCAGCCAGGAAAGGTGGGCTCGAAAAGCCAGTCCAGGTACGTCGTGGTCACGGCACCGCGATCAAGCGCAATGGCCGTCATCAAGGCGGTAAGATGGTGCGCACCGTTGTTGCCGTTGATGCGAATGTCCTTGACCGCCTGGAGCTGATCGATCAGGATGTTTTGCTCAATGTGCCGGCAGACGTCCGCAACGCTGTGTTTCTCTCCAAGTTTGTAGCGCGCAGCCTGGCGTGAGCAGAATGCGGCAAGCGCTTCGTCGCCCTGGATACCGTCGAAGACACGGTCGTAGGCCGACGCCCGGTTCCAGCTGTGCCGACACTCCCAGACATAATCAACGACCCGGCCCGGACATCCGGGCCGTGAGCTCTCAAGGCCAAGCTCGGCCTGGATGCCGTAGTCCATTGCCGGATACACGTCCGCAACCCGATCAAGGAGCACAGCGGCCTTGTGCGCAAAGCGTCTGTCGTCCGTCAAGGTATACGCCATGGCAAGATCATTGACCGCACGACGGACAGAGCCCCACTGCGCCCATTCAGTGTAGTAGGCAATCATCCGGTGTCGGTTCCCCTTCTCGTCGACCATGCCGACCCCGTCATCGACGTAGACTTTGTGCAGCGGATCGTTCGGGTCCGGGTGCTCAGAATTGAACAGCAACGACCGATCGCCACGCTCACGGTGGAACCTGCCGTGCTCATCCAATGCGGACACGTAAAACGCACCGAAATCGTTGCGTGGATACACTTCGCTGCAGCCCGGACACGTCAGTTTCCAGGGACGGGCCAGCAGGTCATGCTTCCAGGGATAGTTGCCGAATGGCAGAATCTTGTCGCCGCAGTTGGGACACCCCACTGCTTTATTGGTGTGAATATCACGCGGCAGGCCCTGGCTCGGTACCATTTCCCACAGGGCCTCGTCACTGAGCTTGGCCCAGCGCTCACCCAGCGCACGGGCGCTCTCTTGCCGGTTTCGGGCCCACTCGAATTTCGTCGCATTGCGCAGCGCGTTCCGCCGCATTGCCGCAGTCACAAGAACGCTGCGTTCCTTGGCGTTCCCGGCTGTTGCGGCAGCGAACACGAGCGAGACAGTCGTTATGCTTGTCATGACAGAGTGCAGCACTGATGCCGTCCTTTCCTCAAGCAATCGCGAACGCTATACGCCTGACCTGCCGTTAACTGCCGATCCGGCAACTAACCACTGTACACGTGTCCGGTGTGGTTTCAGGTGTCAGGTTCCGAGTTCCAGACCTGTATTCTGAGCCCTGCCACAGGGGCTCCTTGAGCCAAGCGGTCACGTGCCGGCATGGCTGACGACGTGAACCACTGAAACCCGCCCGTGCACGCTGATACGTTCCTTCACGCCACAGATCCTCACCCCATTCCTTGCGTTCAGGGCCTCCCATCGCTACCTTCTTCCCACCGCCGGAAGTCAATTCCCTCCTAGCAGTTCCCCGTATCCAGACACAGGCTTCTTGTACACGTGCCACGGATAAAGGAAATACCATGAAACGCTTGGCATCTGTAAAGAGCTCTGCCCCGCAAATTCCCAAGCCGGGTGCAAGCGAAGACCTGCAGAAGCGTGTGCCAAGAAAATACCTACCCGAACTCGATCGTTGCCGGCGGCTTGATTTTGCAGATAGGAATCTCGGCCCGCGTTCCCTCTTCGGGCGCGACCGTCGTCTGGTTGTGCATTCTTCGGAGCGTGTCCATACAAGTACATAGCGCGGCCGCCGATGAGCTATTCGCGCTCCCGTCGGCGTGGCAACATCCACGACACGGTCCCGATCACGACCCGTCTTCTCGTTTGGCTGTGCGCTGCACCTGCCGCGTCCAACGTCCCAAGAACATGCACATACCGACTACTGTCAGAGCCACACGTGTCGCACCGCAATCCCCATCAATGGCCATTGGCATTCCCGCCTCCCATTGGCTACCTTTCCGCCAAGCTCGAAAGAGAATTCCTGCTGTTGACAGAGATCCGAAGGACAAGTGCCGGCTGAATTCCACGCCGCGATGACAGCTCGCGGGGCGCGGCGTCTTGATCTGACCAAGTCTGCTGAGAACATTTTCGTGGGCCTCGGCGATACGTGAAGAACTCACATGGCCACGCATCCCGGCCCCCTCTCGTCGCACCGTAAGCACAGGCCTGGACCGTCCCGGCCGGTTTCCCTCGCGGCTGCGGACGCTCGGCGCCGCTCTGCGACCGAGCGATGGATCGGGACCAATGACAACAACCGCCAGCACAGCATTTCAGTGGGCCAAGGCCGTGTCTGTGGCCATTTACATGGGCTCGGCAGCCGTGGCAGCGCCCGCGCCCCGCGCCGTGTCGGCAAGCAACCCGCAGCGAGGAGACGCCACAATGCGTCCGCACCTGTTCGTCACGGCAAAAGAGATCAAGGGGCTCCGTTCAGTCGCAGCCGTCCGCACTGCGGTCAAGACGGGGCGTGCGCAGACGATCTGGGAAGAACTGAAACGCGCGGCGGACGCAGATGCGGAAGCCGACGTACTCGTGCCGACGTCCATCGTGCCCGGCCGTCCGGCGGCGCAGGCGAAGGCCGCGAACCCGGACTGGTCAGTCTGTCATCTCACCGGCCAGCGCCTGTTGCGCGCGGCGCTGGCGCAGTTGATTACGGGCTCAGCTGCGTACCGCGACTCGGCCCTCCGCCAGATGGCGGCGCTATTCGACCCGCTCCAGTGGCCCGACTGGCGCGACAAGGCACACCGACATCACGAAGCGGACCTGCGGACCGGCATGCTCGGAAAGGACCTGGCGATCGCCTACGACTGGCTGTGCCCGTCGTTGACAGACGAGCAGCGACGCTGGGTCATTGAGGGCATCGACCGGTGCGCAATCCAGCCGTTCTGGCGCGGCATCGCCGCGGGATCAGGCTGGGCCGACGGGCAGAACAACTGGACCACGACCATTGTCGGCGGGCTCGGTATCGCCGGCATGGCCCTCGCGGACGCACACCCGGATTCGGAGCGTCTAGTCGAGTACGCGTTGCCGCGGATGGCGAAATACCTGGAAACCTACGGTGTCGAGGGCGAGTTCAACGAGTCGGTCGGGTACGCCGGTGCGACACGGGACCCAGTGCTTTTTCTCATGGCCTACTGGTATGCCACCGGCGGGCGAGAGAACGGGCTCGCGCGTCCGCCGTTCGTCAAGGCTGCGCAGTGGTACATGTACTTCGTGTTGCCCCCCGGCCGGGTCGCAGCGTTCGGCGACGGCACCCCCGGGAGCCCGCCCGACTCGACCTGGTTTGCGCCGCTCGCAGCCGCGAACCGCGACGGGGTGTTGCAGTGGTTCTACCTGAACCACCCGCCCAGGGGGCAGCAGCGCGATCTGCCGTGGATGCTGCTCACGCCCGATCCGGACGTGGTGCCCGGGTCGCCCCAGGGCAAGCTCCCGCGCGGTCGCGCCTTCCGGGACCACGGCGCCGGTATCAGCAGTCGGGCCGACTGGGCCCCGCGCAGCACGCCGTGTGCGGTGTACGGCAAGGCCGCGATCGAGCAATTCCACGCACATCACGACGCTGGACAGGTCTGCATCGACGGATACGGAAAACGGTTGATCGTCGATCTCGGGTCGCCGCCCGGCGGATATCCGGCCGACTTCTTCGACAGAATCGCGCGGTATAAGTACTACAACGCGTCGTCGTGGGGGCACAACGTCCTGGTCATCGGAGGCCGTGAAATGAGCACCGAACGCGGCTCGGCCGCACGGTTTCTGGCGACCGAATTCGACGACGACCGGGGCGGATTCTGGCAGCTGGATCTGACCACGTTCTACGACGGCGCGCAACGCGTTAGGCGTACGGTCGTCCATCTGCACCCAGCCGTCGTCGCGGTGCTGGACGACGTGACACTCGACCGGGCTGAGGACGTCTCGCTGCGCTGGCATACGGCCGATCGCTGCGAACCCGATGGTGACGGGCGTTTCTGCGTCGCGGCCGGGGACGTGCGGCTTGCGGCTCGGGTGGTCGATTTCGACGGTGCCGGCGTCGCCTGGGCCCGGCGCGAGCACGAGTACCGCGCCCCGTACAACCGGCATCGCCTGGGCACGCTGTTCAGGCAGCCGCGCGAGAGCTTCGTCGAGACCACCACGCACAGCAACCGTGTTCGGCTGCTTTCACTGTTTGCCGTGTTTGCGCCCGGTGCCGCACCAGCGGTGTGGGAGGCGACTCCCGCAGGCTGGACAATCGCAACCGCCGACGGCCCTGTCGAGGTGCAGCGCACGAACACGGAACTCGTGGTGCGGAACCGGCGGACGGGCACCGACTGGCGGGTGCCGGACGACCGCTGAATCCGGTACGCCAGCCGGCAACTTCGGTCTCAGTTAAGGAGAAGGCTCACGCTCAAGAAATGGGATCCTATCCTGTTCCTTGAACTCAGTGTGTCTTCGTTGTACGGCCTCCCGTGTCTGCTACCGATCGCACCCAACGCCCCTCCACGGCATCCTGCCGGAAGTGTCCCGTGCCTTCCCACTCAGGCCTCCTGCGCACGTTCTGGCAATCAGGAGATGCAGTGCGATACTTCTGTGCATTGGGTCTCTGTGCTTTATCCATGCGGAGCGGAAAACGATGCGCAGCGTTCTGATTGCTTTGGGCTGGGGCGACTACCGGATTGTGCGTGGTATCGCCCGATACGCCGCGGAGCACGACTGGCACTTGTCCACGCAGATGCTGTTCACACCGCAAGTATTGAGCGGGTGGGAGGGAGACGGCGCGATCGTCAGCTACGACCGACGGCTGGCCAAACTGATCGTTGGTCTGAACATGCCCTGTGTGGATCTGACACCGGTGGAGCTGCCGATCCGCGTGCCTCGTGTGCTGGTGGACAACGAGGCGGTCGGGCAGCAGGCGGCGGAGCATCTGCTGGGGTGCGGTTTCCGCACATTCGCGTTTTTCGGGCAGAAGGGAGTCTGGGCGTCGAGTGTGCGTGGGCGCGCGTTCGCCGCGGCGTTGCGCGCTCGGGGCGTGCCGGTGGAAAACCTCTTCTCATTGACAGCCCCGGCAGACAGACTCCGCGAACACTGGCCCGAGTATGAAGAAGCGGTGCATGGCATGCTCACCGGATTGCCGCGGCCCGTGGGGATCTATTGCGGGCAGGAGAACCTGGCTGCGGAATTGGTGGAGGTCTGTGCGAGTCGCGGAATTCGAGTCCCGGAAGAAGTGGCCGTGCTGGGGACGGACAACATCGAATTTGTCTGTGAGTGTCTTCAGATCCCGCTGTCCAGCATCGACACCCGCCAGGAGGAGCTGGGCTATCGCGCCGCTGAGAGGCTGCAGGAGTACATGGCGGGGGCAATCGGGTCGGATGCCGAGCCCTTGCTCGTCGAGCCCGCCGGCGTGGTCCGGCGCCGGAGCACCGATGTGGTCGCCGTTTCCCACCCGGGGGTGTCCCGGGCGTTGCAGCACCTGCGCGAGCATTTCGGCGAGCCGCTGTCTCTGACTGATCTCGAGCCGATCGCCGGGATGTCGTACCGTGGTTTGCAGCAGGCCTTCAAACGCATGATTGGACGCGGGCCGGGGGCCGAATTGCGCCGCCTGCGCCTGCGCCATGCCAAGCGCATGCTCCTTGACTCCGACGCCAAGATAGACACCATTGCGCAGGCGTGTGGCTACAGTAACAGCACCAACCTGAGCACGGCCCTCAGACGCGACACCGGGCTTTCCGCCAACGCCTACCGACAGCAGCACGGCATGGGCTGACACTTCCTTTCCTCAATGGTGAACTGCGCAAGAGCAATGAATCGTCGCATTGCAGCGCGTACCATGGACTTCCATGGTAAAGGGAGATGTAGTCCCTGGATACCGGTAACGGGAGGCCGAACATGGAGCTCGACTCGACGAAGACGACAGGATCCGGCAGGCGATCAGTTACGGCGTTGGCTGTGGTGGGGCTGCTCGTGGCAAGCCACTGTGTTGGCGCTCCCCTCGAGGCGCCAACAGGGGGGCGACCGATCCTCGGCGATTGGCTGAAGGTCTTTGCCAAAGGCAGGGAGAACAAGAAGGGCCGCACCAGCGTGGCTTCCGCGAAAGGACCCGGTTTCGACCAAGTGGTGGAGTTGGAGTCGAAGGTACGGGGGTATGGATGGGAGTACAGCGCGCGAGTTGCCGTCCGGGAGTCCCCGCAACCTGGCGACGTATTGCTTTGGTCGTTCTGGGCACGAACCCTGTACACTGCGGACGAAAGCGGGCAGAGCATGGTAGAGGCCGGGATCGAGGTCCCGGGGTCGGGGAAACGAAGCGAGCGGGACAAGGCGCGCTTGGCGCCGCTTACCCAAGGGGTACTCGTTGCGGCAGGCAGCGAATGGACTCAGTTCTTCATTCGCGCCCAGGCCCCAGCCGGGACAGCCGAGGAGAAGGTAGGGTTGGTCTTCCGTTGCGGCATGGAACGGCAGCGCATCCAGCTGGGCGGCATGCGGATGCTGAACTTCGGCTCGTCAAGAGTGCTCGAGGATCTGCCGGTGACCCGCTACTCGTACCGGGGCCGCGAGGCGGATGCGCCATGGCGTGCCGAGGCCAAAGCCAGGATCGAGACACTGCGGACCCGGGAATTGAGGCTCGTTGTGCACGATGCCACCGGCAACCCGGTGCCCAATTGCCACGTCGACCTGACGCTCAATAGGCATGCCTTCCAGTGGGGCGTGGCCTTCTCCGCATTCAGCGTGGTGGAGGCCCTCAGCCCGGACTACGAGCAGCAGCGGCAACGAATCACCGAGAACTTCAGCGCCGCCTCCTTCGTCAACGCCTTGAAATGGCATCCGTGGGTGGGCGACTGGGGCAAGCGTATGGACCGCCCGGTGACGCTGGAAGCGCTGCGTTGGGTGCAAGAACAGGGGCTGCCCTTCCGCGGCCACTGCCTGGTCTGGCCGCGCAAGTCGTCGGTGAGCAACGCCATGCGCAAGATGCTCGAAGCGGAGATTCCCGGTCCCGAGGCGATTAGGGCCGGGATCCTGGCACACTTGCGCAGCATCACCGCGGCGACGTCCTTCTGGATGCAAGAATGGGACGTGTTGAACGAGTCCATCCCCTGCCACGACGTCCAGGACATCTGTGGCGACGAGGTGATGGTGGACTGGTTCAAGGAAGCACGACGCCTCATGCCCGACGTGAAGCTGGCGCTCAATGAGTACAGCATCCTGTCTTCCCTTACCGACAACAAGAAAGTCCTGCAGCACGAGGCACGAATCCGTTACCTGCTGGACCGCGGTGCGCCCGTCGATGTGCTCGGCATGCAAAGCCACATGGGCGGCTCCCCGCCGAGCCCACTTCGCGTTCTCACGCTCCTCGACCGGTTCGCCAAGAAATTCAACCTGCCGATCCGAGCCACGGAATTCGACATGGGACAGAACGCGGATGCGGAACTGCTCTACGACTTCACCCGCGACTTCTACACAGTCATGTTCAGCCATCCACAGGTGATCGGCGTGCAGCTTTGGGGCATCGACCAGATGTTCGAGAAAAACGGCAGCCTGAGCCCGATCGGTCGTGCTCACCAAGACTTGGTGCTGGACAAGTGGCACACGCGCGAGACCGGCAAGACCGATAGAGAGGGTGCGCTATCACGTCGCGGTTTTCTCGGCAGCCACACCGCCACGTTAACAGTAGACGGAAGGACGTCCAAACACGTCGTCGACTTGCCTCCCGGCGAGGGCGCGTGCGTCGTCACAATCACCGCTGGCCCCAGCCCCCGGCGATAGGAACATTGGACCGGGTTACACAATAGGAGGATCCTCGATGCAGTCATACCGAAGCTTCGTCGTCGCCCTGCTTCTCGGCACGGTTGCGATGGCGGCCAAACCCAACATCCTCTTCATCGCGGTGGACGACCTCAAGCCCATCCTTGGCTGCTATGGCGACACGACGGCCATCACGCCGAACATTGACCGGCTGGCAAGCCGGGGAACAGTTTTCCGGAATGCGCACTGTCAGTGGGCCGTCTGCGGGCCGTCCAGATCCAGCTTGATGACAGGGCTTCTGCCGGAGACTACCGGGGTCGTAGGATTCCAGAAGATGCGCAAGCTCCTGCCCGACCTTGTGACCTTGCCACAACATCTCAGGAAGAACGGCTATGAGACCACTGGCGTGGGGAAAATCTATGATTACCGCTGTGTAGACAAACAATCCGACCAGCAATCCTGGTCGATTCCATATAGGAAAGCTGCCGCGTCACCACCGGGCGTGCAAGCAGCAAGATTCGGCTACCAGGATCCGGATCTGAGGCGTAAGATCGACGCTGTCGTGACAGAGGGGAAGAAAAGGAAGCTGAATGGCTGGCAGTCGTTCAGTCAATCCAAGCTGAAGATGGTCACGGACTGTGCAGACGTCCCCGATGAAGGGTACGGGGACGGGCTCGTGGCGCTGCGGGCAGTAGAACTGCTTGGCGAACTCAAGGATGCCAAGAAGCCCTTCTTTCTGGGGGTTGGCTTCTACAAACCGCACCTGCCGTTCAATGCGCCGAAGAAGTACTGGGACCTCTATGATCGCAATCAGTTCGAGATTCACCCGTTTCAAAAGCATGCAGAAGGGAGCAGCCCAGGCTTATACTGGGAATGCGGAGAGGCCCGATCCTACTCTGGGTTTCCTGACGAGGGGCCGGTTTCGGAAGAGACGCAGCGGCTTCTAATGCATGGGTACCATGCCTGCGTCAGCTACATCGATGCCCAAGTCGGTAAAGTGATGACTGCTCTGCAGGAGAGCGGCTTGGCTGAGAACACGGTCATCGTCTTCTGGGGCGATCACGGCTTTCACCTTGGCGACCATGGGCTGTGGGGGAAACACACGAACCTCGAACAGGCCTCGCGCGTTCCCTTGATCATTGTTGATCCGCGTTCACCCAAACAGGCGAAAGCGACAAACTCACCTGTGCAGTTCCTGGATATCTACCCCACTCTCTGCGCCATGACGGGGGTTGTCCCCCCGGAAGAGCTCCAGGGCAAGAACATCGCACCACTCTTGCTCGACACCGAAGCCGACGTACACGCGGGTGCACTTAGTCTCTTCCGGCGGAGAGGCCGGGGCTATGCGCTGCGCACCAGGCGCTACCGCTACATCGAATGGGTGCAGGATGGAAAACTGCTGAGCCGCGACCTGTTCGACTATGAAACAGACCCCATGGAAACCGTGAACCTGGCCAACGATGAACAACACGCCGCGCTCGTCAAGAGACTCTCCGCCGACCTGGCCGCGGCAGCACGGCACACCGGCGGTTGCCTGAATTACGAGCAGTACCTGGAGGCACGGAAATGAGCCGTGAGTCGTGAAACGTGAAGCGGGCACGCCAGTCATCCAGTCATCCGGTCAACCAGTCGACCCGCGAGTCTTCGGGTCCTGCTCAAGATTGAGTTGGGAGGCGCCTTCGACCTCTACAGCGGCGAAGGCGTCGAGAGCCGGGCTCAAAACGGCCACCGAAACTGAGGGCAATTCATGAACACATTCCGAAGGACCACGCTGCAACTCGCCCTGCTGCTAACATGCGGGAACTTGCTCCCACAGGCGTTGGGCGCCGAACGGCCGAATGTCGTCTTCATCCTGGCGGATGATCTGGGGTATGGCGGCCTGAAGTGCTATGGCACGGATTGGCTGGAAACGCCGAACCTGGACCGGCTCTGTTCGGAAGGGATGAAGTTCACCAACGGCTACGCCTCGCACCCGACCTGCCAACCGTCGCGCATCGCGATCCTCAGCGGCCAGTATGCCCCGCGTACCGGCGGCTACCGCGTCATGGACCACCATCGCGGCAAGGAGCATCTGATCAAGTACGTCGTGCCCAAGCTGACCGGACTGGCCCTGGAGAAGACCACGTTCGCCGAGCGCTTCAGACAGGCCGGCTACACGACCGCGATGTATGGCAAGTGGCATGCTGGGAACTACAACAAGAGCCTGCATCCGCGCTACCAGGGCTTTGATGAAGCCTATGTCTGCAAAAGCCACTACGATGTGAAACGCTCTGACCCGCACGTTGACCTGCCGGAGGGCATGGACTTTTCCGAATACTACACCGGCCTGGCGATCGCGTTCATGGAAGATGCGAACGAGACCGGGAAGTCCTTCTTTCTCTACATGCCGTACTATCTAATCCATGCGCCGTTTGAAACGCGGCAGGACTACATCGACTATTTCAGGAAGAAGCTCGAAGGCAGAGCTTTCCCTGACCGGAATGCGGAGAGAATACCGATCGTCGCGGCGATGACCAAGCACCTGGACGACTGCGTTGGACGGCTCCTGGATGCGCTGAAGACCATGGGTATCGAAGAGAACACGATTGTGGTGTTCACTTCTGATAACGGCGCCTACACGCCAGCCCTGACGGGCGGCTTTCGTGGACAGAAAGGGCACGTTTACGAGGGGGGGATGCGGGTCCCCTATATCTTCAAATGGCCCGGGAGGATCAAGCCTCGTTCCGAGTCCACGGAACGGATCACGCACATTGACCTTTATCCGACCTTCCTCGATCTGGCCGGCGTGTCGCACCCGGACGACCACGTTCTCGACGGCGAGAGTCTCGCTGGACTCTTGACCGGTAAGCTCGACAGGCTGCCGGAGCGCCCGATCTGCTGCTATCACCCCAAGTACGGTCAGTATCACCCGAAGAAGAAGCGATGGGTATATCCGTGGCGCAACGTCATCTATGACGGCAACTACAAGCTCCGCGAGGTGGTGGAATATGGCACGTATGAGCTTTACAACCTCGAAGATGATCCGAAAGAAGCGCACGACCTCACAAAGGGCCATCCCGAAAGAGCGCAGCAGCTCATCAAGAAATTGCGCCGTTGGGAAAGAGACACCGGCGCTCCGCCTTTGACGCTCAACCCCGACTACGCACCGAAGAAGTAGGAGCAAACGATGGCAGGACGCCAAGCGATGGATGTGGTGGTGGCTACGAGAATGGGGCTGATGGCCTGGGGAGTGTTCATGTTCTTTGCGACTTTCTCCTATGCCGGAGTCCAGAACAACGTTGATATGGCGGAGTTTCTGGGGAAACACGATCTCAGATGGGATGCCGCTCCTGGAGACCGCGGCGATAGCGCATTCCTTGGGAATGGCCTGTTCGGCTCCACCATCTGGTCGGCGCGGAATGAAGTTCTGCACTGGGATCTCGGACGCAGCGATGTCTATGACACAGCGGCCCGGGTGAAGTCGCGAATTCCCGTTGGCAAGCTGGTTCTCCGTCTCGGCGGCAAGACAGCCGGGCAGACGATGCATCAGTCTCTGCACAGAGCCGAGGCCACCGGAGCCATCACGACCGATCGTGGGGAAATGAGTTGGCGCTGCATTATGCCCAGGGAACAGATGGTCGGCTTGGTTGAGTACAGGCTCAGCGGCTCTGAGCAAGCCGACTTTGAGTTCTTCCAGCTTCCGGCCATTGACAGCGGGACGCTCCGAAACGGGTTGCGGGATCTGCTTGCGAAAAGTGACCTGTCCAAACGCGAGCAGCGGATCGTCGATTTTAGCAATCCCGCGTTCGCGCCATTCATCGATGAACTGAAGAAGGACCCGAAGGTGTCCGTCCATCCGCCGGCAAAGACCGGCAAGATCGGCCAGATCAGCTGGTTGGTGCAACCGTTCAGAGATGGCGGCGGGTACATGGTTGCGTGGGGGGTGCGTAACCTGGGCGCCGGCAGGGCACTTTGTGCCTATACACTGGATTACGAACACGAAGGCGACGTGACGGAAGAGAAAGCTGTTTCCGACGTAAGCAGGGCCTTGGCAGCAGGATACCGGCAGCTTGCCGTACCCCACTGGGATTGGTGGAGGGAGTACTACGCAAGGAGCTTTCTGTCCATTCCAGACAGGAAGGTGGAACGCTATTACTGGATCCAGATCTACAAGATGGCTGCAGCCATGCGCCCGGATGGCCCGGTTCTTGATGAGATCGGGCCGTGGTTGCGGGCTACCGGTTGGGCACGGGTGTGGTGCAACACCAATATCCAGATCCTGTACCACAGCACGATGACCAGCAATCGCCTCGAGCTCTGCAAGCCGTTTATCACGTTGTTCAACAGCAACAAGCCAGTCTTCGAGGCAGTGGTTCCCGAAAAGTACAGGACGGAAGGAGCGATGGCTCTCGGGCGGACCATGGACATCTTCGGCTCAACCGGATGGCACTGGGAATTCGGCAACCTCACGTGGGCGTTGCACGACTACTGGATGTACTGCCGCTATACGGGGAACGAGACACTCGAGAAAGAGGAATTCTACCCTCTACTGAGAGGCGCTGTCCGCTTCATGATGGCCGGACTCATGAAGGACGGACAGGGCGTCTATCATATGGCGCCCGATGTCTCGCCGGAGTACTCCAACGAGCGCTATCTGGACACGGTCTACAACCTGGCGACGCTGCGTTGGGGCCTGAAAGTCCTGACGTTCCTCAGTCGCAAACACGGCTTGAATGATCCTGACGAAGCCCGGTGGGACGACGTCATGGCGAGCCTCGCACCGTATCCGCTCAACGAAAACGGGTTCATGGTTGCTGCCGGTGTGCCGTTCGCGGCATCGCACCGCCACTACTCACATCTGATGGCCTTCTGGCCTCTCTTAGAGCAGGACCCGGATGCCCCGAAAGGACATGCGCTCTTCCGCACGTCCTACGATCATTGGGTGAAGCTCGCGACCGATAGGAATGTCGGCTGGAACGGCTTCTCCTTCTTCGGCGCCGCCGGAATGGCTGCTTGGTTGCGCGATGGAAACGAGGCCTTGCGGCAACTGCGGAATGGTGCGGATTGGACGACGCCAAGCACCTTCTTCAAGGGACCGGGACCGGCCATAGAGAGTGTTCTCTGCGGCACTGTCGGCACAACCGAGATGCTCCTGCAAAGCGCGACGGCAGACCCCGCCGAGTTTCGGCTCCGCGTCTTTCCGGCATTAGCCGATGGCTGGAAGGACGTGTCGTTCGACAAGCTGATGGCGGAAGGCGCATTTGAGGTCTCCGCGCAGATGCGGGAGGGCAGATTGCAGTTCGTGCAGATCACCAGCAACGCTGGAAATCCGTGCCGGGTCGAAGCGCCCTTTGCCGGACCGGTCAAAGCGTTCGGGAAACGGGAGTTCACCATCACGAAGACGAAGGACAAGTACGGCCGACCCATCCATGAGGTCGATCTGAGGAAGGGAGAAACCGTTGTCCTGGCGGAAGCATCGGCTGCTCCCGAGAGCTTGGCTATCGATCCCGTTCGCGGCAGATAGAGAGCGTCAATTGGAGAGAGTGCGAGGCCGCCATGAAGAAGGCCGGACGTTGGACGGGGGCCTCGCCGGGGATATGCGGCCCGCCGATTCCCCAAGTCCCGTCGCCAAGACTGCTGCCATCGGGCAACACAGGGAACCGCTGAGATGAGAACACGATCACTGATCGCTGCCATGCTCTGTATGACCGGGTCTGCGTTCGCCGCCGGCAAGCGTCCAAACATCATCTGGATCGAAGCGGATGACTTGATGCCGCGGTTCATGAACAAGCTGGGTGAAGGGTTCGGGCTGACGCCCAGTCTGGACCGGCTGGCCTCGACGGGCGTTCACTTCCCGAACGCGGTCTGCCAGGCGCCCATGTGCGGGCCGTCGCGCAACGGGTTGCTGGCCAACCTGTACTCACACAACCTCGGGTTCTATCGCAATGGCCAACTGCGAAGGCTGCCGGCAGGAGCATGGACATTCCCGCCGGTGCTGAGACAGGCTGGCTACCAAACCGCCTATATCGGCAAGTCGCACATCAAGGCGTCGGCGGATAACCCGAAGGCCACGAAAGACGAAGCGCTACGCGACCACGGGTTCGACCATGTCAACTGCACCGGCGAACGCTACATGCTCTGGAAATTCCTGAAAGAGGGATGGAAGATCAAGGACAGTCCTTTCATCAAACACCTGAAGCAACGCGGGAAGTACGAGCAGTGGCTCAAAGACAATACGGGCTATGGAAATCTCAGCACCATGGCCGAGGACGTCGACTACCTTGATGGCTTCACGGCGCAGGTCGCCATCGACTGGCTGGCCGAGGGACGCAATGCCGAGAAGCCCTTCTTCCTCTGGTTCAACTTCTGCCTGCCGCACGGGCCCTACGACGTGCCGCAGCGCTGGTACGACAAGGTTGCCGGCCTGAAGATCCCGCCCCCGAAGACGGATCGCTTCGGCCATGATGTCCCTGAGCCGTTGCTGAAGGACAACAAGCCCGTCAAGTCTCCGGAAAGCACGGCAAAGCACCGCTTGGGAGAAGCGGCGAACGTCGCCTTCATGGATGCCCAGATCGGCCGCTTGCTTGACGCGTTGAAGGCCACAGACCAACTTGACAACACCGTGGTCATCTTCTTCTCCGACCACTCCATCCTCCTCGGCAACCACGGTCGCCTGCACAAAGGGACGCTCTTCGAGGAAGCCCTGAACGCCTCCATGATCGTCAGCTTCCCGAAGCGCTTCCCGCAGGATCAGATCAACCCCCATCCCATGGAGCTGATGGACCTGGTGCCGACCACCTTTGAGCTGGCCGGTGTTGAAGAGCCAAACAAGGCCGCGAAAAACGGATTCAGCATTGTCCCGCTGCTCGAAGGCAAGAAGACCAATGGCAGGACATACGCCTTCTCAGAAATCCTCGGGGCCCAGGCAGCAACCGATGCCCGTTACCGTTACATCGTCAGCAAAGGCACCGAGATCCTCTACGATCACAAGACCGACCCGTGGGAGATGAAAAACGTGGCCAGTGAATGCCCGGAAGTGGCCGAGCGCATGCGCAAAGCGGTTACGCACTGGATGGGATCTTCCGGGCCGGTCCACCCCCCGAAGACCTACTGACCATAGGTGATTCCACTCCGAGAAGTCAAGACCTCGTCTCGCACCAAGATCCGGAACAAGTTTGAGTAATAGACTGGGCGACGTGCGAGACAAGGTGCGAGACAAAGTGGGCCTTCTTCCGAGATCCGCCCTTCTTGGAGAAGACCCGATCATACAAGATCACCGAGCTCTGTAGAACAAGCCCCCAGAGCTCGCCCAGGTGCGCAAGCTGAATGTACGCGCCCTGTCCCGCCGAGGTCTTCCAGTGTGTGAGGGGACCTCCGGGCCGCGACCAGACTTGGTGCTTGGACCGGTCGCCGTCCAGAGGCCGCCTCCCACATTGGGCACGCCCACTGCGGATGTCCAGGTTGCGCGGCCTCGAGTGGGCGCGCGTGAGCTCTGAACCCCGGAAACTCCCCCGGGCGGCATCTGAAGCCGCCCGTCTCACAAGGAACGCATCATGCAATACGGCTACTTCGACGACGACGCCCGCGAATACGTGATCACTCGGCCCGATACCCCGCGCCCGTGGTCCAACTACCTGGGCGACACCACCTATGGTGCCATCGTTACCAACAACGGAGGCGGCTACTCCTTCTACCAGTCCAGCGCCCGCGGCCGCCTCACCCGCCTGCATTTCAACCATACCCCCATGGATCAGCCGGGACGCTACCTATACCTGCGCGATCGTGACACCAGTGATTACTGGTCCGCCACCTGGCAGCCCGTCGCCAAGCCGCTCGACGCCTACCAGAGCGAATGCCGCCACGGCACGGCCTACACCACGGTCACATCCCGCTATGCCGAGGTGGAATCCGAGATCACCTATTTCGTGCCCCTCGGGCGCCACCACGAATGCTGGATGCTCAAGGTCACCAACCACAGCGACCGTCCGCGCAACCTGAGCGCTTTCAGTTTCCTCGAGATCAGCAACCACCCCGTCGTCGACCAAGATACCCGCAACCTCCAGTACTCCCAGTATCTCGTGGACTGCAGCTTCGACGGACGCTTCCTCAACCACGGTATCAACACACATCTGCCCGACGCCTACTACCGTTTCTTCGGCCTGATCGGCGCCGATGTAGCCGGCTTCGACTCGGATCTCGACGCGTTCATCGGCCCTTACCGTGCCTACAGCAACCCCCTGGCCGTCGAGACTGGGGCCTGCACCGGCAGCCTGGCTCACGGCGACAACGGCTGCGGCGCCCTCCAGACCGACTTGACCCTCGCCCCCGGCCAATCGCACGAGTTCATGGTCCTCTTCGGCGTCGGCACTGCCGACACTGCGGGCCAAGCCGCCGTTGCCGAGCTCCCGACCGTGGCGGCCGCGCGTGATGCCTTGGATACACTCAAAGCGCACTGGCATACCCGTCTGGGCGCTGTCGTCGCAAATACTCCCGATGCCGACCTCGACCACATGGTCAACGTCTGGAACGCCTACAACAGCCTCATCACCTTCGCCTGGTCCCGCGCCGCCAGCCTCGTGTATGCCGGCGCCCGCGACGGCCTCGGCTACCGCGATACCGTTCAGGATATCCTCGGTGTCCTCCCCATGATTCCGGAGGAAGCTCATAGTCGCCTCGAGCTCATGATCACCGGTCAGTATTCCCACGGCGGCGCCATGCCCGTCGTCAAACCCTTCGAGCACTGCCCCGGCAAACAAAAGCTGATTCCCGACGATGAGCATCGCGGGGATGACTGTCTCTGGCTCTTCAACACGGTCCCAGCCTACGTCAAAGAGACCGGCGACCTTGCTTTTCTTGACAGAGTCCTGCCCTACGCGGACCAAGGCGAAGCCACTGTCCTCGGACACCTGAAGCAGGCGCTCCAGTTCAACCTGGACCACCGCGGCGCGCACGGGCTGCCCTGCGGCTTGCTTGCCGATTGGAATGACACCCTCAACCTGGGACCGCAGGGCGAAAGCCTCTTCCTCGCCTTCCAACTCCGCTTCGCCTTCACTACCTACGTCGAGATCTGCGAACTCCGCGGCCAGGCGGACGAAGCCGTCTGGGCCGGCGAACACCTGCGCCAGCTCGATCGGGACATTGACGATCACGCCTGGGACGGCGCCTGGTTTGTCCGCGCCTTCTCCGAAGACGGCGAAGTCATCGGCAGCTGTCGCAACGAGGAAGGGGAAATCTGGCTCAACGCCCAGTCCTGGGCCGTACTCAGCGGCGCCGCTACTCCCGAGCAGGCCCGTTCGGCCATGGACGCCGTGTACAAACGCCTGGCCACCCCCTACGGCATTGCCCTCTGCGACCCGCCCTACCGCAAGACTCCCGTGAACACGGTCCGCGCGGCCCTTTACAATCCCTCCATGAAGGAAAACGCCGGCATTTTCTGCCATCCGCAGAGCTGGGCCGTCATTGCCGAAACCATGCTGGGTCGTTCCGAACGCGCCTACGACTACCTGCGCGCCTATCTGCCGGCGGCCCACAACGACCGCGCCGAGATCCGCCAGATCGAGCCCTACGTGCACGCGCAGTCAACGCACGGCAAACACTCACGTCGGTTCGGTGCCTCGCGCCTGCCCTGGCTCAGCGGCACGGTCAGCTGGACGTACCACACCATGACCCATTACATTCTCGGCATTCGCCCGGACTGGGACGGACTGCGGATCGACCCGTGCATCCCGCCCGAGTGGGACGGGTTCCGGGTGCGGCGCCAACTCCGCGGCGCGACCTACGACATCGTCGTGAAGAACCCCGACGGCGCCCGCAAAGGCGTGGCCCGACTGGAACTGGACGGCAAAGCAGTCGATCCCACTCGCCCGCTGCCGCCGGCCGACTCAGGGCGAACCGTGGCTGTCGTGGCAACCATGGGGTAGGCAGAAACGGGAGACCGCAATGAAGGCAAGACAACTCGGTTTGAGCGCGGCGTTGCTGATCGTGATGGCGTACTGGGCTCCAGTCAGAGCAGAGGAGCGGGGCATGTTCGAGTTGGTGGTGGACGGGCAGTCCAATGCCGTGATCGTGATTGATGCCGAGGCGAAAGGTACCATCCCGCTGGCCGCCAAACAGTTTCAGGCCTATGTGCGACGCATGAGCGGTGCCGATGTGCCCATTGAAACGGTCAGTGCGGATGACGGAACTCCCCGGCTGGCCGAACTCCTGGCCCGGAAGTTGGTGGTCTTGGGCGAGTCGGCAGCCAGTCGACGCCTGGGCATCGACACGGCCGATATGCCCACCGACGGGTTCCTCATCAAAGCGACCTCAGAATGGCTCGCCGTCGTGGGCCGAGACGACACCACACGAGCTTGGCGAGGCACCGGCGACCCGATCGAGTCCGGCACGATGCATGGGGTCTCCGCATTCCTGCGCGGCCAAGGCGTCCGGACCTTTTTCGAGCAGAACGAACTCGACGTCATTCCGCGTCGGCCGACCATCCGGATTTCTGTTGGGGAAACGCGAGACGCGCCGTTCTTCCCATTCCGCTGGGGGTACTCCCGGCAGAAGGTCTGGGGCCTGATGGCGGGATTCGGCGGCACGCTGGATCCGTGGCCGTCGCGCCATTCCTTCGCCGGCAGTCGCTGGAACCCGGTGCCGTGCATGCGAGAGAACGACTGGTGGCAACTGTATGCCAAGTCGCACCCAGAGTGGTTTGTCACCAACCGCCAGGGGAAGCGCGGCAGGCATCTGCGTTTCACCGTTCCGGCAGTGAAGGAACAAGTGATCAAGGACGCCCAGGGCTTCTACACAGAGGGGCACGATTACTTCGTCTTGCTGCAGAATGACGGCTACACGAGTATCGATCAGGGAGCAGAGACCCAGTCGCTGATCGATCATGATATGGGCTATTACGGCTTCCTCAGCGATGCGGTCATGGGCCCGTTCATCGGGATCGCGCGTGAACTGAACAAGAGTCACCCAGACAGGAAAGTCGTGCTGGGCGCCTACCACGGCTACTCGCGGCCGCCGACCGACGCGCAGAGCCTGCCGGGCAATGCTGTTGTCATGCTCAACCGTCACCGCCTCAACAACATCGCGCCGCGCCGTCGGCAGGACAATCACATGCTCCTCGACGAATGGCTGGCACTCGCGCCAAGTGAGATCTACCTGTGGGAGTACTACTGCTACGGCCGGGCACCGTGGTTTGGCGAAGGGTACGAACTCTATCCCCGTTACCTGCCGCACACGATTGCCGAAGACGTCGCGTACCTGGCCGAGGCGCGACGCCGTAATCCGGCATTCAAGGGAGAGTGGCTTTTCTTCGAGTATCGCAGCGATGGTGCCAACGCTTGGTGGCAGTTCCCCAACGCCTACTTCACAGCGCGCCTGTTCTGGGATCCGGGCCAGAGCATTGACGCTCTGTTGAGAGACTTCTACGCAAGCGCGTTCGGCGCGGCTGCGGGTGAGATGGAGGCGTTCTATTCCCTGTGCGAATCGACCTGGACAACCGGTGCTCCCGAAGCCGTTGCCGCAAAGCCGGCGCCCCGGCAGGAGTCCGGGGTCGTCATGACCAACCGGGCGATGGGCCATCATTTCCTCGACGTCTTCCTCGATCCAGCGGATTTCGATCGTGTCTGGACACCCGAGATCCGGGCCCAGTTAACGGCCCACCTGGCGCGCGCCGCGGAACTGGTCGTCGGCACGGACGCTGCAAAGAGGGTCGCGTTCGTCAACGACGGCTTCTCCGTCTTCGTCAATGGCGGGTACCGCTTCCGCAGTGACTCGTTGGAGACGGTTGTGGACGGCGGCCACGTCCTGGCCCTGTCCAACCCGGCCACCGGGAAGCAGGTCCATCAGGTGGATGGCGGCCGGTCGCGAATCCCCCTGCTGCAGATCAAGGTCGCGGGCAGAAGCCAAAGGCCCCGGCGAATGGGCTGGGATCCCAAGACGCAGATCGCCAAGCTCATTTTCCAGGGCGTCACGGCCGACGTCCGTATCACCGAACGGCACGACTGCCTGGTCCTGGAGTTGGTCGCCCTGCGGGACAGAGGGGAGATCGTGGATGCTGTCGTCTGGGGGCCGTATCGGACCACGCTCTCGCCCGATGGTGGCGACATCGTCACCGACGGGGAGTACGCGCTCGGATTGGTACCGCTGACTCGTTCGGCTTCGGGTCTGCTCCCGGAACCGGCGAAAGAGGCGCAGCCCTGGATGCGAAAATCAGCCATGGGCGGGAAAGGCAAGGGCTCCCTGAACGCATACGCGACAGGTGCAAACGTCGGGAGTCGCATCGCGTTGACGGGCGGGACACCGGATCACGTCCGGAACGCGGCGGCGGAGCTGAGGCGCTCCCTACGACATCGCCGCGAAGAGCCCTGACGGGCTCCACAACGGCATGCCCCGGCCTGAAGTAGGCGGCAGCAAAGCAGTCGCCCCCGCCCGCCAGGGGGGCTGGAGTCCTATTGTCTGAGCTTAACGTGTTCTCGTTGTACGGTTTTCCGTGTTTGGCACTGATGGCATCCAGTGTTCCGGTGTCCACCGGAAGGCGAGGAACGACGTATGGCACGGCCACTTCGGATTTGAGTTCCCCGGTGCGTGTTACCATATGATCAACGGTGGCAACTTCCGGTTTGCGGTATTCCGTGAAGACCGAGATCGCGAGTTGATCCTGGAGAAGCTTGTCAATTTCGCCGAACGTTTCCTCGGGCGCTATAGTCTAAGCGATCTCGCTGAACGCCTGGGCGGCATGACCGTTGGTGGCCTTTGTGCGACGCGCTACAAGATGTCGCGGCGCCTACAGCCCCCCGAAGAAACCGACTTGTGCGCCGCGGCCAAAGGCCTGGTCCGATCATTGGCAGAAGAACATAAAGTCACGAAATGGGACTGACCCCCGGATTCACCCCGGATTCCCAGATTCTTCAATTTCTCTCCCTCAACGGATATGTACCGCCGCGACATCCTCTCCCGGCACAGTCAGGGCCATCTCTGCCGGAGATTTGAGCTCAGTATCCGTCCCCCAGATGACGGCGACCTGCTTCGGCGCGAGTTCGCGATTCTGCAGCCGAACCTCGAGGGGGTCAGGGCTCTCGTTGAACAGCAGGACCAGGCGCTCCCGGTTCAGACGCAGCACGAGCAGATTCGGGTACGCGATCTGCGCCGACGCCGCGAGCGCGTCCTGGCGCTCACCGTCCCAAAACAGGTGCTCCAACGTGCTGATAAGACGCGTCGCTTCTCCCAAGTAGTAGCGTATGCCGCCAGAGAATTCGAGTGAGTTCTGCAAATCAACACCACCGCGCGTCGCAGCCACGACGCGAAGCACCTGGCTCTTCCACGAGTTCGGGTGCACCAAGCCGTCGTGCGACAGTACCATCGGCTTCCACGCCTCTTCACGCCGCACATCGCGGAAGAACACGAAGCGCTGTCCGACAAACTGCTGCATGCCCGTGCGTGTGCGAAACGCCGCCGCATTCTCGTCAAGCACCTTCTGGAAATAGCTGTCCGCGGTCGAATTGCCCGGCATCCCGGCGAACGCCGCATCGAGCTTCCCCCGGCACGCGGCCCAGAACCCGTCGTTACCCGCCCAGGAATAGGTCATGTACTTTCGCCCAAGCGCGTGCACGGTGTCCGCCATCCGCCCCTGGATCTGGCCATCCTGGTGATTCCGAAACGCCAACCACTTGTCACGGTGCTCGTCCATAATCGTGGTATCGCTCATCTCGCCGACACCTGGTAGACCGGAATGCTCGGCAAATGCCGCCTTACAGCGGGCGCAGAAACAGTGAACGCCTTTGCCGTCCTTGGTCACATTGTGGAACTCCCAGTCCGAGAAGAACATCTGCGCATGAGGGTAGAATGTGAGCGCGCGCGCATACTCCTTGGTCACGATCTCCCAGAACCCCGCGCCCGCGGCGCTCGTGACGTACGTATTGCAGTACGGGCGCTGGTTCGGGTGGTCACCCCACACCGGGGTGCCCTCGTAGTAAACACCGTGCGCTTCGGGATGTGCCGGCAACCAGCTTGGATACCACTCCAAGTGCCCCTTCTGAACCCCACCGTAGTTGAGCGGGTAGTTCATCCACAGCACGATCTCCGCACCGGACGCGCACACCGTGTCGTGGAACAGCCGCATGTAACCGCGCCACATCTCGCCCCAGCCCGGCGAGAACCCAACAGTGTAACTGCTGCAACCAGCGGCGACATCCTGCGCGATGCGCTCGGTCAGGTGTTCCTTCGCCAGGGTCGAGTAGCCCATGGGAGCATACTGCGAGATCCGGATCTTCTTCGGTCGCCGCCCGTTGACCCGTGGCAGGATCTCTATCGGGATGGACTGCTCGAGCTCGGTGAAGTTGCCGCGTGCGCTGCGCCGGAAGTAGAACCGGCACCGGTCGAACGCGACCGGTCGCGCCATTTTCAGCGGCAGCAGTGAAAGCTGCGTCTTGCCCGGCGCCAGTTCCTTCCCGCGATGGGACAGGTGGTAACGCGTGTATTGGCGGCCGCGCCGCGCGAGCGACTCCGTGCGGAGTTCGCACGCCGGATTGTTCATGATCCAGCGCGGCTGGTAGTCCGTCTTGTTCAACAACACGAATTCTGCCGGCACGTCCAGCGTGAACTCGTAGTCGTCCAGCCGGAGCGCGAGAGGCGAGTACAGTGCGAGTGTCAATGTCTCCAGACCGTTCCTGGGAAAGCCCCAAGTGGTCATGGGCGGCATGATGCACCGGTTGGGCCCGTAATGCGTCGCGTTCCACAGCAGGACCTGACGGAGGAACACTTCCCGCGATCCGGGATCCACACTCCACGTGCCTCCCTCCGGCCCGGGCGTCACCACGGACCAGCGCGTGTCGTCAAAGTCCGCGCTGAGCCAGCCATCTGCCTGCGTCGTACCGACGCGCCAGCGCCCGTTGCTCTCCGGATGCCCCTCAACCGTGACCTGCACGGACGGCGCATCACCGGTGCCGGTCGCTCTGACCGCGATCGGGACAAGTCCTTCGGCGATCTCGGTCACCCCGACGCCGTTGTCCAACGCGACCGGCTTGCCGGCAACAAAGAGCTCGACCGCCGCATGTGTTCCCTGAGCCCAGATCCGGAGCGTGCGTGTTGCGGGGGTCTCGGAACGCAACTGGACCCGCGGGTTCTCTTCCGGATTGAAGCTGAACGACGCATCGTCAAGCCAGGCGACCGCGTCGCTGCCATACAAGTGCAACGCCATGGCTCCCTTGCGCACCCGCCCGTCGTCCGTGCTGTAGGTCAGCTCGAGTTTCTGCCATTCCTCCGTCAGTTTGAGTTTCGGCTTGAGGAACCGCGTCCCGATGAAACCACCCACAGAATACTGATAGACCGCAAACTCCAAGTCGCCGCGGCCTTTCGCCCACACCGATGCGCGATACGTCGCTCTGGGCGCGAGCGTGAACGTCTCCGCGGCCAACGCACAGAAGCCCCACGCGTGCTCAATAGACTGGAATTTCGCGGCCGCGACGCCGGCCCGAGCAGGCGCGTCGACCGACAAGCGTCCGGCGTTATTCACTTCCCAGTCCGTTGGACGAGCATCCTCGACCCGTTCGAATCCCGGGTTCGCCAACAACTCGATTGGCTTGATCTGGGCCCGAGCCACGCCGAGGAGAAACGGGCATGCCGCGACCGTCCAGAAACACAGAACCCAAGCTTTGCTGATTGATCCTCTCACTCGGCCCTTTCCTCCCCGCACCACACGCACTTTCGGGGAAGAGGATAGGAATTTCCTTATCGGGTGTGGCCGGAAGATAGCTGAGCGGAGGCGCAGATGCCAGAGACGGCCGGATTCGGCCTTCCCCGCCGCCGTGCGGAGGGGGGGATGCAGAAGGTCGGGCGGCACGGTATGGGTGAGACCGACTTCCCGACACAGCCCGGCCGCTCCCCCCAAGCAGGACGCAGACCCCATCTCAGGTCAGCGAGCTGCTGGCGTGGTGTCTCGCACGTTCCATGGATGGTGACAACGCACACAACACGTGGCAGTTGCGTCCATTTCTCCAGTTGGTCTGTGAGGATAGAGTAATCATGACGACCGCCTGACGCTGGAAACATGCAGCCTGCGAGGGAAACATCATGAAACGCAACGTGCCTTCTGTGAAGGCGGCAATGGCCGCGCTCGCTCTGGTAGCAGGATGGTATTCGGCCCTCACGACTACGGCGGCGGACGAACCCTCGGCGAGTTGGAGGGACACACCTGCGGCCGTCCTGGATGTGTTCCCCGAATCCGTGGTGGATATCCCTGTAGGGAAGCGAGGCCAAACGCGCCTTTCGTCCGCCTACACGCCCAGTGGCAGCCTCTGGGGCAAGCACCTCAGGGAGGAGACGGTCTTTCACTATGAGATCAAGCACATTCAGGATGCGGACAACTCCTTCAACCTGCGCATCGGCAAGGGAGGACAGCTCTATTCGCTGCGTGGGGCATTTGGCGAAAGCGTCCCCCCCCAAGGCATCGGCAACCCCTGGAACGACGAGGTCTGGCAGTTTGTGTCGGTCTGTAATACGTATAACGGATTCCCCATCAAATCGGTTCCCGACGAGGTCGCTGAGCGTTTCAGGAATTCCCCCTATGCCGGATCCTACTTCATCCATAACTCCGGCGCCTACATACCTTCCCAGGTGGATTCCGGCACTGTTACCTTGTCCTGCGATGTCCGGTTGAATGAGGACACGCCGGGATTGCTCGACATCATCATGCGAGATACGACAGCCAACCCCTGGAAGACCTTCGGTTCATTGCAGGTGAAAAAGGGCAGTATCTCATTTAACGGCAAGGAGGTCTCTACGGCCCAGCCCGGTGTCTGGTACAACGTCAGCATTTCCTTCGAACTGGGCAAGGGATATACGGGAAAGGCTGACGTTACCGTCAAGCCTGACAAGAGAGAAGCAAGAACCGTGGCCATACCATTTTCGGGTCCTGGAATCAATGCCTGGAATTGGCTTGGGCTGTCAGCCGGAGGAACTGAGCAAGGGATTATCAATCTAGACAACCTAACTGCTAAGCGCGTAACGGGGACGCAGACGGAATGGCCGATCAAGGAGGACTTTGAGATATATGAAAATGGACGGTACTGGGGAGCCGGTTTGGTTGGAGCCGACGAGGCCCAAGGCGCCAGGATTCTTGTTACAGATAGGCTGGCAGTTTCCGGTAAGAGAAGTCTGGAGATCCGTGATGCAGCAGGGCTGGGCAGCCCCTGGCAGCCGATGGCACGATTGGATGTCGGTACAACCATTGCCAGAAATCTGTACTGTCCAATGTTGGGAGCAGATATCCCATCTGACGAACGGACCTATCGCAGCGTCAACTGGGGCATCATTCCTCAACTCAAGACCGTCCATCGCTCCCCGATCCTCTATTACGTCCAGACCCGTGACATCGGCAATGGCGTGATCGAAGTGACTTATGTCGTTCACAACTTCAGCGTCCGGGACGACATTTCCTTTGAATGGTTGAATGCCCCCTGGGGCGGCACCCGTGTCACCAGCCTTCCGTTTCACTACATGAGCTCCCCCGAGAATGAGCTCAAAGACCGAGACTGGGTCAAGAAGAACTGCGGGGCCATCGATGTGCGCAAGACCGGCGGCTGGAATCTGAGCTGCGCCACCGAAGAACCGGACAGCGCGAGCCTGTCGCTCGTCTTCGGACGGGACAAGCACCTGGAGGCCGAGCTTAGAAGGAAGGAGCAAGGTCAGCCACATTGTCAGATCAGTAACTCAATCTACCGCCATATGGGACCGATACTGGCGGAAGACTGGAAGACCCGTCCCGACAATACGTTCAGAAACTATGAAGTCGCCGTGGTCATCCCCAAGTTCCGCCTGGCACCCGGGACGACCATCTGGTACCGCAGCTATCTGGTTGTCAACCGTAAAGACCGGACCGTCGAACTGGCCAAGTACCTGGTCGATAAGGTCGACTACGGCTATCGGGTCTTTGATCCCGCCACGACCCCTACCGTGCCGGTCAACCTGCCGGGGCAAGGCTCCTTTGAGCTGTTTGCCAATCCGGTCCCCGGCACCATGCCGCTGTTTCTCATCGAAAACAAGACTACGGGCCGCGAGGTCACCACCACGGACCCGTACATCTTCGTCCCCCAGGAGAAACTCGATTTCGGTATCCCGCCCGAGCACCCGCAGGCCGACTACTACAACCAGGCCATCGGCTACTCCATGGACGAGAACAACACCAACTGGAAACGCCTGCTCGGATACGGCTACGTCGACAGACCAACGTCGGGGAACTGGATACAGCTCTCGAGCCTACTTAACCCCGAGCGGTTCTCCAAAGCGACCACCTACGATCTGGATCTGTGGGTAAGAACGCGCCTATAGAGAACCACAACATCGTTTGGGACACACCCAACTCGCCCGTCGACCACCATCGGTGGAACACCGACAAGGCCCAAGACGCCTCGCTGGAGTTCTGAACTCAACAAGCCAATAGTGCCCAGTCTGAATAGGGAATAGGTCAATGCCAGACAAGACAGAACCAGTGGACCACCAGGCGGAGATGGAGAGTCTGTGGCACAAAGGCACGCAAGAGCGCGATGCCATGGCCGACGCCATCCGTGAATGGCAAGAAGACGGTTTCGGCATCTTCATGCACTTCTCCGCGGGTACTGCGTTCCAGGGGCGGTACAAAGGGAAGGAGCTGGAGAAAGACCTCTGGGCCGAATGGCTCATGAAACGGGCCGAGATCCCGATTCCCGAGTATGAGAAGCAGCTGCGGGACTGGAACCCGGACCGGTTCAATGCCGACGAATGGGCGGCGGCGATCGCGGCGTCGGGATGCCGGTATTTCGTCTTCACGGCCAAACACCACGATGGCTTTGCCATGTTCAAGAGTGACGCTGGGCCGTACAACATCGTCGACCATACCGCGTTCGAGAAGGGAGACCTTTTCGGCCAACTGAGCGACGCCGTGCGAGCGCACGGCGTGAAACCAGGATTCTACTACTCCCACCACCTGGACTGGCATGAGCCGGGCGGTGCCGGTGGACCGGGAGGTAAAACCCTCGATGAGTATGCCGATGCCTTAGCCTTACCGCACCTCGAAGAATTGACGACCAAGTATGGAAGACAGCACGTCGCGTGGTTCGACTGCGGCGGCCCGGAAGGTCTGGCCCGCAAGTGTGAAGCGCTCGTTCACGCGAATCAGCCGGCGATCATGGTGTGCTCCCGGGTCGGGGGCGGTCTCGGAGACTTTACCAGCGAAGGCGACTGTCGGGTCCCCCCGGTCCGTATCGACGGGCCATGGGAAACCTGCATGACACTGACCCAGCACTGGGCCTGGTTTCCGGAAGACCGGGATCACAAACCCACCGGTGAAGTGATTCAGATGCTCGCCGCCATCCGTGCGCGAGGCGGCAATCTGCTGCTGAATATCGGCCCCGATGTGCGCGGCCGAATCACCGCGAGGGACCAGACCATACTCAAGCAGATCGGCGACTGGCTGGGGATCCACGGCGAATCGATCTACGGCGTGCGCGCCACACCGTACGGTGATCTGCCCTGGGGTGTCTGTACGGTTCGTCCCGGAACACTTTATCTGCACGTGTTCGACCTGCCGTCGCAGGACACGCTGTTCCTGCCCGGCCTCCAGTCGCCCATTAGCCGCGCCTGGTTCCTGGCGGATGAGACGAAGCAGTCCCTGAAAATCAGGACAGTGCCTGGCGGCGTCCAGATTGATCTGACCAGCGTATCGGACTTTGCGACGTTCACAGATACCGGTGACACGGTGATTGCGGTTGACTACAAAGGGGAGCTGGCCGTCGATCCCCGGCCTGTTCTGGATCACGATCTGGACAACCGCTTCATCCCCGCGCTTGCCACCCAACAGACCGCTATCGCATTGCGCAGTTTCCGGCGCCCGCACGCCGTCGATCACGGGACGGTCGCGTACTGTCCGCACGATGACTACGCACACGAATTCGATACGCCGGAAGCACGCCTTGGCTGGACGTTCTCGAACACGACAGCGAACACCTTCTTCGTGAATGTGGAATACGCGAACCTGACCGGGAAGCCGATCCCGGTGAAGATCGTCGTTGGCGGGAAGGAACTGGCCGCGACCTTGCCGGTTACCGTGACCCACGACCATGACTGGCGCTGGTTCCGCACTGAAATCGTCGGCCATGTGCAGATCGCGGCAGGGCAGGATCAAACCATCGGCCTTGCCGTCACAGAGCCGATCAGCGACGACGATCGAGTCCCCTCTTATCTCGCGGATGACAAGCCGGGAGTCGAGCATGACGGGTTCATGATCAAGTCGATCACCCTAAAGTCGCTGGCTCCCCTGCCATACACACACGCATGAAAGGCAGAACGGAATGGCAAGAAAGCTGAGTTCCGGGAATTGCGCTGGGTGACCAGATAGCTCCGGTCTCCGTCCTTCACATGAGTGTTCCGTTCACGTGCATCAGCATACGGGGACACCCGCCGTGCGCAAATAGTCCTTGAGTTCACTGATCTTGATCATGCCAAAATGGAAGACCGAAGCAGCCAGCAAGACGGTTGCGCCGGCCTCTACTGCTTCGACGAAATGCTCGAGCTCCCCTGCCCCGCCAGACGCCACCACGTCGGCTGATACGGCATCTTTGATGGCTTTGATCACTGGCAAGTCGTACCCGGTCCGGGCACCGTCTCCCGCCTTGCTGGTGGGCAAGATGCACTTCACGCCGTAGCCGTCGACACGTTTCGCCCACTCAATGGCATCCGCTCCCGTGGCTGTGCGTCCACCGTCGATATAGACCTCGTACCCAGAGGGCATGGCGCCGTTCTGATCCACATCGATGGCCACGGTGACCTTGTCCACGCCCAGTGCCCCCACCATGTCCGGAATCAGCTCAGGCTTGCGGAACGCCGCGCTGCTGGTAGAAACTTTGTCTGCGCCTGCCGCCAGGATGGCTTCAGCGGACGCCAGATCAGAGACTCCGCCACCGACCGTGAAAGGGATTGTGGTCACATCTGCGACGCTTCGGACCACGTCAAGCATAGTTGCCCGGCCTTCCACCGTGGCCGTGATGTCCAGCAATGCCAATTCATCGGCCCCGGCAGCGCAGTAGGCCCGAGCACACTCAACAGGATCGCCCGCATCGCGGATGTCGACGAAATGGACCCCCTTGACAACGCGACCGTTCTGCATGTCCATGCACGGCATAATCTTGACTGGTTGACTCATGGTCTGTTCTCCGGTTGCACCAGGTCTTACCCGACTGCTGGCTCTACCTTGCGTTGGCTTCTCTCAGTAAAGAATGGGACTCGCTCCCTCGTTCCGGGAAGATACCTGTGAGGGCTTGGGCATGCAAGGAGCTGGTTGGCAAGGAACAGGGCGGGTAGATTGCGCTGCACAGCCCCCGGGCTGCCAACTGAATCCGGCTCCCCATCCTGCTCGTCCCCCCTCGACGTACGCCACGGCCAAAGACGCGATGCGAGGCACGTTCTGGCGAGAGAGCATCTCCCGGACCCCATCGATGCAGACGACGTGCAGATAGAGGACTGCCCCCCTCCTCTCTCCCCTCCTCCCCCCCCCCTGAGAATGGGGCAATTCTCAGGGGCTTGGGCCTCCGCTTCCGCGATACGGAACGGGCGTCCAGGACAACGGTGTGCGCCAGCATCGCTCCTCAAGAGGCTCTCCGAGCTGAAGATTGTCCACTGGAAAGAGTTGCAACCGCGCAGCACGCACGATATCGTATGGGAGTAATTACTCCCTTTTATAAATGTGAATTGAGCGCGATGGCGGTTGTCGGCGAATTCTATGGGCATGTCCTGGAGCGGGGTGTTGGCTCGACGTTGTCGAATCAGCTCTACCAGGCGCTGCGCCATGAGATTCTCCGCGGCCGTTGGACACTGGGGGAGCGGATTCCCAGTTTCAAGGAGATCATTGCGCAGACTGGACTCAGCCGGAACTCGCTGCTGAGAGCCCTGGATCAGCTCGAGGCCGGCGGTTACGTCGAGCGCATTCGCCACAAGGGCGTGTTTGTCAAGGCAACCGCGACGCACGGCAATCGGTCGTTGGGCACTGTGGTCATTCCGGTCCCGGCCGATGCGCCCATTGAGTCTCACCACGGACAGCCGAGCGTGGAGACTCAGACCTTCAGCCGGATCTCGGTGGGGCATCTGGCCAAGACCGCAGGCAAGTTGGGCTTGCGTACGCGGATCTGGCCCGTCGGCCATCGGTCCGTCTGGTCGTCGGGAGATGGAGGAGCGGACAGCGATCTCTTCGGGGTGATCTCTCTTTTCTCGCCCAAGCAACTGCAACGCTTTTTCAAGCCGCGCCTCCTGGACCGCGTCGTCTACCTCGGTACTGACGACTTCCTGGCCCGCCCCTGCCTGACGGGTGATCCGTTCACGGCTGCCTATCAAGTTGCCTCGGAGTTGATTAAGCACGGGCATCGCTGTATCGCCCTGTTGCCCTCGCCGGCACTACATCAAGCTACCGAGGATCTGGTGCGAGCCGGCATTGGCACAGCGATGCGCGACGCCGGTTTGTCGGCCGGCCCTGAGGCCTTGCCGGAGATGCCGGGCCCGGATGCACCGATCCCGTCCGATGCCACTGCGGCATTCGGCTTCTGCGGCGAATGTGCCCGGGATGTCCTGCAACATGCCAGGGCCGCCGGATTCCGGGTGCCCGAAGATCTCAGTGTCGTTTCGCTGCAGGAACAGCAAGGACCGCCGTGTGACGGGTTGCGGATCTGCGGTGCCGGCTATGAGTGGGATGATATCATCGGAACCTGCTTCGATATCCTCTTGTCGTCGGCCAGTTCCCCCCCCCGTTCTGTTGCCAGGCTCACGTTCGATCCCCGGGTTCACGAGGGCAACACTGTGGCGCCCCCCCGCGACTCATCAGTCTTCCTCGGTGTTGTCAATCAATAGCGTGTCATGGAAATTAAGGAGACAAGGCACATGCAACCGCGAATCAAGCGACCCTCCTCCAGCCAGGAGATGGGATCCCCCCAAAAAAAACCTGTGAGGCCGTCTACGTTCTGTCGGCGCTTCACACTCATCGAGCTGCTGGTCGTGATCGCGATCATTGCGATTCTCGCCAGCATGCTGCTGCCCGCGCTCAGGAATGCGAAGGAGAAGGCCACCCAGATAAGTTGCGTCAACAACCAGAAACAGCTCGCCCTCGCTCTGATGTTGTACGTCGACGAAAGCGATGATTACTTTGTCGTTTCCTGGAGGAACTCAGGCGGTAGCTCGCACGTCAGTTGGGATGACCTCCTGAGCAGCTATGACGGGCGCGGCGGATTGTCGTGGAACGATATGAGACAGGGCGCATTGGGGCAGGACTCGCACGGTGTGCAGCCTCTCTATCATTGCCGCTCGTTCGTGGGAGCCGAGTCCCTGTACTATGGATCAACGAAAGCCATTCCACGTTCGTACAGTCTGTCAAGCTACAATCCCAGCTCCGGACTTCCGTTGCAGCACCTGGGAGTATCGGGTCCAGGAGTTTCACGCAAGATGAGCAAGGTGAAGGACGCCAGCTCAGCGATCATGATGACGGAGAACAATCGAGGCAACATGCTTGGGAGGTGGACTCCCGCGCTGGATTACCCGCCGGGTTTCAGAAACCGGTATACAACCGGCTGGGCAACGCTCCGCGCACCACATTCGAACGGCAGACGGAGCAATTTCCTGATGATCGACGGGCATGTAGAATCGCTTGGCTTCCGCGAAACGGTCACCAGGCCGGACGGTAGCGCCGTATACGCAGGGGGCAGCTTCAGCAACACGATGTGGGACACGGGAAAATGAACGCCAATCACCGGACACTCGTTACCGCCAGCCTGTGTATCTTGGCGCTCGCTTGTCACTCACACGCGGGGAAGCTGACAGACCTTGTCCAGGCTAAACGCCTGAAGAACGGCCTGATCCTTCTAGTGAACGCGGACGTTCGGACTTACGACGAGGCGGCGGCGACCGGCTGCACGGTGCGCGGCCTGGAATCCGCCTCAGCCGAAGTCACTGCCATCAGGAAGCGATTCCTGGCCACCGGGAGCTATGGCAAGCTTTCGGTTGCCGGCTTCGATGGGGAAACACTCCCTTGCATCAATGGCCTGGTGAACGTCGTCCTTGTAGAAAACACTCAACTCCAGAAACGGGAAGTGATGCGCGTGCTCACCCCCGGGGGCACCGCACTGATCAAGGAAGGAGGCGCCTGGGAAACACACGTCAAGCCCTGGCCCAAGGAGATGGGCGAATGGAACCAGTACCTCTGCAATGCCGACAACAACGGCGTCGCCAAGGACAGTGCCGGACCGCCGGAGCGAATGCAGTGGACGGCCGGAAGCAGGTACGGGCGCTTCAAGAATCTGATGCCGTCGGTGACCTCCATGGTGACCGCCAACGGCAGGATCTACGCTGTCGAAGACATTGCCACTCCCGAATCTGCGAAGACCCCGAAGAACTATGTACTCCTTGCCCGCGACGCATTCAACGGGTGTGAGTTGTGGCGACATCCCCTGAAGGACTGGGACAAGGAGAAACTGGGGCCGGTGAAGATCATACCCGTGCAACTGCAGAGGTTGCTGGTGGCAGTCAAGGATAGGGTCTACTGCACCGATGGTTTCGACGGTCCAGTCCAGGTTTTCGATGGTGCCACCGGCGACGTACTCACGACCTTTGCGGACACCACAAACTCCCGCGAGATCGCCTATTCCGAGGGCGTCCTCTACGGGATCAAAGGCGCTCCCTATGCGTTCAGAGCGAGAGGGAGGGAGGCGGAACAGCTGAGGATCAGCGATGTGACCCTGTATGCTCGCGACGCGACAAGCGGCGCGGCGCTTTGGCAGAACGTCATCAAAGGCAGTGGCAAAGGGGGCAAGGAAGGGTACATCGGGGGGACACTCTCCGTGAGGGGCGACCAGCTATGCTACATCACCCGAACACAGATTCACTGCCGCAACAGCAGGACTGGCAGCGAGATCTGGCATCATGAATATCCCTTCTGGAAAAACACAAAGGCAGGCTTTCTGACCTTCCACACCTCCCCTCCAACCATCGTGATGGCTGACGATCAGCTCTTCGTCTCCGAGCTGGATCAGATCAGAGCTTACAGCATGTCGTCAGGCGACTTTCTCTGGGAGTCAAGGAACCGGATCGGTTACTGCAAGACTGGGGACCTGTTTGTTGCAGACGGCCTGGTGTGGAACGGGCAACTGAAAGGGCTTGATCCGGGCACCGGGGAGGTACGCCGTGAGATCAAGCAGACGCGGACAGGCCCGATGTGTCATCCGCGCTGCTACCGAAACCGCATTACCCACAAGTACTACATCAATTCCCTGACCGGGGGAACGGACCTGCTCAGTCTGGACGGCAAAGCAGAATACCCCAGCCCCTGGATGCGGGCGACGTGCGGTTTGGCGATGACACCAAGCTACGGACGGCTCTACTCCTCCCCCTATGTCTGTGCCTGCGAGATCGGCACAATGCTGCTTGGATTCAACTGCACCTACACCGAAGTGCGCGACAAGAACAATGGCAAAGTCATGACGGTTGCCCCGAATCCCCGCCTCATCAAGGGCCCAGCTTTCGGCAAGCCTGACACCCGACACCTGCCCCCTGCCCCCTCCACGGACTGGCCAACATACCGGCATGACAACGCCCGAAGCGGGGTCACCAAAGCGAACCTGCCGGACCAGCAGAAGGTCGCCTGGAAGACGTCCCTGCCCGGGATTCCCACCGCACCGGTCGTAGCGGCAGGCATGCTGTTTGTCGCTGTGAAGAACATCCATACACTCTTCGCTCTGGACAGCAAGACGGGAGAGGTCATCTGGACATTCACGGCCGATGGCCCCATCGATTCACCACCGACCTACTACCGCGGTCTGGTGCTCATGGGCTCCCGGGACGGCTGGGTCTACTGCCTGGACGCTCGGAACGGCGAACTGGCATGGCGGTTCTCAGACATGCCCGACATCCGGTATATGTGCGCATTCGAGCAGCTGGAATCGGCCTGGCCGGTGAACGGCAGCGTCATGATCAAGGATGACCTTGTCTACTTCGCCGCCGGCCGCAGTTCGTTTCTGGACGGCGGGATCGTCGTCTACGCCCTGAATCCTCAGACCGGGGAGGTCAGACATCGACGCAGCATGTCCGGCCCCTACGACAAGAACAACTTCCCCATCAATCAACGCGGCAGTCAATTCCGCAGCCAGGGATTCAGATCCGGGATTTTCTCCAGCCGCGGGAACGGTCTGTTCATCCGCCATCAGGCCTTCAAGAAGGACTTGAGTCCGGTCAGCCCCCGTGAGGTCAAAACCCCGCACCTAATGGCTTCGGCAGGATTCCTCACCGATAATCCACAGCACCGGACCTACTGGACCGTGGACACGGACCTGTCCTACGGCACGGGGGGCGGTTACGAAACGGACGGGCCTCTCGGAGACATCATGGTCGTGGACGGCAATACCTTCTACGAGGTGCGTGGTTACGCCCCCGGGCGGCATTCGAACTACGGCCTCAAACCCAGGTTGGACATGTATCGGGTCATCTCCGGTCGCAGAGTCCCGAAGGGCATGCGCGGCCGCAAGATCCCGAATGTCGGCGGCCCTACAGTCCCCAGAATGCGCAAATGGGACGGCTGGGCCAGGAACTGGACGGCCCAGATCCCGATTGCAGGGCACGCCATGCTCAAAGCGAACGACAGGCTGTTGGTGGCTGGCGTGCCCGTGCGTGAAGGCTACACGGACAAGGACATCCAGGCGTCGTACCAGGGCAGAAAGGGTGGTCTGCTCTGGACAATGTCCACCAAGGACGGCAGGGCAATTGGCGAGCTCGAGCTCCCCGCTGCTCCCGTATGGGACGGACTGGCTGCCGTTGGGGAACGTGTTTATGTGTCACTCAAAGACGGTACCGTTCTCGGCCTTACTGAATCGGGTACCAGGAAGGCTCCACCCAAGAGCCGTTTCATCGAGGGTCCCACTCCAATCGAGGACGCGTCGAAACCTGAACTCCTCGCCCCGGTCAAAGGGACCATATCGCTGTACAAGAACGACTTTGAGAAGAGCGAAGTCGGCTCCAAACCAGGGCGGGTGAATGGCGAGGAAAAGGGCGCCAAGATCGTGATCACGGACACCGCCTCCGCATCGGGCAAGCAATCTCTCGCTTTCCATGATGCCCCGGGCATCGACCATGCCTGGAAGCCCATCTGGGAAACACGGCTGGCAGGTGACAAGCTGCTCGGTGGGAGAGTCACCATCTCCTTCGGCGTGATGGTGAGCAAAGAGACGCCCGGACATTTCTCCCTTATCCTCCGCCACTACGGCTCCTACGAAAAGCCCCCCAATGTGAGGGGGATTATCCACATGGATGTTCTCCCCGACAACGCAATCAAGGTCGGAGGAAAAACGCTCAAGGCCACGAATGGCGTTTGGCATCACGTGGTGTTGTCATTCACCCAGGGCATCCCCGGCAAGCGGAGGGCTACAGGGACGATCACCGCTGCTGATGGCGGCAAGCAATCGTTTGGGGTGGCGTGTGACACCCAGGAGTTCGTGGGGCTGAACTGGATCGGGCTTTCCGCAATGGGTAACGATCACGGTCTGATTCACGTTGATAATCTGACCGTTGAGTTGGCTCACGAGCCCGTTAAGCCGAGGGTGGACCGCCGTGGCAGACCTCGCCCGGGTAGGTAGTCCGCACGGCTGGTGGTGAATGCCGCTCCCCCCGAGGGTGAAATGACCACAACGCTATGGTGCTGCCATTCCGGCCGCATGCTCTGCGGCCATCCGGTCCAGAGTCGGGAAATACCAATCGACAAAGAGCTTGTCGCGCTCAACCCGAAGTCCTGGGTACGCCCACCGCGCTCGCCCATGCAGTCGGAGCATTGCCGCGAGTTTCTCCTGGGGCGACACTCCCTCCATTTTGTCTCCCTTCAGCGTCGCGATCGAGTTGCTGATGTTGTAGGTGCCGATCACATATCGGAGATAGGGGCCGTCGACACTCTTGATCGTCTGCCCCTCGCCGCGGAGCAGGAAATCTGAGTACGCGTCGATGAACGGACAGTATGGGGACGGTTGCCCAGCCGGCGGATTGAGCGTGCTGTGCGTGTAGATGGCCTTGTCCCCAACCAACTCGCGGATGCGACGGATGAAGACGTACGACTTCGACCAGTCATCCCCGCGATAGAGCCCGTCGAAGTAGAAGCTGTCGAACCCGTATTCGGCACGCAAGCCGCGTAGCAGTTCGAACGCTTTGTCAGCGTCCCGGACGCGGTACGCGCCGGGGTTGAAGTACGCCAGCACCTGCATACCGGCCTCATGGGCGGTCGCGATCACACGCCGGAACTCAATTTCGTCCTTGATGACGTAAGGACCACTGCTCTGCCCGGGCGTGTAGATGTTCTGGTGCAAAATGAGGACGTTGCCATGGCGCGACCACGCGCGGATGTCGTCACTGGCAGGATAGTGGTTCGAGTGAATGAGCCGCGTCTTGAATGACTGCTCCCAGGGGAAAGACTTCGGCGGGAAGACGGCCAGCGCGACCCGCTTCCCTGGTTGCGCCGCGAGCGTTGCGGTCCAACCGGGTTGACTCGTGTCGCCCGGAACGGCGGTCAGCACCGACGGTCCGGCTGAGAATGCCAGACGTTGCTCGGGGTAGAGACAGAACCCACCCCGTTCGTCGATGGCCATGACGTTGTCCCCCACGATCCGCTGATGCTTGGG